>Ga0065705_10104229_pt1 | contig 31119 bp, 43 predicted proteins | sample SwibulcommuniRL2_FD_59092 | JGI IMG/M metagenome (GOLD analysis project Ga0065705, IMG submission 59092) | Bulk soil microbial communities from switchgrass field near Rose Lake, East Lansing, Michigan, USA - RL2 Bulk Soil v2 (version 2) | ecosystem: Environmental > Terrestrial > Soil >...
AGCGGCGTTGTACCAAGTTGGACGTGAGCCAGGGCTTTGAGATGCGGCGGTTTGGTTGTGCCCGTTGCCAGTGATATCAGCCCATGAAGTGAAGTCGGTGGTGATTTCTTGACCGTTAGATGGAGTAGAGCTTCCGCCATTGTTTAGGGGGTCATCGGCTGCCCACCATGCAACAGGGTTGAGGTCTTCAACTTCCGCTTGCCCTACGCCAGGGTTGCGTATAGTAGCCCACGCATCGAGGGAGGTGGGGGCTTGCAGAGCAAAGCGGCCTTCGTCATCTACCTCCAAAAATTTAGCACCATCGTTGTCGGTGATGTTGAAGAGGTTGCTGAGTTGGCCGCTGGCGAGTTTGATTGTGAGGGGGACTTCGCCGATGTTTGCGGCACGAAGTTGGTGCAAGATATCGTCTTGCCACGTCATTGGGTAGTAACCGAGGTCATCGTTACCACCGCGTGCGTGGGTGAAGGCGTGTTTGGTGAGCGCCCCACCCCCTTGGTCGGTGATGTTGATCGAGAGCGATGTATCGCCGCTCATCATCGACACTTTATCGTCGATAGCTCTAAGCCATCTTTCTAGCTCGATAAGGTCGTTCTTGAGAGGAAGCCCCACATCCGGTTGACGGATGGACATGAAGCCCCTAAAGCGGCGGGACATGGCTAGTTATTCCTCAGGGTCGGTTGCCGTAGGTTTGGTGGCGCGTGCAAGCTCAAGCTCTTTACCCAACTCCTTCACTTTGGTTTGAAGCTGGCGGATGAGGTCTTGAAGTTGCTCGCGCTCGATTTCAGCGCGGGTGATGGTTTTAACGAGGGCCAAGATTTCGTTCTGCATACTTACTCTCCTCTCACTCCTCCCTTACCCCCTAGCTCGCGCACCATTATTTCGGCTGCGACGAGGCCGGGGAGGGAAGTAGCACTTATGTCTTGGATACGTAGTCTAAAACGGTCTGCGAAGCGTCGCATTAACTTCTTTTTGGATGTCTGGAGGTTGAAGCTCTTTGTGATGGTTGTGGTTTTGTTGCGGGAGGTCGTGCGGCCGTCGATGACGTAGCTGCCTACGAGGGTGACGTTTTTGTCATCGGCATCGCTGTTGTCGTCGAATTTGGGGTAGATGAAGGAAATGATACCGCTTGATTTGAGGCTGTAGGGGTAGATATCTCCCGTCTCGGCATCGAAGGGGATGTCGCCAGCAGTGTTGTAGCCGTCAGCGAGATCTTCATTGCCGACGCGTTCATTGAAGATGTACCCGCCGCTTGATTTATCACCTGTCCAACCCTGCCACTCGCCATCGACGTTAGCGTAGGCAGCGCAACGGAAGCCAATGGGGTCGGGGCCAAGCCATTTGGGCTGGCCGTTTTGTTTTACCTCGCCGTAGTAGATGCGGAATTGCTTCCACGTCCCCGCGCCGTCGCTATTGAATATCAATTCTAGGCGGCGGAGTTGTGGGTCATCAACGAGGATCGCGGTAGTGAGGTCGGCGTTGCCGAAGTTGCCTTCCCAGTCGATATCACGTGACCAGTCTTGTAAGCCACCGATGCCTTCCGTCACCCACAGGCCGAGGTCATCGACGGCAGCGGACATGACAGTGTAGCCTTCGTTGGGGCTGAAGGTGGTAGATGCCAAGCGACCGACGCATCCGCGCTTATCACTCACAAACTCCCTCACACGTTGATCGAAGCGGTCACTGTCGCTTGCCTGAGGGAGGTAGTTGACAATCATGGCGTAGGCGTTGAAGTACACCACGAGGGTTTTACCGCCGTTGGTGACTTGCATCGAGATGGGGGAGTCGTTTTGTTTCGTTTCAAACGTAAGGTAGTAAGGGGTTGGTACAGCCTCGCCCCACGCGGGGAAGTTGGCTGTAGGGAGACTATACCATACGTGAGGGCCTTTGGTAGGGATGTAGACCATCGCACCACTGAAGAAGGCAGCGAGAGTTGAGCGCGGAGGTGGGGTGAAGGCCTCAACATCTGCCACGGTGCCATCACCATATACCAACGTGAGGTATTGATATGATGCAGTTTTATCGAGAGCGTTTGTTAGTGATTTGCTATAATCATCCACCCACGTCGTGGTGCCAATTTCGATCTCGGTGATGAGGTACATGAAGGGGTAGCCACCTGTCTCGGTGTCGAGAGAGCGGTAGATGGCGATGGATTGGGCGAAGGGGTTTTGGGGGATGGCAGGTAAAGTTAAAGTTGCTCCATAGGTATTGGTAGCGCCGTTGTCGTTGTTCAGTAACTCAGAGCTGATGGGCGAGATAGCGCTCTCGTGCCTCGCTCCTTGGCTATCGACGTAGACTTCGGTGTAGCCGTATGTGATGCCGTAAAGGATGTCAGCAGGGGTGTTGCGACCACTGAAGACGTATGCTTCGAAGAGGTTGAATTGGTTGCTTGAGCCGTAAGGGTTGCCAGCAGCGGTAGTGATTGTTACACGAAGGATGAGGTTGGTAGAGCTGAAGTTAACGGCGTCGTCGATGCTGATAGCGTATTGGAGTTTATCGATCTTGTTAACCGCTGTCCACTCGCGCACGGTGATGAAGTCGGTGAAGCCGCTACGGGCGTTCTTTACTTCGATCTTGTAGCTGGCAACGGCAGCGGGGGTGATGGTGGTAGCACCTTGCGGGGGGCGAGGGCGTCCTTCACCAAATTGAGTTTCGCGTTGATCATCGTAGACAGTGGAGATTTCACTATCGCTACCGAGAGCGCTGAAGAGCACCACTAATTTGCGGTTGGAGGCGGCAAGGTTGGTTGACCACGTGAAGGTGTGGGTGGAGGTACCGGGGGAGGTTGATACACGCTGCATGTAGCCATAAGTGAGGGAGTTGTCGTCGATGGCCAGGGAGGGTGAGGTCATGTCGCCGGTGTTGCTACCGGGGTAGGTAGCGCCTGCGCCTGGTGAGGCAACGTTGGCGACGGTGGGTTGTGTGAGGGGGCGTTGCATGCCAAGGGGGCGCCACGGCGAGCCTGTGCCTGGGCAAACATCGGGCTCACGGATGAATGGCATCTCTACGCCATTGATCATCACCCATCGATCACGGAAGGAAGTGAATTGCGGTTGGGCGGAGGTGTTGAAGGCGGGGATGGCTGTGAGGGACCACGTGTTGCCAAGGGTGTGGCCAGTGGTGGCAGCGAAGGTGATGGTGATACCGTCAGCGAGGGTTTGGGCGCTGCCGGTGATTGAAACGAGTGTGGTCCACGCGCCACGGTTTTTGCGCCACCTAAATTTGTCAGGTGTGCCAGTGGTGTCGATTTGTACATCAAAGGTGGTGTAGTTGGTGCCACTAAATGTGCCACCGATGGTCGCGTCATCCAAGCCACTGCCGCTGCTCATATCAATGCCCTTCATCTTGTTGGTGAAGGTCATCGAAGTGCCAGGGGTGGCTTCGTAGATGTTGCCATCCGCGCCAAGCACAACAAAGACATCTGCCGCTTCCTCGTATTGGAAGCGCTCTAGGCCAAGGATTGCCACACCAAGCCCACTGCTGTTTGCGCGGGTTCTTCCTGGTAGCTTATATAGCTCGGGCGAGCCGACGCGATATTCGCATCCGGTGGCGATGCTCAACTCACCAGGGGTGAGGGTTGAGCGGTCGGGATTGTCCACGAGCCCACCATCGAAGGTGAGTTGAGTTGCTTGTTCAGGAGGCATTAGTTAGGGCTCCGAGGTGCTATTGGTCCAGATAGACGGGTTTGTAGCTCCCGATAATTCCATGTATCTATATCTTATCGTACCGCCATCGTTGAACCTCACTACCAACTTGGTGCCTTTGAGGTAGATTTGGGCTTCGCTACTTGAGACAGGGGTGCCTGTGGGGCCAGCAGCAATAGTTACGAACTTCAACACATCTTCAAGTCGAGCGAGGGCGATGTCACGAATGATGGTATCGGGGTCGCCGTTGCCATCTAGCACTAGCTCCCACACAAACATCTCAGTTGACCAGTATTCGTACTTGCCAGCGCTTGAGGTGGTGCGGGTAGATGGGGTGAGGGCGCTGGAGTTGGCGAAGTTAGCATAGATAGGGGTAGTGGTGGTGTCGTAGTTGGGGGAGGTGGTGCCACTGTCGTTGCCCAAGTTGAGCAACACATCACCATCACTTACCGTAGCGGTGCCACTAGCAAGGGGGATGGAGGTAGTGGTGACGCTCAACCCAGCGGTGTAGAACTTAGCCTCGTCGGTACCGACCATGAACTTTTGCCCGCTGACGATGTTGTGGCCGGGGCGGACGGTGATGGCCGCTACGTTGCTTTGCGCACCATTAACCACCGCACCACGCGGCAACACCACGACGGTGCGGCTTGCACCTGGCGTAAGGTTAGACCCGCTGAGCACATCCACCGCACCTTGGCGATGATAAAAAGGAGTTGCAGCTACACCCATGTTAACGTATCCTTATGAAAAGATCGCCGCGTGCGGGTTGAGAGGCGTAAGGGTAAAGGCGGAAGCGAGTAGCCTCGTCGGGGTGACGACGGTCGATTGCTTGAAGCTTCTCCAACACGTCGGTTTCGAGTAAGTGGAGGCGCGCAACGGAGGGGCTATCTGGTCCTTCGATCATTATTGCAAAACGCTTCTTAGCACCGTAGAGAATGACGTTCTCCACCTCTTCGGGCACAACGAGTTGTTGGGCTTGTGAAGGGATTTCGATGCGGCGGTAGTATTGGAGGGTGAGAGTTTTGTCAGCAGCGGTGCCAGCATCAGGTGTGGGGCCAAGATAAACGAGGCCTTCACGATGTTGGTTTTTAACGCTGTACGCGCGAGGGGTGTCGGGGGAGACGGGGTGGTCTTCGGAGGCGTAGAGGCGTTCGAACGTAGCCCAGTCAACATAAACGAGCGGGGAGTCCTTGGAGCCGTCAGAACTCACTAAATAACCGATCTTTTCTTTGTAAAAAAGCGTGGGGAGGGTGATGGAGCGGGTGTTGGCAACGACGGTCAAACCTGAGGTAGTTACGATATTAAACTCCCACAGGTGCATGTTAAGCTCCTTGACCACCTCATCGAGGCAGTCGAGGGCTTGTTGCGAGGCTTCGTCATCACCGCTGAGGCCGTAGAGGTCGGCTACCTTCGCCACGAGGGTGTTGGTGGCTACGGGTTGGGCGGATTTCCAAGTTGAGCTTATTGTAACTTCGGCCATTTAGGCCCCTTATTGCACCTCGCGTATGATGCGTGGGCGGATGATATCGCTAATGTCCTTGATAACTGGACGGGAGAGGGCTTGTTGATACACTTCCTCCCACTTATAAGTATAATTGTTGATGTTTCTTGTGTCAAATACCCATTGCTTGAGGTTAGCGGCTTTCTTGGCACGCATGGCTGGGTCAAGCGCCAGGGCTTTGAGGGTTTCGTACCACTGTACGTCGCCACGTACCTTCCAGCACCCCTCGGTGGGTACTTCGCCGTATGTGGCCCAGTCGGTGCAAACGAAGGCGCTCCCACCAATAACGGCGTCGTAGGCTTTGATGAGAGATTTGCTTTCGTTGAATTGGTTCATCTCCACAGGGGCGATGAGAATGTCAGGGTTGAGCCACTTGATAGCTTGCCAGTAGACGCTGTAGTGGCAAGGTTGGATGTAGAAAGCGCGGTTAGCATGGGGGTCGGTGGAGTTGGGCATCCACTGGGCGGCCCACGGCGGCGTACAACCAAGGAAAAAGAGGCGAAGCAAAGGTCTGCCTTCCTTACCATCCATCTCTCCCATTAATTGGGTGAGGGGTTGCTCGACCTGTGCTAAGTCACCTAAGTGCCCATAACCGCCACAGAACATCAACCTCACAGCTTTGTCATCGCTGCGGCGAGGGTCGTGGGGGTAGTGAGTCCAATCACCAGGGTTGCAGTAGTTGGGGAGGACGCTGAAGTTGCGACTTTCAGTCTTTAGCACACCCTCGATCTGAGGGGTAGAGATGGTGCAGGCGTCGGCGCTGCGTAGGTGCATCAAAAGGGCGCGACGGGCTTGCGCTGTGCGGGTGTAGTTCTTGTAAGCAGTGTTGTAGGAAGGGACGTTGAAAGGGTCATCGTCGATATCAACAATGATAGGGAGTTCTTTATCGTACTTCTCCAGGGCCATGTTGCGGATGGCGGCGGCGGTGGCGACGTGCGCTATCGTTGTAGTGTAACCCATATGCACAACATCGTAGTCGGCGGCGTAGTGGTAGAGCCACTCGTCAACCGGCTTACCCAACAAGCCCGCGAGGTCATTGAAAAAGTCCGTATCGCCTTTGAGGCACATCACGTTGTGACCGGCGCGCTTGAGGGCGTCCATTGGTAAGAAGTGGCGGTAGTACCCCACCCCGCCACCTTGGGTGTGGATTGCAAGTATTTTTAGCTTATCGCTCATGTTGGGTAATGTAAACTCCTTCCTCCCAGGGGAATGAGAATGTGCGGCGCTTAGCCTCGCCAAATGTCAACTTCCCGTTGCGGTCCATATCTCGGATGAAGTTGCCACTGACGGGGGTGAGGTGGCCGTGGATGGCGCGGGTGCCTTTGCCACGCAACGTCACATCATTATAAACGTACTCCTTCACCCCTGTTTTAGGGATGCGGTAGATGGCGTGGCTGCAGATGGTGTAGTCAAGCTCGCGGCAAGCTACATATACATCACCATCGAGTAACCAGCCAGGGGCGCGGAAGGCGGGTGCGTCGATGCCACGTTGCTTGGCGGCAGCGATCTTCTCAACCGCTTCCTCACTCGACCAGCTATAACACTCGCCACGGGTGTGCCACCAACCGTGAGGGGCGATTTGGCACCACTCACCGAGGGCTTTAGCGGCAGCGATGGTGGTGTCGGAGGTACGTTGAGGGATGGTGAAGAGCGTTACTTTGAAGTCGTTGTACTGAGCTTTGATTTGCTTCAGAACTTCAAGCTCGCCCACTGTTGCGTCACAAAGGTCATCGAAATCAACGACGAAGTTTTTTACTTTGGACATTCACACACATCCTTTACTAAAGCTTGGAAGTCGTATTCCCTTTCCCAACCAAGTACGACCTCAGCTTCAAAATTATTACCACGGAGGCATTCAACATCCCATGGGCGTTTTTCGACCTTCTTCCACTCAATCGCATCATCCACTTCTTCAACGTCGTAGAGATCACACACGGCGCGAGCGAAGTCCATGACGCTGTGAGAGGTGCCGCTACAGAAGGTGTAGTCTTGTGCGGCGAAGTGTTGGAGGCTGAGCCACGCACCGCGCATGGTGTCTTTGGCGTGGTGCCAGTCGCGCTTAGCGGTGGGGTTGCCCATCTCCACGGGCACGCCTGTCTCGATGTAGTTGCGTACACCAAGCGCTAATTTACGTGTAACGAAGTTAGGCCCACGACGGCGACTCTCGTGGTTGAAAGAGATGCCACTGACAGCAAACATGCTGTAAGCTTTGCGGTAGATCTTAACCAGCTCTTGTGAGGCCATCTTGCTTACGGCGTAGGGGGAGTAGGCACTAAAGGGGGAAGTATGGTCAGCGTTTTGGCCGTCCTTGCACGCCTCAGCCAACGTCTCACTACTACCAGCAAAGTAAAACTTTGTCGATGTGTCCTTTAGCCTATCAAGGAGGCGTTGCGTTGAGAGGAAGTTAGTTTGGTGCGTTAGCATGGGGTGGTTGAAGCTGTCACCTACGTGGCTAAGGGCAGCGAGGTGGTAAAACTCGTCTGGTTTGATATCAATGAGGCGGTTTGTGGTGTCGATGCTGTTAATATCCCCTTTGATGATGTGAAAATCGGGGTGGGTGATGGTGTCAGGGGTGAGGTTTTTGAGAGGGTGCGTACCGGGGCGCACGAGCGCATGTACCTCGTATCTCTTGGAGATAAGCAGCTCAGCAAGGTATGAACCATCTTGACCATCTGCACCTGTTATGACTGCTCGCTTCACATCCTACTCCTAATATGATTAAGGGTGTCGGAGCTTTGGCGCAAGTGGTAATAGATGATTTGATCACTTTGATGGATGCTTTCGGCGTTCTTCATCACCAATTCAGCCATCGTGCTGTCTTGCTTATAGCTCATCGCTCTTGACTCATCCCATATGGTGTACTTGCGCACTAGCTCGGTTTTGGCAGGGATAACGTTCTCCATCCTGTTAATGGTTGTGCGATGCATATAGTTTTCAGGCCCTTGCATACCATTTACATACCCCGACCAGAAGGGAAAAAACAAAACATCAGCATCGCTCTTGGCGGCATCGAGGATAAGATCGAGGTAGTTGGAAGGAACGAGGTCGTCATCGTTCAGCGCTGCCACATACTTACCTGTGGCCATCGCATAGAGCCTGTTCATCTTTTGCCCGATGGTCATTTCCCCACCGTCGCTGAGGATGATGTGCTCTACCTCACCGCCATAGAGTGCCATTTGTGGGGCAAGGCAATCCAACATCCTATTGAGGAAAGGCCTTCTTTCATGCGTAGTGGCAGTTAACATGGTATAGGTTTTCACTCTTCATCTTCCAAGATGCGCTTAAAGACCTTTTCGTACTCGCGGGCAGTAGCTTCAACCTGAGGTAGGATGGTGTAATTTGCCACGCCGTGCTTGAAAGCATTGAAGTTGAACTTCATGAACTTCAGTTGCTCCGCAAGCTCGGTAGCACTGCCATCAAAAAATAAACCATTGATATGGTCTTTGATCACCATAGGCATCATGCCTACGCGCGTGCTGATAACGGGCCTGCCGCACAACAACGCCTCTTGTGGAGGTAGAGGGCCGCCGTCATTAAACCCCGCCACGACGTAACAACTGATCTGGCTATAGAAGTTGAGTATATCTTCGTCGGGCTTATATCCTTCTTCTTCATTCCTCGTATTACGATCCATACCAACACACTTCACACCAGCTAACTTACACGCCTCCTCGATGATGTGGAAGCGCTTGCCGCTGCTGTCACACCCCAAATAACCTACCGCGAACTCCTCGGGGAAAGGCATTTTGTGGAAGCGTGAGTGGTCGAAGGCGTAAGGGATGATCTTGCAGTTGGTGATGTTAAAATGTCCAAGTTGGCGCGCAGGGTGGGGTTCGGGGACGATGATCGCGCGGGGGCTGACGATACGCAATAAATTAGCATCCCGCTCCAGCGCGTGCTCCGCAATATGGTGTACACCCACTGTAAACGGGACTTCGATAGCACGAGCGAAAAATTGGATATTTGCGAAGTAGTTGAAATGCACTAAATCGTACTTATCCATTGATTTGTCGAATGATGGATCGAGGTCGATCTGGCGCATGGTGAGGTAGTCAACCTCGTGGCCCATGTCGCGTAGGGCGTTGGCGATGGGGAAGGAGATGTGATGCACTCCTCCGCCAAACCAGGTGTTGATGAATGCTAACTTCATTCCCCCCTCCATGCCGGTATATAAGGCATCACTTGAAATAGTCCATGCACCGAGTGATACTTTGGGTCTTCCATTATTTGCCCTTGTGTGCCAAGGGCGTGCTTCACGCGCACATTAGCCAAATAAACCATCCAGCAATGCTCACCCGCTGCTTGCCGGGCGTGCGCCCACTTCGCTATGCCCGTCGCATCCCCACTTCCAAGCGGGAGGCGTACGTCACTGACGTAGGCCATTGTGGGGTCAGTTAGCGTTTTAACGTCATGGAGGCGACATATGCCACCGATAGCACTCACCAACACCCTTATGGCTATGCCATCCTTCTCCACCACCTCGGTTGCCTCGGGTGGGTTGCCCAACCCCAGCACTGTAGGGGAGATGATGAACGTTGGCCCTAACTTGTCAGCGGCGTCGAGCATCTTCACCAACCAGCGCTTGGTGAGGAATTTGATATCGTCGTCAACGCGCAACAGGTAATCGTAGCCGTTATCCTCGGCGTACTTGATCATCTCATTGGTAATGACGTGTTGGCCGACGTTTTCTAAGTGTTGGACTATAACCCAATCACCCTTAGGTAAAACTACCTCATGAGCTTCCTTAGTAAGGGTGTGGATGGTTAGGTCAAATGCGCAACCAGCGGTGGCGTACATCTGCTCTACTGTTGAGCGAAATAGCGCTAGGCGTTGAGGGGTGCTGGCGCGCGTGATCATAAATGCGAGGACTTTTTTCATAGCACACTCTTCTTTTGGGGCTCTTCGGTGGCAGCCCTTGTCAGTTGCACATTATCACCGTGCCAGTGGTAGATTTGCACTACCGCATCCACAGCCTTCCCCCTCAGCCCCGCAAAGTGAGCACCCCGCGTTATCAACTCCCAATCAGCAAACCTCCTCATCTCCTCATTCCACAAACGTCCCGTAGCGACTTGCAAGCGCCACAATGCCCCCCTGGCGATCATGAAGTCGGATGTATCGACGAAGTTGTACATCGGGCCGTGGGCAAGCATTTGCACTGCTTCGTTGGTCCACTCAATCAACGGTGTCTCGCGTTCAGCGAGGGTGACTTCTTGCCCGCCAGGTAATTTGACAGTACTATCGCACTCACCGTCAACAACGTACTTACGCCTACCGTACGTAAAATCAGGCCACACCACACCCTCAATCATCGCATCGTAAAGAACTTGGAGATGTTGAGGCGTCCACTCGTTATCATAATCAAGAAAGGAAATATACTCCCCCTTACTTTGATGTACAATAGCGGTGTTCTTGGGGTAACATTGGTAGCCAGAGGCTTCATCCGTTCCAAAAAAGGTAAGGTGAGGACGGGTGCCACTGGCTACAACAAAATTATCATCTTCATCACTAAAGCCCTTCACAACCTCCACGATGGCGTCGTCAGGCTTGCCATCGCACACCACGACCACTTCCCAACGCAGGTCGGGGTTGAGCTGTTGTGCCGCAATGCTGTCGAGGGCACGCTTCAAAAGTCTAGGGGTTTTGGGATGGTTGTGGCAATTGACGATAGCTGAGATGTGCGGATATTTCTCATTCAAACTTAACACTATCTCCTCCTCAGCTCAAGTAGTTGCTTAACGTCAATATCTTCAACATCTATTATACCATCATTTGCTAAAATTTCAAGTGCGTTAATGACGCCGCGCGCAGGCCTTACCTTGGGTACCTCAATACCGTTGACTTTAACGATGTCGCCCCCCGCCCATCCAAATAGGGGTACTTCACCTTCCAACCATGCAACGTTCACCACAACACTATCACGGCCCCAATCAAGCCAATACTCGTGGGCGGTATTCGTCCTGCCTTTGCGTAAAGGTTGATTGTAATCCATCACTGTGCAAACATCAGGGAGTGAGTTGACGGGGCCAGCAAAGCGCACGGCGGTGTGGGGGAGGGCAGCACGCTTAACTAGGTGGGCGAAGTCGCTCCAAATAAATGAGCCTTGATAACGATATAAGTTAGGCAGTGGATACATTAGAACGTGCCATCTTTATGGATGGTGATAACGAGCCTTCGAGGATCGTCTCTCATAATCGACACGGTGTCGTGGATACGAAAGGCAAACTTAGTTATCTCTTCGGCCACGATTTTGCTTAGATTTTCCTCAACCAAAGTCTTTACCCGCAGCTCAATATCCTTCTGGATTTGAAGGCACCATTGTTGAAGCATCAACGACTCAGGTGAAGGCTTTCCCTCATAAACAAGTGACATCTTTCCTCCTCAATGGCACACCCCTAAGGAATCGAACCCTACTTGGCGGTTTTGGAGACCGCTTAACGCCCAGCGTCGGGGTGCGCGCGCAACAACCTTACTTCGATAGAAATCTTTGCTTAAACTGCCAAAGAGCGTCAATTAGTAGTTCAACTTCTTGGCGGGTTTTTAGGGGGATGGGGGAATAGTAGGCGTAGCTGCTAGCCGTATGTTGTGGGCTTATATACTGTATGGTCAAGTTCTTTGCCCTGTCACCAATGATATCCCCATCCGAACGTTTAACAAATAAATCACGCCCCTTTATAATAATCTGGCCATCCTTGACCTCAATCACCCTCTCTTTCACTTGATCTACTATATCAACTGTAAGATCTTTGTAGATGGGAGGAGGGGTAGCGGGAACATTAGCCTCAACCACTTCCCCCTCCTTCGACACCAACTTAACTTTCTTTTTCTTAAACATCCCTCATCTCCTCCTTTTATGTGGTACCCCCTAGAGGAATCGAACCTCTATTCCAGCGTTAGAAGCGCTGTGCCTTAGTCCGTTAGACGAAGGGGGCATTTGGGGCGATGGGCGAGAATCGAACTCGCGTGAAGCGGTTCACAGCCGCCGACTTTACCACTAAGCTACCAACGCCATGTGGAGCTACGCGACGTAATTGAAACGTCCTGACCAGCGTTACGAGTGCCGGTCGCCGCCTGGGCGCAGCCAGATCGCTAACAACGCTCCATATTTCCCGCTATGAAACATGGGGAGTTCTACTACTTCAAATCCAAAATTTTCAAGCTCTTCCTTCGTCCACCCACTGAGGTGCTCCTGGTAGCTATTACCACTGTGGGCAGCTTGGGCTACAAAACCTGATGGTGTAAAGATCAAGATCTTGTTGAAACTTCGCTGCAAAGATCTCAACAACGCCTCGCCATCGGCTTTGTTGACATGCTCCAACGTATCGATCAACATCGCTACATCACACTCACTGTCACCAACCGCCTCCCACCAAGAGCGCATATCCATCCTGTGCGCTTCGATGTCAGGTGATGCGTTACTAACTGCATCGGGGTAAATGTCGAGGCCAATCTTGCGCGCCTGGGGATAAGCGTTAGCGAGCATATCCCCTGGCCCAAAACCGAGGTCAACAATCACCCTCGCCCCCCAAGTATTCACCCTCACCCACTCCTGTATCGCGCTCCTGCTCAATCTATTGGTCCCCCTGCAAGGAATTGAACCTTGATCTCAAGTTTAGGAAACTAGTGCGTTGTCCATTACACCACAAGGGGATGTCGGTGATGGTGCTCCTACAGGGAATCGAACCCTGACTTCATCCTTACCAAAGATGCAGTCTACCATTAGCTTACAGGAGCGTCAAGTTTTGGTGGAGCCACACAGTGGATTCGAACCACTACACCCTCCTTACAAGGGAGGTGCGCTACCGTTACGCGAGTGCGGCACCGGCGGGGGAGCTAATCCAGGATTTATGCGACTTCTTTAGGCCGCCACCTTGAATAACTCCCCCGTTTAGTTTGTGGTGAGCCCACAGTGAGTCGAACACTGCCTTTGGGGTTAAAAGCCCCAAGCCAGCCCGGCTGGACAGGCCCACATTTTAAGCAATCCTCTTAGCCCCACGCCTATAAGCCCTACGTTCGCGCCCACTGAGGTGCTTGTTCTTCACCAGGTGGTCAGCGGCGTGTGAACTTACCCACGCGTTAGGTTTAAGCACAGCCCTAAACCCTTGCCCCATAATCATCCCCGCAATTTGCCTCACAAAATTATTAGATGCATATTGCGAGTCAGGGTTAGCATCTGCATGAACTTCAATCTGATCTTTGCCAAACGGCACCACACCCTCAAGCGCCATCGCAGTTTCGAGGCTGTACCATGTTTCATGACTTAACTTCTCCCACAACGTCAAGTCGGTCCGTGATGCTCGTGTACGGCAGTAGAACATCCTCCCGCCCTTACGCTCCTTGTAAACCACTACCACCGTTACGAAGTCAACGCCCCGGCCAATGCGCTGCGCATCAGTGCCAATCCTGACCATCTGATCGCTGTCAGTGACGAGTGAGGCCACCATCGCTTGGATATCGTCAATCGGCTTGGCATTACCGTCGTACCATTGACGATCTATGATGGTGTCCATTACCTTCTCCTTGTGGTGAACCCCTAGGGAATCGAACCCTATGCGAGTTGGTTAAGAGCCAACTGCCTCTCCATCCGGCCCGAGGTCCACGTTGGTCGCCACTACTGGATTCGAACCAGTATAATCTACACTCTCAATGTAGCACGTCTACCTGTTTGCGTCAAGTGGCGACAGCTAAATTTTGTGGTACACCACCGAGGAATCGAACCCCGCTCAAGCACTTTGTAAGAATGCCGCCTGCCCAGTCGGACCTGTGGTGCATGTGGTACTCGCCCAGGGTATCGATCCCTGCCGTGAACGCTAATCTGGCGCAAGGGCTTATAAGGCCCTCCTGCACACCTGTGCTGGCGAGCGTGTGGAAGCCCTGGTGGGAGTCGAACCCACGTTTGAGGTTTTGCAGACCTCACTATTGCCGTACAGGGCCTTGTGTGGCGCTACCTCAAGGAGTCGAACCTTGCTATCATCGCTTAACAGGCGGTTGCCTACACCGGTTTGCTTAGGTAGCACGTTATCAATATGTGGTAGCCAGGGTGGGGATCGAACCCACATACACCGCATTTTAAGTGCGGTAGGTCTACCTAATTGCCGTCACCTGGCCACGTTGGCAGAAGGTGGAGGAATCGAACCCCTACGATTCATCACCGTACCACGGTTTTCAAGACCGTTCGACCGCCGTTGGTCGGCACCTTCTACTTACAAACAAAATGTTATGCCTACGATCTGCGCCCCAAATATACCACTCTTGGCCGTTGGTGTCAACAAAATACTTGCCCGTGACACCTGTACAGACGGGGTAAGGGATGGGGAAGTTAACGTGGGTGGCGGAGAGCCGCAGAATCGAACTGCTACCTTTCACAGTAGTCCCATTTAGCAGACGGGATGAAGCCCAGCTTCAGACTCTCCCCAAATTGTCTTAGTGGTCGCGCACGTCGGAATCGAACCGCTCCCCATGCTCCCAAGGCACGTGTGCATCCACTACACCTCGCGCGCGTTAAATTTTGTGGCAGGGCGTGTAGGAATCGAACCCACGTAGCAAGATCCAAAGTCTTGCGTTCTACCATTGAACTAACGCCCAATGTGGTCCTCGATAAACGACTTGAACGCTTACTAAGCGGTGATCGGCCGCTCGTGCTGCCATTACACCAATCGAGGTGGAGCTTCCAGCGAGACTCGAACTCGCATCGTGACGTTGGCAACGTCGCCGTCTACCTTTGACATATGGAAGCACTAATTACTTCGAAGCAACATCTTCACATGAAGCAACTGCTTTACAGCCAGTGTGTACAATACAAATCCACCCTCTACTTGTTGCCATGCTGCTGAAGGTGGTAGTGCAGACAATCCACTCGCCGCCTTGGCAACTCCCACTCTCTTGGATGTGAGCAAACCCGCAGTAGCCATTTGTAATACTCTCACCCCACGCCGTGGTTGCTCCAACAATAGCCACTACCAACGCTATCGCTACAACTAACTTCCTCACTTCAACCTCCTTGGTGGCAAGGGCGCAAGGATTCGAACCTTGGCTAACTGGGTCAGAGCCAGTTATGCTACCGTTACATCACACCCTTGTGTGGTGGCGTGCTAGGGAATCGAACCCTAACGCTCCCTTGTGGAAGGCTTGGGTTACAGCCAAGCCCACATCCATAGTGGTCTAACACGCCTTTTTAATCTTCGTGACACCAACACCCACATCCCCCTACCTCACACCTATCATGGTCACAAGGTGGGGTGGTACGCCTGGTAGGACTCGAACCCACAACTTCAACGTTCGTAGCGTTGCGTGATATTTCCATTTCACCACAGGCGCATCTAGGTGGCGGTACCGAAGAGACTTGAACTCTCACCTTTCACAGTGACAGTGTGATGCTCTACCAATTAAGCTACGGTACCGTGATTTTAAGCAATACGCATCTTGTCTTTAGCAGTCTTCTTAGCCTTAGGTTTGGTTTCAATGCGCTTGATCTTACCAAACTTCACCGTGCCTTTAGGACTTTCTTTACCGCCGTCGGGCTCGATCTTCTTTTTCACAGCAACTCCTTTATATTCCATAAATTCTAGTAAAACTTTTGTAGCCTTCTCCCTTCTACGCTTATTTAACCCTCCCCATAAAAGGGCTATTAATGCTTGTACTTTCTCAAATCCGCCGACATACCACACATACATCTTTTTGTAACCGGCCTTACGATCAGAGTCTACTCTTCTATTACCAAAACCAACGATTCTTTCAAAGCGATCTACACTGTCCTTGTCTGACATTTTAAGAGCGGCTCTAGGATACGGATATTCTTTGCCCCTCTTTAAACAACGTTGTGTAAAAATCGACCCCTCTCCATCAAAAAGTCCCGCAGCCCAAAAAATCTCTTCTCTAAAAGTGGTGGGAGCAGAAGGACTTGAACCTTCAAACCCTTTTGGGGCAACAGTTTCTAAGACTGCCGTGTCTGCCATTTCACCATACTCCCATTCTAACACATCATCGCGGTGGTCGCCAAGGTGAGACTCGAACTCACAAGAGCTAAGGTTTGAGCTTAGCATGTCTGCCAATTGCATCACTTGGCGATCTAAACTTGTGGTCGGCAAGTACGAACTCGAATCGTACCCTCCACATCTTCAGTGTGGCGTGCTACCTACTAACACCACTTGCCGATCTTCTAGCATATGTTCTGCGTCTATGGCAGTTAGAACAAACTACCTCACAGTTTCTCAATTCTTTCTTTATTCTATCGAACCCCCAACCAACATTCACTATGCTAGCCGGGTTAATCGTTTTAGCTCCAATATGATCGAAGTCTAAAACTATCGGATCTTTAATACTGCAATCCGCACATCCCGCGTTATGCTTGACTCTTCTAAGAAATTTAATAATCCTAAGCTTACGTTTCTTTGCTCTACACTTATAATCATCGGCATTACGTTCATAATGCGTCTTACCGTAAATCTCATATTGTGATCCACCTGTAACCATAGCGCTCCTGTGGAGCGGGCAGAGAGAATCGAACTCTCATCACAAGGGTGGAAGCCTAGTGCTCTACCATTGAGCTATGCCCGCTTACCAGTTACGTCTTGACCGCTCAAATCTTTGTGGTGGAAAAGGAGAGAATCGAACTCTCATCGCTCGGGTGCAAACCGAGGGTAATCCCGTTATACTACTTCCCCACTGTCAAATATTGCCTATCTCTAGTATCTTTCCAGCTCTTGCGAGGTCTGTACGTGGCATTCTCGTTGCGGTGATACTTGCACCAGCCACAACGTATCTTACCCGTGTGCTCCAGCTCTCTTTTGTACAACCTATTATACAACGTTCTGTTGGAGGTCGTAGTTAGCTCTCTCACGTCAACCTCTCGTGCGTGCGTGCGTTGGTAGCGCGCCGGGGAGTCGAACCCCGCATCTCCACGTTGAAAGCGTGGCAACTCACCGCATGTATCGCGCGCCACTCCTAATTAGTTCATCTATCTGCAATGTTGGTAGCGGCCGTGGGAATCAAACCCACCATGTCACGGTTATGAGCCGTGCGTGTCCACCAGTTCACCTGGCCGCATCGTGTGTGCAGGGGGTAATATACCACTACCCCCTGCTCGTGTCAAGTACCTGGCTCAGGAACAACGGCGTCGATGGCCTTTGCTTCATCCACGATGGTCTGAAGTTCAGCCAAAAGCTCCGTTTCCTCAGCAGCGCTCATCCCGCCACCGTCTTGCGCATCCAACACGCGCTGGATGTCGGCAAGGATTTTTGCGTTCGTAGCACGCAATTCAATGAACGCATCCCTAAATTCCTGTGCTGTAGCCATGAGCCACCTCTCAAGCGCTTTGACAGCGCAAAAAACATCTGTGGTTGTTGCTTTGCGGGTGAACCAACGCATATGTTGGCACCTCCGTTAGTTAGGACTCATGATTGAGTATAACACTATGCATCGGGGGTGTCAAGTGCTACAAAAAAAAAGAAGGGGTGACAAGTTGCCCTGCCACCCCTGCTCAGCAAATAAAGCTAGTGAATGGCGTTAGCAGCCAGCTCCAGGGGCTTCGCCAGCCCCATTCTTAGGCGTAACGTTCGGTTGGTTATCAACCGTGCCCGTGCTCATCGCCGGGACGTTTACACTAGCCACCGGGTAGTCGTTAACAATCGGCTTACCGGGAAGTCTTAGTCCAGCCATAGTAGTTCTCCTTCTAAGCTATGGTTAGCTTACGCTGCTTCCGTGAACGATGCGTGCGATCCTGTTTTCAGGGCCACCGCTCGGCACAGAAGAGAAAGCAGTGAAGAAGACCTTAGCACCAACGGTTGCAAACTGGTTCACGGGGTCTGCTGCTCCCGCACTACCAAGTTGCTTCACGAAGGTCTTAGCGGTCATGTCACTGATTTCAGTTACATAAAACGCATCAGGGGCGAACATGAAGGAACGATAACCGCTAGCTTGAGCGCTCATTCCACCAATTGCCACGAGGCGCTTTGCGTTGCTTGACGTTATGACGCGGGCACCAAAAAATCTACCCATCTCACCACGGTAGATATTACCCACCGTCTGAGCATCACCGTACTTATTTACTTCCAACCAGCTATTGCCGGTGAGCGAGGCTTGGAGGTCGTAAACAGCAAGGGGGTGCGTGAGCACCGGGTAAAGGCCGTCGGGAGGACGGGGGTTGTCAAAGCTATCAAGAAGCACTGCCGCACGAAGTATGTCACTGCCCTTGAGGATAGAGGCTGTAGCGACGGAACCGCTAGCAGCGCGACCACCACCAACGAACACGCCCGCGCCACTGATCTGGTCGCGGATGTGGGTGTCCATCCTACGAGCGATGTCACGTGCGATGTCCCGTAGAGACAACTCAATCACATCGCTGAGGGCGGTCATAACCACAACGTCGGAGTGCTTGTAAGCGCCCGCAAATTGCTTGAGGACGCCGCTCACAAACTGAGCGCTAAGAGGGCAGGTGCCGATTGCGACACCTTCACTGGCCACGGCCGCTACGATGTTCTGCTTCTTCAAACGCGGAACCTTTACCGACGTGCCGAAATTACGCGGCAACGCTCGCTTGCTGCCGAAGGCATACAAGTACAAGTTCGGATAGAGGTTTTCGCCGAAGAGCGTGTCCCAATAAGAAGGGATGAACGCTGTAAGGCCGGTAGTAATAGTAGGACTCGCCATACTATTTCTCCTTTACAAAATCAAACGATCAATTAACGTGAAAGGATACTAGGGTCTCTGTATCCACTTACTTGATTCATTCCACGCATTTCGAGCAACTGCTTCTGGCGCACACTGCGCTCTGGCGACCCGTAAGGCATCGCGAGCGACTTGGCCCATTCAGCTTGCCACATCTGCTCGGCACTTCGGCTGTTTTGCTCAGGCTGGGCACTACCACCGCGCTCAATAAATGTGCGACGACGCAACGCTTGTTGGGCAACGTTTGGTTGCTGCGGCGTTGGGGGTGCGAAGTGCTGCTGAGCTTCAGCTTGTGCTTGAGCTTGCTGGACCGCTTTCAGCGCGTTAACTTCTGCTTGCATCGCCCCTAAGTAACTTGAGGGATCTTGTACATTTCTCAACCACGGCTTCGAGGCAAGAACTTGCATCTCTACTTGAGGCGTGAGGCCCATCGAAAGCTTTTGACTCTCAAAAAGGCGTTGGTGTACAGCGAGCGCTTGCGCTTCAGCTTGTTGGGCTTTCCACGCTACAGCCTCAAGGTAAGGTGCAACCTTTTCCTTGATGGCCTTGTCTACGTCGCTTGCAAGCAGCATCTCGTCATCCCCTTTACCAATAATTGATGGGAGGTTGACGAAGGGATTTGGCTGCGCTTGAGCATATCCACCGTTATATTGTGGCTGTTGCTGTTGCTGCTGTGGTTGGACACCGAAGAACTGCGGTGGAGGGGGCATTGTGGCGAGCTGCGTTGCAAACTGTTGCTGCTGTTCAAGTTGTTGGATGCGTGTGATTGCTTCGTTGAGGTGACGCCTTAGCTCACCCTTCTCGTTAGCCTCACGCCCATACAGCTTCTTCCAATCAGCAGCTTCACTTTGCGAGTTCTGCTGCGGCGCAAACATATTCTCCGACTGGCTCAAGTCATTCCATTGCTGTTGCTCAACAACGTTTTGTTGCTGCGTAGCAAAGTCTTCACTTGAAAGACCACGCGGATTTAAGTCGTGCCTTCCACCTTCTTGATGCCGGTTACTGTCGCCGTTCATGAACTCTTGCAGGCCGCCCTGATCCATGTTCCTGAATTGCGCAATGTCGTCATCACTGATGTTCTCAGGGAAGTCGATTCTCTCGACTTTACTCGTGTCCATACTGACCTCCTTGGCTGTTAGACCGTGCCGCTGCCGTTACATTAGCGCCTGCTAGAGCGCCCGCTTGGCGGCGGTGGGGTTTCCACACTTAGCCGGGTGTGGAGCCGGTAATTCACCCGCACTTAGCTGCTAGACCGCGTGAGGGTTACTGTACAAATGAAAGTATTGTAAGTTTTTACGTTATTGTCAAGCTCTCCACATCGCGGGGGGCGTTGGGAGCTTGTTTTGTTGTTGTTCGAGGAGTTTTTCTTGGCGCTCGAACTCCGCATGTATAGCTGGAACGTGGCCCAAAATAACATCTAAGGTGTGGATGACGGCGCGCAGCTCATCACTATGATCTCGCCCTTCCTTATCCATCCCACCACTACGTATAAGGTTGTTTTGCATCCCCAAGCGCACCTGGGCGATGGTATGCATAAAGTCCTTCCACGCGCCGAGGTGCTCTAAATCACGATATTGGGTGCTTTTGTAAGCTATATCGGCAAACTTCCCCCACTCATTGTTTTTAGACAGCAGCGGATGGAGTTTGGCCGCTTGCAAGTGGCGATCCAACCACGCTAGCCGCATTCCCTGGATACGGCATCTCGGGCATCCCTGGTTTTGACGCGCCGTTTGGCGGGCCACCTTGGCCTTGCGCACCTTCAGCTTGTGGCGCCCCACCCTCGCCTGGCGCACCTGCTCCCGCCTGTGGTGCCATTGCGCCACCAGCGCTTGCAAAGTCCTGCTGGGCAAACTGACTAGCTGCTTGAGCCATCCCAAGAGCGTAGTTTTGAGCATACATATCCTCCTGCGTGATCAAGTAGCTTTCGGGGTGCTTCCATCCTCTATCAACCATCCACTTCTTGAGCACCGCATCTACTTTGAACCATTGCTTTAGCTCGGGGTCACGAAGCATCTCTACAAGCTCCATGTCCATCTGTACACGGTTTTCTTTACTTAGAGCAAATATCCCGCCGCCAACAGTGATATCGACGGGCATCTGGATGTCTTGCAGCGTGATCTCACCGTACTCATCACCATAGATCTTGGTCATCTTTGGCGCGGTGAGGCGCATTTGCAGCAACTTAAAGGTGCGCGTCAACACTTCCTTCAACACCGTATAATCGTTCCACATCACTTGGAGGATGTGGCGCGCGTTGCCTTGTTGGAGTTGACGTTCAATTTCGGTAGCGGTAGTCCTATCACCGCTGCCAACGCCTTGGATGATGTCAGTAGCGGCTGCAACGTGCTCGGCTTGCGTTTGCCTATAGGTGTCTTCTTGCCACACGCTAGGCAATACATCCCTGCGCGGAAGGACCATGAAGGTGTCAGTGATGCTTTGCGTTGGCTCGGGGTTCACTTCAATCGCCCCACCCGGTTGCATCAACATTGCGTTGTCGCTCACAACACTATTCTTACGGAAGAGATATTGCTGCCACACACCAAGGTAAACTTCATCCAAACGCATGTTAGCGAGGCGAGTTTGTTGATCAGCTAGCGGCCCTACATAACGTAGAATGCTATCACCGTAAAGCACGCCGGGCAGAGCAATGGACTTGATAGGGAAGTAAGGTGGGCGGCCGTCAGGCGTAGGTGCGGGGTCATCCCTCAACACCCACTTACCTTCAGCTATCACCGTCAAGCGCCACGCAGCACTGTCGTTGGTGCGTAAGTGTGGCGGCACCCATCCCCAACATTGCCACAACTTCACCCCTACGCCTTCGCGCATGTTGGACGTTATCCAATCCGGTATACCTTCTGTGCTTTCGGGCTCACGGCTATATTCGACGCTAACACCGGCCGAGGTGCCACTGCGCGCATCACCCAAGTTATCCAACCCCCCATACATCCCTTTCATGTAGTTGTTGGATGTAGCGATGTCATAACTCAGCGCATCAATTGCAGTTTGATCATAGACCTTCATCTGGTCTTGAATTTCGCGCAGCTCCTCAATGGTAGTGTCGATCTCTTCTATCACCCACCTCATACGGCCGGTGGGGTCAGGGAAGATGCGGTCGAGTGTACGCCAGTCGAAATCGGGGCCGTTGAAATCTTCTTCCTCTCTAATCGTAGCGCGCAGTCCCATCTGCCCCGAAGGCTGATCGAGCATCTCAGGCCCGTACATATCTGTAACTTCAGCCAACCCCTCATCCCCAAACATCTCTTGCGCAGCCTCACGAATGGTCAATTCGACGGGCTCCATCACCTGACGTTCACTGTACTCCTCGCGCCAAGTCATCTTACCCCAAGCATGGCCCATCACTGTTGCATAACGCATCGCTTCATACAACTTCGGAAATATAGCCATCTCTTCCATCACTTGGCGCAAAAGATTATAGATGAGATGCTCGTACATCTCATTACGCCTATTACGGCTTTCAACAGTAAAATAATCAGGGCTATCGAACATGCCCATGATATAGCGGGGAAGGAGTGTCTCGACGATCTTAAACGGCGTTGGCACGGCTTCATTACTGCGCCACCAATCAGCCGGATCATTCATCCTCTCTACTTCATTCCTATACCACTTCCAATACTGCACCCACGTTGCTTCATATAAGTTCTTAAGTTCTTGCGCACGCTGCCTGCGCGACATCCACAAACGCACCCGTAGATCCCAGCTCCTATCGCTAGGCGTACCAACGGGTTCTTTAATTGGAAGCATTTCTTGAAAAGTTGACATTCAACTCTCTATATGTGAGGTGGGGGGCGGTGGGAGGTACAACGCCGAGGGAAGCGTTGCAGGAGGAGGAGTTTGCCGCCCCCCATAAACTCCTCCAAGCTTACTTGGCGCGCTTCTTCCCTGAGGGATGCACACCTTTGATAGTGCCTTTGTTGGCGCTGGCGTAAAAAACCTGCTTACCCTTCTTAGCCCCATACTCCTTCGACATCGCTGCAAGGACTTTGGTGCCTTTCTTTGTAAGGGGCATTACTTGCCCCCGCGCCTTAGCCCGGCGTCTTTACGCAGCTTCTTTTCCTGATCAATGCGATCTTCTATCGCTGCAGCGCTTGCACTCTTACCACGGCGTTCCTTGGTAATTGTACCGCCGAAGTACTTACGCTTTTCCTTGGCACTGAAGGCGCTATAGAGCTTCTCAATACGATCTTCCCTCTCTTTACGTGGTGCTAACTTCTTAGCCATTCCCTTACCTCCTTACGTATTCGGACCGTTGCAAGTGCCATCGCTCTTGCTTACAACCTTAACTGTGTCACCACCGGCAATCCCCTTATCAACATGCACGCCCTTCTTGATCCACTTCGTCAACTCTCCATTACCGAGGGGATTATCATCATCTGGCCCGCCGACGCGGAAGCCACAATTCGACACGTTCTTCATACCAATTTTGTAACCGTCGTTCTTAGGCATTAGTATTTCACCTTCTTGAGGGCTGCCGAAGCCATCTTTCCCATCCTGGACTTGGGCTTAGCTGCCGTCGCTACTGCCGGTCGCGTCACCGTTGCACCGCGAAAAGCTTTCTTACGCTTGGGGGAAGTAACCGCCCCACCGGCCGTTGTACTAAACGTTGCTCTTATTGCCATCATTTGCTCCTTTCAACTTAAAGTATATTGGTTTTTGGCGTTATTGTCAATTAGAACTTCCTACCAACCTTACGGTCAGCGATGAATTGCCTCAAATTCCCCACCGCAACATCCTCACTCTTACCGATCTGCCCTACAAATGGATCATCACGCAATGTCCCGTCCGCACTCCCTGCCACATGTGGCATCCCCGTTTTCCATCGCGCCATCGGATTTGTGGTGCGAGCTGACGGCTGTTGGAGGCGTGTATTACGCACTTCCCACGTCTGCGCCCCAAAACCCGCCGGTCGCACCCTCACATCCTTATGAAAAAACAACGATAGGGCGTCCGCGAGGTCATCATGCGCCCACTGGCCGATGTGCATTAATTGATCTCTAATGATATTGAAAATCGACATCGGGAAGCCTTGAACGAAGTGTATCTGCCGGGCCATGAAAGGAGCTTGCAACGCTTCAGTGATACGCACAACTTTCTTCCCCTGCCCCCTCACAGTGCAAGGGTAAGTTGTGCAAGGGAGTTGGTGTTGCGTAAACCACGATCTCACCATCCCAAAGAACATCTCCTCCCCTACCTTTTCCTTTACAATATTCGTTACGGGCGTGGTGCCTGGGATGGCAGTAGCCGCGACCACCAACTGATTCATCAACTCGGGTGACTTGAGATCATCCCTATTCATCCCCCAAGTGAGATATAGGTGGCCGTAAGCGTCAAAATGCCCAACCAACGTAGCAGTGAAGTCGCCGGTCATCACTATCTGCTCATCCTTCGTTGCACTGTCAATCGCTATCCCCGACCACACAATGTTTGAGGGCAACCTATCTACCCAAATATTATTAAACCACTGCTCCTCGAACTTCCGCCCCTTAGGACTTTGGCAGACGTTCATCATCTGCTTCCACCAGTCCTCTTCACCCTTTTTAGGATCGATCTTGTAATCCTCTAACATCTGCAACAAGGACGCGCGGGTGAATACTTTATGAAAAATAGGCTTACCATTGTCAAAATCAGGCTCACCCGCAGCATTCTCCAAGCAATGCCTTACATACTTCTCATATGCCGTGGTCGAACTTACCTCTGCCTGCGCCTCATCGCCCCTATTCTCACCAAGCAATGCCCCATATAGATCATTAAAAGCCCACCTCGTGCCAATCACGAAGATCATATCATAACGGGGGTTTTTGTCCACGATGGGAATAAGGTCGTTGAAGAAGTAAATCGCCTTGTCAGCCTGCTCAATCGTCGTCACGTGCTTCTTTTCAATGGGGTCATCACAAATAAGTATATCGCAACGACCCGACGCCAACGGGGCACCCATGTACGTAGCCCTCACTGTAGGGTCAAGCAAGTCCTTTTTTGTTCGTAGGGGGTGGGTGAATTCGGTCTGATCGCCGAATTGCACGCTTGGATCGACGTGAAATTCGGGAAAATACTTCTTAATTCCCTCGTTGTACTGAAATATACGCTTAATTACACCCAAAAACCTCTTAGCACTACTATCGAGCGCTGAAACGATCAAAATCCTGATATTTGGGTCATTAAGTATACGCCAAACAACGTGCGCCACGGTCATAACGTAGCTTTTACGATGCAACCTGGGCATTAAGACCAATTTTCGACAACCCGGAGCTGCTTTCGACGTTACCATCTCTGCCAGCGGCTTATGGAGGTCTTCCTGATAATGAAACTGCGCCTCAGTTATCTCCATCCCCGGGTAAGGTGTAGCCCACAACACTTCATTAATCAAAAACCACAGATCATTAAGGGCCATCGAGCGCACCAACTGGCGCTCCTCATCCCAAATTTCACTAATCTCACGTTCTTGCTGAGGCGTCAGTGGTTGGTTTGCCGTAGCTGCCATTGGCGATCTTCCTCTCCCAAATATTAGCTGTCAAGTACGCTATCTGTGACGCACTCACCGCCCCCACAAACACCGCCGCATTGCTCAAATCCACACCCTTGTGCGCACACCACACTCCAAACCCAAAGCTCGCTACCATAAAAGCCACACTCAACCACAACTTCCTCGAAGCAAACCCGTCATTCATGTCTATTAAGCCTCGCCAATCTCGCCTGTGGTGAGCTGGCGCTCAGCTTCCACCACCTGCGTGGCGTTGTCATTAAGCTCTTTGGTGTGTGCTGGGTACTTTTTGAGCAGCTCGACCATCCTCCGCTCACTTGCCTCCTTTGCCTTGAAGAACTCGGCTTGCGAGCGTGGCAATTTCTCATCCTTCTCCTTCGTGACCCAAATATTACTCTTAGACCCTTCAAGTATACGGATGGCGTTGACGGCAGCATCGTACCTCTCTTTTTTGGTCATGCCGCGTGCATCCCACAACGTACTCTCCATGATGAGGCGAGCTAGCAGAGTGATACGACGTTCTGTGCTTAAAACCTGCTTGTCCATGTTAGGATCTTCAGTATAAGCCAAAAAATTGTCGTACTTATCTGCTAGCTCATCCAACTTAGGCAGGCCTTGGTCCAGCACTGATGGCGGGACACCTTCGGGAGGGCGCGCTTTAAGGCCTACCGGTGGGGCAATCGAGGCAGGGACGTTCGTTGACGAGACGACGGTACTTTTACATTGAGCACAAAACTGCGCAGGACGCCCCTTACCGTTGTAAGGGATGTCGCCAGCACAACTCAAGCATTTAGCTTTGCCAAAGGTTTTTGCCATACACTAAAAGTATAGCATTTAGAACTTTGGGTGTCAATGCCCCAATAAGCTATTAAATAACTTAGTATCCTCACAAGCCACACAATCACACACCTCCTGCATCCCTATCCACGTGTAATCGCGGTGTTTGAGGCCCCATTCAGTACCCAAGGGGCGTTGCTTCAACCTCGCCCTGTCGCGCGGGTTACGCCAACACCTATTGACAAACCTCCACTTCCCCCCTTCCTCCACCATCGCGATATGCGCCCGCTTCCGCCATCTCCCTACACTCACCGCATACTGCTTCGTCCTATGCCCCACATAAATAGTAAAATCATACTGCTTAGGCGTCCACCACCCCGAATGCTTTCCATTGATATCTCTCTGATGCTGGGACATCTTTTTATACGTCAACCCCCCAGCTTTGGCCAACGCCTCCTCGGCCCTCACAAGCCTCAACACCTGCGCAGCCTCCTTACCAGCCTTAATCGCACCCCTCTTGGGCAACGTTGCTACCTTACACTTGAGGCATCTGATCTCTCGCAGTGCCTGTTGAAAGGCCTTTCCACATGCGGCACACTCCTTCATCTGCTCACCCCATCCAAATAATCTGCCGCCTTCCACAACAAATCAGGCTTGTTCTTGAACAAATGCATCCCTACATAACACTCCACACAAGTGTGCCCCAACAATGTCGTGTCTCTTCTACAAACAATACAGCTCCCTTCAACTCCCGGCATCCTCGCCGCGACCTTCTCCACGGCCGTAGCTACCTCCACCAACAAAAACTCCTGGTTATTGCTCCTAAGCTTCTTATACCCCTTAAAACACTCCTTACACCATCTTTGTCCCACGCTAAACGCTGCCTCTTCCTTATCGCCTCGACATCTAGAACATCTCATTGTTTCCTCCTGTTAGTGTAAACAATATACAAACAACCGCCCTTTTTGTCAAGTGCGAAACCCTAACTCTCACAATCTAAACCTTCTACCGAGCAAATTGACCATCTTCACCCCCCTAACCTAGATCTCTCTCCAAAAATCACTGCCTCCCTAATAGCGTACTCTCGCCGTGTGTGTGTAGTAGTAGTATTATATTAAAAAAAATATAAGAGATATACCCCTTACTAATCAACAACTTAGCGTTATAAAAATAGAGGAAAATGGAGTTGAACGGCGTTGAACGTAAATTTGGGAACTTTAGAGATAATATGTGTCCTCGCGCATAATTTGAAAAAATTTGATAGTGTTATCTATATCTATAGCTCTTCCGCGCGGGGGGCTCCCCCACCCCTCACTCCCTCGTGTGTGTGTGCTGCGTGCGTTGATGTGCGCAGCGGTGTAAGAATTATAAGATGATGTGACATGATGCAATTGTTGTGCCACATGGTGGGCGTTGCTACCTGGCAGCGTTGGACGGTGGCATGGTGGGGCGGACGGTCGTTTGGTCTTGAGCACCGTTAAGAGATGATGCAATGTCGCGCCCCAACGCGCTCCACAGTGAGCTATAGGTATTGTAACTATTCCTGGCATGGCAATTGCTACACCATAAAAGGGCGTTAAGTTACAAAGTCACTATAAGTATTGCAATTGTGCCTAGGGGTTTATTACAATTCCTATAGACGTTAACACCGTTCCAAACACGCTACGTTGGTCTAGGTTGGACGCAAGGACGCGGACGTCCCAGGGTATGGACTAGGGTCTGATCGTCGATCCTGGGCGAAATCCAATTTTTTGGATATTTAAATAGTTATATCTAAGTGTATCATTATCTTATGCATGCGCGAGCTTTTGATATGACACTTTTTGTCAGTGAGGTGACAATGATTGTCAAATTGATGTGACAAAAAGTGGCATAAGAAAGATGTTGCAAAAGGTAGCTTGATGGGGTAGATTGGTTGTGTTAGTTGAATGGAGGATAAGGAAATGACGGTAGCCCAAGTTAGCGCGGCCCTGGAATTGTTGGATCTGGCCGAGAGAGAAATCGTAGCTTCCTCTAGTGAGGAGCGACGCGCTAGGTTTGAAAGCGCGGCACGCGGACTGCGCGCCATGTTGACAGCGCATAATGTCTTTCACGCGCGGAGGTAAAGGCAATGAACAAAGAAACCGAGCGCGCTCTGGTGATTCCGTTTTGCGATTGCTGCGACGAAAAGCCTGCTATTACCGCCCGCATTGACCCTATTGACGGGCTTTTCTTTTTGTGCGCATTCTGCGATGCGGAATTCATTCCATCGTTAGAGGAGTAAAGGCAATGCATAACGAGGTAGAGTGTCCTAGATGTGAGGGGTTAGGGTTTGTACCCTATCGTTACCTCGGATCGCACATTCCGATTGATTGTCCGCAATGTAACGGGACGGGCAGTATTCAGAAGGAAAAGGACAATGCAACTTCTAACACTGAGTAATCCAAAGGTAGCTAAGGGTGCGCTGCGCGGAGTGTTGACGGCGATCTTGCATCTAGCGCCCTTCACGCTGTCAGGAAGGAATGTATGCCCATGGGCGAGCGCTGGATGCGCTGCGGCGTGTCTTAACACCGCTGGGCGTGGTGCTATGTCAAAGATTCAGGAAGCACGCGTGAGAAAGACGCGCGCGTTCTATAGCGATAGGGAGGGATTTGTTACCGGGGTAATGGACGATATTTCACGTCTAGTGCGTAAGGCTGACGGAAGGGTGCAAGTTGCGGTAAGGTTGAATGGGACTAGTGATTTGCCGTGGTTTGAATTGGCGCCGCGCATATTTCACACATTCGAAGATGTGCAATTCTACGATTACACAAAGAGTTATAGACGGATGTGCGAGAGTTTGGGTAATGCGTGGCCAATGAATTACCATCTAACTTTCTCGCGCAGTGAGACGAACGAGCGCGAATGCTTGGATGTGTTGGCGCGCGGCGGAAATGTTGCGGTCGTGTTTGATACGCGCAAGGGCGCGCCATTGCCAGAGGAATGGAATGGGTTTCCGGTGATTGACGGCGATGTGGATGATGTAAGGTTTCATGATGGAAGAGGTGTTGTGGTAGGTCTGCGGGCGAAAGGCAAGGCAAAGAAAGATAACTCTGGGTTCGTGGTGAAGGGGTGAGATATGATTAGGTTGCATGTTTCGAAAGAGCGTTTCTTGTCGGCTGATAAGCATGAGGATCCGAGAGTACCTACTCCGGCATGCGGTGCAACGGATGGAGTGCATGTAATCAAGTTCGGATATGGTGATGGATTGGTGAGGTATCCGGCGCTTAGCCCAGAGTTTCATTGTTCGGATTGTGTGCGTATCAAGCGCGACGAAGCGTACGGCATAAAGGGAAGGGGGTAGAACATGTCTAAACATTGGTCGAATTACCTTATGTCACCTTTGGATGACAGCGACAAAGCCGATGTGAGGGAGGAGCTAGCTGCATTGCGCGCTGAGTATGCCGCGATGGGGTTTGATAAGAGGAAGGGTTTGGGCAGGGGTTATGATGTGTGGCACGCTATCAGGGCGCTTGAGAGGTTTGAGGAGGAAGCGAATAGCTGAAAATAAATCTTGACATCATGGTTGAGTGAGTGTAGTATGGTGATAGGTGAGAGTTACTTAACGTCTGAATGTGGAGGATAAGGCAATGAAGGTAAGCAATAGTGACCGGCTCGCGTTTCGACATCAGGCGCCGTGGATGCAGGTCGGAAAGCAAATGACAGCGGGCGCGACAACGGAGGAATGGGTGAAGGACAGCGGGTTTGATTTCTCAATTCTTAGCGCACCGGTAAGGTATAGTGCGCGGGGAATTGAGCGCACGATGGGCAATGCTAACGTGCTGTATCGTTCTGATAATGGGGTAGCGCTGTCTACTGTGGCTGACAAATATAAGGTTGTACAGCCGCGCACCGTCCTTGAGTTCTTTCGCGAAATGAGCGGTAAGGCTGGGCTTGAGATTGAAAGCGCGGGGACGCTTAAAGGTGGGGCGATCTATTGGGCGCTGGCCAATACGGGCGATGCTTTCGAGCCTATCAAGGGGGATAAGCATCTTAGCTATGTGCTGCTTTATAGCAGCGCTAACAAGTCACTGGCGACGACCGCGAAGTTTATTGCAGTGCGGGTGTTTTGCTATAACACGTTCGCGAATGCATTTCGGCGTAAGAGCGCGAATGAGTATAGGGTGAATCATTCGGCGGTGTTTGATATCGCTGCGCAGGATCGGGTGCGGACGCATCTCGGGCTCAAGACGTATGCGAGGGAATGGGCAGAGCTTCAGGCAAGGATGACCTGGATTGCAGAGCGACAGCTTGAGACAGATCAGGCTGAGGCTTACTTTCGCCTGCTGCTCAAGACTGAGCGCGATGACCGGGCGGAGGTGATTGTGGCGAGCGTGGATGATAGTCGAGCGTTTATCAAGGACGAAAGCAAGGATGATGCCAGGATGCCGAGAGGGCTGGATATGCTGATGGCGGCATACAATAAGGCACCGGGCGCTGTGCCGGGGACGCTGTACGGGGCGTTCAATGCGGTTACGTACTATGTGGATCATATGCGAGGGACGGATGCGTCGAATAGGATGTACTCGGCGCAGTTTAGCCAGGGGAATGCGCTCAAGGATCGGGCTATGAGACTGGCTGAGGGTGTGGTAGCGTAAATAAGGGTTGACAATCGCTAGGCGGGGGCGTATGCTCTCGCCTAGCATGGGAGGTTGAGATGGACTACGAACGAGAGGATCGAATCGCTCTGTACAACGCCCTACTCGCTACGGGCGTTTGCCCGAACAACCGATGCCACCGTCCCGATCTACTGCCCGTTGCGTTGTGCAAGGACGTTTACGGCTGTCCCGAGTGTCACGAAACCTGGCATCTACCAAAAGCGGAGGGGAAATCATGAGCTGGGCGTATCCGTCTAACTGGTTTGCTACTGACAACGGACCCAAGTGTAAGAGATGTGGAGGGACGATATATCAGTATGAAGTAAATGGCGAGATGGTAGATGTTAAGTGTTGGAGTTGCGGGGCGAAGAGTTGGCTAAGGGTAGAGGGTGTGGTCGAGACAGCGGCGCAATTGAGCGCCGCGCA
>Ga0065705_10104230_pt1 | contig 31112 bp, 16 predicted proteins | sample SwibulcommuniRL2_FD_59092 | JGI IMG/M metagenome (GOLD analysis project Ga0065705, IMG submission 59092) | Bulk soil microbial communities from switchgrass field near Rose Lake, East Lansing, Michigan, USA - RL2 Bulk Soil v2 (version 2) | ecosystem: Environmental > Terrestrial > Soil >...
CGCCGATGAAATGCCGGCATGCGTCCATGCACTTTGGCCGGCAGATCAACTCGGCCGATTGCTCGCCGAGTCGGACGTCGTCATCCTCTGCGTCCCGCTCAACGCTCAAACGCAGGGGATGATCGGCCGGCTGGAGCTGGCGCGCATGAAGCGCGGCGCCGTGCTCATCAACGTGGCACGGGGGCCGGTCGTGGTCGAGAAAGACCTCGTCGCGGCCCTGCAATCGGGACAAGTGGGCGGCGCCGGGCTCGATGTGACCGAAATCGAGCCGCTACCGGCCGATAGCCCGCTGTGGGAAATGGCCAATGTGATCATTACGCCGCACGTCGGGGCGCAGTCGCGCCGCCGGGCTGACGACACGACTGATCTGGTGTGCGAAAACCTGCGGCGTTACTTCGCCGGCCGGCCGCTGCTCAACCTGGTCGATAAGCGGCTGGGGTTTCCCACACCCGCTGCGCGGCGGGGTGAGCAGCCTACGGATCCTGCCGCTTGAGCGTAAACGACATGTAGTGATAACCCGTCTCGTCGCTCACCATCATTGATCCGCTGGGGGCGAGATACTTGGCCAGCACCGAAAACGGCGGCAGCGGGTTGTCTTTGAGGGCCTGATCGACATCCTTGAGCAGCGGGTTGTTCTCCGCACCACGGGCGAGCATTCTCCGAGTGTCTTCGGTAATTGCCATCTCGTACCAGAACCGCATCCCCTCTTCGGGCCGCGCAAACTGAACGAATCCCGGTGCATCGCCGCCGACCTGTCGCTTGATTTTGCTGGCAATCAGCTTGTAGTCGAGCTCGCTGGCCAGGCGGCGCGATGGATCGTTGTCTGTGTTGATGGCAGCCTGGAGAGCCGCAAAGCTGTCGGTACCCAAAAGGTAGTCGCCGACCAGCGCGATGCACGGATCGGGTTGGCGAAGCGTCGGCCCCGCCGGCTGCTCGCCGCCAGCCGCCGGCTGACCATCGTTGGGAATCCTTCTGCCAAACGGCCCGCGCCGTCCTCCCTCGGGTACCTTCACCGCCCAATACGTCGTGCCGGCGTAGGACTTCTTCTCGACGTTGTCCGCAAACTTGTCGAGGACCTTTTGCATCGTGGGCTCGAAGGCCTTGGCATCCTTGAGCTTCACGCCGATCAGCGACGTGATGCTGTTGATCCGCACCGGCTTTTCGACCCACTGGGCAAAGCTCACTCGCCCTTCCATCGCCGGCAGCACGTCCTTCTCGAAATCGACGCCGAGCCGCTCGCTGATCCGCCGCTGCACCTCCATCTGAAATTCTTTTTCCGAAGTCAGGCTGTTATAGAGTCCCGCGGCCTTGTCGAACGTGTGCTGAAAGTCCCAGTTGAGGGTGTTGTAAGTGATGACATCGGGCGGAATCCAAGATTCGGGGGTCACATCGGCCGATTTCATCGCCAAAAGCTCGACCACGCCGGCCCGTGGGTTGTCGAGCAGGACGTGCATGTGCTGCACATCGTCGAACTCACCGGTCGAAAATGTAATGCTTCCGCCGACCCCCTTGAGGCCATCGAGCCCCAACACGGGAATCAAAGCCAGCCCCGTGGCTGCGAACCCGCCGCGTGTGAGCGAGCGGACCAGCTCGATCGGATCGACGAAGTACGTCAACTGCGGCGGATCATCGACCGACCCGGCGCAGCGGCTCATGATCGAGTTGAAGCTGTTATTGTCGGACAGCGTCTTGTGAAGCTGGCCCTTGCTATCGACGGCCGTGCCGCTCCACGACTTCAGCAGGTATTCCATCAGCGGCTTGGAATTGGCAAACAGCAGCGTCCCCTCGCGCTCGTGCAACAAGATCGAGTTGCCATCGCGCCCGGTATAGACACTCACCGGCTGGTCGCCGATTTTCTCCTCGACTTTCGTCCCCCCGTTTTCGAGCAGGGCATCTTCACCGCGGCCGAGCAGCTTATAGGCCGAGGGCAATTGATTCTTTACGTCGAGCAACACGACCAGGCCCGGCGGCTGTTCCGGGGGAGCGACAAATGCGACGCAGATTTCCCCCTGTGGAATCTTGAGCAGTTCGCCCAGCGGCAGCCCGACGCGATCCTCGATCTGTTTCCAGGCGTTCTCGACCGAACCATAAAGTTGCGCCACCAGCGGCCGGACCTGCTCGTCCTTGACAATGCGACCCAGCGAGGTGTCTCGGAAGCGCTCGACTAGGGTAGGCGTATCAGTGACGCGAACGTACGCCAGCGTCTTTTCCGGCAATAGCCTGGGAGCCGAGGGGCGTTCCGCCAGGGCAGGCCGGCAAACGCTCGCCGCGAGGGCAAGCGCGACACCCAGTAGTGCAAACCAACGGAATAGGGATTTTTTCACAAGAGAAGCCCCAAGACAGGTGAAGCTGGCTGAATTTGCCAGATATGCTGCATTTTACCCACCCGGCGGGGTGCCAGTTTCATTGGTGCGAAATCGGCCGAAACTCCCACTGCCAATTGGGGTTAAACGCGATAGCCGTGCTTGCCAGACGGCTGCAAAGCCCGGAAAATACAGATTAGTCACTACGAGCGTTACGACCGAGCGCCAAACGGGTTTTGTCGATTGTTCCAGGTCTGCGGACGAAAACGCTCATAAGTTCTGTGCGGCCACGAACGAAGTTGCAGGTGCCCAATGTGCAGTCGCTGGTCCACCCTTGCCACGATGCTCGCCCTGGTCTCTGTAGCCCTCTTTGCTCATTCCGCGTTGGGGCAATCTCGCTCCTCGCGGAGCACGACGGGCTCGTCATCTCAAGGACTCTTTGGCACCAACACGGTGGGCAGCAGCAGCAACTTTGCCGCACCCACTGGCAGCACGGGCGGCACGGGTAACGTGGGCGGCACGAGCACAACGAGCAGTAACGGCGGCCAGAATGGCAGCCAGCTCGGCAACGGCTCCAACGCCCAAAATCCATTCGCTCAGCAAAACGTCGCGTCAACGGTCCGCGGGCCCCAAATTCAGACGACGCAGCAGCGCGGCGCGTTTGTGGGCGCCGACTCGGGAGACACGACCAACGCGCGCAGTTTGCAAGGCACCAATACGCGCATCCAATCGTCCAACAATGGACTGGCCCAACTTCAGAATCTGTTCCAGCAGGGCATGCAGAATGTCAATAACGCCAACCAGCAGGGGGCCCAGTTGCGGATTCCCGTTGCGTTGAAACTGGGGTTTACTCAACAGCCTGTGTCGGTAGCGCGGGTGGACGCGTTTCAGATTCGGCTCAACCGGATGCCCAGTGTCCGCTTTAAGGGGCCAGCGTCGGTGACGATGGAGGGCCGGACGGCTGTGCTGCGGGGAAAGGTGGCGACCGCAGAGGACCGGGAGCTCGCTGCAGCCCTGACCCTGATGGAGCCGGATGTAAGGGATGTACGAAACGAGCTAGTGGTTGATTCGTCGGCGACCCAGGTGGAGGTGCTGCCCCTAACCCCGGCGGTGAATACAGCCCCGGCTGGAAATTCAGCCCCGCCTGGGAATTCGCGGTAGTGCGAGTTGCTTCCGCCGGCGGATTGGGCAGAAAGGTCCGCTGAGCCCGCATGGCCGCCAGTTGCTGCGTCGCGCTCGATTGAGGTCCCGCCTGAGCAAGCTGCGTGGCAAGTGTGCTCGGCACGCGGATCGACGTCTCCTGAAAGGCCAGGGGGTTTTGGGGCACGGGAGGCAGCGCCTCCACTTGCTCAAAGGCTGCCCGCTGCACGACAGCGCTCGTCGCTGGCAATGTCATGTGCTCAAAGCGACTGGCCGTGTTTTCCGTCGTTGGTCCCGGCAGCAGGTTTTTCGACGATTCGCCCACCACCAATTGGCCGGTGGCGGCCGTGAAGATCGGCACCAGACTGATATCCATCTGCGGGCCCCCCACTTCATCCCATGGCAGCCACACGCTATAGCTGGCGCCTAATTCCGTTTCGCTGAAATGCGCCGTGAACTGCTCGGGGGTGAACGCGTACTTTCGGTCCGGCGATTTCCCGTCGGTGTGGATCTTGCTGTCGTCATAGCCATAGACCACGAGCTGCCCTTCGACCGGCACCGCCTTGTTGGCCGCGTCGTAGAAGTAAATGCGGCCGCCAAAGCCGCGCGTCGGCTTTTTGCCCGACGTGTTGAGTAGAGCCGGCGACCAGATCACTGCCATCCGTACCGGTTTGGCGTATTTGCTCTCGACGAGCTTGGGTTCCTCGACCGTGTACCAGCTCTTGGCCCAGCTCGGCGGCGTAAACGTCTTGCATCCGCTCGAAGACAGAGTTGCCAAACTCAGGATCGTTATCGCAATTTGAAGTCGTTTCATGGCATCCATGTCCGGTCTGATGGCCCCTCCTCTACCACTCACTACTCAACACTCACTTACTCACCATTCACCTTTGATACACCGCCGGTGCGACCCCTCCCGGCGGCGCACTCCCCTGGCCCCACGCCTGCGGCTCCTGCGGGGCGTAAATCGCTTGCGTTCCGGCAGGCGGAGCGACAGGCTCGATCTGCGGAGTTCGCAATTCGTTAGCCGGCGCAGCGGGAGCCACCCCGCTCCCAATCACTCCTTGGTGACTCGGCGCGAGTTGCACCGGCGGCGGTTGCGACAGCCCATAGCCCCCTGGCGGCGGCGGCAATAGCGGATCGATCGGCCGTGGGCCAGTCGGCAGGCCGGGCAGCGGGGGCGGCGGAGTCACGGGCGGCGGAGTCATGGGCGGCGGAGTCGCCGGTGTTGCTGGCGTCGGATTTGGCGCCGACGGTGTCAGATCCGGATAAATTACGTCCGACGGGTGCGTGTTGAACGCTGGGTTGCCACTCAGCCCGACCGGGCCGTGGATATTGACGATGTCGGCGATGCACCAGCTCATCCGCTCGCTTTCGCGGGCATTGAGCCATTCGTTCTGTTCCTCGCTCTGCATGATGAACGGGGTCAGAATGATGAGCAGCTCGGTCCGCTGATCGGAAACCGTATCGAAGCGGAACAGGCGGCCTAGCACCGGAATATCCCCGACATAGGGAATCCGACGAGTTGATTCCGAAAGCGTCTTCGTGATCAGGCCGCCGAGTATCACCGTTTGGCCCGAGCGGGCGGAAACGGTCGTCTGGGCGGTCGTCAGCGGGATTTGCGGCGAGCGGATGACGTTGCCGCTGGGATCCGTAAAGACTGGAATGCCCGTTTCCTCGGGCCCGACCGACGATTTCGTCGCGTTGACCTGCATCACAATCGTGCCATCGGGGCTAGTGCGCGGCGTCACTTCCAGAATGATGCCGACCGAAATGTCCGCGACGGTCGGATTGAACGTGCCGATCGTCGACGCATTGGCGCCGGTGATTCTCGGAACCAGAGCACCGACGTTGACGTACGCCAACTGATTGTCGAGCGTTTGCACTTGCGGGCGGCTGATGATCTGCGCCCTTGACGACTGCTCCAAAGCCCGCAGAAGCACATTGACCGACTCGTTGCTGGCCGCAAGTACGAGGCCCCCAAAGCCGAGCGTCGGATCGATTCGCCCGACATTCAGATTCGAGAGCGCCTGGCCGGCCAGGCTTTCGCGGGTTGCCAGCGAGGCAGCGCCGGCATCGTTGGGAAGCGTCGCATTGTTGAATGCGAAGCGGCTGCTGGTGAGGCTGCGGTCGAACATCAGCGAGTCTTGCAGCCCCCATTCGATGCCGAATTGCTCGTCTTGCGACAGATTCACTTCGGCAATCACCACTTGAATTGCCACCATCGGCGGCCGCCGGTCGAGCTCGGTGATGATCTTCTTGATCTCCTCGAAATACCGTGGCGTCGCGCTGACGATCAGGCTGTTGGTCACCTGCTCGGGCTCGATCAGGACCTCGCGTTCGATCTGTTGATAGGCGGTCACCAATTCGGGGGCCGCCTGGTTCAGGTCGCGCTGCCTGTCGAGCAGGTTGTTGATTGCCGTGGCCACGTCAAGAGCCGGAGCATTGTGCAGCCGATAGACGGTGGTGATCCGCGTCGCCAGGTCGGCCACGTCGAGGCGAGCCAGGATGTTGCGGACCACGTCCAGATCGCCTGGATTGCCGGTCACGACGATGCTATTGGTCCGCTGATCGACGCTGAACCGCAAGGGCACCAGCGTGCTCTCGCCCCGACCGGTGGCCGATTGCACCGCCTGCTGGTTCTGGCCGCCACCGCCGCCCGTCTGTCCGAACAGGTTCTGGAGCATTTCGACGAGCGTGGTCGCGTCGCCGTTAGTGAGCGTGAAGACCTTGATTTGGGCCTCGGCCGAGGGCAAGGCGTCGAGCTGCTCGATCAGCGTAGCCATTAGCTCCATCGCCGATGGCGGGCCGACGACGATCAGCGAATTGCCCCGCGTGTCGGCCGCGATCCGCATATCGGACAGCACGCCCGACTCGATCATCCGTTTGCCGGTGTCGTCCAGTCTCTGGAGCTGGAGGCTCGTGGCCCGCCGGGTCATTGTCGCCGGGGTTTGTGCGCCGGCTCCTCCTTGGCCGCCTCCGCCTTGAGGCTGCTGCTGTTGTTGTTGCTGACCTCCCGCGGCGCCCACGCCGGTGATCGCCTCCTGCAATGCCGGCGCGAGCTGTTCGGCCAGGGAGTTGCGGAGCTTGAACACGCGGATCTCGTTCCGCGCGCCATCAAGCGAATCGAGCTTCGCCAAGAGCCGCGTCACTTCGACCAGATCACGAGGACTGGCCTGGATGATCAGCGAATTGCTGCGGAAATCAGCGATCGTTAGGACGCGTGTTCCCAAGTTCGTCCTGGGCGTTGTCCCCTGTCCCGGCTGTTCGACGAAGAAGTTGCGGACGAAACGTTCCGCGTCGATCGACGACATGTTCTTGAGCTGGATCACCTTGATCTGCGTGTCCGGGACGGTCGGCCGATCGAGTTTCTGGATCAGCTCGACGACCGCTGGAATGTTCTCTTTCCGGCCCACCAAGAGCAAGGCATTGGGCCGCTTGAGCGGCTGGATCGTCACCGCCCCCTGGTATGACAGGGCCGATGTGTTGATCGCCGTCAGCACCTCGTTCAGAGCCGTCGCATCGACGTGCTTGAGCATATACAGCTCGACCTCGGGCCGGGTCTCGATGCTCTGCCGTTCGATCTCTTCGATGATCTTCAGGACGCGCTCGACATCGGCCTTCGGGCCGCGAATGACCAGCACATCGCCCACGATCTCGATCGTCACGTTCCCCCGCAGCCGCAGGGTGTCGATCGCCTCGGCGACGGCGCCGGCCTGGCCGGCCGGAATCTGCCCCTCAACGGGCTGCTGGCCTTCGACTGGCTGCCCTGCCGGCGGCTGTCCTGCGGGAGGTTGCACGGCCGGCTGAACAGCCGGTTGTTCCGCCGGCTGGGCCCCTTCAGGCTGGAAGACCATGCTGACGAACTGACCGATGCGGGTTTTTTGATTTGCCGAGCGGCCGAGCGGGCTCTCTCCCATGGCCGTCCGAATCAGCGACACTGCCCGCAGGACCATCGCCGGATCGGCCTTGTCCAGCGGCACGACGCGGGTCTCCTGGCCGGCCGGAGGCGCGGCGGCATCAATCGCTTGCAGCACCCGTAACCAGGAATTGGCTGTGTTGCCGGGCGCATTGATGTTGACCTGGCCGTTGCGGCGGTCGATTTCCAGCGTCGTCTGGCCGGAGGCCCCTTGAATCTTGAATTGGGCCATGTCTCCCGCGGCGTTCGTCGCGGCTGACAGGCGACCGCCCCAAATGCGGAACAAGCGGTCCTCGAAATCCCGCCACGAAAGATTCCGCAGATTCAGCCGGCCAGATGAGCGCTGAGCGGGATCGATCTGCTCCGGCGCGGGCGCTGCGTTGGCCGCGGCGCCGCCGTTTTGCGCCAGCCACGCGGCCACTTCGCGCTGCACTTCGGGTGGCGCGACGGCTACGATCTTTTTCGTTTTGGGATCGGCAAAGATCCGGCCGCGCCCCTCAATCTGGCGCTGAAGCAACTCGACGACTTTGTCCAAGTCACCCGCCGGCGCTGCATAGCCCTCGACCACGCTCGCAGGTGCTGCCGTAGCCGGCGGCTGCTGCGCCGCGGGTTGCGGCGCCTGGGCCGAGATGCTCTGGCCGCTGGCCAGCGCCAAAAGCACGCTCAGGCCGCAAGCCAGCCAGGTCGTTCGTCGTGTTCGCTCTCTACATCTCACGTTCATGGGCCGATCGTTCCTTGCCCGGCATCGCCCGCGGCGAACCGGAAAGTCCCCCCGAACTTTCAAACAGCCCCAAGCTGCTCCGGGTCCCAGCCGTCTCTGATGCGACGCAAGAGGCGCGCACGCAGAATCGGCATGACCCGCATACGTGGAATAATCGGCACATCTTGCCCAAAAATATGAGGGCGATTGGCGGAATCTGGAGGGCGTCGTTTACGCCGCAAAGCACTGCGGCCAAAAAAGTTGCGGCGATTCAGTTCCTGTGCGAAGCGCTTGTACTACCCTCGCAGCCGCGCTACAAAGGCTCTTCCGTGTCGCCCCCCGCCCGTTCTACTGCGGCCTCATCCAGTGTGCCGCCCTTGCCCAGTTTTCGCACCTTCCCGTCCGAAACGAACGTGAAATCAGTCTGGCCAATCGATTCGATGACCCCTTTGATGGAGCCGATTTCGAACTCGTCCCCGACGCGCAGCTTGAGCATTTGCCCCTTGGTCCGGTTGTGAAGCCAGACTTCCCCCTCGCCATCGACTTCTATCACGCCGGAGAGAATCGTGAATTTGGCGGCGTCGAAGCCGGGTTTGGCCGGCGGTGGTTCGCGCGCATCGACCACATTGAGCGCGAAGTCTTGCCGGACGAGCTTTTGGGGATAGCCATTGTCGAACGCTTCCACGACGAGTTTGTATTTGCCCAGCTTGTTCGGCGTCCAAGTGAGTTTGCCCGACTTCTCGTCAAACTTCGCTTCCGGGGCCGGCAACTCGATCAGGCGATAGCTCACTTTGTCGCCCGTATCGGGATCGCTCCCTTTCACCGCTAGGTTCGCCGGGCGATTGATCGTCAGATCCTTCGAGCCGTCCACGCTGACTTTGGGCCCTTGATTCTGTGGGCCGAACAGATTGCGCCCAAGAATCGCCTGGTAATACTCCTCCTTGGTTTTGAAGGCCAGCCGCCCGCTCTTTTGCTTGTGCAGCGCATTGGCCTCGGGCGCGGTCGCCAGAGAAACCGCGTCAATCTTGATCGTGATGTCGAGTTGCCGGCTGTCTTTGACCGGCTTGAGGATCAGCGAGGTAATCCGGTGCAGGTAATCGGCTGAATAGAGCGCATGCAGAAAATCGATCGTCTGTCGCAGTGTCCCCTTGCCTGTCACATCAAAGGTGTGCTTGACGTAGAGTTCCCCTTCCTTTTGTGGGGCCAAAGTACGCACCTGCGGCTCCGCGAACCCGGCCGCCTTGATTTCGGTCAGCAGCCAGTCCTGATAGAGCGACTTGGCCACCTCCGCGTTCGGTGGCAACGAGCGAGCCTCGTATTCGCTGAGCTTCTTCGCGGCCACTTGCGACTGCGTGACCTGCCGCTTGAATCCGGCAATCTCGCGGTCGAGGGCGTCAATTCTCTGTCGCCGCGTGCGGAACTGGCCATCGACATATGTCCAGCCAAACCAAAGCACCAGGACGAGTGCCAGGCAACCGACGGCAATGGCGAGCAGACGTTCGCGCTGGTTCACGACTTGCCTCCCTTGGCGGAGGCCTTCGTTGCCTTGGCGGGCGACTTGCCCTTTGTTGAACCAGCAGCCGCTGCAGACGTCCCACCATCATCTGGCAGATGGACCGTGACTGTCTCTTTGAAGCGCCATTTCAAACTGCCCGCGGCTTCGGGGTCGAAATCGGCCCCCGTGCCACCGATCGAATGGGCAGGGTCGCGAACCTTATCCTCCATTTCGCGGATGCGACTGTCCTGATCGACGACGCCGGAAACGGTCAACCTGCCGCCCCCTTTAGGCTCGTAATTCGCGGTCACATCTTCGACAAGCAGCGTCCCCGGCGCCGGGAACTTCTGCGAAATGATCGCCAGCTCGTCGAGCCAGGTCACATCCGAGCGCGTGAACCGATCCACCTTGGCAACGTCTTCCCGCGGCTTGGCCCCCTGCTTGGAGAGCTTTTCCTGGTTGGTGCGCTGCGTTTGTAACGTGCGAATCTGGGCGTCGAGGCTCGACAGCTGCCACCAGATTCCAACCAGTCCAATCAGCACCACCGCCGCAATGGCCGCCGCGGCAGCGATCAGGTTGCGCTTTTGACTTGGCGGCGGCGGCTTCTTGCGCGGATGCAGGAAGTCGATCTCAGGCGCCGTGCCGGCCGCCTCCTCGAGCAGCATGCCCAACAGCGGCGCAAACGTGCCGGGAAAGTCCGGCTTTCTGGCTCGCGAACCCTCGGCCCACTCGACGTGGTCGAAGGGATCCGCCAGCTTCACCGGCATCGAGAGATCCTTCTCGAGCACTTGCTTGACGGTGCTGTGATGCTGCCCGTCGCCGAAGATCACCACCTCTTCGACGCGGCGGCCGCCGAGCTGGTTCTGGGCGGCAATGATCGTGCGGCGTCCCTCGCCGAGCAGTGCGCGGGCCAGGACCTCCGCATCCTCCGTCGCGGGCAGGCGGACCGTGCGGGGAAAGATGACCTGCTCACCGATCAGCACCGTCAAGTCCGCATCGTCCTTGAGCAAATCAACGACCATCCGGCACTTGCCGTCGGCTGCTTCCGCCTTGAGCAGCGACGCCGCGGCAAAGGGCCGCAGGACGAGCCGCTTCAGGTGCAAATTGGCCGCGGTCGCAGTTTGGCGTATCTGTTGGACCAGTTCGGGCGCAATGGCCGCTGCCAGGACGTTGCTCCCGCCGTCGCTGCTGGGGGAAAGCGGCACAAAGTCGAGCGGCCAGTCGTCCCCCAACGATGTGAATTGCCGCAGCGCCTGAAACCGGACCAGTTCGGGCAGCTCTTCCGGCGGCGCAGGTGGCGTCGAAAGGAACTTCAGCTCGATGCTCGACCGGCCGACCGCCACGAGCGTTTCGGTCCGCGCCACGCCGAATTCGGCAAGCGCCTTGGCCAGCGCGGGGCCGACTTCGGCTTCGGTCGGCGTCGCCCCTTCACGCTGCGGCAGCGGGATCGACAGCGCCTGCTCGACGCCGACGACGTGGCCGCGCGTCCGCGCGATCACCACGCGGGCTTCTTTGGCGTCCCACTCGAGGGCTAATAGTCGAGGCATAACGTAAAGCGCGAAGTGTCATTTGTCATTGGTCACTTGTCATTGGTGGTGATTTGCAAATGACAAGTGACAACTGACCAATGACTATTTCTCCGAGTAATCGACCCCCAGCGTCTCCAGGGCATATCCGCGGCCCAAATGGCTGATATCTCTCCAGAATAGTATCCGCGGCAGCGTGTATGTAGCGTCAAAAATGACCTCGGCCCGCGAGGCAGCCTGGCCACCCTGGAAATAGCCGACGATCTGACAGCGATATACGTCGCCGCCCGCCGTAATAAACGGCATCATCGTTTTCATCTCGTCGAGCGTGACGACCCCCTCCTGCAAGAGCCACGTTTCGTGCCGACGGTTGGGCTTGTCGCTTGTCGGGGCCACATCGCGCCGCAGGATGATCTGATCGACGATTTCGGGGGCCATTCCCGGTATCCCCAACAGCACCGTCCGCGACGCCTGGTTGATATTGATCCGGCCGGGGATCGTGCCGGCCGGGTTGACGGTTACATAGTCCATGAGCTTCGGCATATAGACATTCATGGCCCCCAGATCAGCGCTGAAGGGAGACGCGATGAGCGTCGATTGCATGTCGCCCTTAAACGTATAGCGAACCTGCGCGCCCACGAGGTCCAAGACCTGCCCGATCGCGGTCTTGGCCTTATAATCCATGTTCAGCGCGCCGGTCACTGCTTCGGCCTGGTTGCTGGGCGTGGTCGGACCCGCCTGACGATAGGCGATGATGAACGTGACCCAGTCCGGCGGGAAAACTGCCTCGAGCTGCTCCTTGAGCTTGTTCAGGTCGGGCTCGTTCAGGTAGATCCGCGGTTTGCCATTGGGATCGGTGTTCCACTCCTGGCCATAGAGCGACAGGTAAGCCGACCAGCCGCGGAATGCCGCCGGATCGTCGGACGACGCGAGCGCGCTATTGGTATCGACCGTCTCATGCGCGTCGAGCTGGCCGTTGCGATTCACGTCAGCACCGAACAAGAGCTCCGGTGTGACGCCGCGCACGAGCAACAGCTCCTCGACTGTCGCCAATGGGCCGTTCTTGGGGGCATATCCCGGATCGAGCCCCGAGTAGTATTCGATCTCGCAACCGTACTCTCGCGGCTCGTCGTCGTCGTCCATCCAGTCCAAGATCGCGTCGGCTATCTCCTCGGTCATGCCGGGCAGCGCCATCAGAAGCTGTCGGGCCGTGCCGTCGGCCAGCGAATCGGCGTGGAGGAGCGTGTTGAGATTGAGCCGCGTCGATTCGTCCTCCAGGCCGTGGCGGGTGCCGTTGAGATTGCCGCTGGAGTCGAGCATCGGTGAGATAACCGCGAAGCTGCCGCGGTCATTGGGATCATCGTCAGGGATGATCGTGACCCCGCGGAACGAATCCGGGTTGTCAAAGATGCCCCCGGCATCCAGCCGCTGCTCCTTAGGCTGAGCGAGAAACAGCCGCACTACCTCGACGCCCGAATCGACCAGAGCGCGGGCCTGCACCTGCCGGCCGGTGAGCAGCGTCGCTTCGTGATGCGCGAGCATCAGGTCGGTAAACGAGTAGGCTCCCAGCGACAACAGCACGATCACGATCAGGACCAGGATCAGGACCATGGCCCGGCGGCGTGACATCAGATTCTTAGTGCGTTTAGCGTCCACCGCCGCCTCCACTTCGTCCCGGAGTGCCTTGGCCACCGCCAGTACGTTGGCCACTGCTGGGCGCACGCATTCCACCTCCATCACGACCGCCTGGGCCGCCACTACCTGGACCCGGCCGACCACCGCCAGCACCGTCGCGTCCACCCGCGTCACCACCGCGACTACGTCGTCCTCCACCAGAACCGCCATCGTCTCCACCACCACGGCCACCACCGAACCCGCCGCCTCCAAATCCTCCTCCGCCAAAGCCGCCTCCCGCCGTGCCACCGCCGCCAAAGCCCCCGCCCGTTCCCGCTCCTCCGCCACCACCCGTTTGTCCGCCAGTTCCACTGCCCGAGCCACTGCCCGCAGTGAGCGTGCCCGAAGGTTCGCTCGGCAGAATCTCAGCAGCCGCGGTGTCGGCCGCATCCGTTTCGAGCGTGCGGGTGTTAACCGAAATCGCGGTCGGCAAGTGGACGATCAGCTTGTAGGTCCGCTCGGCAGGGAGCGCCCCCGTGTCCGAGCTCGCCAATTTGGCGATTTCTTCCTCGGACATCGCCTGGGTGGGCTGGATGGTGAGGCTGATCTCAACCGCGAGGGGGAGCCCTCCCATCTGGTCCGAGTCCCAATCCGTTGCCCACTCAGCGCCGTCCCAATATTGAAAGGTCACGCCAGTGACTTCCTTGGCCAATAGCTTCGCGCCGGCATAGAGCGATGTCGTGTCGCCATTCTCCTCGGCCCACGACGACACAGCCCGATCGATTTCGGTCCGCATCAATCCTTTGCCGATGCCATCGACGGCTGGTTCCGGCAATCCGAATTCCGAGTCTTCCGTCCGGACGAAATAGACCACGGTTTTCACGTCGCTAGGAATATCCGTTGCGCCAAAGGCGTTGTCGGTCATAAGCACTTGATACTGATCGACGCGCGGCAAGCGGCTGATGTCGAACCGCAACTCGCTGGGCGAGCCAAACAACTTCACCGTGCTCGTGGGTGTTTGCGGCACGGATTCTTCTCCGGTCGCGCCGGCATTGCCAGTCTGACCGCTCGCTGACAGCGCGGTTGATCCGCTTCCTTGCCCGGTCCCGCTGCCTGCGCCGCTGCTGGCTCCTGTGCCAGCACGCTGGCCGCTGCCGCTGGCCCCTGCACCGGTGCTACCTCGTCCGCTTTGGCCACCTTGCGTCGTCTGGCTGCCACTGGATTGCTGGGTTGAACCTGTGCCGCCGGAACCGCCCAATCCGCTGCCGGAAGGTAAGCTTGCGGCGGCTCCTCCCAGTGCGGCGCCGGAAATCTGGCCCGAAGAGACGGCTGCAAGGCCGGTCGATAGGGCGCCGGACATATTGGACGACATGGCATCCAGCCCGGACAAATCGGGCGGAGCATATTGCACGGTGGAGCGCAAGTCGTCCGCAATGTGGCGCAAGGCGGCATGGGCGAGGTGCGCTTCTTCCACATTGGTCCGCCGCACGTCAAGCATGCGATAGTGCACGTTGATTGCCATGCTGATCGACATCAGCACCAGCACCGAGAGCGACAGGGCCAGAAGCAACTCGAGGAGTGTAAGGCCGGAGCGGCGCGCGGCAAGCGTTGGCTGGCCGGGGCGATTGATATGAGGAGTGCGTTTAGCGTCCACGGCCACCACCTCCGCGGCCACCTTGGCCACCGCCAAATCCGCCCTGACCCTGACCGCCTTGGCCTTGACCACCTTGTCCGCGACCACCCTGTCCGCGACCACCCTGTCCGCGACCTCCTTGACCCCGACCACCTACTCGATCACCCGAGCCCCCGTCTCCGTTGCCACCCGGACCAAACGCGCCGCCCGGACCAAAGGCGCCGCCTGGACCACTGCGTCCTCCACCGTCGCCTCGGCCGCCTGGTCCTCCACCGCCCTGACCGCCGGCGAATGGAAATCCCCCCTGCCCCGCCTGGCCACCGCCAGGGAATGCTCCGCCACCAACGACGGCCTGTCCTCCACCTGCGCCACCGCCCGCGCCGCCTAGTGCGCCTGCAAGGTTGGCACCCGCCCCAGTCGCGGCGCTTGCTGCATTGCTTGCGCCTCCCGAGCTGCCGGCGGTCTGGGCGGCGTTAGCGACCCGCTGCTTGGCCTCGGCCTTAAGCTGGGCGTCGAGGGCGGCGCAGTCGGCTACGTATGCCGGGTCGATGATCCAGCGAGTCATCGAGAACGAGACGGGGCGGGCGAAGACGTCTGGATTCTGGCCCACCGTCACGGTCACGGCCATGAGCTGTTGCTGATCGAGCCCCTCCGTGGTGATGGCGCACATCCACTCCCCTTCTTCGTCGAGTGTCTCGGTCTCGAGGTTTTCGAGGTCGAGCACGCCGGAAGCCGCCTCATTCATCTTGCTTTCGCAGTAGAGCTGAGCGGTGGTCAAGTCGCGAGCGATCGCCGCGTTTCGGGCCCCGATGCGAATCAGCTCGCCGATGATGGCCATGGCTCCACCGAGGATGGCGATGGCGAGAATCACCTCGAGGAGAGACAAGCCGCGGCGCTGGAGGAACGCCGAATGACGAATGTCCTTGGTCATTTGGCCTCCCGCTCTGCCTGATCCTTCAGCTCCTCGACGTCTGTGATTTCGCCGAGCGTCGTCGTGCCCGTCATGCCGCGGAGATCGACCCGGATCGCCACGTCGCGCTCATTGGCGACGATCACCCAGGCGTCGGACGAGCTGCCGTCGGGGTAAAAGAGAACCGGCTGGGACCAGTCGGCCTCGAACCGGTTGGCGTCCTTGATGTCCTTTTCGATTGCCTGCGACCGCCCTTCCAACGCGGCAGCGCCGGCGACGAACTTCGTCCCTTCGGGAAGCGACACGGCACTCGATTCGTCCAGGCGCGGCGAAGCGGTTTCTTCCTCGGCTGTGCCGAATCCCTTTACTGACGGAGCGGCCTCGATCTGGTCATCTGCCGCTGCCCAGGGCTGGACGGTGAAGCGCGACCCATCCTGCTCGAAGCGGAAGACCTGGATGCGGCCGGTCTTCATCGCCTTGACGTGGGCCTTGGTCCAGTGAATGCGGACGGTGTCGGCGGCGTTCTTAAGGGCCGCATCGCGCATCACGCCGCGCAGTGCCGGCGCGGCGGCCGCGAACACGACGACCATGATCGCCAGCACCAGCAGCATTTCGAGGAGGGTAAAGGCGCGTCGGGACATGTTGTATGAGGTAGTGAGTGAGTGGTGTTAGGTACTCAGTACTGAGTACTCAGTACTGAGTACTCAGTACTGAGTACTCACGTCCGACGTCCAGCATCAGACCTCCTACCACTCAGCACTCACTACTTGCTCCGATCCAATTACTGGCCGGTTGCGTTTTGCTGGCGTTCGCGGGCCGGGTCGATGTCGTCATCAGAGCCCTGCTGGCCGTCGGGGCCATTCGACCAGATCCGGAATTCCTCGAGGGAGATCTGTTCGTATTGGTAAGCCTGACCCCAAGGGTCGTTGGGAACGGCCTGCGCCAAATAGGGACCGGCCCACTTGGCCGGGTTCTTCAGATCCGACGGCGCCACGCGCAGCGCTTCCAAACCTTGCTGCGTCGTCGGGCAGGAACCGATGTTGAGCGCGTATTGTTGGACAGCGCCTTCCAGGAAACCGATTTGCGAGCGTGCGGCGTCCTTATTGGCGTTCTGCTGGAGTCGCAAATAGCCCACGGTGACCATCGATCCCAGCACGACCAGAATCGCCAGCACCAGGAGGACTTCCATCAGCGTGAAGCCGCGGCGGGATGTACGACGACGTTTCATAGCGTTATCTCCAATGTTTCTTGTCATTTGTCAATTGTCACTCGTCATTCGTTGGCCTCTCTCACGGCAAATGACCAGTGACAAGTGACCAATGACTACCCAAGCGTTTGACTGATCTTGATCACCGGAACCAAGAGCGCGACCACCACCACCAGCACCACGAGGGCCAGAATGATGAGCATGATCGGCTCCAGCAAGCGAACCATCAGGTCCAGCCGCCGGCTGGTGCGCTTCTCCAGGTCGTCGGAAAGGTTCACGAGCACCGTGTCGAGGGTGTTCGACTCCTCGGCCACGGCGATCATTTCGACCACCATTCTCGGGAAGTGCCCGCTGGCGGCCAAGGGACCGGCCAGCGAGTGACCCGACGAGATATTCTCGGAGGCTTTGGCAATCGCCTCCGAAAGCACGCGGTTTCCCGAGGCATCGCGGCTGATCTCCAGGGCCTTAAGTATTGGAACCCCGTTGTGCAGCAAAGTTCCGAGAACACGGCAAAAACGGGCCACGGCGAAGCTCAAAAAAATCCCCCCGGCGAGCGGGACCTTGATCTTTACCAGGTCCGCCAGCCGGCGGCCTTCAGGGGTCTTCAGGCGGAAGTTGAGAAAGAGGCCCACAATCGCGGCGATGCCCAGGACCCAGAGACCATAGTGACCGCAGAAGGCACTGAAGCTGAGGAGCAGGTCGGTTGCCCAGGGGAGCTCGCCGCGGTCGCGGAGGCTCTTGAACATGGGGGCAAACTTGGGAACGAAGAAGATGATCAGGACCGACACGACGATCGTACCCGCCGAACCGAGCAAGAGCGGATAGACCATGGCGCTAAGCGTGCGGCCCTTCAGGTCTTCCTGCTGTTCGGTGAAGGCGGCGACGCGTTCCAGGGCGTCCTCCAAAAAGCCCCCTTCGCCGCCGGCCCGGACCATGTTGATGGCCATTTCGCTGAAGGCCCGCGGGAAACGCACCATCGCGTCGGCGAGCGTCGTGCCGTCTTCGACCCGCTTATACACCTCTTCGAGAATGACCTTGAGGTTTTTGTGAGACGTCTGATCGCGCAGGACGGCCAGGGCCTTGAGCAGGGGCACGCCGCTCTTGAGGAGGGCAGCCAGCTGGCTATAGACCGTGGCCATCATCTGGCCGCGGACCTTTAGATGCGCGTTGGGCGTAACCGCGACTTTGTCGGCGGTCACCTGCACGGGAAAGAGTGATCGGCCCGAAAGGATGGAAATAACTTCGCGCTCAGTTGCGGCGGTAATCGAGCCGGCAACCTTCTGTCCGGTCAGGTCGCGGGCGATGTAGGCGAAGTCGGGCATGGGACGTCACTTGTCATTGGTCATTTGTCACTGGCTCCACAAATGACAAGTGACCAATGACAAGTGACACGATTCTTCCATTTTGATCGCCGCTGGCAAATCCACAACCATCATTTCTTCATCAGCAAGTTATGGTCTGCCTTGGCGTTGCGCACGACCTCATCGACCGTGGTGAGGCCGGCCACCACCTTGCACCAGGCATCCTGACGCAGGGACCGCATCCCCTGCTGCATTGCCAGTTGCATGATCTTCCACGAACTGGTCCGATCGTGCGCCATTTGGCGGATGTCGTTGGTGGTTACCATCAACTCGTAAATGCCCATGCGGCCGCGGTAACCCGTGTTGCGGCATTCGCGACAACCGACCGACTTGTAGATCGGGCCGGACTTCCTGTCCCAAGGGAAGTCGAGCGGCAAGTCGTCCTTTTTCGGCTCGTACTTCTGCTTGCAATGGGTACACAGGCGGCGGACCAGCCGCTGCGACATGACCGCCTCGACGGTGCTAGCCACCAGAAACGGCTCGACCCCCATATCCACCAGCCGCGTGTAGGCGCTGGACGCGTCGTTGGTGTGCAGCGTGCTGAAGACGAGGTGGCCGGTGAGCGAGGCCTGGATGGCGTTTTCGGCCGTTTCGAGGTCGCGGACTTCGCCGACGAGCACGATATCGGGGTCGTGGCGCAGAATGCTGCGCAGCGAGTGGCCGAACGTCAGGCCGATCTTGGTGTGCACCTGGATCTGGTTGATCCCTTCGAGCTGATATTCGACGGGATCTTCCGTCGTGATGATCTTCACGTCGGGCGTGTTGATCTCAATCAGGGCACTATAAAGCGTCGTCGTCTTGCCGGAGCCTGTCGGGCCGGTCACCAGGATGATGCCGTGCGGCAGCTCGATGAGCTGGCGGAACATTTCGTAGGTGTCGGTCTCCATGCCGATCTGGCGGAGGTCGAATTTCATCGCCCCCTTGTCCAGAATACGCATGACGATCCCTTCGCCATGGATCATCGGGATCACCGACACGCGTACGTCGATCTCACGGCCCGAGACCTTGAGCTTCATGCGGCCGTCTTGCGGCAGCCGCTTCTCGGCGATGTTCAGCCGGGCCATGATCTTGAGGCGGCTGATGATGGCCGATTCAAAGCGGTTGATTTCGGGCGGCACGGGCTGGGTCTGAAGCATTCCGTCGATGCGGTAGCGAATGGCCAGGCCCGAAGCTTGCGACTCCATGTGCACGTCGCTGGCCCGCAGCTCAATCGCTTCGAGCAGGATTTCGTTCACGAGGCGCACGACCGACGCTTCCTGCGCCATCTCCGATAGCTCGGAACCGTCGGTCTCGATATCCGAAAGCAGCTCGACCTCGTCCTCGTCCTCGGCGGCCGCGACAAGTCCATCGACCGTTTCACTGCCGACGCCAAGGTGTTTCTTGATCAGCTTGGCGATTTCGTTGCGCGTGGCGAGCACCGGCATCACCGAGAAGCCGGTCGCGGCGCTCACCTCGTCGAGCGGGTAGAGATCGAATGGGTTCGACGTGGCGACGACAAGCTGGCCGTGGTCGCGGCGAATCGGAAAGAGCGACTGCCGGTGAATCAGCTTTTGCGGAAAATTTCGCAAGAGCGTCAGATCGACCTCGGCCTCTGTCAGGTCGATGAAGTCAATGCCAACCTCCTGCCCGACGGCCCGCAGTGCTGCTTCTTCGGTGACGAATCCCAGCCCGATCGCGGCCTCGATCAGGCGCGTGCCGTCGCCGTGGCCGTTTGCCTGCGAGCGGGATTGCTCGAGCTGGCGGCGATCCATGAGGCCGCTGCGGATCAGGATTTCACCGGCTTCCATTCGAGCGAACTTTGTTAAGGGGAGGGACGATGGATGGGCCAGTCAGTGCCGCATCGATCGGGTAGGCGGGGCCCTCATTGTACCAAAGGTCGGAGTACGTAGGTTTCACAGCCCCAAGCAAACAGTAGGGGGACGGATTTGTAATCCGTCCCAAAATACAATCGCCGAACGGCCTGGATATCCGTCCTGCGAGGACGACTTAGTTCCCAGGGCGCTGGCCGCGCTGGCCACGACTTCCAGTGCCGCCGTCGCCGCCACGACCGCCTCGGCCGCCAAATCCAGTGCCGCCAAATCCACCGCCACCCGGACCACCTTGGCCTGCGGTGAACGTGAACGTCTTGCCGATCATCTTCTTCAGCTTGTCCTGCTGCTCAGGGGTGAGGACGCTGAACAGCTCGTTGCGAGCTTCTTCCTGGAGCTTGGCCATCTTTTCTTGCAGCTCGGCCTGAATCTCTTGCTGCTTGGCAGCAAGCTTTTCCTTCTGTTCGTCAGTAACGCCCAGTGCTTCAGAGAGCGAGCCGGTGGTCAAAGCCCGCTCCGCGCCAAACCGCATCTGCGATTGAACCTGCAATTGTTTCAGCCGCTCGCGCTGATGCGGAAGCAGAACGGCGTCGATTTCCTTTTGAGCCTCGGCCGTAATCTTATCGTTCTTTTCACGCAATTCAGCGAATTTGGCGGTCCTCTGCTCTTCCGACAGACCCTGAATGGAACCAAAATCAAAACCCTGGCGCTGAGCGTCGAGTTCCTCGCGCAGCTTCGCGCCGATTTCCTGGAGCTTGGTGATCTGCTCATCGACCAGGTCAAGTTCCTTGCGGACGGCCTCGTCCTGGATGAGCGCTGTCACGCCACCGCCCCCGCCGCCGAATCCACCGCCAAAACCTCCGCCGAAGCCACCGCCTCGACCGCCGCGGCCGCCTCGCTGTTGGGCGAAGGCCGAATCGGCACAGAGTGCGATCACCGCCAGCGCGGCAATCACCAACACGGAAAAACGAAGCACGGTTCTCATACAAAACTCCTTGAATCGCTACGCCGTCGGCGTCCCCCAGATTGGCACATTAGCCACGGCGGCCCCGCACTGCGCCACGCAGATAAGTCATGCGTGACAAGACGTTAGTGCGTCCCAAGCCGCGAGAGTTTTAACCGTTTTGCGCACGAAAGGTTTCGTGCTCGTCCGCTGGCAGGTGAGGTGCTAGCGAGAGAATGCGTTACAACATCAATTGCGACAAAGACTTACGATGTTTTTCTCTGGCCGTTTATCGCCGGAATTGCCGCAGCTCGACTGGCAATTGATTGCCAGCCGTGTTTACGGGCAAATCAACTGTACCGAGCAGCAGAAGACGCTCGTCCTTGAGAAAACGGCTAGTTTCGGCGATCACGCCAATCTGTGGAGGCAAGCCTTGAGCGAACCTGGCGAAAGCTTGGTCGGTGATTATTACAAAACCCTCAGGATGGAGGGATAGGTGATCGATCACCTGCTGCTGACCCGTAGCTTCGCGGATCTCAGAATTGCCATGCGGTAACTCTTCGATTGGACGGCCGGCATAGAAAACCCAGCTCGGCTCCAAGATTTTGTAGGAGGCAAGCTGCGGGTTGGGCGAGCGCTCAAAGGCCGCTCGCAGGAGGACGTGGCTGGTTTGGTGGTGGTCGGCCTGCTGGGCGCCGATCGCAAACAGCATGGTGGCGAAGGCTACTGCCGCGCCTGCAAAGGTTGTGGCTGCCGCGCGATAGTTGCGAATTGCGGCCAGGCCAATGCATGCCACGCCGCCCGCCAGCGGCGTAAGTCCCAAAAGCCCCAACCACTCTTCGCCTGGCAGGTACTTTTTCGCAACCAAAGGAACTGCCACGGCAAACCCCAGACCGACAACTGCCAGCGTGGCGAACGAGAGCGGCAACCACCACCTGGCAATTGCGGCCACCTCGCGGCTCCAGCGATCGACATAGCTCCCCGCGAGCAGTGCCAGGCCCGGGTAGCAAGGGGTGATATAGCTGGGCAGTTTCGTCCGGGCGATCGAAAACAGCCCGATATAAACCGCCACCCAGCAGATCGCGAAAACATAGCCCGCATTGCCGCCGTCGCGCCGCCGCGCCTGCACGCCCGCGTCCATCGCCAGGGGTATCGCAAAACACGACCACGGAAAGAATCCTAGCAAGATCGCAACCGGATAGAACCAGATCGCTCCGCCGCCGTGTCCTTCCATCGATTGCGTGGCTCGCCCGACGTTGTGTTCCCAGAAGAAACCGGCGGTCCACTCGCCATTCGTCGCCAGGTGCACCGCCCAATACCACGGCAAGGCGATTGCCGCAGCGGCAAAGATCGCCGTGAGGGGCCGCATATACCAGCACGTTTTCAGGAAATGCACTGGTTCAAACGGCCGCAAAGTACGGATCAAGAGCGAGCCGAGCGTGAATCGTGACGGCAGCGTTTGGCTTGGCAGCCGCATGATCAAGAGGAACATGCCGATGACCGCGGTCGGCAGGACAAGGCCCACGGGCCCCTTCGCCAGCACCGCCAGGCCCATGACCGCGTACATCGCGGCGACCGTCGGCCAGTGCTGCGGAAAATAGTGGCCCGCTGTCACAAGTTGCGGCGGTGTATCGGATGGCGCGTTGTCAAATCGCGCGCGGAATGTGCCGGCAACATAGATCGCCGTGGCCAGCGTCGTGCAGAAGATCAGCACCGAGTCGGGCGTCGCCGCGCGGCCTGCCACGCCGAACATCAGGCTGCTCGCCAGGGCAACGCCTGCCCATACTCCCGCCCGCGGGCCGAACAGCCGGCGGCCGATGAACCATGTACACAACGTCGTTCCCACGGCGCAGATCGCACTCGGCAGCCGGGCCGAAAACTCGCTCACGCCGAGCACGCTGTAGGCCGACATGATGGCCCAATAAATCAGCACGGGCTTGTGCGTGCGCAAGTGCGCGTTGAACGTCGGCACGACCCAGTCACCGCTTTCGAGCATTTCGCGGGCACAGCCGGCGTTCCGCGGCTCGTCGCGGTCCCAAAGTCGCGGGCCGCCGAGATTGGTGAACATCACGATCGCCGTGACAACGGCGACGAGCAGTGCTTGCTGAATGCGTGGAGCGAGCACGACGATCCTCCTTGATCGAGCCGTGACAGCCTTGCGGGGCCTTCCTGGCGAGGGCGAATAGCCCGCGGAAGCAGTCAAGGACTGCGAGTTTAGACCATTCACAACGCGCTACCAACGGCAGACATTGCTCTTGCCTCGCTGGGCTGCTTTCGCTACATCCCGCCGTTCCCGCTGGCCCATCCAGGCGGTCGCCGTATGCGCGTGCTTCTACTCTCGGTGCTTGCAGTGCTGGCTGTCGGCTGCGCGCCGCAGGCCCGGGTCATGGCCCTCCGGCCGGCAGACGCCGATATCGCTGGCATCGGACGGCTGTCCGTGGTCGATTTCGCCGGCCCCGGCGAGACTGGCCACCAGGCCCGCACGACGCTCACGGCCCGCCTTGCCGACAAACAACACTACGTCCTTGTCGATCAGGCCGAATTGTCGCGCGTCGAGCCCGCCGCGTTCACTGGCCCGCAGCCCGACGAAAGCCGCGTCATTCAGGCCGCCAGGCAATCGGACGTGGATGGCGTTCTCACCGGCCAGGTCGTTGCCTACGACGCCGGCTCCGGCTCGACGCTCACCAACCCACCCACGGTGACGTTGGCCTTCAAGTTGATCGACGTTCGCACCAGCGAAGTGCGCGCTGCCCGGCAGATCACGCGGCAGCTTCGCGCCCGCGAAGTTCCCGACCGGGACGCGGCCCTTAAGGACCTAATGACTGGCTGTGCGGAGGAAGCGGCCGCCTTGATCACGCCGCATCGTGAAACGATTACGGTGGACCTGGCACGGCAGTACTGGGGCAATGGCATGACTGCTGTCCGGCGCGGCAATGCGTTGGCCCGCGAGGGCCAATGGGACGAGGCGGCTGCGGCCTGGCAATCGGCGCTCGACGCCGACCCGCGGAATCACGTGGCTCTGCACAATTTGGCGATTGCCTCCCTGGCCCACGGCGACCACACCGCGGCTGCCAGCCAACTCAGTAAGGCCGTCAAAATCTACGCCGACGCGACTTATCAGCAGCACCGCAAGCTGGTGGCCGAGCAGCAGCGATTGGCAAAGGCGGCCCTAGCTCAGGTGACTCATACTCCCGTCGCATTGAATCCGCCAGTCGCGCCCGCCACTTACGAAGTAGGCCTTCCACAGCCGCCGCAGATTCTGCCGGCGACTGGCTCGGTCATACCCGCCGCCTTGCAACCGTCCGTGCCAGCCGACAACGTGCCGCAGCGCCTGCCGCCGCCTTAAGAAGCTGTTTCACAACCGCTTCTTGCCGTAGCCGAATTCGTGAGAATTCGGGACATTCCGCACTCTCACGAGTGCGGCTACGAGTTTTGAAACAGCTTCTAAGTTAGTGGCGCAGCGTTTCCGCTGCGATTCTGTTCGCAATCTGTCGGCGAACTTCTTACGATGGGTCGGCATAGAGCTGCCTCATTGCTCTCGCCCCTCCTGGAGCCCGCCATGCGAGTATCGCGGCGCGATTGCCTGAGTCTCACCGGTCTGGCTGCGGGGGCGATCACGGCCAACGGATTGCTTGCGCCCGCATTCGGTCAAGTGCCGGCTACCGCCGCGCGGCGGAGAAGCTCCGATCTGACGATCAAGGAAGTCATTGTCACGCCGATCGCATTGCCCGATCCGCCGCTCTTGGCGGCGTCAGGCTGTCACGGGCCGTATTTTCTGAGAGCGATCGTCGAGGTGGTCACTGCCGATGGAATTCGCGGTGTCGGTGAAACGCAAGGCAGCGAAGACTCGGTGCGCGACCTGCGGCAGGCAGCGAAGGAGATTGTCGGCCAAAGCGCGCTCGCCTATCGCCGCTTTGGTGTCCAGCCGCTGGCGAAAAATCCGCGGGTGTATGCCGGCATCGAACTGGCCTGCCTCGACGCGATCGGCCGCGCGACCGGCCTGCGGCTGTGCGAGTTGCTCGGCGGGCCTGTGCGAGACGAGATTGACGTCGCTGCCTACTTGTTCTTTCGCTATGCCGCCGACAATCCCAAACTTCTGGCCGACAAGCGAATCGTCGATAGCCGGGGGCACGGCGATAAGGCGCTCGACCAGTGGGGCGAAGTCCGCACGCCCGAAGCGATGGCCGAATTGGCGTGGCGATTCCACGAGCGCTATGGCTTTCGCATACACAAACTCAAGGCAGGTGTCTTGCCGCCTGAAACGGAACTTGCGGCATTGCGTGCGATCAGCGAGCGTTTCGGTGGAAAACACCTGGTCCGCATCGATCCGAATGCCCGCTGGACGACCGAAACGGCAGTCGCCATCGGCCGCGGCCTCCGTGATCTGCCGCTGGAGTATTACGAAGATCCTGTACGCGGCCAGGAAGCGATGGCCGAGGTCCGGCGAAGCACCGATCTCAAGATGAGCACCAACATGTGCGTCGTCGAGCTGGACGACATTCCTCCCGCCATTCGCAATCAGCCGATCGATGTGGTGCTGGCCGACCTTCACTACTGGGGCGGCTTTGCCGGCTGTTTGACGCTGGGGCAGATGGCCGAAACGCTGGGCTGGAAGGTCAGCCAGCACAGCAACAGCCACGCAGGTGTGACGATGGCCGCCATGGTCCACCTGGCCGCGACCATTCCGCAGCTTACCGTGGCCAGCGACACACATTATCCGTGGCTCGTCGAATCGGCCGAGATCATCGCCGGCGGTAAGCTGCCCATCGCTGGCGGAAAAATGACAATTCCCACCGGCCCCGGTCTGGGCGTCGAGCTGGACCGCGATCGTCTGGCCCGCGCTCACGAGACCTACGAGAAGTGCGGCATGCGCGACCGTGACGACGCGGCCACGATGCGCATGGTGGAACCCGGTTGGCAACGAACGCTGTTTTAAGTAGGCCCACACTCCGTGTGGGCCAGACAGTTGTCAGGTCGTCAGACTCGCTCAAGCAGTTTCGATTTCAACTCCATTTTGACGCCTGTCCCATACGGAGTATGGGACTACATTGCCATGCCCTTCATCCTCCCTCCTCTCTCCCGCCGCCAATTCCTCGCCACGTCCGCCGGCCTCGCTGCGTCGCTCGCTGCGTGTGCTCAAGCGCGAGCAGCCGACAAGCCCGGCTATGTCGCCCTGCTGGCCGATACGCACATTGCCGCCGACAAGGCCGCGGTCTCACGTGACGTGAACATGACGAAGCACCTCACGGCCGTCGTCGAGCAGATCGTCAAGGCCAGCGAGCCGCCGGACTTTGCCATTCTGCATGGCGATGCGGCTTTCCTGAAAGGCGAAGCGGGGGATTACAAGACACTCGGCGAGCTGCTCGCGCCGCTCGGCCACTCGGGCCTCGCAACGTACATGCTGCTGGGGAACCACGACGACCGTGATCAGTTCCGCGCAGGCCTCAAACAGTACAGCGGCGGCAGCGCGCTCGAGGCAAAACACTCGCTCTATCTGAAGGAGTTTCCGCACGCCCATTGGTACACGCTCGATTCGCTCGACAAAGTGAACGTCACTCCGGGCAAGCTGGGCGAGGAGCAACTGGCGTGGCTGGCTAAACAACTAGATGAGCGGACGGACAAACCGGCGATTGTCTCGGTCCATCACCACCCGCAGTTCACGGGAGACAAGATTGGCGGCATCACCGACACCAAGGCCCTCTTCGACGTGCTCGTGCCGCGCAAGCACGTGAAAGCGGTCCTCTTCGGCCACACGCACGCCTGGAGCATCGTCCAGCACGAGGGCATTCACCTCATTAACCTGCCGCCGGTCGGCTATCCGTTCGACAAGGCCAAGCCCAGCGGCTGGGTCGAGGCCCGCGTCAGCCCGGACAAGATGCAGCTCACCCTGCGGGCACTAAATGGCCACAAACAGGGCGGCGAACAGCACGAGCTCGCGTTCCGGACATAGTCGCACTTATCGCGCGGATCGTGCCGTCACTTCTCAACGGGCACCAGCCGCACCTCACGCAGGTCGAGCAGCGCGCCCTTGATGGGTCCTTCGCTGCGGACAGTCAGCTCGCCTGCCCCCGCCGGCAGCTTGACGACGCCGCAGTCCTTGCTGCCGTACTGGTCCCAACCGCCCGTCCCCTTCACTGCGCCGCCGACCGTCTGGCCGGCCACGCTCACGAGTACGTTATTGCCCGCGACGCCGTCATCACAGGCGTAATAGAGAATGACGCGGTACTCGCGCTCCTGGGCGCCGTCGAACGACCAGGCGGCATAGTCCTCCTCGCTGCTCCAATAGCCCAAATTGCGGTGCTTTTCTTCCAGCACGATGCTCGGCCCATAGACCCGGGCACTGATTGCCACCAGCCGCAGCGACCCATCGACGAACGGCCGCACAACCTCGGGGTGATTGCCCTCGAGCTGCTTGGGCGGCGGCGAATTGCTCGCCAGGTAAGCCGCTACGTCGGCCATCTCCGGCGGCGTGATGTCCTTCTCGACCCCTTCCGGCATGAGCGACTTGCCGCTCGACTGCAGTCGCTCGATCTCGCTTCGCAGGATCGTCGTCGTTTTTCCTTCGGCGGCGGCCAGCGTGATGCTCGTGCCGGTTTCTTCGCGGAGCATGCCGGTCAGCGTCTGGCCATCGACCGTTCGCACGGCGTAGTCGAGATAGCGGTCCTCGACGGCCCGGCTCGGATCGAGCATGGCGATGAAGAGCACGTCGCGCGAGCGGTTGTTGAGAGCGGCCAGGTCGGGACCGACGGCATGACCGACCCCTTCCAGCCGATGGCAATTCGCGCACCGCTTGGCAAAGACGGCTTTGCCGCTAGCGGCGTCGGCTTTGTGATTGCTGGTCGCCTTCAGGTATTGCTCGACGAGTTGCTGTCGGTTGGCATTTAGAGTCGCCGCGAGGACTCGATCCACCCACGATCGAACGGCGTCGCTCTTGGACATTGCGAGCTGCTGCCGGCGGCGGGCATCGACCTGGCTGGCCGAGATCGTCCCCTTTTCCACGGCGTCGAGCAGCGAGCCAGTCCACGCCTCGCGGCCGATCAGCGCGTCGAGAATCTGGCCGCGAACGGCCGGCGTATGCGACGCCCAGCCGGCGAGCAGCAACTCGGGCACTTCGGATTTGCCTGTCCGCGCGAGGGCGGTCACCGCGGCGGCTTGCAAGGCCGGCGGCGTCCGCGCATCGAGCAAGCTGGCCAATAGCGCCAAATCGTCGGCACCCTGGTCATCGAAGCCGCGAGCCAAGAGCGCGACCGCGGCAGTTGCCTGTGGGAATTTGTCGAGCTGGACCGCTTCGTGCTTTGCCTTGATTCCCTTCCGCCACTGGTCGGTCAGCCACGTAAGATTCTTGCGATTGGCATCGTCCAGTGTTTCTCTTGCAGAGGCTTTCCGCCGGTCGAGCGAGTCGAGCACGGCGACGATGCCTGTCAGTCGGCCGATGTCAAAATCCTTCGCCTCTCGATCGAATAGCTTGGCCAGCGCATCGTTGAGAACCTTGTTGTCTCCCATTCGGGCGGCCATCGTCAGCAGCCGCTCGCGCAGGGTGTCGCTGGCGCCGGTGTCCTTTCCGGCCGTGATGATGGTTGCCAATACCTCGCCTAGATTGTCAGCCCTAACGGAACTCAGCCCCGCGGCAACCAGGTACGGATCGTCCTGATTGGCCAAGAGCAGCTTGCCCAGCTTCATCCCGCACGAATTGCAGGTCGCGAATCCCAGCGAATAGGCCACCTGCATTTTCACTTGGAGATCAGGATCTTCGGCCCGCCGCATCACTTCCTGGATCACCAGGGCGCTCTTGTCCAGCCGCGGCTCCGACAGACGGACGGCGTGGCGGCGAACGCCCGGATGCTCGTCGTTCATCGCCGCGATAAGTAGCTCGTCGGGCAGACCGTTCAATCCATCGAGCGTACACAACGCGTGCAGCCGGGCCTGCGGGCGCTTGGACTCACGTGCCAATTTCACGAGCGGCTCGATCGCGCCCTTATCGGCCTTCCATAGCAGCATCTGCTGGGCCAGGTCGCGCTGCGGGCCATTCGGCGAATCGAGGGCCGCAACCAGGCCGGCCGTATCGAGTTTGTCGAGCCGGGCGATCGGCCGCGGCTTGGAGTTGGCCGGATAAATGCGGTAAATCCGCCCCTTGTCGTCGCCTGCCCGCAGGTCGGCGATCTGCTTTTGCATGTCGGCCGGAATCCACTTCGGATGCTCGATCACGAAGCGGTACATGTCGGCAACGTACAGGGCGCCGTCCGGGCCCGTGCGGACCATGCTCGGCCGAAACCAGTTGTCCTCGGAGGCCAAAAATTCGCTCGTCTGCTCGTCGGCGGCCCGGCGGCTGGTGAACGTCGTTCCTTGCGGCGAGACGATCTCGCGGCTCACCAGGTTGTGCACCGGCTCGCAGACGAACATGTTGCCGACAAAATCAGGCCCGAGCAGCTCGTCGCGATAGATCATCTGGCTGCAGGCCGACGTGAACCGGTTGGCCATGCCGTAATCGTTGAAGCGGGCCAGCGTCTTGCTCCGTGGGAAGACCGGCGCCGCACCCGGCGACACGCTCACCTGTTTGCGGACGCCAGGCGGGGCGAAATTCGGATTGCGGCGGAGATAGTGGTCTTCGAGCGTGTAGTGCCACATTGGGTTGGAGTTATTGCCGCCGAACCAGTTTCCCCAGTCGTCGCGCTCGCGGCCGAACTGCGTATTGCCGGACTGGCCGTCGATCTCGCCCGTATCGGGACGGACGCGCAGATCGCGGCCGTTGACGTTGACTTCCGAAGGTGCAGGCACACTCCGTGTGCCGTTGTTAGTAGTTGGCACACTCCGTGTGCCGTCGCCGTTCAGTGCGGCGATCGCCTTGATGATCCCCCCGCTGTCACCGTTGCCGACGTACAGCCAGTTATCCAGCCCCCATCGCAAGCCGTTCACCCGGTGCTGCTGATTTCCTTCACCGAAGCCCTGATAGAGCGTCTTGCGCACATCGGCCTTGCCATCGCCGTTAGTGTCCTCCGCGTAGAAGATCTCCGGCGCGGCAGTGACGAGAATTCCCTTCCGCCACACCTTTACGCCGGTCGGAAACGGCAGCGGATCGAGAAAGGTGTCGGCCTTGTCGTAGCGGCCGTCGCCGTCGGTATCGGTGAGCACTTTCACCCGCCCGCCGGCCTCACCGAATTTGTCCCCTTCCTTCCGCCACGTGATGCCGCTGGGATAGTCGTGCATCTCGACAACCCACAGCCGGCCGTCCGGCCCCCAGTCGAACGCCACCGGATCGACAATCAGCGGCTCCGCGGCGACCAGTTCGACCTTCATGCCGGGCCGGACGTGCAGCACTTTGAGCGACTCCTCCGGCGAGCGCGGCGGAGTCATTTCGATCGTCGCAGGAGTGGGAGTTGGGGAGACGGGGGGAGGGGGAGACGCCGAACGCTCGGCTGACTTCTTGGTACTGAGTACTGAGTACTGAGTACTTACTTGCTGTGGCGTAGCGGCCGGCTTGTCCAACAACGCTTTGTCCGCAGGCTTCGGCTCCTGCCCCTTGGCCGCTGGCTCCTTCTTCCCCAGCATCTCGGCGAATGTCAGCTTGAACACGTTGTAAGGCAAGCGCCACGTGTCTTCGTTCATCAGCCACAGCGCGCCGGAGTGAAACCAGGCGCCGTTGTTCGTGCCGTCGGCCCGCACAAACGGCGGAATCTCCGGCCCGATGTTCCCTTCCGCCCGTCCGCGCACGCCGTCGATCACCTTGATCGACCAGCCTTCTTTCATGTCCTTGAAGAGGTGCAGCGAATAGCGCTCGGCGTTGGAGAAGAGACAATCGAGCTTGCCGTCACCGTTGACGTCGATCAGATGTAAGCCTGGATCACCGCGCTCCTTGAACGCCACTCCCTGCGGAAGTGAAAGCGGCAACTTCCGACCCGGTACCTCTTCCTTTGGGGTAGTCGCAATCACTATTGTTCCGTCATCGCGAGCGTGCAATCGCTCAAGTAATCCGTCACCATCGAGATCACGCAGCCTCGTGTGTCGCCAAATCAACGCCTGCTTCTGGACCAAGTCGCGCAAGAACGCTTCTGGCACGTCCGGTGCAAGATTTCTTTCTTCCCAACGCGATTTTTTAGGAAGCCAGATTCGTTGAATTGGCCTCACCTTGGCCAGATTGATGTCGAGCCATCCATCGAGGTTCTCGTCAATCAACTCAACATCGATCTTTTTACCATCCTGGCCGCGAATAGAGGTAATGGCGAGGAGGTTCTTATTCAGCCGTTCTGCACACTCGTTAAACGTCAAAAACTTCACCTTCTTCCCGTGCTTGGCGACGGCGTGGTCGATCAGTTCGACGACTTGGTCGTTCCGAATCCAGCCGTGGGGGTGAAAGACGAGGTTGAAGACCCCTTGCTTGAGTACGCAGGCATCGAGGGCCAGCTTCCAGTCGCGGACCGTGTCGGGGTTGTTCGGCTGCTGGACGTGCTGGGCCGACCAGTCGCTGGGAACGACGCAGGGGAACTCCCAGCACATGCCGCCGATCACGTAGGGATACGGATAGTCCTCGATCGTGTTGACGAAGTTGGCAAACGGCACGT
>Ga0065705_10104231_pt1 | contig 31040 bp, 28 predicted proteins | sample SwibulcommuniRL2_FD_59092 | JGI IMG/M metagenome (GOLD analysis project Ga0065705, IMG submission 59092) | Bulk soil microbial communities from switchgrass field near Rose Lake, East Lansing, Michigan, USA - RL2 Bulk Soil v2 (version 2) | ecosystem: Environmental > Terrestrial > Soil >...
GCCGGTGCCGTGGTCGATGAAGAAGTGGTGGCCGATCTTCGCGCCGGGATGGATGTCGATGCCCGTTTCCTTGTGCGCCCACTCGCTCATCATCCGCGGGATGAACGGCACGCCGAGGCGTCGCAACTCGTGGGCGAGGCGGTGGACGGTGATCGCTTCCAGGCCCGGATAGCAGAACACCACCTCGTCGATGCTCTTGCAGGCCGGGTCGCCGTCGAACGCGGCTTGCGCGTCGCTGGCGAGCATCTCGCGAAGGGACGGAATCCGCTCCAGGAAGGCGATCGCCATCGCCTGCCCCTTGGCGTCGTAGTCGGTGTCCTCCACACAATCGGTGATTTTCTTGACGACGCGATCCTCGTGCCGCAGAGCCCGGGCAATTTGCCGCGTGAGTTTGTCGTGCAAGCCGTCGATCAGGTCACCGACGTGATAGGTCACGTTGCCGATGTGCAGTCCCTCGCGGCGGCGATAACCAGGGTAGAGGACCTCCTTCAGGTCCTCCACGCATTCGACGACTTGGTCGTAGTTAGGCAAGGCGCAGTGGCCCAGATGGCTGATCGCCGGCACGTCGCGGTACGTCTCGACGATCCGGTCGGTCAGACGCGGAAGCTGCTCTTTGAGGCGGAAGTCGGAAGCCATGTGTCACGCTCCGGAATCTTGGAGTCTGCGGGCGCAAGAAAGCCCCGTCTGTTACTGGACGGGCGGAGGTAAGATGCCAGCCAAAGCCAGAGGACGCAGCGCCGGCCGCGTCACCGCGTACAGCGGCAAGAGGAGGAGCCAAAGTGATAGCAGCGAGCGGGCATAAAGGAGCGGCTCAATGGTACCGGGGCGGCAAAGTCCACGCAGGCGGCAAACTTGCGGAAATCCTAGGCGCGGAGTCACGCCGATTCAAGTGCGGGCTCTGCCGCGATAATGGCATTATCGTCGGATTCGGCAATGCCGGAAGTTGAGGCAAAGCCAAGTCGAGTGGGCCTACTCCTCTTCCTCCTCGTGGAGCTGGGCCTTGCTGATGACTTCCTGCTGCACGTTTCCTGGCATTACCTCGTAGTGCGAGAACTCCATCGTAAAGCTGCCCTGGCCGGCGGTCATGCTGGACAGCGTGCGGGCATACGTGGTCACTTCGCGCAAGGGGACTTCGCAGCGAACCGATTGATATCCGCCGCCGGCATTGTCAGATCCCTGCACGCGGCCGCCCCGGCCTGACATGTCGCTATAGACGTCTCCGACGTTCGCTTCGGGGATGGTGATTTCCATTTTCACCACCGGCTCGAGCAGGGCCGGGCGGGCCTCTTGAAAGACGTTGCGAAAGGCCATCGAGCCGGCCTTCTTGAAGGCGGCTTCCGAACTATCCACGTCGTGGTACTTGCCGTAGTGGACTTCGACGGCCACGTCCTGGACCAGATAGCCGGCGATCACGCCACGTTCGAGCCGCTCGTGAAATCCCTTTTCGACGGCCGGGAGGAAGTTCGTCGGAATCGTGCCGCCGACGACCGAGTTGACCCACAGGAAATTGTGCTGTTCGTCGAAGTGGAAGTCCTTCATCTGCGGAAAGCGGCTTTTGGTGGCGAATTCCTCGACTTTCGTGCCGCGTGGAAAGGGATACATGCGAATGTGCACCTCACCAAATTGTCCGCGGCCGCCCGACTGCTTTTTGTGGCGATAGCTCCCCTCGGCGGTCGTTTGAATCGTTTCGCGGAAGGGGATTTTGGGCTGCTTCGTTTCCACCTCAAGCTTGTCGCGGCGGTGCAGTCGCTCGCGGATCATTTGCAGGTGTAATTCGCTCATACCGGTCATCACCAGTTCCTTCGTCTGGGCATCGCGGTCGAGTTTGAACGTGGAATCTTCTTCCAGAATCTTATTCAGTGACACCGAGAGCTTGGCCTCGTCGTTACGGCTCTTGGGGGTAACAGCCAGACCGACCATGGGCGTGGGGAACGGCAGCTTGGGAAGCTCGAGGTTGCCGAACGTCGTGCCAGTGTGCAGGTCCTCCATTTTGGCGATCGCGACGATGTCGCCCGCCGAGGCCGAATCGATTGGTTTGGCTTCTCCCCCCTGAACGTCGAGGAGCGGTCCGAGCTTGATCCCCTTCTTCGAGCCGGGGACAGCGACCGTGTCGTCCTTTTTGAACGTGCCGCTGAAGACGCGGATGTAACTGAGCTTCTGGACAAACGGGTCGATGCGGGTCTTGAACACCTGTGCGACGAGCGGACCGGCTGGGTCGGCCTTGATTTCGACTTCGGCGCCGTCCTTCATTCCCTTGCGCTCGACGGTTGAGGGAGGAGGCGCACATTCGATGAGGGCATCGAGCAGTTCCGTCAGCCCCACGCCGGTTTTGGCCGAGCAGCAGACAATGGGAACGAGCGTCCCCTTGGCGACGGCGTGTTCGATGAGCGCGTCGAGTTGTTCGTGCGAAGGCTCTTCCCCCTCGAAGTATTTCATCATCAGCGCTTCATCGACTTCGACGATCGATTCGATGAGGTTCGTGTGAATCTCTTCGGGGTTGACTAGGGCCCCGGCAGCGTTGCCGGCGTGGCCAAGCGTGCTGACGACTCCCTTGAAATCGGCGCCGTGGCCGATCGGGACGTTGACGAGCACGCAGTGCGTGCCGAAGGTGTCTCGGATTCGCTCGATGAGGGCGGGAAAATCGACATTGTGCTCGTCCATCTTGTTGATGACGAGCATGCGGCCGATGCCGGCCTTGCCTGCCTCGTGAAAGACGCGGCGGGTGTTGACCTCGATGCCGCTGTGGGCGTTGATCACGATCACCGCCGTATCGGCCCCGCGCATCGCCCCGATCGTCTGGCCGATGAAATCGCCGTAGCCGGGCGTATCGATGATGTTGAAGCGTTTGCCGGCGTGCGTGAGATGGACGATGCTCGATTCGATCGTCCGTTTGTGGGCCTTCTCTTCCGCGTCGTAGTCGCAAATACTGGTGCCGGCATCGACACTGGGGTCGCCGCTGACCGCGCCGGTCTTGACAAGTAACTTGTCGGCCAACGTGGTCTTTCCCGAACCGCCGTGGCCGCAGAGTGCAATGTTGCGGATGTCTTCCACTTTGTGCTTGGCCATGCCCATTTTCCTATGTTTGACTAGTTTCTGGGACAAGCGGGACGCTCGTCCTACGGTTCTGGATCCAGCGAGACGCTCGTCCTACGTCGCGGGAATCTCCTCCTCGGCCGCCGCCTGGGCGTCAGCCAGCGTCAGTGTTCCTTCATACAGGGCCCGGCCGATGATGCAACCGTCGAGGCCGATTTTGGCGAGTTCTCGTACGTCGGCAGTCGTGGTAACGCCGCCCGAAGCTATCACCGGCAAGTCCACGGCGGCGTCCATCTCGGCGATCGCCGCGAGGTTGGGCCCCTGGAGCATGCCGTCGCGGGAAATATCGGTGTAGATGATTGCAGCCAGCGGCTCGGTGGCAAATTGGCGGGCCAGTTCGATGGCGCTGGTCTTGCTGGTCGTCCGCCAACCGTCGGTGGCGACGAGTCCCCCTTTGGCATCGATTCCCAGGGCGAGTTGCCCGGGGAAGCGGCGGCACATCTGGCGAAACCAATCGGGCTCTTTAAGCGCCCGCGTGCCGATGACCAATCGCGACAGGCCCAGTTTCAAGTACTTGGCGATCGTTTCTTCGTCGCGAATGCCCCCGCCAAGCTCACACGGAACATCGACGGCGGTGACAATTTGGCGAACCGCCTGAAAGTTGGCGGTGCTGCCGTCGCGAGCCCCATCGAGATCGACCAGGTGGAGGCAGCGGGCCCCCTGGCCGACCCACTGGCGGGCCATCGCCGCGGGGTCGTCGCCATACACCGTTTCGCGCTGGTAATCTCCCTGCCTCAGGCGCACACACTTGCCGCCTCGAAGGTCGATCGCCGGCCAAACTCGCATCGCCGCCACCTGAGGGTGCTTTGGTTCCGGACAGGAAGTGCGCTGTTAAGGAACGATGAGCATCGAGAATATGCCACAGCCGCCGAGCAAACGCAAGTATTCGCCAGGGACTCACAGCTCAGCGAAGTTCCGCAGGATTTTTAGCCCTTCGGCCTGGCTTTTTTCGGGGTGGAACTGCGTGGCAAAGAGATTGTCGCGCCAAACGGCAGCACAGAATGGATGGCCGTAATCTGTCTGAATGGCCACGACGCTGGGGTCTTCCGGCACGCCGTAATACGAATGGACGAAGTAGAAAAACGTGCCGTCGGCGATCCCTGTCAGGAGCGGCGCGGGGCGGAGGAATCGGCCCTGGTTCCAGCCCATATGCGGGACCTTGAATTCGTGCGGGAGGTCGAAACGGACCACCTTGCCACGGAGGATTCCTAGCCCCTCGAACTCGCCCCCTTCGTGGCCGACATCGAACAAAAGTTGCAGACCCAAGCAGATGCCCAGGAAGGGTTTGCCCGCGGCAATGGCGTCGCGAATTGGCCCAACAAGGTCGCGCCGGCGTAACTCGGCGATCGCGTCGCCAAAGGCGCCGACTCCCGGCAGGACAATCTTATCGGCAGTCGATACGTCCGCGGGGCGGTCGGTGATCGTCGCCGCATGGCCGACCTTCTCGAAGCCCTTCTGGACGCTCCGGAGGTTGCCCATCTGGTAGTCGATGATGGCGATTTTTGTCATTCGGTCATTCGTCATTTGTCACTTGTGGAGACTGTCGATGTCGTTTGACGAATGACAAGTGCCGCTCAAGAAACACAGTCAGCCCGCTGCGGCAAGCCGCACACGGGCCGAATCAGCGAGGCTGCTGCCGCGGTTCGGACACGACCAGATCGACAACAGGGCAAGGTCCTCAGCCTATTTCGGCGTTTTCTTCGGCGAAGGCAGCATTTTACACGCGCCGCCGCCTCGAGCAACCTCTGACGCTTCATTGGACAAATTGACTTGGAATCGGGAAGATCGGTTCGCGCGAAATGGGCAGTTGAAGTTAGGCAATTGGCCAACCGGACCGTCCGGAGAGAATGCCAACCTGCGCCACAGACCTCGCGCGGAAGGCTATGCGAACTCATTTTGCCGTGTTTTCGCGCAATTGCCGGGCCCGCGCTGCGCTGCGACGCTTCGCTTCGGGATCGTCGCGTCGGCCGTACAACTCGCTCAGGATTTCGTAAGCCTCGGGCATGCGCCCATCGATCTCGACAACCTTCTCGAGGGCAGCGATCGCCCCCGCGACGTTATTTTGCTGCTCGCGGCAGCGAGCCAGCAGGACCCAGTCACGCGGCTCGCGCCGCAATCGGATTAGCTCGTCGAGCGCCTCCTCAGCCTCCCGAAAACGCCGCTCCGCAAAGCGGGAATTGGCGAGCAAGTTCAGCACGGTGATGCGCTCGGAAGAATGGGCACCTTTACTGTGCAAGACTGATTGTACGAATTGCTCGGCGTTTGGCAGGTCGCCCCGCTGACCGGCAAGCGTCGCCAAAGCGGCGCAAATCGCCTCGTCATTCAGACCGCGCCGGTAGGAGTCTTGCAGTAACTCATCAGCCTGCTGTCGATACGAGTCGAGGCGCGCGTCTTGCCAAAAGTTGACATACCGCTGCAAGTAGGCCAGACCGAGATTTCTCCGTCGGTGTGCCTCTGGCAGTTGCGCAATATCGAGCACTGGCGCCAATGGCACCGCCGTGAACTCATCGAGCAACGGGCCTGGCTTGTCGGAATGAATGCCGATTCGGTGATGCGTGAAGGCAACGTGGGGCACGTCGGTATTTGAATGCGGCATGTGGCAGGCGGCGCAGTCATTGGCATTACGCTCTTGTCGGTGCTCTAGCGCGAGTTTGCAGCGGCCGTCTTCGTGACAAGTCAGGCACGCGGCGCGATAGTGCTGCACCCGCTCGGCAGGGGAAGGCCGGGCGTGCATGTCGTGGCAGGTAATACACGTTAGCGTCGTTGAATCCTGAAAGCAGAGACTCATGTGCATCTGTTGCACGTGGCCCGTGACAGTCATTTGACCCGACGGAGACAAAGCATCGTAATTGATGCAGAAGTCCGTCCAGCGCAAACCGGGCCGATAATCATTCGGCGTTCGTCCCAGCACGTTGGCACGGCCGAGGCTTTCGAGGTGGCACTGCTGGCAAATCGCCTCGCTCAGGTCGCGCGGCAAATCGCGAGGGTTGACGATGGTGTAATCGATGGGCGCACGCTTGCCGTCCGGTGCACCGTTGATGGGTCCCGTATTGGCACCTTCCGTGTTGGCGTCGCCCGCGCGTTGCAAGGCCGTATGCAGCGATCCTGGCCCGTGGCACCGTTCGCAGCCGATCGAGAATTCATGCAACTTGATTCGGGAGGGACTACCCCCGATCGTGGTTGCGCGGCCGGCATGGCAATACAGGCAATCGTCGGTCACGCTCCTTTGGAACGAATGATGTTGAGCCCGGTCGTAACCCGGCGACATCCGCCAGGACTTGGTCGAGGCATACCAACTGAGCGGCGATTCGATTAGAAAGCCGTCAACCTCGGAAAGGTAGGTTCGCGCGAAGCGGCCCGACCCCACCAGGTACTTCAGCGGTCGGTCGGCCGTTGTCAGCGGCTCGCTATTGCCGACGAGCACCGACTCTCGGTGCCAGAGGTGCTCGCCGTCGCGATGCACTTCGTAGCGGAGTCCGGATAAGGCATGTTCGAAAACGGCATCGGGCGGTTCCTGCGCTGGATCCACAGGCCTTAATGAACGGCTGTGTGTCGTCTCAAGGTACGTGGCATGCTGATCCGAGTGGCACTCGCGGCAAGTTTCAGTGCCCACATACGTCGCAGAATTGGTCGCATTCAGATAGGGACTTTCCAGCGGGGGCAGGAGATTGGCTTCGACTTGGCCGATCTTGCCGCTGGAGTCTGGAGCGTCGCGAATCAGCCGCGGTGCGACGAATTGCCGATATGCCAACACCGCCGGCGCCACGACGAGGGCCAATCCGATGCAGGCAACAAACGACCTCCGCACGCCGAGCCCTCGATCGCCTGGCGATTGCAACCGTCGTTCTGACTGTGGTGCCATCAGTGCCGCCTCGGCCGCTTGTCAGCGCCCACCGGTCGCCACTCAATATGGAAGCAGGATCGCAAGCAGCATTCCGGCGGCTGCACATCGCGAGCAGCTTGCGGCTGTATATGGAGGCGCTTGACTAATTTGATTTTAGTCCTATTGGACATTGAGCGAGAACCCGCACGCCAGCCAATCCCGAGAGTTTTGCTCAGGGTGCAACGTGAGACTTCAAAAAGATGGCAAAGTGGTTAGACGACGAATATCGTAGCCAATGATGAAGTGGCACAGCGCGCCTTTGATGACACAAAATTACTGATCGCCGAACAAGCAAGACTGACCGCGGTGAATTTGCGATTCAATAGGTAGTGCCAGGCCGCGAATCTTTGCCAATTGGCGCAGCCGACTTCCTTGACTCCCGTCACCAAGCCGGCCAAGGGAAAGAAGAGGTGGCCATGCAAAGGGCGGGATGACCAGCCGTGAACGGAGGTGATGTTGCTTGGCTGGGTGATTTCTGCTCATGGAATGGGCTTCGTCACTCTATCGGAAACATTGCCTCGAACACTTTGGACTCTTCCCGCCTCGCCCTTGCCCCATTGCTGGCGGTGACGAGGGACTAATGACGAGTGACCGATGATAGGTGACTCTCAAGAAACGCAATCAGCCCGCTGCGGCAAGCCGCATACAGGCTGAGCGAGCGAGGCCGACGGGGCTCGAACCCGCAACCACCGGATCGACAGTCCGGTACTCTAACCAATTGAGCTACGGCCCCAGGGGAGCGGGAAATTGAATTGTATCGCGCGCGCTTCAGGTCGCAAGGGCGGCCGAAACGCCCCCAAACCGGCCACTGACGGTTGACGTAAGTTATTGCCACGTTTGACGATTGTAACGAAAGTCCGATTGCAGGGCAGCGAAATGCACAAAGCGTGAGCTAGGTTTGCGCCAGGGAGCAGATTTTGCGCTCCTTGGGCCGCAAATGCCAAGGTGTTTCGATGGTTGACATGGTCTGGGATGTGTTGGAAAAGATCGCGTGCCACCTGACAGGACTGGACCGCCAGCACTGGATTCTGCTATCGGTCGTCGCCTTGGTTGTGGGAGTGGTGTGCTTGCGCGGCTTTGGCTCGCGGACGAACTACTGAATTCATAGACCCGTTGGGCGGCCAGTTGGTTCGCGGCCGTCCCCAGCCGGAACTGACTGCTCCGGCCAATCGACCCCTGATTGTTGGAAAGCTTGCAATGGACCAATTGAACTTCAACTTTGCTGGTTGCGCCGCATTGGCCGCAGTGGCACTCTTGGGCTACATCGTTGGCCGCCTCAAAAAGACGCCGGCGGAGACGGTGCCGTCGCATCCCGAGCTGAAACGGGCGCGGACGATCATTCGTGACCTGGAAAGCATTCGCCAGGGCATTCGCCAGGATTTTGAGTCGCACGAAGCGAGCCTGGCGCGATTTAAGGAGCTCGTCGAATCGATGAGCCGCGAGACGGCGCCCGCGAATTGGATGGCCCTGTCGGCGGAGGCGGAACGGCTGCTGCGTCCGACCCAGGAGCTGGCAGCGCAAGTCGCCCGCGCGTATGAAGGGATTCGCCAGCAGACCGGCCAGCTCACCACGTTTGCAGCCGTACAGACCGACAGCCTAACCGGCGTCAACAGCAGGCAGGTGTTCGACGACGCCTTGGACGAAGTGCTGGAGCTGCGCGAGGAAAACGGCAGCGTCTTCTCGCTGGCAGTCTTCGAGATCGATAATTTCCAGCAGCTCAACGAGAACCACGGCCGGCTGCATGGCGACCGCGTTTTGCAACGCCTGGCATGGCTGCTCGATCACAATCTGCGGGAGACTGATCTGGTTGGCCGACTGGCAGGGGAAGAGTTTGCGGTGCTATTGCCGGGCACCGACATGCTGGCGGCGACGATCTTCTGCGAGCGGATTCGCAAGGCGATTCCCGAGATGATTCACGTGACCGCTAGCGTCGGCGTGACGACCGTGCTGCAAGGGGATGACTCGTCGGCGATCCTCGACCGCGCGGTTTCGGCACTTTCGGCTGCGAAAGCCAGTGGCGGCAACGCCGTGCATGAAAACGACGGCCAGGCAACGCGCCCTTGTGGCCCGATCAAGCCGGCGGATGAGGCCGCGCTTCCGCCGATTGCCGAAATCGTGGCCTAGGCGTTGCTTCCGCCGCGATTGACCGCGCTTTCCGCCGCCGCTATTGTTGACGGCTTGCCCTGTGGCGGACCAGCGGCAGCGCGTGTTGCGCTGGGCTGCCTCGCCACGACTTTTGCAGGCTGTAGTAAGCGTGAAGTACGCAGCGGTAGGGCCGATCGCGGTCCATCTTCCCGAGCGCGTCGAAACCAACGCCCAACTCAAGGCGGAGTTTCCCGGCTGGGACATGGACCTGATCTATGAGAAGACGGGGATCGGCTCCCGCCACATCGCCGCTGCGGACGAATGTGCGTCCGACCTGGCGGTGTGCGCCTCCCGAAAGCTCTTCGGCGACTTTGACATCGATCCCCAATCGATCGATTTTGTCCTCCTCTGCACCCAGACGCCCGATTATCCATTGCCCACGACCGCGTGCCTCCTGCAAAGCCGGTTGGGCCTCAAGACGTCGGTGGGCGCGCTCGACTTCAATCTCGGCTGCTCAGGATATGTATATGGCTTGTCGCTGGCCGACGGATTGATCCAGAGCGGCGCGGCCCGGCGCGTGCTGCTCTTGACGGCGGAAACCTATTCGAAATACATCCATCCGACCGACCGAAGCCTGCGGACGATATTCGGCGACGGGGCAGCGGCCACGCTCGTCGAGGCCGCCCCCGAGCCGTCGCTGACCGCCTTCCAATTCGGCACCGATGGATCCGGGGCCGATACGTTGCTGGTGACCAAAGGAGGAAATCGTCCTGAAAAGGACGCGATCCGCCCCCGCCACCGGCAGCGCTGGGAGAGTGCCTTGTATATGGACGGCCCGAGCTTGATCAACTTCACCGTCGCGGCCGTGCCGCAACTAGTCGAGAGCATCCTAGCTGCGGGCAATCTCAAACCAAGCGACGTCGATCTCTTTTTGCTGCATCAAGCGACGCTCAAGATGCTGAGTCAGCTCCGTGAACGGATGGGCCTCGCCGAGGAACGGATGCCCGTTGTCTTGGAGCATTGTGGCAACACGGTTTCTTCAACGATCCCGATTTTGATCGAACAACTGCGCCGTGACGGACGACTGAAGCGGGGAATGCGCAGCGTGCTGGTCGGGTTTGGCGTCGGCTGGTCGTGGGCCGGATGCGTGTGGCGCGAGACGTTGGGCGGAAAGTAAGTAATCGTGCTCGGTGTGCCGCTGAACTTGCCGTCTAGTTTGCCCGCGTGCGGCGGCCAAATAGAATGATGCTATCTGGGCGAGCCGAGGGCAGTTGCACCTCGGCTGCCAACGTCGCGAATGTTGCGCCTCTCGCATGTCCAGCCTCCAAGGACAATTCCTCGTTGCCTCGCCACACCTAGGCGACGGCAACTTCAATCGCTCAGTCGTGCTGATTATCAAGCATGACGACGAAGGAGCGCTGGGCCTGATCCTCAACCGGCCCACGCGAAACACCGTGGGCGACGTGTGGCGGATGGTCACCGAGAAGGAACTCGATTGCGACCAGCCGATTTACCTGGGCGGGCCAGTACAGGGGCCGCTCGTGTGCCTGCATCGCGTAAAGTCGTGCGCAGAATCCGAGGTGTTGCCGGGTGTCTATTTCGCCGCCGACAAAAGCGATCTGGAAAAGATCGTGTCGCAGCGCGCAAAACCGTTCCGCCTGTTTATGGGATATGCCGGCTGGGCGGGCGGGCAGTTGGAAGGGGAAATGAAAGTCGGCGGCTGGCTCGCGATGCCGGCCGACAAAAAGCTTGTCTTCGACAACCGCGAGGATCTGTGGGAACAAGTGGTCCGCACGATCGGCCAGGGAATCATTGCCCCGGCACTCAAGACGAAGCATGTGCCGCAGGATCCGTCGCTGAACTAAGACCTATTCAGCGATGCCTCACCGCGGCAGCGTCAGCACGAACGCCGCGCCGCCGTCCGGCGGCGATTGCAACTCCAGCTTGCCGCCCAAATCGAGCGCCAAACGCCGGCTCAGCGCCAATCCGAGCCCAACACCTGGCGCGCTATTGGCCGCCTCGTGGACCGACTTGGAGAACGGCTGGAAGAGCTTTTTTTGCCCAGCGGGCGAGATTCCCGGGCCATGATCGCGGACCGAAATCCGCACGCGCCGCGGCTCGACGGCCAATTCCAAGTGCAGTCGCTTGTCGCTCGATGCAGCCGCATATTTGCAGGCGTTATCGACCAAGTTGAATAGAATCTGCTCGACTGCGGCGACATCGGTCGCCACGGTCGTCTCGCATTCCGCGTCCGGGCAATCGACGACAAGTTTGAGATCCGACTGCGCCGCGCGGTCGCCTAGCCGAGACTGGCAGTGATCGAGCAGCGCGGCCAGCGACGTCGGCTCGCGGCGTTTGCCGGGACGTCCGCGTTCGAGGCGCGCGTATTGCAGCACGTTCTCGACCAGGTGCGCCAACCGGTCGGCCTCGATCCGCAAGGTTTTCAGGTAACGCTGCCGCTGTTCGGCGTCGGGGACCATCCCCTCGGAGAGCATTTCGGCATACATGCGGAACGTTGTCAGCGGCGTGCGCAGCTCGTGCGTCACTGCTGAAACGAACGCCCCCCGCCGCTCGCTGAGGGCAATCGTGCTTTGAAGCGTCATGGCTGCCGCAACAGCCGCCAGGGCCAGACAGCCCCAAGCCGCCAGCAGCGAGACGCGAATGGGCGACCACATTGCCAGCTCAACGGGCGGCATGGTCACGGCCAGTTGGACCGGAATCGATGCCAGCCGCGGGCCCGGCTCGTTCTGATGGACCGCCGTCAGCGGGAGAAAATCGACGGCGGGCAACAAATCAGCCACTTCCGCACGCAGGCGGACTTGCAACGCCGCCCAATCGAGCCAGCATCCCTGAATGACGGTTTGCTCCCCGACTTTGACACGGCGCGCAATCAGCAACCGATCGCCGAGCCAGAACGTCCGACTGACCCCTTCGACGACGCGATTTTCCGGACTGGCCAATCGCAGATTAGTGCGCTGATCGTTGAACGCTCGCTGGGCATACGACTGGAGTGCCGCCGTCCGGTTGGGCAAGTCGTTCCCGCTGCGGGCTTGCGAGCGCTGCGCGCGACTGCCGTCAGGTGGATTGGCGTAGGCCGATTGCTGGTTGCCGTAGCCGGGCGCGGCCTGTGGTTGGGCGGACTGCTCGGCCTGGCGGGCTGGAGCTTGGCCGTCCGACTGTGCGAGATTCGTATTGCCGGGGAATGGATTGGCGTAGGTCGCCGCTTGCGGCGGAGCATTGAGGACGTAGGCCTGCGAACCTTCTGAGCCAGGAGCAGCTTCCTGTTGCTGCTGAAGCAATTGCTGGTCGGCGCTTTGCTGACGGACATCGCCATAGTTGCTGGCAATTACCGGATTGGCCGCTTGCTGCTGAGCTGTACTGTCCCGCGCACTGGCCGCTGCGCTATCGCCCCAGGCCAGCGACGGCAACGGCTGCTCGGGCAATTGGGCCAATAGCTCGTCGCGGCTTAAGGAGGGTGTGAGTTCGGTCAGTCGTTTGGCGGCGGTGTTGATCGTCGCGGCCGACGCCCCGTTGGCCACGGCCCAGGCATTCCACTCACCAAGCGGATTTTGCGGCGACGTCACGCATCCATCGGGATGCACTTCGAAATGCAGCAGCACAAACTCCGGCAGCTGCGACAAGAGCGGCGACATTTCCTGGCGATTGCCGGTCGGCTCTCCCTTGCCCTTGGGAACGCTGGCCGTACCCTCAATTTCGTAGTTCGGCCGATAGACGAAATCGGGCCGCGCCGCCTCGTCGCCGACGAGCTGAAACAAGAGTGAATCCATCCGCCACAGCGCCCGGCTCACGTCCTCTTCGAATTCCGCCTGGCGACGGGCAAGCAATTCGGCCCGGTCGAGTTCGAGCGTCTTCACGGTCAGCCAGGCCATAGCCGGAACCACGACCACGAGGCCAAGGCCAAACAGCAGCCAGATCTGCCAAGGACGACGCATTGGACACTTCGCGAGTTTACAAATCTAAAGGCACCGAAAGGCAACGTATGGCGAGTGACTTGTCACCGAGCACTAGGGCGAATCGCGCTGTCCTCGTCGCGCTTTCCAAAGTATGCATGCATTCGAAAAATCTTTTGGGGCGGCGTTTTTACTCTTAAGTTGTTTCGCAGCAATGCGTTGCGCTGAATAACGCGGCATTTTCTTTATGCAAGTTATGCAACATAAGGACCTTGCTGAAGAGGGCCGAGCCCATGGAAACTCGCTCCTCGAACACTCCGCAGCGGCGAGCCCCGCACGATGCATGCATATCGAAGAATTTTTTCTCCAGGGCCAGAAACCATCGCAAGTTGTTGTGGCAAATCTGGTTTCGGCAAGAATTCTATTATGCGCTTATGCGCGCGTATGCGCATACTCACGTAGTGCTCGTTTAGGACCTCCGGCACTTCGGCACTGTCAAACTGACAGCCCGCGCGCACACGACCCAACCACTGCAACTTTTGTACCAATTGTTCATGTACTTACTGCTGAGCATGGAAGTCGCGGCGGTCGCACACTCCCATCCACCCCTACCGCAACTGGGCTTGCAGTTTGGCCGAGCCGCGGCGCTTCGGCTCGGACGGCACCGGGGCTGCGCGGAACATATAGCCCTTGCCGCGGACCGTCAGCAGGACAGTCGGGTCGGCCGAATCGTCCCGGAGTTTCTCGCGCAGGCGGGCCACGTGCATATCGATGGTGCGTGTCGGGAGGCCGTCAGGGCTGATCCGCCAAACATTTGACAGCAGCTCGTCGCGCCCGATCGCCCTGCCCGCGTTGTTGGCCAAGTAGCGCAGCAACTCGACCTCTCGTTCCGACAGGTCGCAGCGGCCGCCATCCTCGTAGCGAATCTCGCGACGGGCAAAGTCGCACGTACCACCTTCGATGGCGACTTCTTCGACATCGGTGGGCCGCGATGGCGACCGGCGCAGCACCGCCTCCACACGAGCGAGCAGCTCTTTAACGCTAAAGGGCTTCACGACATAGTCATCCGCCCCCGCACGCAGACCCTCAATCCGGTCGTGCTCCTCCCCGCGTGCCGTCAGGATGATCACCGGTTGGGCCGGTCGCGTCGCCCGCACCGAACGCAGAATTTCGAGCCCACCTCGGCCTGGAAGCACCAGGTCAAGGAGGAGCAGATCGTAGTTTTGCCGAATGGCCATCTCGTGGCCCAAGTCGCCGTGCCCCGCTTCCAGCACACCATAGCCAACGTAACGGAGTGCATCGACAATGCCGCGGCGGATCGAAGGATCGTCCTCCACGGTGAGAACCATCTTATTGTTCATGATCATGGTCGCAGACCTCGGTCTGCATTGGGGTGATGGGCCGCTAGAACCGATTTATCATGAACCCCTTTTTTCTGTCGCATCCCAGGCTTAAGAACGGCCACATCTGATTACGGACTAACCACTTGCGGCAATTCACCTCGGTATTCGCTGGCCGGGCGCTCTTATCGAGTATTAGCCCAAAATCGAACAGTTACACACGCTTATTGGTGCAACCAGACACGTCTGCGGTTCTAATTTGTTCCCGTTCGAATACGCAGCCAATGTCTGATTGATCCAGCCACCAGCACTTCGCTCGGCGGCGCACAAATCACCACTCTATAAGACGACCGTCGGGATACTTTGTTTCCGAACTGAATCAGGATTCCACGGGAATCCCGCTCACTTGTCGTTTTTCGCCACACCCCCATTCGGAAGGGCCGTATAGACATCCGGCCCGGCCAATCCCAGCCAAGGATCACTGGAGGGCGTGAGAAAAATCTCGGCATAAACACGCTCATTCAGCACATCGACATCGGGCCGGTAACTGGCATCCGCAAGCCACTGGTGGATTCGTCGGTGGAGCTGATATTCATTCCGCACCGTGTCCAGAGCGATGGTCTGCTGCAATGTACGTACCAACCGCAGCATTGGGTCTTCAACAACCCGCTTGGTCATCGCCAGCCGGCCGGCCGCCGCCGCCTGAGGATTTTCGCTGCGGATCAAGTCGCGGCTGGCTTGGTCGAGCTCCGCTTCGCCTGCATGCAGGGCCGCGATGGCGGTCCAAACTGCCTCGTCCTGAAGCTCTTCCGGCAATTCCGCCAGCGGCCGGGCCGCCAAAGGTACGGCGGCGTCCACAAGCGGCCGCTCGACCTTTCCCTTCGGCGCAGCAATCTTGTTCGCAGCCACCGCCGTCTGCACAACAGGTCCCGTCACAGTAACCCTGGACAGCGTGGTGACCTTGGCCATGTCGATAGCAAACTCTTCGGTAAGCGTACGCTGTCGCGCGGCGTGATAGTCCACCAGCGTCTGCGCCCGATCCTCGGGAGCCATCGCCGCCACGCGCCGCGCCAGCGAGACCCCTTCGCCAATCTTCTGCAAAAACGCCTTCGGTCCGTACAAGCCCGGCAGGCAATCGACCACGTCGCCATCTGGCGTCAGGATGTAGTGAATGCTGTTGCCGGTGAGGGTCCGCTCCAGCTTGCGGCCGTCACCAAAATCGATCGTCACCCGTGGCACGGGCCGCACGCTCTTCCAGTGCAGCACAAAGTTCTCGCGCAGGGCCTTGCTGATTTCGTCGTTGGCGTAGAGTGTCGTGCGAAAGAACCGGCTGTTGGCGCAGGAGAAGTCCTCGTTCAGATTGCCGAGCATCCGCAGGCTGAGAATCGGTTTGCCGCTTTCGCGTGCGGCCGTTTTGGCCTTCTCCAGATCGGTGTACCAATAGAGTCCAGACCGCGAGCAATATCGCTGCATGCCGACCTGGTCGATTAGTTCATTGAGGCGCGCCTGCCGTCGCTCGATCTGCTGGACCGCGGCAGTTTGCTCCGGCGAACTCGGCTGCTTGAGCAACTCGGTTAGCTGCCGCTGCATGAGACCGCGAAGCCGCATCAGCTCATCCAAGGCCTCGGGCCCTTGCTCGCGGAGCTTTTCCACCGGCAGCGGCCTATCTGGATAGTCGGCCAGGGCCCGCAAGACCTCGACGGTCAGCCCGCCATAGCCGCCACAGGCCCACACCAGCCCACCAGGAATCACCGCGATTGCCAGCACTATCGCCACAACGATCGTTGGAAACCAGTCGCGTCGCATGGCCGTTCTCCGTAATCGAATTCGAGAATTGCCTCTTCCACAAACCTCGGCCGATTCTACGGTCGCCGCAACTCAAATCGCGTAAACGGTTTGTAACCAGACCTTTGCGCTGCCCATCGCGTAACGAACGGCCCGTCAACTACAATCAGTGAATGGACAAGTCCTTTGCCGGCTTAGCATTCCGACATGAGGTCCGCCCCGTGAGATTCCTCTCTTGGGTACTCGTTTGCCTGACGGCTGTAGTGGTTATCACCGGCTGCGAAGATCCGCTCCAGCAGGCAATTTCAGAAAAGACCGCTCAAACGGCGCCGGCAAGCAATCCGCAAGCGACGTCGAAACCAGCCGTTAAAAAGGGCAAAAAGCCTCCCCGCGAAGCCGTCGAGATCATTTCGCGAGCCTACGACTCGACCCGCGGCGGCTCGGGCGGCAGCCTGCGCAGCGGAACGGGGAATTACACTGCGCAGGCGGCTGGCGCTAGCGAAGACGCGGCGATCAAGAAAGTCGGGGCCGCGATTCGCGCCAGTCTCGATCTGGGTCCGACGCTTGTCGTCTGGCTGATCGATCGCACTCCCAGCTCTCAGCGTCTCGTGGGCAATGCGGTCCAGGCGGCCAAGGCCCTCTACGCCGACCCCGATCTCAAGCAGCTCGCCTCATCTGGCCCCGAGCAACTGCTCACCGCGGTGATTGCCTTCGACGACAAGGCCGAATTCATTCTCGACCCACCCTCAGCCGACCTGGCTCAGGCTCAGACGTCGCTTGACCGGTTCCCACCCTCTACCTCCGGCCGCGAGAACTCCTTCGCCGCGGTCAAGCAAGCGCTCGGCAAGTACCTGTCGTATCGCACCGATGCCGCTCGTCGCCGCGAAGTCTTGTTCGTGATCCTCACGGACGAAGCGGGGGACGACGCCAACCTGCTCGATGAGCTGGCCGACACGCTCAAGCGCAACACGTTGCCGGTCTATTGTGTGGGCTCGCCCGCCCCGTGGGGCCAGGTCAACCCGATGGCTGCCGATCCCAAGCGAATCGATCCAGCCAAAACCGACGACTCAGAGCCCACCTACGGTCCCGAAACGATGCAGTCGGAGCGCGTCGATATCGAAATGCCGGCCATCGTCAGTAGCGACTCCGGCCGCGGCGGCGATGGCTACGTCAACCTCGAATACATCGATTCGGGCTTCGGCCCCTTCGGACTGGAGCGGCTTTGCCGGTCCAGCGGCGGGCAATTCCTCGCGATCCGGCCCGATAGCCACAGCGACTATGGCTTCCAAGGGGGCAACTTCTGGCCCAATGGGAGCGAGTTGCGGTTTGAATCGGAGAGTCCCGCCAAGTACGCCCCCGAATACGTCTCGGCCGAGGAATATCGCAAGTTGCTCGCCGAGAACAAGACTCGTCAGGCGCTGGTCACGGCCGCGATGATGCCCAAACTCCGTATCACCGACCAGCCGGACCGGCAGTTCGCCAAATCGAACGAGGCGCAGATGAAGCGGACGCTGGACAAGGCCCAGCAATATGCGGCCAAGAACGCGCCCGTGGTCGATAAGCTGTACGACGCGCTGGTGGCTGGCGAAGGAGACCGGACGAAGCTGCCCAGTCCGCGCTTGCAGGCGGAGTACGATCTGGCGATGGGGCGGATTTGTGCGGTGAAGGCCCGGATCGACGGCTACAACTCGATGATCGCGGCGCTTAAGCGGGGAAAGACCTTTACGAAAGAGTCTAGCAGCGCCTGGTTCATCGAATCGGCCGACGCGTACGAGACCGAAAGCACGATCAAAAAACTGGCCGAACGGGCCAAGATGTATCTCCAGCGGGTGATCGACGAACACCCCGGCACGCCGTGGGCCAAAATCGCCGAGGCGGAGTTAAGCTCGCCGATGGGCTGGACATGGAAGGAAATCTGACCGTGCGGCCTCGGGTCGCGAACCTCGGGAGGGCGAAGCTACTGCTGAGCCGGCGGTTGCTCGCGCTGATCACGCCAATTGCCAAAACAAAACGACTAGGCCCACTACGGCGACGACTGCCACGGGCCCCGAGACGCCGATTTGAATCGCGACCTGCGTGGGCGTCGAGGTCGCAAACAGCCGGCCACACTGCGGGCAAATATGCGACCATTGGCCGCGCATTTCCCGGCCGCAACTGAGGCAGGCAGTCGATGTCATGCTGGTAGTTGTCGCGGCTCCGCAATCTCCCCACAGCTATTTGATCCGCAGCGCGGTATAGGGCAAGTCCTTGCGGTCGTACGTGTCGCGCCCGGCAAGCAACTCAGCGACCCAGACTTCCTTGCCGTTGTACGAAGCGGACATGCGCAGGCTGTTCATGCGAATCAGACCGTAATGCCAGGCAGGTTTGTCGTCCAGCAGCCGGGCTTCCAGGCACAAGAAGATCTCCGGGTCAGTGGCTTCGACCAAAGCGAAGAGCGCTCCATCGACGACCTGCGGGTCGCCCGCTTCGTAGCGAAACTGGGGTTGGCTCATGACCCGGAGCGGGCGCGTTACGTTCTGCCGGGACGTTTTGTCGGCCGTGAAGCCGGCGCTAATGTCGCGCATTTGCCGCAGGCGTCGCTGGGCCGTGTCGGCAGGCGGTGGCGATTCCGGAATGGGCTTCAGTTCGATACCCGCGGTCGCAGGCGACCACTCGCGCGGGCCGGTCGCTTCGATGGGACCGAGTGATAGCGAGGCCCATTCGTGATGCTCGTGGACGACGCCGGTTGGGTCCGTGTATTCGTACATGGAGAGGACCGCAGCCGGCCGGCCGCGGTCGGTCCATAGAAACAGTTCCCCATGGGCCTTGTTGCCGCCCAGCGGATTCGTCCACCGCAGTAGCGGTTCCTCGCGCAGCGCCAACTTTCGCGAATCGTCACCCGCCGTCCTCAGCTCGTACTTGGCTGCCGTTTCCTTGGCGTAGGGCTGAAACCGCTTGGTCGCTTCGGCTTCTTGCTCGTCATCGGCGCGAGCGCCAACGGCCACCAGCGCCGCCAAACACAACCACGCCGCCCACGTTCCTCGGTAGGTCATTTTCGCGCCTCGCTCGGCCAGATATAGACGTAGTGTCTTGAGACGAGGCTAAAGACCGGGCGCGGCGGTGTCAAGCCACTCGCACGACCTGGCAATTCATTTGGAGTATCCGGAGCTGTGGATTGCGCCCCCGAAGCCGCCCATTCCTCCCATGCCACCCATCATCGAGGGGCTGCCAACGCCTTGGCCCTGAGTCTCACGGGCCGAAAACACCAGCACTCTCTCGGTTTCGCCTGACGACTTTGCGAGGTCTTCACCTGCTTGCTCGGTCTGGGTGCGCGCCTGAGCAATATCCCTCAGAAACGCAGTCGCTGCATCGCGGGTCGCCATCTTCGAATTGCCTTCGCCTGCTTCGGAATTCGAGGCGTCGAGGGCATAACTCTTGAGCAGCTTGGGCCAGAGCTTTTTGAAAAGCGGTGTGGACTGGAATACGTCCATCGACTCCATTTCGCCGTTCACCGCGACAATCACACCGACGACGTTGTCGGTCTTTGTAATTGGATCGTGCAAGTGCTCTTGGTAGGGCCGCAGCCTTTCGAGCGAGTCCGCATCGGAATAGTTGGCCGTAAATGTCCCCGTCGCGGCCTCGACGTTTGAATTGGCATTCGCGCTTGCGACTTCGTCCCAAACCTTGCCTTGGCCGTCGCCACGTTGAACCGCCAACCGCGCCGGCTTGCTGAGGCTGCCAACGCTGCCGATGAATTTCCCCAGATTGGCCTCGTAAGCCAAGCCTTGAATTGGACCTTGTTCGCCCTCCGCGTCAGTCGTCGGGCCGCTGCCGGCAGTCTCGGCCAAGCTCAGAAGGGCTGCATATTCCTGCGCGTCACGGCGGCCCCACCGTCCATGCTCGACGCAAAAGACATCGAGAGATACCGGCTTGCCGTCAGGAGCAACGACCAGCTCTTCGCCGATCGTCCGATCCTGATCGCCCCCGACGATGATCTCCCCTGGCATTAAATACAGAGGCTTTTCGGACCGATTGACGACCGTGAGCTCATTCACTTCGTTGGCGCCGCCCGAGGCCTGGACGGGTTCTGCAAACGGATCGTCACTCGCGGTTGCACTGGGCTGCGCGCCGCTATCAACAGTTTGAGCGGCTCCTTTCTCGTGGATCTCAACAGTACCGGCTTTGAGTCCTTCATCGAGAGTGATGAATCGATCCTCGTTTTTCGGTGTTTTTGAGGACACGGGAAAGATCGTCAAGTTCTTAAACACAACCGGCTCGCCAACTACAAGTTCGTCCGTGCCTGCGGCGCCTACTCCAGGACGAGGAACGCCGGAACCCGCCGTTGGTCTGGCAACGTTTGGCTGGAAGGAAAAGACGAGATAGGCAATCGCAACGAATGCCGCACCCAGTACCAAGAAGAGACGGACGCCTTTCATTTTACGCTCCACTCCGCAGGAAGAGCCCGGCAACTGGCGGCCGGCGCGGAGGTTTGGCTGCGCCCCTCGGGCAAATCCTATGCGCGCAATGCGCTGGAGGCAAATACTATGTTGCAATTCACCATTGCCGGGTGCTTATGCTCCCGGATTTCCACGTCCCGGCTCCAGGACCATCAGAAGAATCGCCATTCTGGTCGAGGTAAGCGGCTCATCGATCGCTGGACGGGCTGGCGATCTCACTGTAACAGAATGAGAAATCATCCTTCCACGGATACATCACCAATGAATGCAACATTGTCACGTCGCCGCGCTCTCGCGGCTGGAACGGCCGCGACTCTAACGGCAATCGCTCCATCCACTTCGACAATTGCAGCCGCCGAACCTTCTCGACCCCCGCGCATCGATTCACATCTGCACTGCTTCGCAGGAAAGGAGGATGCTCGCTTTCCGTATCACCAGCGGGCCCCCTACACGCCTGACCAACGCGCCACGCCCGAGCACTTGCTGGCTTGCATGCAGGAAGCCGACGTGGATCACGCCATCGTCGTGCATCCCGAGCCGTACCAGGACGACCATCGCTACCTTGACCATTGCCTTGAGGTTGGCAAGGGCAAGCTAAAGGGGACGTTGCTGTTATTCGCGGATCGCCAAGGGTCGCTGGAAAAGATGCCCGAATTGTGCCGAAAGCTCGATGTGGTCAGCGTTCGAGTCCATGCCTACGCCCCGGACCGGCTGCCGCCGTTCGATAAGCCAGAGCTGCGCCGCCTTTGGAAAACTGCTACCGACCACGGCCTGGCGGTCCAGCTTCACTTTGAGCCTCGGTATGCACCCGGCTTTGAACCGCTCATTCGGGAATTCTCCACGACCAAAGTGATCATCGACCACATGGGTCGCCCATTCCAGGGAACGCCCGAGGAACACGCCGTGGTGATTCGTTGGGCACGGTTCGACAACACGATCATGAAGCTCTCCGCGATCCCCGACAAACGCACGTACCCTCATCGTGACATCGCCCCCGTTGTGCGGCAGTTGACGGATGCCTGGGGGGCCGACCGCATGATCTACGGCGGTGGTTTTGGCGCCGAAGCGACCGGCAGAAGTTACAGGCAGGCGTTCGAGCAAGCGCGATCGTATCTGCTGCACCTGTCGGCCGAAGATCAGGCCAAAGTCCTGGGTGGCACCGCCGCCAGACTCTTTAAGTTCACTGCCTAAGGCGCCGGCAATCGTCCGGCACTGCCAAAAGCGACTAGAATTGAACCTTCGGCGCCTCTTTGGCCGCAGGAGCAGCGTCGAAGTAAGCGTCGCTCGGTTGGAAGCCGAAGAATGAAGCGACCAGGCTAGTCGGCATTTGGCGCACACTTGTGTTGTATGCGCGAACGGTCTCGTTGTAACGCTGCCGCTCGACGGAGATGCGATTTTCAGTGCCGGCAAGCTCAAACTGCAAATCGCGAAAGTTCTGGCTGGCTTTCAGCTCGGGGTAGTTCTCCGCCACGACGAGCAAACGCGCCAGAGCCCCTTCCATGGCACTGGCCGTCTTGGCCTTTTCGGATACGGACTGCGCAGCGCTCCACTGGCTCCGGAGCCTGGCCACGTTTTCAAACAACTCCTTTTCATGCTCGGCATATCCCTTGACCGTGGCGACGAGATTCGGAATCAGGTCGTAGCGCCGCTGCAAAACGGTTTCCACCTGGGCCCACGAGCCCTTCATCTGCTCTTGTAGGGCGACAAGGTGATTATTCACCGACATTGCCCATCCACCCAAGACGATTGCGAGCAGGACGGCGCCAAGCAGCAGCCCCCCGCAACCCAGTAGCCAGGCATTCCTATTCATGAGCATTCTCGTGCAAGGGTTCGTCGCGCGGTTTTAGCGGCGGGTGCAGATAGCGATCGACCGCGCAAACCACCTGCTCGATCGATTGCAAGTATTGGCCGAACAGGCGCTCCATTTCGCCGGGCTCCGGCCGCTGCCTTCTCGTTCTTAGCGCTAGCGCCGCCCGAATCGGCTGCGGATCGTAGGTCACGTATTCTGCCAGCGGACCGAGAACATCGGCCTTTTCAGCCGGCACCGACTCATTGTAAAGCCGCAGCACTGCCCGCAGCAGTACCAGAAACGTCGAAACGGATGTGGCCAGCAAGTCCGCAAGTCTGGCATCGTTGCCGGCGCACGCCACGTACCTTCGGCGCAGCAATTGGAACCTGACTTTCAGCTCGCGCTCGAGCTGCCCGCGAAAGTGCTGCATGTCGATTTTCAGACCATCCAGCGGATCCGGTCCAAACAACACGCGCCGGGACTGCCGCATGTCGAGCAGTTCGATCGGAAAGGCGTCGGCCGCATCAAGCAGTTCTTGCGACGTAAACATTTGCGGCAGCGGGTTTCCGTCGCGCTCCCAGTTGATGAGTGTCGGGCTCAGTGCTCGCAGCTCCGCCGCCCCCAGCCGCTGCCCGATGATCAGAATATCGTGTCCGGAAAATCCGGGGACGAAATCGCCGGCCGCCGACGAGCCGTAAAGGACAACCGACATGAGATTCTCTCCCATGATCCCTTTGAGCGCGGTGACCAGTTCGTCGCATGTCATGCTCTACCTCTGGGTTTACCAGCTCCCGCTTGCGCCGCCACCGCCAGAGCTTCCTCCGCTAAAGCCGCCCCAGCTGCTGCCGCCGCCAGAAAATCCGCCACCAGACCAATCAGAACCAAACGACGAATTGCCCCAGCTCCATGTGTTCCAATCCGGCGACGTCTCAGTCCAATTGCCGGACGAGCGCCGCCGAGGTCGGCGCCGATTGTCTTGTCGCACCTTCCAGCCGAGCCATGCCATCAACAGGCCAAGAGGCACGTGGACCAGCGGAGCCCACGGAAAGGCGATCGCACAACCAATCAAGAAGGGAATCAGCACAAAGACCGGCGGCACCAGGCATCCGGGCGGCTGGTTCAGGCTGACGCCCAGGGCGAACGAGCCAATCGCGACGAAAAGCGATAGCACCAAGACAATCGCAAACACACTGAGTGGCGAATCCGCTTGCCGCAGATTCGCCGGCGGAGGCTCTTTCTTTTCAATGATGTCCGCCAGTCGCTCAACCGTGGCCTGCAACCCATCTGCGTATTTCTTTTGTTTGAACTCAGGGAAAAGCTGCTCGCTCAGAATTCGACCGGCCAGTGCATCCGGAAGAATCGGCTCCAGCCCATAGCCCACCTCAATCCGCGCTTTGCGATCCTTGATGGCGACTAAGAGCAACACGCCGTTGTTCTCGCCCTTCTGACCAATGCCCCACTGCTTGAACAGCTTGACGGCAAAGTCATCAACCTGGCCTCCTTCGAGCGAGTCGAGGAGGACCACAGCCAGTTGAGCGCCTGTCGTCTCACGCAGACTGCGGCAGCGCTGTTCAAGTGCCTGCCTGTGAGCCGGTGTCAGAATGCCGGCGTAGTCGTTGACATCGGCTGTCGGTCGGAGCGAACGCAGCAAGCGGTCCGTGGGAAGGTCCTGAGCGCTGGCCCCAGCGGCCAAGAGACACAGTAGCGGCAAAATCAGAGCCCCAGGCCCAAGCGCCGTCGCAAGCATTTGTGAATTGCGGATCGCCATCGATCTCATCGTAACGCATTGCCAGATCGACGCGAGCCGCGCCGGATGCGCATGGAAGGGCCCTTCACAAGTAACCGAAAGCGATAATCACTTCGAGCTGTGATTAGTGGTTAACTCAAAGTTTCCCCACTTCACTTCGCCGGTGTCTTTGCGAACGACTCCACGTCGGCTGCGGCCTTGGTGGGACTGCCCGGTTTTTCAAGGAAGCCGAGATCCTTAAACCACTCGATGTAGCGGTCGGTCCAGGTGCCAAAGGGAATGCCCCCCCGCGCCGTCAAGCCGCCACCGTGCCCGCCATTGCCGTAAATGTGCATTTCGAGATTGGGCACTCCGGCCTTGAGCATGGCGGAAAAGTAGTCAGTTGCCCAAAGTGCGTGCACCCGATCGCCGGACCCGGCAGAGGCAATGAAGCTAGGCGGCACACTGCGCGGAATCTTCGTCGCCGGATCGCGGGTGAAGGGCGTCGGACCAGGGTAGATCACACCGACAAAATCGGGCCGCGCCGAAACCTTCGCTAGCGGGTCAGCCGCATCGTTGTTGTCGTGTTCAAAATTCTCAAAGAACAGTGCTGTCGGAGCGGATAGCTCGGCGCCCGCGGAAAAGCCCATGATCCCGATTTTCGCAGCATCGAGTTGCCAGTCCTTGGCATGGGAGCGCACCAAGCGGATGGCTTGGAAAGCATCGTTCACTGCGTCAGTTGTTGGTTCGTAGCCATCGATTCTCAAACGATTCCGCAGAATGATGGTCGAGACGCCGTACTTCTTGAAAAACGGAACGAAGTCGGCCCCTTCGGGCCCCACCCAGAGAATTCGATGTCCGCCGCCCGGAGCGATGATGACCGCCGCGCCGGTGTTGGCCGGTTCGTCCCCCACCAAATGCACTTCGATCGAGGGATTGTGAATGTTGATCACATTCACTGTCTTGTCGGATTTGTTCTTGAGCGATGTGTTGTAGCGCTCCGGCTCGTGAATGCGCTCGCGCTTGAGGCGCGGCGAGTCCGCCGGATAGAGGGGGAGCACCTTGCCACCGGACAAGACAGGCTCCGGGATGAAGGGATCGGTTGCCGCCGTTTGCGCCAGCGTGACCTGGCACGGGCTAAGGAGAAGGAACAGCATGGTTAGAGAGAACTTCATCGTTGACGCTCCGAGAGTAATGGGCTGATCGTGGCTGCAAGGCACCCCTTCGACGTAGCCAAATTGTTGCCAGCGCGCGGCCTGGGGGTCAACGCCCGCGCAGTTGCGATTGGCGTTTAACTCCGCCACACTGACGACACCTCCAGACGGGGAAGCGAGCGATGCGTCCGCCTGACTTGCACCTGCTCACCGACGTGCTTGATCGGCATGGTTGGGGCGGGAGGCTTCTCGTTTGTCGTGGGTTGCTATCTCATCGTACAGGCGTGGGGCAACTTGCGCGAGGGCGCAGTGCCGCTCACTTCCAACGTGCGGCTGACCGGCTGTGTTGGTCGCGTTGGAGCAATGGTGCTGCTGACTTTCGGTGTTTCTGTGTGGCGACGAGCACCGTGCTGTTTGTTCTTTCTCTGTGGCGGCTGGCCGTTTGGCTGACAGCGGGGCGGCAAAAAATCGAAGGCCACGCCGTCTCCGCCGGCTACAATCAGGAGCGTGGAGAGTGAGGCATGAAGTGCGACGGCTGCGGCTGCCAGTTTTCGGCACGCGAGGCAGAAACAGCCACTAAGAACGAGCCAGTCAGTCCGGCTGGACGCATGCCTTACACAAAGCTTGTAGCGATGGTTTTGTGTCCTGATTGTGTTGCGAGTCGGGCAGCGACGCGCCGATTCGTCACTTGGATGGTGGTGCTGCTGCCTGTAGCCGCAGTCATTGTGGGAGCGCTGGGCAGTTTGTTGGCTCAGTTCCTTCGCTGACATCAATGCGCCATCTTGTCGGCAATGTTCTGACCAGGGGCACCGATCACCGCGATCACCCGGCAATTGCTCCTTAACCCAGGCTCTAATCCGCCGCGCATTCGGAAGTTGAGATGAGCATTCGGTCCCTCCGTTTCGTTGTGCTAATGGTCGCTGTCGGGCAGACCATCGCCGGCTTGGCGAGGGGAGCCGATCCTGACAAACAGTCGGTTCGCCTTCAGCCCGCGCTGGTCCTCAACCATGGCGGGTTTTTCCGGCCTCCCGCGCTTGGCGGACGCGATTTTATCCTCTTGGCCCTGGCCTTCTCGCCCGATGGAAAGACGATTGCCTCAGCACGTGGAGGACACCCGGAAGGCGCGGATACACCGGCGCAAGGGAAAATCAAACTGTGGGAAGTCGCCACGGGAAAACTGCTCCGGACGATCGCCATCGAAAGCGGCATCGTATTCGACGCGAAGTTTTCGGCCAATGGCCGGCTGCTGGCCACGGCGAGCGGCCCTGGGACACCCATTCGGTCGCTACCGGGTGAAATCCGTCTTTGGAATCCCGCGACGGGCCTGCGCGAGCAACTCGTTCTTCCGGGCGGGATCACTGTCGCGGCCGAGAGGCACAAGGGCCGGATCGTCTTGCACGTCGAGTCGCCGGATGGAGAGCGGTAGGGTGAGCGCAACGTTAATCTCTATCCGACTCGTCATCCATTCCCAGAGCGGCCAGCCAGTCAAACCATCTCCCTCGGCCGGGAAAAGTCGACTAATCCGGACAATCGGACCCTCCTCGAGTGGAACGATGGCGACCCGACGCAAGGGCACGTGCTAGGGTTGGCTAGCCAATCGGCTCCGGCACTACGCAGCCGGATTTCTCTTACTCGCTGGGAAGTGACCCATGAAGCGATTGATTCAGAGTGGTGCGGTGTTGCTGGTAACCCTCGTGGCGATTTGGGCATTCTCGCCAGCGGCCCTGGGCCAAGACATTTTGAGCCGTATCGGCGATCAGATCGGCAATCGTATCAACGAGGAAATCAGAGACCAGCTGGATTGGCGGTATGTCGTGCCGAGCCAACAACAGCATTACTACAATTCGGGCACGTACTACAGCCGCAACGGCGCGCACTACTATGTGCCCGCCGCGCCGCCGCCCGGCACCTACGCGGGGCAGCCCACGGCGCGGATCGCGCCCGAATCGGTCAAGCTCCAATACGGCGGATTCAAGCAGACGTACGATCTGGCCCAGCGCCTGGAGTTTGAAGCAAATCGACTCTGCCTGGACATGCACTACAACTATCCGCATAACCGCGGCTTCGCCCAGACGTATCGCGAGGCTTACCAAATCCGGGAGACCGCGGATAGTCTCGGCTCAGCGCAACTGGGCCGCACCCGCATCCGCCAGGAAGCCACCGAGCTGGACGAGCTCTTTCACCACGTGCAAGACGAGATCAAGCCCTGGACGCGCATCGAGCGCCGGCCCGTTGGCGAAGGGGGAATTAACGGCAAGGCCGAGGTGATGGAGTCGATTCTGCACCACCTGCTCTACGATATTGGCGTCACCCCGCAGCACTTGCCCACGGAAGAGCAGGCGCCGCCGCCAGGCGATTTGACCGCCCCCGCCCCCAGCGCGGCCCGCGGACGATAGACGCGCTATTCCGATCCAGTCGGTGACCGGACTTAGGTGACCTGCCTGGAGGTGGTAGGTGGCGGTCACGCGGGCAAGGGCTGACGCGCACCGCCGCGTGCACTTGGCCGAGAAGCACCGGCGCCGGATCGTTGTGCGAGTCGAGTCGCCGGAGGATGAGCGGTAGGCTGACTGAGTCCGGCGTTTCCTGTCGCGTCGCTAGGCGAGCTTGAATTCCTCGTTTCTTGCGCCCAAGCTATGGCGCGGTGGCGCCCGACGAGACGAAGGAGCCAGCAGCGTGATGAATGACTACATCCTCCTGATGCACAACGATGTTCCGGACCGGTCTGGCAATCGCGCTGCCGAATGGTCGGCGTACTTCGCGGTGCTCAAGCAGGCAGGGGCCTTTCAAGGTGGTAGCGCGATTGGGGACGGCATCTGTGCCGCCAAGTCGCCTGCCGTGCGCGGCATCACGCAGCACCTTGCGGGATACATCCGAATCCAGGCGGAGAGCTTGAGCCACGCCCGCGAACTGGTGATCGGTAATCCCGTCTTTGAGGCTGGTGGAACTGTCGAAATACGAGAGCTACCGAAAACTTAGGTCGCGCAGCCCAACTTTTCTCTGGCCTAATCCTGTCAAAAGGGTGCACCCAGAGTGCAGCCGCAGGAATCGGTTCCGACAACATCACTGTCTCAGCCGAGAAGCACAAGGGCCGGATCGTGGTGCGCATTGAGTTGCCTGACTACGAGCGATAGCCTACTTGCGACCCTGCTCGTCTTTCGGCGCGCCAAGCATGCTTGGGTCAAAGGGCTGATGAAACACGAAATAGGTGTGCTCGGCGTTGTGTGAAATGGGATTGTCCTGATCGCGCAGTGCTTGCCACACTTCGGTGTTCTTGTAGTTCACGAACAGGTCCATGTGCGAGAAGCGCGCCAAGAAGTAGTGCCAGCGAGGTCCTTCCGGCGTTGCAAGGGCTTCCAGTTGCAAAAACACCTCGGGATCTGTTCCAACCGAACAGACATAAGCAAAGAGAGCGCCATCGACAACTTCCGGATTGCTGCTTTGGAATCGGTAGAGAGGCTGTGGCAAGAGCCGCAACTCGGTGCGATCGCCCCCAGGCGACACTGACTTAGCAGCAAAATCACGGCAAAAGGTTCGCATCTGTTGCATCCGGCCCGCCTCTGTTTTCGATGGCTCCGGTGCATTCTCAAGCAAATGTCGTTTCACGCCCGCCTTGGGCTTCCAGGCGTCGGAGCTCTTTCCCTCCGACCTCAAAACCACCGGAGAGAGTGAATGGAGTTCATGAACGATCGATATCTTTCCGTCGCCACGCACATAACGCCAAAAGCAAGCGACCGCCTCCGCATTGCCACGATTGGTCCAAACGTAAACCGAACCGTATGTGCCACCTTCCTGGCCCGAGCGAGCCCAAGTATAGGTGGCGCGGTCAACCAGCTTGAGCGGTTGGCGACCGGAATCGCCGACGAGCTTGTAGTCGGCTGCAATGCCATCGAAAAGCTGCCGCCATTGTGCACGCACTGAGGCATCGGCATTGGCGTCGTCAGTCGTCAATGCTGGGTCCGCACCCAGAGAGCATGAGACTGCCAGAACGCAGGCGGCCAAATTCACTTGTGGTGCTCCGAAGGAACTCTAAACACGCCGTGGAGAAGTTTAAAGACATTGTGTCTTGTTCGTCAACGGTCGGCGGTCTAATTGCAACACTGCAATTCATTTGCCTAAGCACTGGGCGAGATTGACTTGCTCTCCACAAGACCCGATGCTATCGCGCATTGGCGCACGATGATCATGAGTTCGTCTGCTCAACGCGCCGCTCCTGAGAACCATGAATTCCTGCCTCAAACTCCTCGCCTCAGCACTCTTCGGGCTTGTTGCCCTCACACCTGCCGTCCAAGCACAAAGTGCGGTGCCCGATGGATTTGAGCGCGTCGAGTTGGCCGTGGACGGGGTCGCGCGCGTGGCACTCGCGTATGCGCCACCCTCGGCGAAGACCAAACGCACGCCAGTGGTCTTTGGCTTTCACGGCCACGGGGGTACGGCGGCCGCTGCGGCCCGCGAGTTTGCCATGCATCGCGAGTGGCCCGAGGCCATCTCGGTTTACCCGCAGGCGCTAAATACGCCGGGGCGTTTCATCGATTTCGAGGGGAAGCAATCTGGCTGGCAGCTCCGGAAGGGCCACGAGGATGATCGCGATTTGAAATTCTTCGACGCCCTGCTCGAGCGCCTGAAATCGGACTACCAGGTCGATGAAAAGCGTGTCTATGCGGTCGGGAACTCGAGTGGCGGCTACTTTACCTATTTGCTGTGGGCGACGCGCGACGAGATCCTGATGGCTGTTGCACCGGTAGCGAGCGAGGCGGCGGACAATCTCCCGGTGCTGAAGCCCAAACCCGTGATTTTTGTCGGCGGCGAGAACGATCAGCGCGTAAAGTACGAATGGATGCGCACGACGTTCGACGCGGTGCGCAAGCTTAACGGGTGCGCGGCAGACGGCTCGCCGTGGGGCGAGCGCTGCACGCTATTTCCTTCCACGAGCGGCACGCCCGTGGTGGAATTCATCCATCCGGGCGGCCACGAGTATCCCAAGGGCGCGAATACTGCCATCGCGCACTTTTTCAAGGAGCATCCAAAGGAGTAACGCACGGTTCGAGGCCGGCAGGCTCCTTACTGACAAAATGCAAGCAGAGCACCTTTGGCGCACCAGGTCACCGAGCTTTGGCCGACGTTCGGGACCATCGCCGATCGTACATGATGAATCAGCCTGGCGGCAGCCAAGGACGCGGAGTCACTGCCGGCTTGCAGCTCTACTTAGATTCCCGCCGGCGAGGGTGCGCGGCGCAGGCTTATTGAATATCCCCTGCCTGTGCAGCGTCGAAGGGAGCGATGGCCGCCGACGGCGCTTTGGGCGTCGAATGGCCTATCGACTGTACACGCACGCGGCGCGAACTCCAGATGTCGAATCCACCCTGTCCTCCGGTGCGTTTGGAGTCGAACAGGAGCGTCTGGTGGTCGGCGGCCAGGCAGGCCGACCAGGCGCCGAGCGCATCGCTCCAAAGGCCCCTGGGCCGCGACCAATTCGCCGCTGCCGAGGGGCGGGTGATGATGCGCAACGGTCCAGACCAGGGGCCGCCGGCGCCATTCGAGTTGAAGACTAAGGAGAGGCCATCGCTAGCCAAGGCCGCGAAGCCCTGAAAGGCAGGGCTGTTGACTTGCGGGCCGAAGTTCTGCGCCGGCGACCAGGGCGAGTCAAGCGAGCTGCGAGTGGCGAACCACAAATCTCCCTTGCCATATCTGCCCGGACGGTCCGAGTTGAAAATCAACATCAATCCGTCGGCTGAGAGCGAGGGGGCGATCTCCTCGCTGGCGGAGTTGACGTTCGCGCCCAGATTGACGGCCGGCGACCATGGCTGGCCGGCGTCCGCGCGGGGGCTCATCCACAAATCC
>Ga0065705_10104232_pt1 | contig 31030 bp, 30 predicted proteins | sample SwibulcommuniRL2_FD_59092 | JGI IMG/M metagenome (GOLD analysis project Ga0065705, IMG submission 59092) | Bulk soil microbial communities from switchgrass field near Rose Lake, East Lansing, Michigan, USA - RL2 Bulk Soil v2 (version 2) | ecosystem: Environmental > Terrestrial > Soil >...
ATCTGGAACGAGGGAAACATTTCCCGCAGAACAGCCTGGGGATCATGGATGAGCGCCTCTGCTCCGTTCGTGATCGCGCCTGTTGAATTGATCCTGATCCTCTACAAAAACAAATGGAAGAAAACCAGCGGGAGCAAAAAATCAGACGTCACCCGCGATGAATTTATGAACTGGACGAACGGCGTCTGGACCTTCAATGGCGAAAGCAAGAAGAAAGTCGGTCACCCCGCTCCGTTTCCACTGGAACTGCCGAAGCGATGTATCAAGATGTTCAGCTATGTCGGAGATACGGTGCTGGATCCGTTTATGGGAAGCGGGACAACGGTCCTGGTTGCAGCGATGCATGAACGAAAAGCGATCGGCATCGATGTAGATCAGGGATATTGCAAGCTCGCGCAACAGAGAATTCAGAGCAGTTCAGAGTTACTTCAAGAAAAATTGTCTCCTGAGTAGGGCGCCTCTCGCAACGATCAATGTTCACCAAAAACGCCAGAAACCGCTACGATAAAAAAGACTCGTTGGAATTGGGTCAAAATGCAGAAAGCTTATTTGCCAAATCAGCAGTCAAACATGGCTGGGTGATAGAACCAGCGCCGGCAGATAGCAATAAGAATGAGCATTTTGATTACATCATGAGCAAAGATGGCAGATCATTGAACGTTGAAGTAAAGAGTCTCAAGCGAATGGGACGCCGAGACTCAAAAGTTCAAGATAATCATGTCTGGATTGAACTTCACGGGGTGAGAAAGGATGATTCCGGTTGGTTATACGGAAAGGCAGACTTAATTGCCTTCGAGTTAAAGAATTCCTTTCGGATTGTCCGGCGGACGGAATTACTAGACCTGGTCAAGGAGCTGGTTGATTTCAACACTAAGGTGGAGAAATCCAGAGATGCGCTTTATAAACTGTATTCGCGTTCGGGCAGATCCGATTCGCTCACCATGATCAAGTCAGGTGATCTTTTGAAGATTACCTCGCTGGAGTGGACGAAATAAGGGGAATCAGTCCTTAGTACAATCCTTCCAGGGCATCCACGATCTCCAGTCCATTCCTGGCCTCATTTGTCAGTTGTGTGTCATTTTTAGAATCGACTGCGACCGCTTGTATTTCAAGACTGGCGTCGAATTGCGCCGCGACTTCCGTGCCTTCGTGTGCCAGCACGGAAGGCTTGACTTCTCTCCAAACAGACATGGTCTTGGCAAGGCTTTTCGTCGCCGCGGTGTAATCTTTTGCCGCGACATCCAGGATCACCTGACGTTCAAGCACATCCAAACGACCGATATCGGCAGGAACTTTAGGGCCATACAGAGCGAACAACTCGACCACCGCCGCGCTGACGTCATTCGAGCCCTGCATCGTGGCCGAGGCATCCTTCGACGCGGAAGCAGCTTGCAGGTCCGCAAGAGCGGAGTTCATGGCATCCTGAACTTGCTGAGAAGCACCATCCTTGCTTGCCTGAGGTTGATACACTTCCCACGCCTTAGAGATATCTGTCACATCCTTATTGATTTTGTCCCAATCCCCGCTGGGCGCAAAATCAATAATATCTTCTGCCGCGGCCTCGATGGTGACCAGGGAGTTTGGTACTACGCCAGTGGAAATAGAAGTAGAAGTGCTGATTGGCTTCGCGCCACAGGCGGTTAGCAGGAGAAGCACAAAAGAAGTAACAATCGGTAGAAATCGCAAATAATTTTTCATAATAACCTCTCTCTTTGTAATGGGTCAGATTATAAAACAGACCGTGGATGAATGGACTCAAACGTTCACTTCGGTATTGCTGTATAATTTCTTTACTACGCGCGCAACAGCCAGGAGGATAATCCGTTGTTTGAAATCTTCCATCCTTATATTACAAAAGACGAACCGTTTGGTCCGATCGATTCGGTTGATATTGATTCCAAAGATATTGATGTCCTGAATGGGTTATTTGAACGACATAACTGGCTTTACAAAAATATCCGTCACAGACCATCCATTATTATCGGACGCAAAGGCTCGGGAAAAACCTATTATCTGAGGACTGTTTTCTTCGACAAACAATATGATTTCTATACGGAGATCCGAACCGCCCACGTGCTCGGTCATATTTCCAGCGTGATTCAGGGAATGACCAAAGGCGCGGTGTTCCCGGAAACACTTGCCGAATTGTGGGAAACAATTTTATGGACGTGTGTGTTATCCGAGATCCTCAAGCACTCATTGTTATCCTCTGAAAGGTTGTATATCGTTAATTCATACCTGGATAAAGTGAATGTCAAGGACAGTGACACAGTTGATGATGTGCTTTGGAAGCTTGCCGATATTATTGATGAAGTCATGAGAATGGATCCCCGAGATGGAGTCTCAGAGATTCTGAGGCGCTTTGACCGTGTCACCTTCGACGATGCGAAGACCGCGGTTTTGGATGGCCTGACCTCTTCCAAAAAAAGTTTTGTGATCCTGATGGATTCGCTGGATGATTTCCAGTTGGATATTGACTCGGTCTCGCGCTCGCTTCAGGGACTCCTGAAATTTGTCGGTTCGATGAACAAACCGCGCGATGTCGTGGACATCCGCTTCTGCCTCCCCGCCGAGTTGTTTCGCCGGATCATCAAGATTTCCTCCAACCCGAACAAGGATTTCAGGCGTGCGCTGAAACTCCAATGGACAGCCAGCGAACTGGTCCTGATCGGTGCCCAGCGTTTGATGTATTACCTTGCGTTGTATTATCCAGGTTTTTTTAGAGCAATGTCTCCCCTTGACCTGACGAAACGCGCGGATGCCCTTACGTTGTTTCATGCCGTGCTTCCGGAAAAGATCACCAATCAGGCGGGCTTTCAGGAAGAAACGATGTCTTACATTCTGCGCCACACCCAGCTTTTACCGCGGCATTTCCTGATGTTGTTGAACTCGATTTTTAAGGTTTCTGGCAACTCAGGCTCGAATCCATTCCCGATCCCCGAAGAGAAGATCATCAATGGCATCCGAAAAGTGGAGGAGTATATTGTCAGCGAAATTTTTGTTGCGTTTAAACTGATTTATCCCTCTGCCGAGGAAAGCTGTAAACGCTGCCTGCCTGAACTAGCGCATAAATTTTCAGTGGGGGAGCTTCATCAGGTATTTACACGTCATGGGAAAGCAGTCTTCGACGGCGATAATTTTTTTGACTTCCAGCGAATGTTGATGGAGATGGGCGCGCTGGGACGAGTCATTCCAGGTAAGGCAACAGATGTCTACATCCAAGGCAATTTCGAATATACCGTTTCACACGAATTGACCATCAGCCACGACGACGAATTATGTATTCATCCGCTCTTTTCTGGGATATTCAGTAATAGTGCCAGGAAGGACCGTCCAGTCTATCCGTACGGGAGTGTATTCGAGGATGAAGATTACCGGGATAGTTTTGAGTAGGAGCGTCTCATAATGAAAACAACGGATCTTTGTGATAAATACGGCGATCAACTCCGTGTGGCAGAACCAATTGGGTTTCGAAGTTTTGGCGGCAGGGCTGAATTCCACGGGCAGATCGAAACAGTACAATGTTTTGAGGACAATACCTTTGTACGTGCGACTCTTGAAAAGGATGGTCTGGGCAAGGTTCTGATCGTGGACGGAGACGGTTCCAATCGCTGCGCGCTGCTTGGAGATAACATCGCGGGCCTCGCATATAATCATCGCTGGAACGGCATTATTGTTTTCGGATATATTCGTGATTCAGTGGCTGTTTCCGCAATAGATATTGGCATCATCGCTCTGGGAACCAGCCCTAAAAAGAGCGCCAAGGATAATCTGGGGCAGGTGAATCTTTCGCTTCGTTTTGCAGATGTGGATTTTGTCCCTGGCGAGTTTGTGTATGTGGATGAAGACGGAGTGGTGGTCAGCGATAGAGAATTGGTTTTGCCGTAGTGAAATAAAATTAATTGGCCCTGACAGGTTTATGACATGTCAGGGCCTTTTCTTATAGTAGACCCCATGCGTGCATCGCTTCTTTTAGATCTTCATGTTCGATATGCATCGCAATCCTGGGTGTATCACCTTTCATAAACAGGATATACGTGGAATCAACTTTTGCTTCTATCATTTGTCCTGGTGTTTTCTGAAACTGCATCAGGAAGTGAGCTTTGACGATCGTGTACTGATCATCAATGGGCGTTTCATCCAGCGACACAACTTTTGTGGATCGATGCCCCAATGATTTGAAGAATTCATATCGCTTGGGAAGTGCGGAGAAGAACTTTTGTTTCTCAATGACTCGGGTTCCATTTGGATCTGCGAAGATAAATTGCTCTGTATACTGCGCGTCGATGAGATTCAAATCAAGTGTGTTGCTGGCTTGCTCAACACCTTCAAAGAACGCCTTTATTTTCTTATCGTGATTCATGGGAAGCCTCCAAAATTGAGATTTTGGGGTTTAATTATACCATATTTTAGCTGTTTTGTCAAAAATAAATTACACCTTTATCTCAAAAATCCCCTCCACATTCTTAAAACGTTGGCAGGAGGGATTGCCCCGTCTATCCATCAGGAAGTGTGTTTCAGGAGGAAGATGATCGGAGGAGATAGTTTAGTCTGATCTCCTACTTTATCTATATGGCTGGCCTTATTGATATGGAGAGCGTTTTAGAAATAACGATCAGGGTGTTGGGGTTGGCGGGGTCGCCAATGGATTTTGGACAGGCGAACCATTGTTCGCTCCTTGATAATAAGGGAAAGTGACGGGCAGGTCAAAGCCGAAATACGCAGATACACGTGCCACCACTTCACCGGCGATCTGTGCCCGGCGAGTGTTGTAGGCTTTGACGGCATCATTCCAATCTGTGCCTGCCAATTGGATGGTATTCATTCCCTCATCAACGGTATCGCCAAGCGCCAACGTAACTTGCGCATCTGGTACTGGTGGAGGTGCTTGCGTAATGGCATTGACGTAAATAGTAAATCCCTGTCCCAACCCATCTGGTAAAGCACCTTTATTCTGCAGAGCACCCAAGTTAAGCTTGGATGGGTCCAGCGGTTGGCCGTTTTCATCTCGGTAGTTCTTCAGCAGGTCGGTCAGCGCTTCCGCTTCTGAGCGGAAGTTGCCTGTCCACACTTCACCACTGTTGCTGACTGCATCATAATAATCTTTGGTAATTTGTGTTTTTGCTTGAATCTTCGCGTACTGGGTATCCGTCACTAATTGAAAATTAGAAGCTGCGGCCTGCACTCCCTGTACCAGCGCAACCAATTCGTTATATTCATTCGTGCCAGACTGTATAAGATTGCAGGCGGTTATCTGGATGATAATCACGAGCGCGGCAAATATGGAAATGGCACGGTTAATGGAATGTTTCATATCATATCTCCTTATGGATTAATTGGTGCGTCCTGAGCGGCCACTACCACTTCCGCCTCGCATCCGCGGACCGGGACTGCTCCTACCTCCACTCGAGGGGAAGCCTCTGGAACGAAAACCTCCCAATCCTCCTCCCCAAGAACCTGGACCGGGGGGATAAAATCGATTCCCACCGCCTCCTATTTGGCTGAATAGCCATATGAGAAACAAAAACACGAATATGCCCAGACACAATTGACCACAGAGTGCCAGAGTGGCCAGTGGCCCGGCAGGTTGATCCACTGGCGCGGGAGTCAGCGCGGAGGAAGGCTCTGGCTCATAGTTATTGCGCGCGACCGTGCTGAACTCATCTGCCAGAGTCAACAGGGCCTCATCCATACTATGAGTGGATTGGTAGGTGTTTTCAGCGGCGCGGTTGATGGGAGTCAATTCCTGAGCGGTAAGTGCCGGCAAGCCCAGCCCTACCGCGTAGTGCACATCAATGCTATCGGGTGCAACAACGATCAAAAAAACAAAACCATTGTCTTTGCGGTTGCCCGTTGGTAAGCCAAGCTGCATGTAACGCAGGAAGTGCACCGCGCAGTTGGTCCGAATACCAACCTGATCTTGTGGCAGGATGAGGATCATCGTCTGTGCAATGGCATCTTCATTCAGCCGGTCAAACACCCTATCCACCCGGTTGACCGCCTGCTCCGAGGCGTAGTTTTCCCAGCCTACCGTCCAATGTGGCTGCAGCAAATCATATGAGAATCCATAATCAGGAGCAGAACCATTGCCACACAGCGACGCGGCAGAAAGGATCGCAGCTCGGACAGGCGTGAAGGAACCCAACAAGCTGAATGCTAGCCCAATCATGGCGGCCAGTCCATACACGCGCCAGCCTGAGTTGACTCTCACAGAACTTTCCTCAAAATTAGATTTCTCCTTCTTTTATTGAGCAATTTGCCCCAAACCGTTCCCAGAACGAATACTCTTCCATGATTTATTAAAAATATAGTATCGGGTAATCGTTACATGAACAATAAGGAATCTCCCTAATCAGTAGGGGAATTTTCCTCTGTTACTATTCAGGCTGGAATCCTCAATTGCTGGGAAAAGATGTGGTGCTGACTAAGACATTATTTCATACTTATTCTTTCCCCTTGACAACCTCATCCCTCCGTCATACAATCTCGCCCAACATAATTAAAAAACGCTGACGAGGACGAGTACGCTTCAAAGCGATTTCCAGAGAGCCGAGCACGCGGTCGGGAATGACCGCAGTCTGAAAGCAAGGCAAAAGCGCAGAAGCCGAATGGACCTCCGAGTTGAACGGGCGAATGTTGGTCGAGACTAGAAACTAGTAACCCAATTCGGGCGCTCCCGTTATAGGGCAAGGGTATAACCGCATGCCGTAAGCAATGCGGCGTACCTGAAAAAAGTGACGCTGGCTTTTTCCTCCCTGTTGCATCACACAGGGATTTTTGTTTAGTTATAGCGTTAACTTGGGTGGCACCACGAGACTCCCCTCTCGTCCCAATGGACAGGAGGGGATTTTAATTTAATCAAGAGGTAGGGGCGACCCGTCAGGGTCGTCGAGAGTCTTCATCAATCATGACGGGTCGCCCCTACGGCAAAAGGATAAATTATGTTACTTGAAGCAACAGCCACCACCCAAACAATTATCCGTGAAATCTCAGCGGACCTCGAGACACCTATCAGCGTGTATATGAAATTGCGCGGGCAAAGCCCATCATTTTTATTAGAGTCCGTGGAAGGCGGGGAAAGGATCGCGCGCTATTCGTTTATCGGCATCAAGCCCAAGGCACAATACATCATTCGGGGGAATAAAATCGAAATCGTTGAGTCCGAATCTTCGCGCATTGTCAAATTTGATGAAAACATTGACCCAACATATTTTCTGCAAGAGGAGATGAGTCGTTTTAAATTTAGCGCACAAGCCGGTGTGCCGCGTTTCATCGGGGGACTTGTTGGTTACCTTGGCTATGAGGCAGTTCGCTTTTTTGAACCAACTCTTAAGTCAAAAATGAGTCATCGCGCTGAACGGAGTGAGCCGATAGGTGAACGCAGTAGAAGCGTCCCCGATGGCCTCTATCTCCTCGCCGATACGATTATCGCGTTTGACCATGCACGGCGCAGCCTCTCCCTCATTGCGAACGTGCTCGATGGCGATGTCGAATCCGCTAACCGCAAACTGGATGAAATCGAATCCTGCATCCAACAGCCACTTCCGCCTGTGCAGCCGCGTGAGGTGCAATCATCGAAGACGCGCTCGAACATGACGCAGGGACGATATGAAGACATGGTGCGCGACGCCAAGGAGCACATTGCGGCGGGTGATATTTTTCAGGTTGTGCTTTCGCAGCGCTTCACGCGTGAAACAAATGTCGAGCCGTTCGATGTCTATCGGGCCGTGCGACGCCTCAACCCATCGCCCTATATGTTCTTTTTTGATTTCGGACTCGTGGATGACGAACCATTATTCATTGTTGGGTCGTCGCCTGAAATGTTCGTCCGTTTGGAGGGGCGGACCGCGTCCCTCCGACCGATCGCAGGGACGCGCCCTCGAGGAGCCGATGCGGACGCTGATACCGCACTGGCGCAAGAACTGCTCGCCGATCCAAAGGAACGCGCCGAGCACGTGATGTTGGTGGACCTGGGTCGCAATGACCTCGGCCGTGTCTGCGAATATGGTACAGTAAAGGTCTCCGACTTCTTCACCATCGAAAAATATTCGCATGTCATGCATATCGTCTCGCATGTCGAAGGCAAATTGCGATCTGACCTGACCGCGTTCGACCTGGTGCGCGCAGCCTTCCCCGCCGGGACAGTCAGCGGTGCACCGAAAGTCCGTGCGCTGGAAATCATCGCCGACCTCGAACCCGATGCACGCGGCGCCTACGCAGGTACTGTGGGCTACTTCGGCTTCGACGGCAACATGGACACCTGCCTCGCCATCCGCACAATGGTTGGGCGTGGGAACACGTTCACTGTGCAGGCAGGCGCAGGCATCGTCGCGGACTCGAATCCGACAACAGAATTTCAAGAAACTGTGAACAAAGCCAGCGCGATGTTGAAAGCGATTGATGTCGCGGAAACAAATTCATAATCAATCGGTGGTCGAGTAGGGCGAAGCCCGTATCGAGACTACCAGTAAGCAGAATAAATCTTGTAACAAAAATACCTTTATCAACTTTTGGTCTCGACACCTGCCCTGGCGTGCGGTGCCAGTGTACAGGCGACAACGAACGTCGCCCTACTCGACCAACGGCATTATGAATGAAAGGATAAACCTATGACAACGAAACCTCGTCTCCTCACCGGTGACCGCCCCACAGGACGACTGCATCTCGGTCACTACGTTGGCTCGCTTGCCAATCGTGTACGCCTGCAACATCAATACGAGTCTTTTTTCATCATTGCGGATTTGCACACGCTAACAACCAAACCCGAGCCACAATATATTAAAGAGATTCCAACCTACATCCGCGAAACGGTGTTGGATTATCTCGCGGTTGGGATCGATCCGGAGGTCAGTACGATCTTCGTCCAATCGGCGATTCCTGAAACGTATCAGTTGAATCTGCTCTTTGAGATGCTGGTCACCGTGCCGAGATTGGAACGCATGCCTACGCTCAAAGATATGGCACGCGACGCCAATATTGATTCAATGCCGTTTGGTCTGCTTGGTTATCCTGTCTTACAAGCTGTGGATATTCTTCTGCCACGCGCCCAGGTTGTTCCTGTGGGACGTGACAATCAATCACACGTGGAACTCGCCCGTGAGATGGCGCGTCGCTTCAACAATCTCTATGGTGAAGTCTTCCCAGAACCAGACTCCATCATTGGAGATGTTCCGTTACTCGTTGGCACAGATGGACAAAGCAAGATGAGCAAGTCTGTAGGCAATGCAATTTATCTTTCCGATGACCCTGAGACTGTCAAACAAAAAGTGATGAGTATGTACACTGACCCCAAACGTCTCCGTGCCACCGACCCAGGGACGGTCGAAGGCAACCCAGTCTTCATTTACCACGACGCGTTCAATCCATCCAAAGCCGAGGTGGATGATCTCAAGGAACGCTATCGCGTTGGCAAAGTGGGCGATGTGGAAGTTAAACAAAAGCTTGCGGTAGCTATCAATAACTTTCTGGAACCCTTCCGCGAAAAGCGCGCTTATTTTCTTACACATCCTATGATTCCAAACGACGTTCTCGCTAATGGAATCCGCCGCATGCAAGCTGAAGCCAAAGCGACAATGGAACTCGTCCGCGAGAAGACAGGCTTATCGTATTCGCTCGATTTGTTTGTCGATCAAGTCGATATCTTTGGAGAGTACGATGGATAAAAAAGTCTAGCCACAGAGACACAGAGAACGCTGAGAACCTTTAAAAATATCCGCGACCCACTACCTCAGTGACTAAGAAAGGCTTTTTGCTATGCTGGTACTTATAGATAATTACGACTCTTTCACCTACAACCTTGTCCAATACTTCGGCGAATTGGGCGCAGACATTCGCGTCTTCCGCAATGACCAGGTTACGATGAATCAATTGATTGACCTAAACCCGAGTCATCTTGTCATTTCTCCGGGACCCGGCGAACCCATCAAAGATGATGGTATCTCTGCCGACGCGATCAAACACTTCGATGGCAAGATCCCGGTGCTGGGTGTCTGTCTAGGACATCAATGTCTCGGCGCAGTCTTCGGCGGCAAAGTGGATCGCGCCCAGCGCCTCATGCACGGCAAGACCTCCAAAGTGACTCATAACGGGCAGGGCATTTTCAAAGGCATCCCGTCACCATTTGAAGCCATGCGTTATCACTCGCTCGTGGTTTATGACCCAATCCCTGCTGAACTCGAAGTGACTGCTATCACCCCCGAAGAAGAGATCATGGGACTCAAGCATCGCGAACATCAAACCTATGGCGTGCAATTCCATCCTGAGTCCATTCTGACCGAACACGGCAAACAAATCCTCAAAAACTTTTTAGATCTGAATCCCGCTCCCACGAAAGGAGAACAATCAATGCTAAAACCTTTTATTGCCAAGACGATCAACCGAACTGATCTCACCGATATTGAAGCCGAAGAAGCGATGAACATCATCATGACAGGTCAAGCCACGCAAGCGCAGATCGGCGCGTATCTCGTTGCGCTGCGTATGAAAGGCGAAACCATCCCGGAAATCACCGGCTCCGTCCGTGCGATGCGCAATGTCGCTGTCAAAGTCAAACTCAATACAACCGAACCCATCTACGATATCGTCGGAACAGGTGGTGATGGTGCGCATACGTTCAACATCTCCACTGCTGCGGCATTTGTCCTGGCGGGTACAGGTCGTAAAGTTGCCAAACATGGCAATCGCGCCCAATCCTCGCATTGCGGATCTGCGGATGTTCTCTCGGCCCTCGGTGTCAATCTCGAGCTCACAGCAGAACAGGTCGCCCAAGCCATTGAGCAGGTTGGCATTGGCTTCATGTTTGCGCCCAAGTTTCATCCCGCCATGAAACATGCTATTGGCCCGCGCAAGGAGATTGGTCAGCGTACCATCTTCAATATCCTCGGTCCGCTCACCAACCCGGCGGGCGCGAATATTCAACTCACAGGCGTCTATGATGCTAGACTTACCGAGCCGCTCGCGCATGTCCTCAGCGAACTCGGTTCCAAAGCTGCGCTCGTGATTCACGGTGCGAATGGTCTTGATGAGCTCAACACTACGGGCCTCAACCGCGTGAGTCATCTTAAGGATGGTGCGGTTGAAACTTATGACCTTAATCCAACCGACCTTGGTCTTGCTCCTTCAACAGTCCAGGATTTGCGGGGTGGTACGCCCGACGAATCCGCCGTGATGATGCGCGAGCTCCTCAGCAACCAATTGAATGGGGCGCGCCGCGATGCTGTCCTGCTCAATGCGGCGGCAGCTCTCGCTGCAGAAACTGGCGATTTCAAATCTGCGCTTGAAGAATCCATTGTCTCGCTCGACAGTGGCAAAGCACTTGCCAAACTCAATGCGCTGGTTGAGTACTCACAGAGCTTTCAAACGATCCAATGAGCATCCTCGCCCAAATCATCGAACACAAAAAGATGGAGATCGCGGTGCTCGATGTCCAGTTCTTGCGACGCGCTGCGGAGTCTTCTCCGGCGCCGCGGGATTTTCTTTCCGCAATCAGGCGCCGCCGTGTCTCGCGAAGCCCAAACCTGATCGCGGAACTCAAGCGCGCCTCTCCCTCCAGAGGGATTCTCGCCCCGCACCTCAATCTGTTCCAGGTTGCGGATATTTACACCCAAAACGGCGCGTCCGCAATCAGTGTGTTGACAGATGAGAAATTCTTCATGGGCAATCTCGGAACACTGCGTGAATTACATTTCACTCATAAAACGGAATTGCCTCTCTTACGGAAAGATTTCATCATAGATGAAGCTCAACTTTATGAATCAAAAGCCGATGGCGCCGACGCTATTCTCCTCATCGCCGCCGCCCTGACGGACGATGTCATCTTCGCTCATTTACATACCGTTGCTTTGGAACTTGGATTAACACCTTTAGTTGAAGTCCACAATGAGGCAGAGACGGAGCGAGCGTTGAAATTGAAAGATGTGAAATTGATTGGTATTAACAATCGCAATCTTGCTACATTCGATGTTAATCTGGAAACGACGGAAAAATTGCGACCCATGATTCCATCTGAAATCGCGGTTGTTGCTGAATCTGGTATTTTCACGGCAGCCGATGTGGAACGATTAACAAATGCAAATGTGGATGCGATCCTTGTCGGCGAAGCGTTGGTGACAGCAACGGATATTGCGGCAAAGGTTAGGGAGCTGAGTGGCGTCACTCTGAGCGAAGAGTCTCCACTCTAACGAACAAGATGCTTCGCTCAGCCTGACATGGTTCAAAAAATGACCAAGATAAAAATCTGCGGAATCAAAACTGTGATCGATGCCCTGGCCGCAATGGATGCAGGTGCGGATCTCATCGGATTCAACTTCTATCCGAAGAGCCCGCGCTATATTGATGTTGGCAGGTGCCGTGACATCATGTCCGTGATGCGGAGGTATGGACATATCACTTATGTAGGTGTGTTTGTAAATACTTCAGCAGCGACAATCCGTGCAACAATGGAAACTTGTGGATTAAGTCTTGCACAACTGCATGGAGATGAAACTTCGGAAATGTTAAGTGAACTAAATGGAAAAGCATTCAAGGCCTTTCGTGGACTTCCCGAGAACATCAATGGTTTTGAAAGAAAAGGTATTCCTGCGTTCCTGGTGGATGCTTCTGTCAAAGGATTGTACGGAGGCAGTGGAGTCACTGCCGATTGGAATGGCGCGGCCGAATTGGCGAAGGAATATCCGTTGTTGCTGGCGGGCGGATTGACTCCAGAGAATGTCGCAGAGGCGGTGAGGCAGGTGAGGCCCTGGGGTGTGGATGTGGCTTCTGGTGTGGAATTTGCCCCGGGTATGAAAGATCCAAAAAAAGTAAAGGCATTCGTGCAGGCTGTAAGGAGTGCGACGACTCCAGTCGTTGCACAGCAAAGTCAGGAGACTTTGCAACCCAGGAAATGAACTTATGACAACTTTATTGCCACATAAATTTGGTCCATACGGCGGACAGTTCGTGCCAGAAACGCTGATGCCGGCATTGATCGAGCTGGAAGAAGCGTTCGTGTCGGCGAAAGCTGATCCTGCGTTTCAAGAAGAGTTCAACAAATTGATGGCGTCCTACGTGGGGCGACCCACGCCGTTGACGTATGCAAAACGTTTGTCGGAAAAATTGGGCGGCGCGCAGATTTACTTGAAGCGCGAGGACCTGGCGCACACGGGCGCGCATAAGATCAACAACGCGTTGGGGCAGGCGTTGCTCGTGAAGCGGATGGGGAAGGGCCGCATCGTGGCAGAGACGGGTGCGGGACAACATGGAGTCGCGTCAGCCACAGCCGCGGCGTTGCTGGGACTCGAATGTGTGGTGTACATGGGTGTGGTGGACATTGCGCGCCAGGAACCGAATGTGTTCCGTATGAAGTTGCTTGGCGCAGAAGTTCGACCTGTAACGTCAGGCACACAGACCTTAAAGGATGCCATCAATGAAGCGATCCGTGATTGGGTGACGAATGTGCGCGATACGCATTATCTGCTCGGCTCGGCGCTGGGACCTCATCCATACCCAACGATGGTGCGCGAGTTTCAGTCGGTGATCGGGCGGGAGGCGCGTGAGCAAATCATGATGGAAGTGGGGCACTTACCTGATATGGTGATTGCGTGTGTGGGTGGCGGGTCGAATGCCATTGGAGTTTTTAGTGGATTTGTGAATGACGAACAAGTTGAATTGATTGGCGTCGAGGCGGGTGGAAGTGGAATTGAAACGGGCAAACACGCGGCCCGCTTTGGCGACCCGTCGAAGGGACGTGTGGGAGTCATTCACGGCACGCGGACGTACGTTCTGCAGGATGAAGATGGACAGATCGCGGAGACGCATTCCGTCTCGGCAGGGTTAGATTACGCGGCCGTGGGTCCTGAGCACGCGCTGATGCGAGACAACGAACGCGCCTTCTACACATCCGCGACGGATGAGGAGGCGTTGAACGCGTTCCAGGTGCTTTGCCACACGGAAGGCATCATCCCTGCGCTGGAATCGTCGCATGCAGTGGCGGAGGTCATCAAGCGTGCCCCGACGATGAGGAAAGATCAGGTGATTTTGGTCAATCTGTCAGGAAGAGGCGATAAGGATTTGAATACGGTGATAAAGGAATTGGGACAAAATCTTTAACCGCAAAGGACACTACACTTGCACCGGCACACAAGTGCAGGTGAGGGCACGAAGGTTTAAAGCCTTAAGGCAAAACGAATTTCCTCCTTTGTGTACCTGGTGTCCTTTGTGGTTAAGTTCTTTTCAGAGGAATTATCTATGAACCGAATCGAAAATGCCTTCAAAAACAAGCCAATTTTCATGCCTTATTTTCCATTGGGCTTCCCAGACCTGGATACGTCCATTGATGTGATCGAAGCGCTTGCCAAAAACGGCGCAGATTTGATCGAAGTGGGCTTGTCCTTCTCCGATCCGCTTGCAGATGGACCCGTAATCCAAAAGGCGACTCAAGTTGCATTGGAGAAGGGAATCACGGTCAAGAAATCACTTGAAGCTGTGAAGGAATTGCGTCAACGCGGCGTGGCTATTCCGCTGGTCGTGATGGGCTACTACAATCCTATGCTGGCTTATGGATTGGAGAAATTTGTCTGTGATGCGGTGGATGCAGGGGTAGACGGATTCATCGTCCCTGATTTGCCGATGGAGGAGTCAGATGAATTTATGTTCGCGCTGAGCGGAGCGACCCGACACGGAAGCGTAGTCGAAGCGCCGTTAATTCAAATGCTTGCCCCGACCTCATCTCCCAAACGCATGGAAATGATCGCCCGCAACGCAAGGGGCTTTATCTATCTCGTTTCGGTAATAGGCGTGACGGGGGAGCGCAAAACCATTTCAGAAGGATTAGGGGAGTTGATCAATCGTGTGAGAGAGCATACCTCAGCGCCTGTGTGTGTAGGATTTGGAATTGGTACGCCAGAGCAAGCCAAAGAAGTAAGCCAAATGGCAGATGGAGTTATCGTAGGAACGGCTTGCGTAAGAACGATTGGAGAGAGTAAAAATCCAGTTGATACAGCCAAGGAGTTCGCAAAAAGTTTCGCTGATTCATTACGATAGTAACTTGTAAGTCCTGTCAGCTATTTCAATCGTGCTGCCAGGCTCGAAATTGCCCCTAAACCACCCATGAGATCGTTCTCGATCGGCTCCACCTTCATCGGTCAATAATAATTGCTCGCAAATTACAACTAGATCTTCAATAATTCGTTCGTAGCGATAGTATGCCAATGCAGACAAACTGATGTCTGCTTTTCCATAGCCTTCATAGAAGGCTGCTTCTTCCCGTTCACTCTTCCAAATTTCATCAATCCCGCCGCCGATAAACATCAGGTCGCGTTCTTTCGGCGCCAGGATGGGATCGTCCCAATCCACAATATAAAGTTCACCTTCGTTACTGATCAGGATGTTTCCACCGTGGATATCCGAGTGACATAACACCAATTCCAAAGGTTTAGCTTGCAATTCTGAGGCAAGTTCTTCTGAACGTCCAATAAGACGGGTTATTTCATTTTGCTTGGATTTTAGGAACGCTGCCAATTTCACCGCAGTTGGGTCATCAAAAGTTTTGGTTTCCACCTGCGCCTGATAGGACTTCATGTCTTCACGCCACCCTGATGAGAAGGTTTCTTTCTTAATCAGTTTCTTTAGCTTTGACGAAATTTGTGTGGTATGAATCCCTTTGAATGCTGCTCCGAGCATTCGTCTGTGATGATCTGTCAAATCCATCTCAAAGCCGTCTTTCCCTTCGATGAAAGGATACAGGATCAGCTTATACTGGCCGAAGTCCGCCCAGCGTTGCTTTGATTTGGATTCAAACGGGACAATGATTTCTCGAATGCCATTATCTTTAAGAAACAAGGGAACGCGCACAATAATTTCTTTAAAGTTTCTTCTTAACTTTAGGAAGTATGCTGTTCCATCATCAGTAACAACGCGATAGACGGCTGTTCTCGAGTCAGCGCCAATGGGGAGGAAAGTCAATTCGGCAACATGTAAGTCGTATTCTTCCTGCAAACGGGAAATGATACGTTCATCAGGGATGTTAGGTTTTTCGAGCATAAATTTTAGTTGTTTTCCTTTGTCTTTCCCCACTTGTAAACGAAAAGGTTTCATACTTCAAGGGTATGAAACCTTTTCGTCATTATTCTTTTGGATGTTCGGTCAGCGAGAACCAGTTTCCGCAGCCGTCTTTGAACAACGCTTCGATCCCATAAAACTCTTTTGTTGGCGGTTTGATGAATTCGATCCCTTTGGCTTTCAGGTCCGCGTACGTCTTTTGACAATCATCCGCCTCCCAAACACCACCACTCATAGCATCTTTGTCGAGCAAGGCGCGCACATGCGGAATGAGGTCTGTCGAGAACATTGGCTCGACGGGTTCTGACAAGACGATCTCCAGGTCGGGTTGGTTGGGCGGGCTAACCGTCAGCCAACGAAACCCATTGTCCATGGTGACGTCAGTATGAACCTTGAACCCGAGTTTATTAACATATACCTCGTACGCTTGGTTTTGGTCACGCACCATCAGTCCTGTGTGAGAAAGTTTTGTAATCATGTTTTCCTCTGCAAAGGATAATTTACCCTTATTCTTTGGGTGGCTCTACCAAAATCAACTGATTCCCTTCCGAGTCGCGGATCATCGCATAGGTTCCCCACGGCTGGGGGTCTGGTTCCTGAGTGAATGTTACACCTTTGGCTTTCAGGTCAGCGGCAAGCGCGTTCATGTCCTGAACATTAAGCGTCAAGGCTTGTGATTTGCCAACCGTCTGGCGGTAGTGCTCCCAATTTTCATCAGGCAAATACAATGTGATTTCGGTTGCCGCACCTTTCGGGGCAACCGCAACCCAGCGGTTTGTTGCGCCTGGATACAGGGGTGCATCCTGGCGTAATTCGAATCCGAGTATTCGAGTGTAAAAGTCTCTCGCTCGGTCTTGATCGCTCACAAACAGGGATACATTTCCAACACGGTCAATCATGGTAGTGCCTCCTATCGGGTTGATTTGCAATCATCTTAGCACAACTGTTCTATGACCGCTTCTTGAAAATTGCGCTTTCGTACATATAGAAAAAAGACCAAAAAGAAATTTATTCTTTCGGGTCCGAAACTTGGATGCCATGCATAATTACATAACAGTTGGGAATAAATTTGAGCGGATTCTTGCGCATCTCCCAGGCGCGGGCACGGTAAATCGAAGGGGACCAGCCAACAATTTTGTGAAACAGCGTGCTGAACGACCCCAAACTTTCAAAGCCAACCTCGAAACAAATTTCAGTGACCGTGAATTCGCTTTCTGCCAATAATTCTTTCGCCCGTTCGACGCGCTTGCGAGTCAGATATTCGTGCGGCGTCGCATGGAATGCACGGCGGAAAGCGCGCAAAAAATGGTAGCGCGAAAAATTTGCAGTCCGCGCGAGTTCGTCCAGATCAAGGGATTGTGCGTACTGTGCATCAATTAACTCCCGCGCACGCCACAGCGATTCATAAGAGGCAGATCGTGCCATAGGAAGTGAAATTATACTGCAAGCATTAGATCAACTTGTCAGCTTGGCTTTTGATCGCCAACCCGGCCACAACGCTTGTAAAGGAACTGGATTGCTTCACCTTTTCTTTGCCAAAGATGCTCACCAGCATTTCGGTAAACAGTGGAATATTCGACGAACCGCCCGTCTTCACAACCGCGTCAATTTCTATGACGTCCAGTCCAGATTTTGCAATCGTATCGAGCAGAACTTTTTCAACATCGATCAAATAATGCTGAATATCCGTTTCCAACTGATGACGAGTGTATAACTCCCACAAAGCGATATCTTTGTCTTCCAGGCTGATAATAGTTGCACTCTCGTTGGAGAGAGCAATCTTCCCTGCCTCGACGCGGTTATAAAATGTGAACGCCAGATCGTTGTAGATCAATCCCTGCAGTGCCTTCATCTGAATGGGAGAAGTCCCTGCGTGAATGGCTTTGTCCAGGATGTTTTTATTAATAGGAGTACCCAGTTCAGGGAGTGCCATCCAGTCGGGGATGGCATGGATCATGTCTATGATTTCAGGTTGATGTTTTACCCGTCCCAACCCGAAATGAGAGAGCATACGCTTCTCGATAATCGCGCGGTCGAAGTCGCTGCCCGCGATATCCACGCCGCCGCTGGCGTAAACCTGTCGTGTGCGTGGATCTCCCAATCGCATCACTGCGATATCGAGCGTGCCACCACCGAAGTCAAAGATGACGACGTTTTGCGGTTTGGTAATCGATTGTTCGTAATCCAGCGCGGCCGCAACAGGCTCGAGTTCAAAATCCACTTCCTTGAAGCCGGCTTCGGACGCGGCCTGACGCAGGATCTCCTGTGCTTTGTGGTCCTGTTCGGGGGACTCAGAAAATTTCACAGGACGTCCTAATGTTACTGCTTTAATGGATTCACCCAGAACATCTTCTGCGCGTTGCTTCAATAGACTCAGATACGTCTTCGCCAGATCGCCCACCGTATAATAACGCTCAAAAATTTGTGTGCCTGCGTATCCATCCTTGCGGAGCGCGGTCTTCAGATATTGCAGTAAACGTCCGGGCTTGAGTTCATCCACATAGACATAAATATCGCGCACGTAGAACATATCCGCACCGCGTACATCGATCTCACCCGCCCACTGCTTCACATAACGTCGCTGACGGTTGACGTTGTCACGGTAATAGTTTTCCACCGCTTCCTGCCCAATCGAAGCGCGATAATCCTTTGTGATGTACAACACAGTCTTGATGACTTCGGGCAAGACATTTTTCGGATCAACAGGCAGCAATTGGACCCGCTGACCGTCGTACACCGCGACTCCTGAATTGGAAGTACCAAAGTCGATGCCAACTTTGACGCTCATAGATTCGAATCCTTCCACGCCTCAGCCTGGATCACGCCGATGGACAAGATCAAGCCTTCGGCTTCGATCGAACCGACGCCTGTAATGGATCCCGCACTATGGACTCTGAGGTTTCCTTTTGAGTCCAGTATCACGATTCGATCCTCATCTCGGACCGACGCCGCGCCGACAAAGCGGACTCCCTGCTCGAGCCGCGTGGGCGGGATTAGCGTCTGTCCCTTTGCCAGTGGGGATTTGGATAAATCAAGGCTGGCCTGTTCGCGATGGATAACCTTGCCTGTTTGAGTCACAAACAACATGGACTCATCCGCCTGCGGCACAAGGGACGCGATCACATAATCGCTGGCGGTCAACTTGATGCGGTCCTCCGCGCTGTAGGAAAGCTCGTTAACATCCAGCCCAAGCAACTTTCCTTCAAGCGTGACAAAGCCAAAGAGATCCTTTTTCTGGCAGAGTATTACATCGAATGGCTGATCGGATTTTTGCAGTGCGCCTTTGCCCAAATAATGATTGCCGAGAACAGATTGCGCCATGGACGTCATCGTTTTCTTGACACAGCCACGGCGACTGACTTGCAGAAAGAACTCAGAGAGTGGCAGGCGCGAGATGGGCATGACACAGGCCAGGAATTCTCCAGCTCGAGGCTCATCAGGTATCGCAGCTTTGTCCCATGTCCAGTCATTGCCAATTTCAACTGTCGAAATGTTGCTGACCGCGCAGGTACTGACTCGTCCCGATGTGAACAGCAAAAGTATTTCCTCATTCGACGGGATTGCAAGCAAACGCGGTTGTTCACTGTTTTGGAGCGTCTCATCAACAATACGACCCAACGCTTGTAGGTCTGAATTGATCTCAATGCGGAAGATTTTTCCGTATGTGTTATAGATCAACAGACTGAGCGTTGACGTCTCCAGGGAAGTTGTTGGAAGTTCCGCCAGGAGGGACTCATCTGCGCTGAAGCGGCGTTTGAGCAAATCGAGTTGATATTCAAGATGAGCAATACGCTTCTGATACTCTTCAACGCGCGTCCCATTTTGCAGAGCGATATTTTCCGTCAGCAACTCCTCATTGCGCTCGGTTAACTCGCGCAGACGTTTCGCGACCAGCTTCACAATCATCACCGCAGACTCCGGTCGAGCTTCCGCTTCTTTCATCCATTCATCAATTTTGTGAGTGAAGGACATCGTGAATCTCCTCGAACCAGTAATTATACATGAACAGCATCCTATTTCTCGGACAATTCCCAGTGGGGACTGATTAGATGAATGGGCTAAATCTTCCTTTGCCATACACTCCCTGGCACTGTAAGCCAGGAGGAGTGTGCGGCTAACTCACGGAATTGAACACTCCTTCCGAGTGAAATTCCGCTGAGAATTGATCTGTTTTGCCTGATTTCTCTAGAGGACTATACAAGTAGGGAATCCTTTACTTAAATTTATTGGGAAGTCCCTGATTGACCGCATCTCCAGTCCTTCGCATAATTAACTTTAGCTAAACTATATGCTTTTAACGAAGAGCGGCGACGTAAGTACAAATGATTTCAGGCATCGGGTTCTTCTACTCGGGCCACCTAGTAACCTGCCCTGAAAGGGTGAGGTTGAAAGGAAGTAAAAGATGGACTTTAATGGATGGGGAGCGGCCCTTACGACATCGCTCGCAACCGCACTTAGTTTGTTTTTGGGAGCGATTCCGCGGATCATCGGTTTTCTGGTGATCCTTGTCATTGGCTGGCTCATCGCTGGCCTTCTTGCCTCCGCAGTTGCAGCCTTGTTGCGCGCTGTGAAATTCAATGTGTTGGCCCAGCGTTCGGGGTTACAAGGGTTTATACATAACATGGGCTTGCGCACGGATCCATCAGGTCTCCTTGCCGATACCGTCAAGTGGTTTGTACGCTTAATCGTGCTGGTAGTGGCCTTTGACGCTCTGGGTCTGCCCGCTGTTTCGGCAGTGCTTCAACAATTCCTGCTGTGGATCCCGAACCTGGTTGTGGCCATGGTCATCCTGGTGATCGCCGGACTTGCTGCCAATGCGTTAGGTGACCTGGTGCGTGGTGCGACAGCTCAAGCTGGCTTTAGCAACCCGGACCTATTAGCGACAATTACACGCGTGGCTGTTTGGGCATTCGGGATCGTCGTAGCAGTTAACCAAGTTGGGGTTGCGCAAACGCTTGTCAACACCCTATTTATGGGCTTTGTTGGGGCACTGGCATTGGCGGCTGGATTAGCATTCGGGCTGGGTGGACGAGAGACGGCCGGTCAAATTGTGGATAGCTGGTATCGTCGCGGCCGCGCCAATCAGCCCAAGATGGAGCGCGCAGCCGAGAATATGGAGCGCCAGGCAGGACGCAACCTTCCATCAACACGGGGAGCAGACGACTAATAAACTAATATCTCTGATTCACAAAAACTATTCCGGCCGACCATCTATTGTTATGGTCAGCCGGATGTGTATATTAAATAGGAATTACATGATTTATTGAAGGCGCACTTATGAAATGACTCTTGACGCATTCGAGTGATTGGCATAGAATTGCGCCCAATATGCTTAAGTCCACTCGCTGGTTTGCGTTCTACTTTTATTACGGCCTCCATAAAACGGTTGCCGTTGGTGGCGCTTAAGTAGACAGACATCAAATCTGTTCACATAGAGAGCGAGACCACACGGTCTCGCTCTTTTATTTTCCTCTCCTCACCCCCTCTCCCTCCCCACCTCCTCTAAGGAGGGGGAGGGGCCAAGGGAGAGATTACACAGGAGCAACCCATGCCAATCCGTGGAATCCGTGGAGCAACAACAGTGACAGCCGATCAGCCTGACCTCATCCTTCAAGCCACGCGCGAATTGCTTGAAGAGATTCTGGAAGAGAATGAAGGCATGCAGCCCGGAGATGTCGCCAGCGCCATCTTTACGGTGACCGAAGATCTCGTCTCCACCTTCCCCGCTCAAGCCGCGCGTGAAATGGGCTGGAGTCTTGTCCCGATGCTTTGCGCGCGCGAGATCCCGGTCCCAAATAGTTTATCGCGCGTGATCCGTGTGCTCGTTCATTGGAATACGAATGTTTCACAGTCTGAAATTACGCATGTCTATTTGCGTGATGCCGTGAGATTAAGACCAGACTTGGTCGCCGCCCAATAAATCCTGAAAGAAAAGGAAGAAGAGACTATGTTGATTATTATGAAACCCAATTCCTCACCTCAACAAATTGAAAATGTGATCAAGCAAATCAAGGAAGCAGGACTCGCCGCACATCTTTCCCAGGGAGTTGAGACTACTCTAATTGGTGCGATTGGCGAGACGCACGATCTCCCGACTGAGCTTTTTGAAGTACTGGACGGGGTCGATATGGTCAAGCGTATCACACAGCCTTTCAAACTTGCTTCCAGGCAGTTCCATCCTGCAAACTCTATATTTCCAATTGACGGTTTTCAAGTAGGTGGCAATGATATCGTTGTGATCGCAGGCCCATGTGCGGTTGAATCACGTTCGCAGATTATCGAAACGGCACAGGCTGTACGGGAAGCAGGTGCAAATGCGCTGCGCGGTGGAGTCTTCAAACCCCGCACATCACCCTACTCCTTTCAGGGACTGGGTGAAGAAGGACTCGAGTACCTTGCGGAAGCGCGGGAACAAACAGGTATGCCCATTGTCGTTGAAATTATGTCGCAGACTCAACTTGATCTGATGGTGAAATATGTGGATGTCCTTCAAGTGGGCGCCCGCAATATGCAAAACTTCAACCTTTTGCGCGCGATCGGTGAGACTCGCAAAAGCGTATTGCTCAAGCGTGGCCTTTCAGCCACTATTGAAGAATTGCTGATGTCTGCTGAATACATTTTGGCGGGTGGCAACAAGCAGGTCATGTTGTGCGAACGTGGTATCCGCACGTTTGAAACCTCCACACGCAACACGACAGACATCAATGCGATCCCTGTGCTCAAAAACCTCACGCATCTTCCTGTCATTCTGGATCCATCGCACGCCACCGGCCATTCTGATTATGTGACCGCGATCGCACGCGCGGCAATTGCCGCGGGCGCCGATGGCCTGATCATTGAAGTCCATCCTGACCCTGCACACGCTGCCTCGGATGGCAAGCAATCCCTCAAGCCTGAAATGTTTGTCGAAATGGTGAAGCAGGTCAAAGCGATTGCCGATGCAATGGGTCGCCGCATCGCTCCGATCAAGAAACCTGTTGTGGCTGGATGGTAATCGACATGGAGGATGACTTTCGATTACAAAAGGCAAAAATTGCAATTGTTGGATTGGGATTGATGGGTGGCTCGCTCGCATTAGCGCTGCAGGGCAAGTGTGCCGCGCTTTATGGGATTGACGCGAATCACGCGACGCTTAAACTTGCTCTCGATAAACGGATTGTTGACCAAGCTGATTCGGATCTTGCCCGTTTAAGTGCCTTGCCTCAAGCAGATCTCGTGATCCTAGCCACACCTGTTCTAACGATTATAGACTTGATTCAAAAATTACCATCGCTTATACAAAAATCTTGTATTATTCTTGACCTGGGTTCAACCAAAAAAGACATTGTACAAGCTATGTCTGCCTTGCCCGAATATTTCGACCCCATCGGCGGACATCCTGTCTGCGGAAAAGAAAAACTTGGTTTGGAAAATGCGGATGCCCGTTTATTTCAAAATGCTCCATTTGTAATTACTCCTCTTGAACGAACAACGCACCGCGCTCGAAAAGCTGCCGAACAAGTTGTCTCTGTGATTGGTGCGCACTTGATCGAAATGGACGTCGAAGAACATGATCGCGCTCTTGCATTCACTAGTCATTTGCCGTTTCTTATTTCTTCGGTTCTGGTGCTTTCCACTCCTGTTGAATATTCTCTGCTTATTGGCACAGGCTTCCGCTCTACCAGCCGCCTCGCGGGCACTCCTTCTCACATGATGATGGGTATTCTCAAATCAAATACAGATAACATCCTTAATGCAATTCAGGCCTTTCGTACATCACTAAATAATTTCGAAGCTGCCTTGCAAGATGAAGACTATTCTCAACTCGAAATGATCATAGATCAGTCCCGCATTTCCTATCATTTAATTACTAAGAACTAATTACTGATCACTTCTTTCATGCTGACCACTTTATCTTCCCTCCCGATTAAGCCATTAGTTCAGCCTCTCGCTGCCTCCGTCCGCGTTCCAGGCTCCAAGTCACTGACGAATCGCGCTCTTCTCATCGCCGCGCTTGCCGACGGAAGGACACGAATTACCAATGCTCTTTTTTCCGATGACTCCAGGTATTTTGCCAATGCCTTGAAAACTTTAGGTTTCAATGTTCAACTCGATGAAGTCAATTCTAAAATGACGGTCACGGGCCTGGCTGGAAGAATCCCTTCCACGAAAGCCGAACTATTTGTCGGCAACGCGGGGACTGCGGCACGTTTTCTCTCCGCTTTCCTCACTCTTGGGAATGGTGAATATATTCTGGATGGTGAACCGCGTATGCGTGAACGTCCGATTGGAGATTTGATCGATGCTCTTCAACAGCTGGGCGTGGAGTTGGAAGGCATAAATAATTGTCCTCCTGTCCAAATATCTGCAAAAGGTTTGCTGGGAGGAAAAACAAAAATCGCAGGAAATGTTTCAAGCCAGTTCTTATCTGCCCTGTTGATGGTTGTGCCTTATGCAAAATCTCCAGTTGAAATCGAAGTTACCACTGAATTAAATTCCAAACCTTATGTCGATATGACCATCGCCATCATGCAAGAATTTGGTGTGGAAATTGAACGTCAAGGTTACGAACGCTTTATCATTAGACCATCTTTCTACTTTCCTCTTTCTTCCTATTCAATCGAATCCGATGCCTCCGCGGCATCCTATTTCTTTGCTGCACCCGCCATCTGTGGTGGGACGGTTCGCGTAGAAGACATCTCACGCAATTCAAAACAAGGGGATATCGCCTTTCTTGATATTCTTGGACAAATGGGATGCGCGATAAACGAAGGGGAAAACTTTATTGAAGTCACCAGCACAAAATCATTGAATGGTGTGGATGTAGAAATGCGCGACATCCCCGATACTGCTCAAACCCTTGCAGCGATTGCCCCTTTTGCATCTTCTGCTACAAGAATTCGAGGAATTGCATCCGCGCGTGTCAAGGAAACGGATCGAGTCCATGCCACTTGTATGGAACTTGCCCGTCTGGGCGTTCGCGTGGAGGAGCATGAGGATGGCATGACTATTTATCCGTGCGACGAAATTCGGCCCGCAGCCATCCAAACCTACAACGATCATCGCATGGCAATGGCATTCTCATTAATTGGCCTACGTGTGGATGGCATCACTATTGAGAATCCATCCTGTGTTTCCAAGACTTTTCCGACATTTTTCGAAGTTCTGGATTCCTTGCGTTGAGCACCATGCAACCTTCCAGTCTTTCAACCTTCAAACTGGGGTTAACTGGTTATCCTCTCAGCCACAGCCTCTCTCCTCAAATCCATACGGCGGCACTTCAATCCTGCCAGTTGGATGGAGAGTATTCCCTATTTCCTGTTCATCCTGATGATAAACAAGATTTGAAAGATTTGCTTTCCCGAATTCGCTCTGGCGAAATTCATGGACTTAATGTCACCATTCCGCATAAACAAAATATCATTCCATTTCTTGATGAACTGACTCACACCGCGGCTGCAATTGGTGCAGTCAATACAATTTATTTACGCAACGATAAATTGATTGGCGATAACACGGATGCTCCAGGTTTTTTAGCAGATTTAAAAAAGTTCTTAACCACGGAGACACAAAGACGCGGAGATTTAAATACGCTGGTGCTTGGTGCAGGAGGTTCTGCACGAGCGGTCGTATACGCTTTGCTCAATGATGGGTGGGACGTGACTATCGCGGCTCGCCGAATCGAACAATCTCAAGAATTAGCACTGCATATTGGAAACACCAAGGCGATTGAATTCACAGTTCGGACCTTCCAACATTCGAACGTCCAATTGATTGTCAATACCACGCCCCTCGGCATGACCCCCAACTTTGACCAATCTCCATGGCCCCAGAATTTACCTTTTCCAAAGAATGCATCAATTTACGATTTAGTCTACAATCCACGTGAGACGAAGCTTGTCAGAGATGCACATGCGCAGGGATTAAACGCCACCGCTGGGCTAGGTATGTTGATCGAACAAGCTGCCCTCGCTTTTGAAATTTGGACAAACCATAGCCCCTCGCGAGAAATCATGCGTGCGGCGGTCGAACAATCTTCAATCACCAAGTACAGAGTTCCCTAATGTTACGTTTTCTTACCGCCGGCGAATCTCATGGACCTTCACTCATTGCCATTTTGGATGGCATGCCTGCGGGTCTTCCCATCACGTCTGATATTATTGACAAAGAATTATTGCGTCGTCAAAAAGGGTATGGTTCGGGTGGGCGGATGAAAATCGAAAAAGACACTGTCCAAATTTTGGGCGGCGTGATGGCAGGCGAAACGACGGGCGCGCCGATTGCCATGCTTGTGCAAAATGATGATCATATCAAATGGAAAAGCAAAGCCATTGAGCCCATGACAACTCCGCGTCCTGGTCATGCGGATTTAACAGGCGCAGTGAAATATGGTTATAAGGATTTGCGCCCTGCGCTGGAGCGTGCCTCTGCTCGTGAGACAACCATGCGTGTGGCTGTCGGCGCAATTTGCAAGCATTTCCTTTCTCAATTTGGAATCATCCTTGGCGGATATGTTTCCTCCATCGGCGAAATCCAGGCAGACTTTGCTGATATGCCTTACGAAAAACGTTTTCTTCTTGCAGAAGAATCGGATGTGCGCTGTCCAATCGAATCATCTGCGAACCGAATGCGTGTTGAAATCGAAAAAACCATTCATGGCAAAAATACGTTGGGTGGTGTGTTGGAGATTGTCGCGTTGAACGTGCCTATGGGACTCGGAAGTTTCGTTCAATGGGACAAACGCCTTGAAGCCAAGCTTGCGCTGGCTGTTATGTCTGTGCAGGCGATCAAGGGCGTGGAGGTGGGGGATGCGTTCGCAAATGCAAAACTTCCTGGCACACAAGTTCATGATCCGATAACATTGGATGCTCAAAAGTCAAGGGTCGAACGTTTGTCGAACCGAGCGGGTGGGACGGAAGGTGGAGTCTCTAATGGACAACCAATCATCGTCCGCGCGGCCATGAAACCGATCGCTACCACACTCCTGCCCCAGCCGACAGTTGATCTGGCGTCAGGGACCCAATCTCCCACCAAGTACGAACGCTCCGACTTCTGCCCGGTCCCACGCGCTGTTCCAATTCTGGAAGCGATGGTCGCCTTTGTTTTGGTAGACGCGCTCATCGAAAAATTAGGTGGGGATTCAATGAATGAAATTAAGCCACGGTTTGACTCATTGCGTAAAGCAACACTGAAAGATTTACAAATGGACAATACTCCGCATGTTTTTTGGGAGTAACTTATTGATTACTGTATACTGATCACTGGACACTTGAAATGCATATTTTTCTCTATGGTCCTGTGGGAGCAGGAAAATCCACAGTTGGAAAAATCCTGGCAGATAATCTCAACCTGCCCTTTGTGGATTCAGATCAGGTGATCGAGACGAATGCGGGTATGCCTATTTTTGAGATTATGGCTCAACATGGGGAGCAAGCCTGTCGCGATCTGGAAACCGCTGCCTTGAAACAAATCATCAACGATAAGGAAAGTGTAATTGCTCTGGGCGGCGGAGCGTTGTTACGAGAGGAAAATCGTGCGCTGGTTGAAAGCAATGGCAAGGTCATCTTGCTTATGGCAGAGTTGGCTACGCTACTTGGAAGACTACGTTCCGATTCCAATCAACGACCCTTGCTCGCGGGAGATTTGCACGAGAAGTTAAAAGGTTTGCTTACCCAGCGTCAGGAACATTACAATTCATTCTCTTTGTGCTTTGATGCCAACCAGGTTCCTCAAGAAATAGCCATACAGATTCAAACTGGGCTGGGGCGTTTTCATGTATCCGCGATGGGGAAATATGATGTGATCGTGCAAAATGGCGGGCTTGAGAACATCGGTGAAATGCTTAAATCGCGCGGATTGCAAAATCCAATTTTTGTGACAGATCATAATATTGCACAGTTCCACGCGGAAAATATGAGTGCTTCCTTGAATAAGGCGGGGTTTGATTCAAAGATGATCCCTATCCCTGCTGGTGAAGCATATAAAAACCTGGATACGATTTCCGAATTATGGAAATCTTTCCTTGAAAATGGCCTTCACCGCAAGAGTACGGTCATTGCCTTGGGTGGCGGCGTGATCGGCGATATGGCGGGATTCGCTTCCGCCACGTATATGCGCGGCATCCACTGGGTTGGTGTTCCTACAACTTTGCTTTCCATGGTGGACGCCTCGCTGGGTGGCAAGACAGGCTTTGATCTCCCGCAAGGTAAAAATCTGGTTGGTTCATTTTATCCGCCAAAACTTGTGCTGGCGGATCCGCAAGTCTTGAAAACGTTGCCTGAAGCAGAATTGATTTCTGGTTTAGCAGAGGTGGTAAAGCATGGGATTATTTCTGATCCGGAGTTATTCGATTTATGTTCTCGCGGATTGGATTGGATAAAAGCGAATCTTGAGGAAATTGTCAAACGTGCCATGGCAGTGAAGATAAAGATTATCGAAGAGGATCCCTATGAAAAGGGATTTCGTGCCGCATTGAATTTAGGTCATACCGTTGGACATGCCGTCGAGCTAGTCAGCAAGTTTGAACTGCGACACGGGGAAGCAGTAGCCATTGGAATGGTAGTAGAAGCAAATTATGCTGAACGAATTGGTATTGCAAAATTGGGCCTGGCTCATGGGATCGCTACTGTGTTATCAAAGCTGGGCTTGCCAACTTCTATCCTAAAAGGAATGCCGCGCGAGAAAATTATCCAGGCGATGCAGATGGATAAAAAGAAGAATGCAAAAACGATCCGATTTGCTTTCCCTGTAGAGATTGGGCGGGTTGAGTTGGTGGAAGTAACAGATTTGGCATCGGTGTTGGAGGAGTTATGAAAATTCTCGTTTTGCATGGTCCAAACCTAAATCTGCTTGGCAAGCGCGAACCCGAGTTTTATGGTTCAATGACGTTGGGTGATATCAACACGACATTGATCGAGTTGGGAAAGGAGTTGGGCGCGGAACTAAAATGCGTTCAGTCCAATCATGAAGGTGCATTGATCGACGCGTTGCAGGATGCTCAACTATGGGCGAACGGTGTGATCTTCAATCCAGGCGGTTATACTCACACTTCCATCGCCTTGCGCGACGCCATCGCAGCCATTGGAATTCCGGTGATTGAGGTACATCTATCCAATGTGTATGCACGTGAAGAATTCCGACATACTTCGATGATTTCAGCAGTCTGTAAGGGGAAAATCGTTGGGTTCGGCTGGCGGTCCTATGGGTTGGGTCTGAAAGCCTTGATCGAGTTATTGACGGATCAGGCCTCGGGAAAGTAATGTTTATGAAATGGGAACAGGCTAAGGCTTCGCAGGAGCATAGGGGAGTCGTCAGGTAAGCATTTTATGTTTCAGCGCATCTTATTTTTGATTAGAGGAGCGCCTTTGGTGTTACTCCTCAATCTTCTCATAATTGTCTAATCGAAAAGTTTCATATTTGCCTGTAAGATTGATTTTGAAAAGTTTCCAACTATTTATCGAATGATCGTTCCGAATGGTACAGTTTGAAATGAATGGATGTTTATGAGCGAACCGTCTTTATCAGTAACTGATAAATTACGAAATCAATTCGGACGCTTGCGCGAACGCATCAGGAAGATGTTGCCGTTCGCCTCGGGTGTGTTAGCGGCTCTGCTCGCGCTTTTTCTTTACCATTCTTTTGTTCCCGGTTCAAAACCATTAACTCAAAATGAAGTGAGTACTGCGATCTCCAGTGCCATGGCCTCCGCGACACCACGGGCTCCTTTTTCTGAGCACGTCTATGAGATCATCCAACCTTCCCTTTTGTTGATCGAGGCCGAACTTCCGGGTGAAAATGGGGATACGAATACTGGCTTGGGGTCGGGCGTGATCATCAATCGCTTTGGTGATATTCTTACCAGCCTGCATGTTGTTGCAAATTCAAAAGATATCCGGGTCACCTTTGTGGATGGTACGCGCTCCCGGGCGCGCATGGTCTCATCACAACCGGAAAAAGATATTGCTGTGTTGCAGGCGGAGACCCTGCCACAACTTTTTGTTCCGGCGATCCTTGGGAACGCAAATGCAATGAAAGTGGGGGATGATGCCTATGTAGTGGGCAATCCGTTTGGCTTATACAGTTCGATGAGTGCCGGAGTGGTCTCCGGCTTTGATCGTTCCTTCCAGCCCCCGAATACGAATCAATTAATCCAGGGGTTGATCCAGGTGGATGCGGCGATCAATCCTGGAAATTCGGGCGGTCCCCTGCTGAATCGCTATGGCGAGGTGGTAGGGATCGTGACCGGGATTGTCAACCCGACAGAGCAAACGTTCTTCATCGGTATTGGGTTTGCTGTGCCGATTGATGTTGCCGCGGGCGGGGCGGGATTACCGCCATACTAATTGTAAATGCCGCGACAGACGGCAATTCGAGCTTAACTTAATAAGAGGACAAGGAGAGAGCATGGTTCAAAACGTAAAACCCGAAAATCGCACCCCGATGGAAAAAGTTTTATATGAGGTGAAGAAAATTATTGTCGGACAGGACCATCTTCTCGAACGGATGGTGGTCGCACTTCTGGCGCGCGGGCATATCCTGGTGGAAGGGGTACCGGGACTGGCGAAGACGATGGCGATCAAGACTCTGGCTGAGTCCATCGGTGGAGAATTCAAGCGCATCCAGTTCACGCCCGATCTTGTTCCCGCGGATCTGGTGGGGACGCGCATCTACAACCAGAAGACCGGTAAATTCGACACATCGCTCGGTCCTGTGTTTACAAACCTTTTGCTGGCGGATGAGATCAACCGCGCGCCTGCCAAAGTGCAAAGCGCGTTGTTGGAAGTAATGCAGGAGCGACAAGTTACCATCGGGCGCGAGACGTTTAAAGTGCCCAACCCGTTCCTCGTATTGGCGACACAAAACCCCATCGAGACGGAAGGCACATATGCTCTGCCCGAAGCCCAGGTGGATCGTTTTATGTTAAAGGTTCTGATCGGTTATCCAACTCCCAATGAAGAATTTGTGATCGTCGAACGTATGACGGGAATGCTGCAGCAGGTGCAGGAAGTTTTGACCA
>Ga0065705_10001983_pt1 | contig 30996 bp, 22 predicted proteins | sample SwibulcommuniRL2_FD_59092 | JGI IMG/M metagenome (GOLD analysis project Ga0065705, IMG submission 59092) | Bulk soil microbial communities from switchgrass field near Rose Lake, East Lansing, Michigan, USA - RL2 Bulk Soil v2 (version 2) | ecosystem: Environmental > Terrestrial > Soil >...
AGTGTCCTGCTTGTGGGGCGAGCCGTAGCCGATATGGCTGTCCAAAATGATGAAGGTGGGCCGCTCCTTCGTCTGCTTAAAGACGCCGAGCGCGTGTTCAATGCGATCGATGTCGTTCGCGTCCCCAACGCGCAACACGTTCCAACCATAACTGAGGAAACGGCCTGCAACGTCTTCTGTGAACGTGATGCGCGTGTTTCCCTCAATCGTGATGTGATTGTTGTCATAGACCCAGCAGAGGTTATCGAGGCCCAGATGCCCCGCCAATGATGCCGCCTCGGACGCCACGCCTTCCATCAAGCAGCCGTCGCCGCAAACGGCGTAAATGCGATAGTCGAAGATGTCGAATCCTGGCCGGTTATAGCGCGCAGCCAGCCACTTCTGGGCAACGGCCATCCCCACGCTCGTCGCGACGCCTTGCCCAAGTGGGCCAGTTGTCGTCTCGACGCCCGAGACCCAGTGGTATTCCGGATGGCCGGGCGCTTTGCTGTCAATCTGTCGAAAACGGCGGATGTCATCGAGCGAGACCACCGGCTGTCCCAGGCGTTCGTAGTCCGCGTTCACGGCCCGCGTTCCGCTGAGATGCAGCACCGACCAAAGCAACATGGATGCATGCCCATTGGACAGCACAAACCGATCGCGGTTGGGCCAAATGGGATCCTGTGGATCGAAGCGAAGCACGCGGTTCCAGATTGTGTAAATCAACGGCGCCAGCGCCATCGGAGTACCGGGATGCCCGGAATTGGCCTGTTGGACCGCATCGATCGACAGCGTTCGAATCGTGTTTATCGCGAGTTGATCCAATTGCTCGGCGTTCATCGATCGCACCTTAACTATTTGGCGTTTAATTCTGCTTCCAGTGATGCCATTTTGCCCAGGCGCCGCAGGTGTCGCTCCGCCTGGCTGAACCTTGCCGACAAGAACGTCTCCACCAGGTCCCACGCCACGGCTGGTCCGACGGTCCGGCCGCCCATGCAAAGGACGTTCATGTGATCGTCTTCCACTCCCTGTCGAGCGGAAAAATGGTCGTGGATCAGCGCGGCGCGGATCCCGGGAACCTTGTTCGCGCAGATGGATGCGCCGACACCGCTGCCACAGATTGCTATCCCACGGTCCACCTGCCCCGCAGATACGGCCCTGGCAAGCGGGATGACGAAGTCGGGATAATCATCGTCCTGCCTGAGTGCATGAGCGCCGAAATCGACAGCCTCGTGCCCGGCCGAACGAAGCTGCCCAAGAATGTGCTCCTTTAGGCCGAATCCACCGTGATCGGTTGCCAGGCCAACGCGCATGTTGTGTTTCCAAAGTTCGTTCGTTAGTCTGTCACCGCATCGCGGTCTGCAAGCAGCAAAGCTTGTTCCTGGCGCACGCGGCCAGCGGGAATTGAGGGATCAGCCTCGATAAGCCGGGCCAGCGGTTCGGCCTTATCCTTACCGGTCACTAACCAGAGAATCCGTCGCGAACGGTTAATGATGGGATAGGTCAGCGTCATCCGCCGTCTTCCCTGATAGGGTCCAGTCAATGCGACATCGGATTCGGTGACGTCCAAGACGGGATCGCCCGGAACAAGCGAAGCCGTATGGCCATCCGGCCCAAGTCCTAGGTGAATCAGGTCCAAAACTGCTGGCGAACCAGCAAATTCTGCCAGCATTTGTGCGTAGCGCTCCGCTGCGGCTTCCACGTCGGGCGATTCCACGGGCATTGCGTGGATTTGCTCGTCGCGAAGCGGAACACGGGCAAGCAGACTTTCGCGCAAGTGCGTGAAGTTCCTGTCGGAGTGCCCCGCGGGCGCCACGCGCTCGTCCACCTGGAAGAGATGCACCTTGTCCCACGGCACGTTTTCATTGGCCAAGGCTCGCAGCATCAGCCAGGGCGTTTTGCCGCCGCTCACAGCAAAGGCGAACCGCCCGCGCTTCGCGACGACCGCACGAGTTTCCGCAGCGACGAGGGCGGCTGCCTGGCGGGCGACTGCGTCAGGATCGTTAAGGACTTCGATTTCCATATACGTGCGCTCCGCCTCGACTAGCCCGTCAACACGGGGTTGTTCCAACCACCCGGCGGCATGACCTTTTGGTTCACTTCGCTCGGCCCCCATGTTCGCCACTCATAATCAAAAAGAGGGCTACCCGCCTTCAGCACCGGATCGACAATTCGCCAGGCCTCTTCCACGTAGTCCTCGCGAGCGAAAAGCGTAGCGTCTCCCGCCATGGCGTCTCCCAGCACTCGCTCATAGGCATCCATCTCCTCGGGCCCCGGGTGGTGGCTGTAAACCAGCTCGACGTTGTCGCCGATCATCTTTTCCTTTGGATCCATCACAGTGAGTCCGAAGGCGCTGGTCACCACAGGACTGATGCGGAATCGGAAGTAGTTTTGTTGAGGATGGCACGTGGGGAAGACCGCCGGCGGCCGGCGCAGGCGAGCGATGATCTCCGTGCAGGTCACTGGCAGACACTTCCCAGCCCGGATGTAAAAGGGCACTCCCTGCCAGCGCCAGGAGTTGACTTCGAGTTTCAATGCGGCAAAGGTTTCGACCTGCGAATTTGGGGCTACGCCTTTCTCGTCGCGATAGCCGCGGAACTGGCCACGAACGACGTCATTTACATCAAGCGGCGGGATTGCCTTGAGCACTTTCACTTTCTCATCGCGCATCGTTTCGCTGTCGGTTCGAACCGGCGGCTCCATCGCCAAGTTGGCCAGGACCTGAAAGAGATGGTTCTGGATGACGTCGCGTATCGCGCCCGTCGCATCGTAAAACGCGCCGCGGCCTTGAACTCCAAAGTCCTCGGCCATCGTGATCTGCACACTCTCGATATGCGTGCGGTTCCAGAAGGACTCCAAGAGTGCGTTCTCGAAGCGAAAGAAGACCATCGTGTGCACGGGCCGCTTGCCCAGATAATGATCGATGCGAAAGATCGACGACTCGTCGAACGTGGCCAAAAGAACTTGATTGAGCTCTCGTGCCGAGGGGAGATCATGGCCAAAGGGCTTTTCGACGATCACACGTGCGTGGTTAGCGCAACCCGACTGGGCGAGCTGTTTGACGACCGTTTCGAAGAGCGTTGGCGGAATCGCGAGGTAGTGCACCGGCCGCGTCGCAGAGACGAGCTCTTTGCGAATGGCCTGAAACGTTGCCGGATCTTTGTAGTCGCCGTCCACATAGCGTAGTAAGCCCAAGAGCTTATCAAACGCGGCTGGGTCGATCCCGCCATGTTTCTCCAAACTATCACGGGCCCGCGCACGGAGCTGATCGATCGTCCAACCCGACTTGGCCACACCAATGACCGGCACATTGAGGTGCCCACGTTTCACCATTGCCTGGAGCGCCGGGAAAATCTTCTTGTAGGCCAGATCGCCTGTGGCGCCGAAGAAGACCAGGGCATTGGATTCGCTTGTGCTCATAGGATTTTTCTCGCCGTTACTTGCCAGCAGTTTTTTCCAGATGTCCGCCAAACTGAAAGCGCATGGCCGAGAGCACCTTGTCCTGAAAATCGGCCTCGCCGCGCGAGGTGAAGCGCTCGTAGAGCGCGGTTGTCAGCACAGGTACGGGCACAGCCTCGTCTATCGCCGCCTTGATCGTCCAGCGGCCTTCCCCTGAATCCGAGACACGTCCGGCGTAGTCGGCGAGCGAGGCGTCCTTGGCGAGGGCCGCGGCCGTAAGGTCGAGCAGCCACGACGCGATCACACTGCCGCGACGCCATACCTCCGCGATATCACGAAGATTGAGGTCGTATTGGTAGTGTTCCGGGTCGCGCAGCGGCGTCGTTTCGGCATCGATCTCGTGGGAGCGCTTGCCGATATTCGCGCCACGAAGGACACCAAGACCCTCGGCATAGGCGGCCATCACGCCGTACTCGATACCGTTGTGGACCATCTTGACGAAATGGCCGGCGCCACTCGGTCCGCAGTGGAGATAGCCCTGTTCGGCGGTGCCACCGATTTTCTCTCGCCCCGCCGTGGGCGGGACTTCGCCAATGCCAGGGGCCAGGGTCTTGAAGACGGGGTCTAGCCGCCCGACAGCATCGCCCGGACCTCCGATCATCATGCAGTAGCCTCGGTCGAGGCCCCACACTCCGCCGCTCGTTCCCACATCCACATAGTGGATTTGCTTCTGCGCGAGCTGCTTGGCACGGCGGATATCGTCCACGTAGTAGGAGTTGCCGCCGTCGATCACGATGTCGCCGGGCGCAAGGTGTGCCAGCAGATCAGAGATCGTGGCGTCAACTGCGGCTGCCGGGACCATCAGCCAAACGGCCCGCGGCTTGTCCAGCTTCTTCACGAGCTCTTGCAAGGAAGAAGCGCCTGTCGCCTTCTCCTTGACCAGTTCTTCCACGGCTTTGGCCGATCGATCGAAGACGACGCACTGGTGGCCTCCTCGCAGCAGGCGCCGCACCATATAGGCGCCCATCCGGCCGAGTCCGATCATTCCGAGTTGCATAAGGGAGCTCCTTGAATAGCTAGATCACTTCAATGAGGAACAACCGGTTCGGCGGCGGTCTCGACTGTGCTCGTCGAATCAGCAGCCAGGGTCGCTTGAATGAGCTTCGCTCTCTCCAGATCGACTGTGGTCTTGAGCACAGTCCCGCCAAGACCTCGTATGCCGTGTAGGAGCGCATCCATGTCGCCTTCGCGATCCAAGACGAACAGGGCGGAGGTCCCTGGCTTGAGCAACCTTTCGACTTGGTCGATGAAGCCCTCGTCGATGGCTAACTTCTCCGAAGGAGCGCTCGTATTTCGCACTAATGCGCCGACTCCCGCTTCGGTCAACGGCGGAACTCCCAGCGCGATTGCCGCAATGAAGCTGGCAAACGTATGGGCGCGGCTATTGATGTTGCCCAGGAACCGCTCTCCATCGAGCGTGACAATTCCATCCGGGTAGCACACGGCCACGGCCGTGTCGAGAACTACGAGGCAGTGTCGGGATCCTAACTTGATGATCTCTTCGCGAACCTGAGCGGCCCGGTCCATCTGGTTGTATCCGACCGCCCATAATCTTCCACGCTTCGTCATCGTCCAGTCTCCGGAATGACAGCCGCCGCCGACCACGGCTTCGCGATTGCCTAGGTATTGGACGCCACAAAGATGCTCTGAATGGATCGATCGAGCCGGGCGTTAAACTCGGCATCCGATTGTTGAGCCGACAGTCCCTCAACCAATGCCCGCGAAAAACTCGCCACAATCCCGTGATTTCTGCGCAGGCGGTCGTTGGCCTCCTCACGCGTGTATCCGCCCGAAAGGGCAACGACCCTCAAGACCTTCGGGTGCTTGACACAGTCGGCGTAGAAGTCGTCTTGCTCGGGTAACGTGAGCTTGAGCATGACCAACTGGCCAGCCGGAAGTTCGTTGAGCTTTTCGAGAATGGCCGCTTTGAGCAGTGCTTCCGCCCGCACTTTGTCGGGACAGTGGATATCCACTTCTGGCTCGACGATGGGGACCAGCCCCGCGGCGATGATCGGCTTTGCCAATTCAAACTGCTGGTTCACGATCTGCTCGATTCCTCCGGCGCTGGCGTGCTTGATGAACGAGCGCATCTTGGTGCCAAAAATCCGCTTCGAGTTGGCTTTATCGAGCAGCCCGGCAAGTTGGGGGATAGGCTTCATCAACTGAACCCCGTCTTTCTCCGTCGCCAGGCCCTTATCGACTTTCAGAAAGGGGACGACTCGCTTCACGTTCCAGAGGTAGTCCGCCGTCGGCTGCCCCTCGATTTCCCTATCCATCGTGTTTTCGAAGAGGATGGCGCCGATAATCCGCTCGCCTGTGAAGCTGGGGCTGGTGATGAGGCGCGTGCGCATTTGATGCACGATCGCAAACATCTCTTCCTCGTTGGACCACGCATCTTCCTTGATTCCGTAATCCCGCAGCGCGTGTGGCGTGCTTCCGCCGCTTTGGTCCAGTGCAGCAATAAATCCGGGGCTGGACTTCATTCTCTGAAGCTGTTGTTCGTTACCGAGCGTTTTCATGTCGCCTCCTTCAGTTTCCGGTACCGCCGGATCAGGTTGTTCGTTGAGCTGTCGTGATGGAGTGCAGGTTCTCCCTTGCTCTCCAGCTCCGGAATAATGCGCTGAGCGAGCACTTTGCCCAATTCGACGCCCCACTGGTCGAACGAGTCGATGTTCCAGATGACGCCTTGCGTGAAAACGGAGTGTTCGTAGAGGGCAGTGAGCTTACCCAGTGTTTCGGGTGTAAGCCGCTCGGCAAGGATCGTGTTCGATGGCCGGTTTCCCTCAAAGATGCGGTGCGGAACGAGCCAGTCTGGCGTCCCTTCCGATTTAACTTGCTCGGCCGTCTTGCCGAAGGCGAGCGCTTCCGTCTGGGCAAAGACGTTTGCCAGCAGCATGTCGTGGTGCCGGCCAAGGGGATTGAGTGACCGCGCGAACGCGATGAAGTCACATGGAATCAGCCGCGTCCCCTGGTGGATTAGCTGGTAAAAAGAGTGCTGGCCATTGGTCCCTGGCTCACCCCAATAAATGGGGCCTGTGTCGTAATTCACCCTTTTCCCGTCGAGCGTGATCTGCTTGCCGTTGCTCTCCATTGTCAGTTGCTGGAGATAAGCCGGAAAACGCTTCAGATACTGTTCGTACGGCAGAACCGCGACGGTCTGCGCTCCGAAGAACGCGCTGTACCACACGCCCAAAAGCCCCATCAGCACCGGCAGATTACGCTCTGGAGGCGCCGTGCGAAAATGCTCGTCCATTTGGCGGAAGCCGCCGAGCAACGCGCGAAAGTTCTCCGGTCCAATGGCCAGCATTGTCGAGAGGCCAATTGCCGAATCCATCGAGTACCGCCCTCCAACCCAGTCCCAAAAGCCGAACATGTTGGCCGTGTCGATGCCGAACTCGGCGACCTTTGCGGCGTTTGTTGAGACTGCGACGAAATGCCTGGCCACGGCTCTTGCATCACCGCCGAGACCCTTGAGCGCCCACTCGCGAGCGCATTGAGCGTTGGTCATCGTTTCAAGCGTCGTAAATGTCTTGGAAGAGACGATGAATAGTGTCTCGGCTGGGTCCAAGTCGCGCGTGGCTTCCACGAAATCCGTGCTGTCCACGTTGGAGACGAACCGACATGTCAAGGCGCGATCGCTGTAGTGCTTGAGTGCTTCGTACGCCATGACCGGGCCGAGATCGGAACCCCCAATGCCAATGTTGACGATGTTGCGAATTCGCTTGCCAGTGTGGCCTTTCCAATCGCCGCTCCGTACGCGGCTGCAAAAGTCAGCCATCTTGTTGAGCACAGCGTGAACCTGTGGCACAACGTTTTCGCCATCAACGACGATCTTCGCACCCTCCGGGGCACGCAATGCAGTGTGCAGAACGGCCCGATGCTCCGTGACGTTGATTTTTTCGCCACGGAACATTGCGTCGATACGCTTTCGCAGGTCCGACTCTTCGGCCAGCTGGAGGAGGAGCTTAAGGCTTTCGTCGGTGATGCGATGCTTCGAGTAGTCGAGGTAGATCCCGACAGCCTCAACCGTCAGCCGCTCACCGCGCTTTGGGTCATCGGCGAATAGCTGCCGAAGATGCAAATCCCGGACTTGAGAATAGTGCTTCTCGAGCGCCTTCCACGCGGGGCGCTCCGTAAGAACGTGGCGGCGGGCAGTCATCTTTGTAATCCTTTTCTTTCTATGCGCTTCGCTGCGAATGAGTGCTTACCGCGATCGACGGTTGGCCGTCGCGCGATTCCTCCCATACGCGAAAGCCTCCGAGAAATGCATTGGCGTTGTCGCCTGCTCGGCAGCCTGGTGGCAGTTCCTTCAGCTTCTTTACGTTCCCGCCGCCCAGGACCACATCGTCCGGCTCCAGTGCGGCAACGAACCGAGCGACAACGTCGCTCACGGCTTCGCGCCACTTCTTCTTGCCGCGCCGCTCCAATCCACGGATGCCGACGTAGTCCTCGTAAGTGCCCTTCCTGTAAGGCAGGTGGCCTAGTTCCATCGGCTCGACAATTCCATCGACAATGAGCGCGGAACCAAGACCAGTTCCCAGGCCGAGGAAAAGCATTTTTCCTCCCTGGTAGCCCCCCAGCGCTTGCATCGCCGCATCATTGATGATTCTGACGGGGCACTCAAACGACGACTCATAGTCAAACCCGACCCAGCCGTGGGCCAGGTTATGTGGTTCCGCAACCGGTCGGCCGCGCAAAACGAGCCCTGGATAGCCAATCGTGACGACGTCGTAGTCCCAGTCCGCGGCAAGCTCTTTGACGCCTCGCACCATCCGCTCTGCGTTCAATTGCGGTCCAGAATCGAACTTCCGATGCTCACGCTGACCGGTCGCGAGGATTTTCACGTGCGTCCCACCGACATCGATAACCAAAACGTTCATGGCAATGTCCTAGCCGGCCTTCGCCAATGCGGCACCCTTGGTGGCAATCACGTTCATTAGCTCGTCCCATGACTTCACGAATGACTTGGCGCCTTCGTCCTGGAGTTGTGCGCCGACCGAATCCACATCAACGCCCGCCTTCGCGAACTCAGCGAGCACGGCTTCGCAGTCGCCACCGTCTGATGGAAGCAGTGGCCCTATCTCGCCGTGGTCGGCCAAGGCTTTGAGAGTGCCTTCCGGCATGGTGTTCACGGTGAACGGAGCGGCGAGCGATTTGATGTATAGAACGTCGGAAGCCTTCGGGTCCTTGGTTCCGGTGCTCGCCCAAAGCAGGCGCTGCGGCCGCGCGCCAGCGTTGTAGGCACTTTGCCAGCGCGGCGACGCGAGCAATTCGCGGTAGGCCTTATACGTACGCTTGGCGATGGCGATACCTAGTCGATTGCCGAGGGATTCCGGCACCTTGCCCGCCACTGCAGCGTCCCAGCGGCTGACGAATACCGAGGCGACTGAGCCGATGTCGGGCCTGAGTCCCGCTTCAATACGTCGCTCGATGCCGCGCAAGAAGGATTCGGCAGCCGCCTTATATTGCTCGCGTGAGAAGAGCAATGTGATGTTGACCGGTATCCCGGCAAAGATCGCCTCCTCGATGGCCGGCCGGCCCTCCTTGGTGCCAGGAATTTTGATAAAGACATTGGGCCGGCCGGCGCGAGCGTGCAATTCTCTCGCCGCCGCCACAGTGCTCGCGGTGTTGTGGGCCAGAAGAGGCGATACCTCCAGCGAGACCCAGCCATCCACCCCGAGCGTCTTGTCCCAAATCGGCCGGAACAGATCGGCGGCCTGAGTGATGTCTTCCAGCGCCAGGTCAAAGAACAGTTGCTCATCTGATTTGGCCCCCTTATTCCGTCTGCGGATTGCGGCGTCGTAGGCGGCGCTGTTCTTGATCGCGTGGTCGAAGATTGTTGGATTCGACGTTAGCCCCGTCACCGAGAGTTCTTCGATGTAGCGCCGCAGTGTCCCGCTGGTGAGCAGGTCGCGTGTGATGTTATCGAGCCAAAGACTTTGGCCTAGCTCGTGGAGTTTTTGAGTTGCCTTCACGGCGTCACCTTAACATTAGGGGGTTTATTGACTGTCAGGGGCTCGATTAGACGTTTTCGTCAAATCGCTGAGCCACTGGAAAGCTGCAGAACACTGCGCGTCGGGTGCGAGTCGCCAGCGCCAATTGCCTTCCGCACGGCCGGGAACGTTCATTCGCGCTTCAGCCCCCAAATTGAGCACGTCCTGCAGCGGAACCAGCGCCAGCGCCGCGACCGACGACCATGCCAAGCGCACGAGCGATGCCGCGGCTTCGCTGGTCTCGCCACCGGGCCGGTTCAGATATTGCCACAGGTTTTGTCGCTGTCCGTCGGGCAATTCTTCGAACCAGCCGCGAGTCGTGTTGTTGTCATGCGTTCCCGTGTAGACGACGCTGCTGGGCGAGTAGTTGCGCGGCAAGTGCGGATTGCCGGGATTACCGTCGAACGCGAACTGCAGCACCCGTGTGCCCGGTATATGAAACTGATCGAGGAGGGCACGCACATCCGGTGTGATGAACCCCAGGTCTTCAGCAATGAACGGCAGACTGCCCAGTTCTCGCTGGACTGCATCAAAGAACTCGGCGCCTGGGCCGGGTACCCATTGACCCGACCGGGCCGTCAGTGATCCGCTTGGTACGTGCCAGGCCGCCGCGAACCCACGAAAGTGATCGAGGCGAATCAGATCGACGTGCGCGAGCAACGCGCGAATCCGATCGATGCACCACCGATAGCCGGTTTGTCGCAGCGCGTCCCAGTTGTAAACAGGGTTACCCCAGAGCTGTCCGTCGGAACTGAAGTAATCGGGCGGCACGCCACCGACGAACCGCGGGCGGCGCCGCTCGTCAAGCAGAAACAGCTCCGGATTCGCCCACACGTCGCTCGAATCGGGCGACACGAAGAAGGGGAGGTCGCCGATCAAGCGCACGCCCTTGGCATGCGCACACTGCTTCAGTTTCTCCCCTTGGCGGAACAGCAGGAACTGCGCCAGCCGAACCTCATCTATTTCACTGGCCAGCTCCCGCTTTGCTTGCGCCAGGGCAACGGGATTTCGCTCGACGAGTTCGTTGGGCCAGTCGAGGTAACACGCACCGTTGTGCCTGGCTTTGAGCGCTCTGAATAAAGCATAGTCGTCCAACCAATGCGCTTGCTCATTTCGAAACTGCTCAAAACCAAGATTGATTTCGTTTCCGGCGCGAGCACGGAAATTTGCAGCAACCTTTTCCACGAGCCCAAGCTTGAAGGAAAAAACAGCGTCGTAATCAACCACGTTTTCCGAAAAGACACGACTAGCCACGTCGCCGGCCTTGAGCAGTCCGTCCTCAATCAACTCATCGGGACTGATCAGAAGCCAGTTGCCCGAAAACGACGACAGCGATTGGTACGGTGAGTTGCCATATCCTGTGGGCCCAAGGGGCAAGGCCTGCCACCACGATTGACTCGCTTCGTGTAGTCGATCAATCCAAGCGAGCGCGGTGGGCCCCACATCGCCGATACCATACGGTGACGGCAGCGACGTTACGTGCAGCAGCACGCCCGAGCTGCGGTAGCTCGGCGGGAACGCCGATTGCGTACGGGTATCGTTCATGCGTGTCCTTCCGCGGCTTGGAGTTCGCGGCCACTAGAATTCAGGGCGGCATCAACGATCTGGCGCGCCTCATCGACGATCGCCTCCAGGTGCGCTTGACCGCGGAAGCTCTCGGCGTAAATCTTGTAAACGTTCTCTGTTCCGGAGGGACGGGCCGCGAACCAACCGCTGGCCGATGTGACTTTCAAACCACCAAGCGGAGCATTGTTGCCCGGGGCACGGGTCAACTTGGCAGTAATCGGCTCGCCGGCTAACTCCGATTCGTCAACCACGTCGGCCGACAGTTGCCCGAGCCTCGCCTTTTGCAATGGCGTCGCTGGCGCATCGAGCCGTGTGTAGGACGGAGCGCCGAATTCGGCGGTCAGTTCGCGGTAATGTTCGCCCGGATCTTTGTCCGTGCGGGCGGTGATTTCTGCCGCGAGCAGGTCCATGACGGGTCCGTCCTTGTCGGTCGTCCATGGGTCGCCGTTCAGTCGCAAGAAACTGGCCCCGGCGCTTTCCTCGCCTCCGAAGCAACAGGACCGATCGAACAGGCCGGGCGTGAACCACTTGAAGCCGACGGGTACCTCATGCAGACGCCGGCCAAGCTTGTGCACGACGCCGTCGATCAGGCTGCTACTGACGAGAGTCTTACCGACTGCTGCCTGCGCCGGCCAATGCGGACGATGTGTGAGCAGATAACGGACGGCGACAGCCAGATAGTGGTTGGGGTTCATCAACCCCGCTGTAGGCGTGACGATGCCGTGGCGGTCGGAGTCGGGGTCGTTGGCAAAAGCGACGCGGTACTGATCCTTGAGCCCTACGAGCCGGGCCATAGCCCAGGGGCTGGAGCAATCCATCCGGATCTGTCCGTCGTGATCGACCGTCATGAATCTGAACGTCGGATCGACGGCCGCGTTCACGACTTCGATACTCAGACCATAAACCTCGTTGATTAGTCCCCAGTAATTCACGGCCGCGCCGCCAAGCGGATCGACACCCAGCTTGAGCCGCGCATCTCGAATGACGTCCATATCGACGACATTTCGCAAGTCATTGACATAGGGCAAAGCGAAGTCTTCCTGGTGTGTCGTTGCGGCTTTGATCGCTCGGGTCAGCGGCAATCGCTTCACCTCAACGTTGCCCGCCACCAACAGGTAATTCGCCCGATCCCCAATCCACTTCGTCGCATCGGTGTCGGCTGGCCCACCGTTGGTCGGGTTGTACTTGATGCCGCCATCTTCTGGCGGATTGTGCGACGGCGTGATGATGATCCCGTCGGCGAGGTGCTTTTGACGGTCGCGGTTATAAACGAGAATGGCTCGCGAGATGACCGGAGTTGGAGTGACTCCGTCGTCGTGCTGAATGATCGTCTCGACGCCGTTGGCCGCCAGCACCTCGAGCGCCGAGTTTTGAGCCGGACCCGATAGCGCGTGCGTGTCTTTTCCCAGGTAGAGTGGGCCGTCGATCTTGTGGGCCCGCCGATAGTCACAGATCGCCTGAGTAATCGCGACGATGTGTGCGTCGGTGAAGGTAGCCCGAAGCGATGATCCTCGGTGACCGCTGGTGCCAAAACTGACCCGCTGCGAAGGGTCGCTCATGTCGGGGACATTTACGTAATACTCGCGCTCAAGCCTGGCCAAGTCGACCAGCAGTTGCGGCGGGGCGGGATGGCCCGCCAGGGGCGAGATCGCCGCCGACATTCGTTTCTCTTTCATCATTCCGCTGACCATAGGCTTACACCCTCTACGAAACTGGGCATGGCTCAATGTTCCAAATGCCGGCCGCGTACTCGGCAATCGTTCGGTCGCTGGAGAATTTTCCCGAGCCCGCAACGTTCAGAATCGCCTTTCGGGCCCACGCATACGGGTCGGCATAGAGAGCGCTGAGCCGCTGGTCTGCCTCCAGGTAGGACTGCAGGTCCGCCAGGTGCATGAAATAGTCGCCGTGCGTCAGCAGCGAATCGCAAAGAGGGGCAAAGACACCTGCTTCGCCGAAGTGGCCGGAAAAAATTGAATCCAGCGCCGCTCGCGTTTCCGGTTCGTTCTCGTAATGCCAATGCGGGTTGTACCAGCTCCTGCTTTCCGCCACCTGCTGCGCCGTCAGGCCAAACAGGTAGAAGTTCTCTTCTCCCACCTCTTCTGCCATCTCAATCGTCGCCCCGTCGCGCGTGCCCACCGTGAGCGCGCCGTTCATCATGAATTTCATGTTGCTCGTGCCGCTGGCCTCGTAGCCGGCCGTTGAGATCTGATTCGACACATCGCTGGCCGGAATCAATCGCTCGGCGAGAGTCACGTCGTACTCGGGCAGGAACAGCACCTTGATCCGCCCCTGCGTCACCGGGTCGTTGTCGATGGTTCTCGCCACGTCGTTGATGAATTTGATGATGACTTTGGCGAGGTGATAGGCAGGTGCGGCCTTCCCAGCGAAGAAAAACGTTCGCGGCGGCACCGCCAGATTCGGGTTCTGCCGCAGCCGGTTGTAGAGCACGACGATCCGGAGGGCATTGAGCAGTTGCCGTTTGTACTCGTGAATGCGTTTGATTTGACAATCGAAAATGCTGTCCAGGTCCACTGTCTGGCCGCACGTCGTTTTGAGCCATTGCGCGAACCGCGTTTTCGCTGTTCGTTTGGCAACCTGGAAGGCGTCGCGAAAGCCCCGGTCGTCGGCAAGCGGCTTCAAGTCCTTAAGTTGACTGAGGTCGGTGGTCCAGCCGTCGCCGATGGCTTCCGTGACCGCTGCGGCCAGTTCTGGGTTGGCCAACTGCAACCACCGCCTGGGTGTGACGCCGTTCGTCTTGTTGCTGAATCGCTCCGGAAACATCTCGGCCAGGTCCTTGACCGTCGTCGTGCGCAGCAGCTTCGAGTGAATCTCGGCTACGCCATTGGTGCTGTGCGAGCCAACAATCGCCAGGTTCGCCATGCGAACATGCCTGGTCGGGCCTTCCTCGATGAGGCTTGCGCGCGCCACTCGCCCTTCCTCGTTAGGAAAGCGGACGCGAACGGAGTCGAGCAGTCGGCGATTAATCTCGAAGATGATTTCCAGATGTCGCGGCAATAGCATCTCGAACCATTCGACCGGCCATTTCTCCAAGGCCTCTGGCAAGAGCGTGTGGTTCGTGTAGGCCAGGGTCCGACGCGTCAGGTCCCACGCCTGATCCCAGCCGAGGCCCGCTTCGTCCAGCAGAATCCGCATTAGCTCCGGCACGGCCAGACTAGGATGCGTATCGTTGAGCTGGATCGCGACCTTCTCAGGAAATGCGCTCCAATCCTTATTGCTTCGGCGGAAACGCCGCACGAGGTCGGCCAGCGAACAGGCAACGAGGAAGTACTCCTGGATGAAGCGCAACCCCTGGCCTTGCATCGTGTGGTCGTCCGGATAGAGCACGCGAGTGATCGATTCAGCCGCCAGCGTTTCGGCTAGCGCTCCGACGAAATCGCCGCCGCTGAAGCGTTGAAAGTCAAAGTAGTCGGGAGCGGCAGCTGCCCAAAGCCGCAGCGTGTTGACGGTGTTACCGCCATAACCCACGACTGGGCGATCAAACGGAATGCCAATCAGACTGGAGGTATTGCCAAGAATCGCACGCAAGGCGCCGCCACGAAGTTCAAACGAGCAGCCTAATTTGATCTCTACTTTTTCCTCAGGACGGACGACCTCCCATGGGTCGGGACGGCGGAGCCAGTTGTCGGGCTGTTCCTGTTGCCAGCCCTCCTCGATCGTCTGTCGGAAGATTCCGTATTCGTAGCGCAGACCATAGCCCATGGCCGAGAGCTGCATTGTGGCCATCGAGTCGAGGAAGCAGGCCGCCAGCCGCCCCAATCCACCATTGCCGAGCCCCGCGTCCGGTTCCTCGTCGAGCATGTCGAGCCAATCGAGGTTCTTCTGCTGGACGGCCTGCTTGACGACGTGATCGAGACACAGGTTCATCACGTTGTTCGCCAAGGACCGGCCGATGAGAAACTCCATCGAGAGGTAGTACAGGCGCTTGGGATTCTCGCGCTCGTAGACATCCTCGGTCTGCACCCATCGTTGTGAGAGAACGTCTCGCACGGAGCGAGCAAACGCCTCGAAACGCTCGCGTGAGTCAGAAGTCGCCAACTTGACGACGTTGTCAAAGGCGAGGTGTCGCTCGTAGAGCCCGTTGTCGCTTCCCGTGAGCTCGATCGGGGACGACCCGTTGTTTCGCAATAGCGACGCGATTCGGTCATGTCCCTTGGCCTTCGGAGCCGCTCCCACTTTCGTTGCACTCATCGCCTTGTCCTTTTGCGTCAGTCAACCCGTAACGTGGCGAGTGTCATCCCACAGCCGAATCACGGGCTGCGAGCGGTTATGTTCATAGCCCAACGCGCTTAAGCTTGCCGTGCTGAGCAGAAAGTACCTGCCGGCCGCCGGTTCGAGGTCGAGCCAACGGGCGGCGAATACACGCAGGAAATGAGCGCTCGAGAATAGCAGCACATCACCGTTAATCGCACGGACTCGCCCGATGACACGATCGGCCCGGGCGCCGACCTGGGCGGGTGATTCTCCCGCTGGGCAGCCATCGCGAAATATCTGCCAATCAGGTCGCTCCTTGTGGATGTCAACGGTGCGCCGGCCTTCGTATTGGCCGTAGTCCCATTCAAGTAGGCCACGATCTACCTCTGCCTGAGCCCCAAATCCAGCCAGCTCGCAGGTACGAGCGGCACGCTGCAGCGGACTTGTGAAAACGGCGACGAATTTCATTCCTTTAAGTCGCTCGCCGAGACTGCGAGCGTTAAGCTCTCCACGTTGGGTTAGTGGTAAATCGGTTAGTCCTGTGTGCTGCCCAGTGAGGCTCCAGGCCGTCTCGCCGTGCCGTGCCAGACACACGATCGGAAGATCTTGGCTCATGTGAAACCGATTGATTTTCGTTCACCAGTTCAACGGGAGATCGATGGCTTTCGCGCGTCGATGGCCCTTCCGCAGCGGGAATTAGCTGACCTAGCCAACGACCTCTAGCAGCTACCGTGCCACCGTAACCACAAATCGCAGGTGTGGTTGAAACTCACGATTGACAAACGACTTGGGTGCCAGAACCGCCCACCCTGATCCAACCGCTACCGCGACGAGGTCAGCGACATTGCAGGCTGGTAGAAAATTGTCCTGAAGCCTGATCGGACCTCGCACCCATATAAATAGCGCCGCTTGGAGGGCTGTGCCGGGCCTGGTGACCACGGGGATGTGTTCTGTGAATTGGCGCTCGACGTTGAATGTGGTTTGTTTGGCGATACTTATGTTTGCTGTCTAGCGGCACTGCAAATCGTCGTGCGGTAGCACGCGGCGTCTTCGTTGCGTGTCTACCCGTTACGCTTAGTAAGGCATCGGCGTTGCGGCGCCGGGCAGATGGTTGAGCCAGCGCGAACCACGCGTCCCGCTGTTGGCTTGCCATTGAATCGGTCCTTCATGGAAAGGAACAGGACGGCGGGCGCCAGCACCCTCGAATTGCCGCTACGTCTGCGGTACGATGCTTTCTGCGGTCGTTCATTCGTGGGTCAAGAGGGTGACTGGCAGCCCAGGTCAATGAAGCGTACCGATTCATGGCCGACTTNCTGATCATCGATGACGAGCCGGAACTGCTGCGGGAAAAAGTGTGCNAGGTGTTCCCGGCGCCTGAGCATCGCGTGGAGAGTGCGTGCACGGGGGCGGACGGCCTCGATCGCCTGGCGGCCGGCACGCCCGACGTTGTGCTGCTCGATCTCCGTCTCCCGGATTTCACCGGCCTGGAGGTCTTAGCGAGGATTCGCCAAATCGATGCTCGAATCCCGGTTTTGTTTGTTACCTCCGCTCGTTCTGCAGATGCGGCGATTGAGGCAATGCGGCAAGGGGCTTATGACTACCTGCTGAAGCCGCTCGACTTGCAAATGCTGGACCGGGTGATCCATGAAGCATTGAAGGTGGCTCGATTGATGCGCGAGCCGGCGATCGTCGCGCAAACTCCGCCCGACGACGACGTGGTGGGCGACGCTTTCATCGGCAGTTGCCCGGCGATGCAGGAGGTGTACAAGGCCATCGGCCGCGTTGCCGACCAGAGTTTCCCCGTTTTGATCACGGGAGAGAGCGGCACTGGCAAGGAATTAGTGGCCCGCGCCGTTTATCAGCACAGCTCTCGGGCCAAGGCGCCTTTTTTGGCTCTCAACTGCGCCGCCATTCCGGAACAATTGCTCGAGAGCGAGCTGTTCGGACATGAGAAGGGCGCTTTCACAGGGGCCGACCGCCGTCGTGTTGGCAAATTTGAGCAATGCGATGGCGGCACGCTCTTCCTGGATGAAATTGGCGACATGCCTCTGGCGACGCAGGCCAAGATTCTTCGCCTTTTGCAGGATCAGGAATTTGTGCGGGTTGGCGGCGAGGAGTCGATCCGCACAGACGTTCGGTTACTGGCCGCGACGCATCGTGATCTCAAGCAATGGTCTGATCAGGGCAAATTCCGAGCTGATCTGTATCATCGCATCAGCGTCGGCACGATCAACCTGCCACCGCTTCGTGAGCGCGGCGATGACCTCGCTAACTTGGTCCGCCATCATCTTCGCCGGTTCAGCCGTGAGATGGGGCGCGATGCGGTCGAAGTCTCCTTGGCCGCGATGGATCGACTGCGGAACTACGCCTGGCCGGGGAACGTGAGGGAGCTGCAAAACGTGCTGCGGCAGGCGCTGATTCGCACGCGCGGCCAAGTGCTGCTTCCCGAGTTTCTGCCGGAGCTTGTGCCCAGTGCTGATGGGGCGGGTTCGGGCAAGGCGACAGTACCGTCCGCAGCCCAGGGACCAAGCCTGGAGTCGTTTATCCGCCACGAGCTGGAGGCAGGAACCGGCAATTTGCATGAAATAGCGCACCTCTGGGTGGATCGAATTCTCGTGCCGATGGTGTTGGAGCACGCGCACGGCAATCGGAAGCAGGCCGCACAGATTCTCGGCATTGCCAGACAAACGCTGCGGGCCAAGTTGCGCGAAATGGGCGCCACAATTCAGAGCTCCGTGGACGTCGCTGACGACGACGAGAGTTAATCGCCAAAGCCCGCGTCACGGGGCGTTCGCTTTGGGCCAGCTTTCTTCCACGGCTGGCATAGCCCTAACCCTCGTCGAGTAAATTCTTGACCACTCAGTGCCGACTTACCGCTCGTTCCTGAGTGTCGCGATGCTCGCCCTGGGCCTTCCGCTCGTCGCGCTCCGCTTCGTTTCACCGCCAAAGCAGCATCTTATCCCCGACTAGAATCCAAAAATCTAGCGCCTATCGTTTCGAAACACCAATCCAGAAATGGGTCGCGTCGTGCTGCGGTAATTCCAGTATCGCCAACCAAACGTTCGACGTTCACGACACTATCAGTTACCGCTGGACTTGATGCGCGGCTCATACGATGCCGAGCTTCTTCATCCGGCTGCGCAGCGTGTTGGGGTGCAGGGCGAGGATTTTCGCCGCGCCGTGTGGTCCGTCGATGACCCAGCGTGACTTGTCAAGTGCGGCCAGAATGTGACTTCGCGTTGACGATTCCAGACTTTCGAGCGGCGGGGTTGGTGTCAGGCTGGCCGAGTCGCCGTCGCTTATGTGGCCTTGCGACTTCGTCGGGCCGCTTGTCGGATGGAGCTCTGCCGTTGATGAAGCGAACACGTCTTGGTCAATCTCCAGCGTCGGACCGTTCGCCAAGATGATTCGGCATTTCACGTCCCATGTAAGGCTCTCTGAAAGCAGGCAGCCGAATGTCCGCTGGCCACGCTTAGTAAGGAGTAGCCGGGAATCGCAGGAAGCGCGCTTAAATAACACGAGGAGCGTCGGATGGGGCGGATCCGACTCCGGCCGGAACTTGGATAGCCAAGTTCTGCTCTCGCGCACTCTCTAGAAAGGTCTGCCTAATGCTTCGTGCCTCGACAATTCCGCCGACGTTGCGCATGGTGGTCAAATCTCAACCAGCGCAAAACGGACGTTTCCAGCTCGATCGATGGAGCCTGCGCCGAAGGGATGCTGCCGACAGAATGCACAATGAAGAATGGTTGGCCACTTTGTCGCACGAATTGCGGAGTCCACTCGCCGCGATTCTAGATGCCTTGGACCTGGTCTTCAGTCAGCTCCATGAATCCCGCGCGCAGCGGGCCGGCGAGATCGCTCAGCGTCAGGCCCGAAAGGCGATTCAGATCATCGAAGACCTGTTTGATTTGAATGCCCATTCCTGCGGCAAACTCGTGCTCCGCAAAGAATTGGTGCAGGTGGACGATGTCGTGGCGCGAGCGGCCGAAACCGCGAACCATTTGATCACAGCCGGCAGGCACTCGCTAACAGTCTTGTTGCCGCCTAAGCCGGTGTTCGTTCTCGCTGACCCACTCAGGCTCGAGCAAGTTCTGACCAACTTGCTCATCAACGCTGCCAAGTTCACCCAACCCGGCGGGCACATCCTTCTAACCGCGACCGAACAGTTCGGTGAGATTGTCTTGTCCGTCCAGGACAACGGCCGAGGGATCGCTTCCGAGCTTCTTCCTCGCGTGTTTGACCTGCACAAGCAGTCGCCTGACGTTGGTGGCCGGCGCCCGGCGGGGTTAGGGCTTGGTCTCGCCCTGGTAAAGACCATCATCGAGTTGCACGGTGGCAGCGTTGCCGCTACCAGCGGCGGTCCCGGCACAGGCTCCGAGTTCGTTGTTCGATTGCCTATGCAGGCTTGCGCCGCGTAAAAGTCCGACGCAGCTCAGAACTCAGACCACGCCAGCTATAGGGCCGCGTTCGCGAAGGTCAATGGACATCGTCATACGCGGCGTTTGCCCCTCCAGGCAAATTGTTGAGAGTTGGCGAGCAAGGCATCGAGGGACTGGTTTGCCAGTTGTCGATCGGTTGTGCGGCGGGTTGAAAGGGCGGCTGCTCGAAACTGAAGTAAGCCGCCAGGCTGCTAGTGAACGGCTCGTACAAGCCCCGCAGCTGCGTAAGAGCCTCGCTAGCTGCCGGTCCGTCGGTCAACTTCAAGCCCGCCTGCGTCAGCGTGGCTCTGAGTCGGTCGAAATCGTTGGGCGCCATTCGGTCGCCACTTGGAGGCAAGGACTGAATGCTAAAAACGAGTCCCAGATCAACCGCTGCGTGGCGAGCCATCGCAAATGTCAATCGCGCCTGATGTCCATGGGCGCTGTCGATTGCCGCAATAAGCAGCGCCGACGTGTCGAGAATCATCGTGAGCGCTCCCACCCATGACTGGTTGTCGTGCTGGGACCTGTAAAAGCTCACAACCGGGAAAGAAAGTTGGCTCTCCAATAGCTCAGCCGACCAGCGCTCCCACTCGACGAGAAAGGGGCCGATCGCTGCGAGGTTGCGGGCTTCGGCCAGTCGACGCAGCAATTCGCCTGCTGTAGGCGGCGATCCTGCTCGCGCATCGAGCAACGAGATGCTAATTTCGCGGCGCGAAAACGTCTGATAGAGCACCGGAACATAGCTGATGATAATCGCCAGGAACCCAAATCCGATGCCCGACTCGGCCACGCTCAACGCGCGGCCCCAAGCTCGCGTCGGCACGATGTCGCCGTAGCCAAGCGTAAAAAAGGTCGTGCCACTGAAATAGAAGTACGTCGCAAACCGGTTGTCCCCCTCGCCAGGCAGCGCCAGTGCCGTTTGAAAGTACCAATGCAGCAGTGCGAATCCAAGGATGAGTCCGACGGCCCAAATACCCAGCAGTCCGAATAGCGACAACGGCCCAAAAACGCTCAAGAAACCGGAACGCCACCTTCCTCGGGGGAGCAGTCGGGATACGGCTCGCCATACGACCCAAGCCGACTGATAGAATAGTCGCGCCAGTCGATAGTTATGCTTGATACGCCGCGGGAGCACCACGGCTTCAAAAGCATCGACGAAGACGACGAAAATCAACGCCGCAGCAACGACTATTCCGATCCATTGCATTGCGATACCCTTGCAAAAAACCAAGAGTGCCGAATGGTCTCGAATGGACGGAACAACGAGCGCCCATTGCTTGACTATACGGGACGATGAGCGACCAGCTTATTCATTTCCGAGTCGGATGTCCTGCCCCAACGCTTAAAGAAAAAGAAGGCTGCGCTACGGCAGTGGTTGTAAGCACCGGAATAGGCGGTTGAGGTGCCAAGAAATGCCCGCAGACTCGGTAGTCGAGCAACTCCTCCAGGAGGCATTAGACTCTGATCTTACTCCGGAGGAAGTCTGCGCTGAACATCCCGAGCTTCTTTGGGAAGTCCGCGAGCAGTGGCGGCGCTGTCGAAACTTGAATGCGGAGCTCGAAGCCATTTTTCCGTCGTCGCATGGACTTTCGCCGGGCGAGCTGCGCGCCCCGCTGCCATCGAGCGATGAATTCCCACATCTGCCGGGCTACGAGGTGAAGTCGATTTTAGGCCATGGTGGGATGGGCGTGGTGTATAAGGCCAAGCAGCTCAAACTGAATCGGCCGGTTGCAATCAAGATGCTGATCTCTGGCCGTTTCGCGGCCAAATCGGACATAACTCGCTTCATTCGTGAAGCTGAAGCAATTGCCGCATTGCGTCACCCCAACGTCGTTCAGATCCATGACATTGGTGATTTCGAAGGCCGCCCGTACCTCACGATGGAATTCATGGAGGGGGGCACGTTGGCTGAAAAGCTCGCAGGAGCCCCGCAGCCGAGCTCTCAGGCAGTCGAGACGATTATCGGACTGGCTCGGGGCGTGCAAGTCGCTCATGGGGCCCGCATTGTGCACCGGGATTTGAAGCCGGCGAACATTCTTCTGGATGCGGATGGCACTCCGAAGTTAGCCGATTTTGGCTTGGCTCGGCATTTCGAAGGGGAAGCCGGTTTAACGCTAACGGGCATGAGGCTGGGAACGCCGAGCTACATGGCGCCAGAACAGGCCATGGGGAAAGCGAGTTCTGTGGGGCCTTCTGCTGACATCTATTCGCTCGGCGCAATCCTGTACGAGATGCTCACGGGGCGGCCGCCATTTCGAGGTGAAACGGCGTCCGATACGGAGCGGCAAGTTCTTTCTCAGTCGCCCGTCCCGCCATCGCGTTTGAACGGCAAAGTGTCCCGCGACTTAGAAACAATCTGTTTGAAGTGCTTGAGTAAGGAGCCAACTCGGCGGTACGCAAGCGCAAATGACCTCATTGACGATCTGGACCGATTCCAGCAAGGACTACCGATCCGAGCACGACGACCCGGTCCGGTGGAGCGGCTTACAAAGTGGGCGCGGCGCCAACCCGCATTGGCCGTGGTAGCTGGCTTTTCCACACTGTTCGCGATTGTATTGATCGCCGCCGCGGTAACGTTCACCGACTGGAGAACTCGACAACGGCACGCCGTTGAGAGAGAACTTCAGGAAGCTCAGCACATGCAACAATTGGCTAGGTGGGATGACGCCGCTGCCGCGCTCGGGCGTGCCGAGGAGCGACTGAGTGGACTTGCATCGCGCGATCTCAACAACCGGCTTGAGTACGCTCGCCACAATCTGGCTTTCGTTATTGAGCTGGATCGAGTCCGCCTTACGCGGCTAACCAGTGGAAACTTAGCGATTTATAAAGCCCAAGCAGACCAGGACTACGCCGAGGCGTTCGAACATTTCGGCGTGAAGTTGAATAGTCCCGCGGAGGCGACGTCAAGTCAGATGCGAGCTTCTGCCGTGAGAACTGCGCTGCTTGCCGCACTCGACGATTGGGCAGTTTGTACTGCTGACCCAAAGCGGCGCCAGTGGCTCCTCGCTGTCGCTCGGAAATCTGACCCCGACGAAAATGACTGGCGAGACCGCGCTCGAGATCCAAACACATGGGACGATGCGGCGACATTGGCTGATTTAGCTTCCTCAGTATCTATCACCAAAGAGCCGGTTTCGTTGCAACTGGCCCTCGCCGAACGACTGGCCGATGCCAAAGGTGACTCCCTCGCCTTTATACGGAAAATACAGCTCGCACATCCGGCGGATTTTTGGGCCAACATGACGCTTGGCAATGAATTCATGCGGCACGTCAATAAGGCCAACGAAGCCGCGGGTTACTTTCGCGCTGCTGTGGGATGCAGACCGAAGGCGGCCGTGGCCTACAACGCGGTCGGAGATACCATGCGGCGACAAAGGCGATTTGAGGAGGCGATCGCCTACTACGAAGGGGCCATTGCGCTTGATGCGCGATATGCCCGGGCACACACCAACCTCGGTATGGCCCTAAAAGAATACGGCCAGCCCGAAGCAGCAATCGAATCGTATGAGCGGGCTCTTGCTGACGATGCCAACTACGCTTTGGCGCACTTCGAGTTCGCCAATCTGCTTTCCGAAAGAGGCCAGTTCGACGAGGCGATCGCCCACTACCAGCGTGTTCTTGAACTGGAACCCGACCATCCAGAAGCTCCCGAACGGCTTGAGCAGACGCTCCTGCGACAACGTCGCGCAAAAGGCGATTCGCTGCTCGGCGCACCCGCGCCGTAAGACTCACTCGCCATCGAGAATGAAATAGATATTGTCCAGAAAAAAGGTGATGTTTTCCGGATTCAGGTCCTGGTTTGTGACAATACAGAACGGAGTAATTACCCGATCTCGCCGGATCTTCGAAACGTCCAATTCAAACTGCTCCCAGGTTTGTTTGAGAGTGATATCGCGCAGCACCGCGGGCACAGGCGCGGTGTCGCCAAATGGTTTGTCACCGGCAATTGCTACTTTGGCGTGAATTACCTCGCCGCCTTTTGCTCCACGTGCGGAAAAAACGAGCTTCTTTGCGCGCCGGAGGTCATAGCCCGGACCAGGTTTTTCGCCCCAGTATTCGTCGGCTGAGGCGACCGCGATCCCGCACCAGGATGGGGGAGCCCACGTGATGTCCACCCGCACACACGCGGAGCCGGACTCAGGTTCGACCGAATCTTTCAGGTTCACTTTGATCAGTTTTCGCGATCCACCGGGCATCCAGTTCGTCCACTCGCCGTGGTTCTCGTTTGCTCCCGCGTCACGATAAACGTACCAGCGATTTTCGGAGTCCTCAGTGCCCGGCTTCTCTTGCGCACGGGCGGTTCCCGTTAAGACCGCAGTCCAAGAGACCCACAAACAATATGCAAACACGAGTCGCCACATAGCAGTTCCTCCTATCGCCAAGAAGCCTCCACTATTGTACGGGGCGCAGAGAAGCGCAGCCACGCAAACGTCTCGCGGCAATTGAAGGAGCGGCCCAAATTGTCTTGTTACAAGAACTTAAGCATGGCTCTGAATTTGAACAGTTATTCTCGGGGCACGCCTACCCGGCCGTTTGCGGCGAGCCGTAGAATGGCTGACCATGAGCGGCGATACGACTGCTGCAGTCCAGCGGTATCTCGACGAACTGGCCAATTTGCACGGCGACAAGCCGGCTGAGCCCATCGTTCGGGAATTGCTGGCCACCGCAGTGGATCGGCTCCATTTGCTTTGCCGTTCGCTCCTATTTCGCAGCTATCCACGACTTGCGCGGCCCCCGCTTAGCCTCCAGACTGAGGAAATGCTGGCCGCCGTCGTCGAGCGGCTGCTCAAGGCTATGCGGGAGGTTCGTCCGCCGACGGTCCGCCAATTCTTCGCTTTGGCTAATCAGCACATGCGGTGGGAATTAAATGACCTGGCCCGCCGCTTAGATGAAGAGAGCCGTGCGGTTGAATTGCGCGAATCGTCCGTCCCGGCTCCCGCAGAGAGCAGTGCCTCGCAGCTCAGCCCCAATATTCGCCGCATCATGAACTCCATCGAAGGCCTACCGGAAGACGAACGGGAAGTATTCAACCTGGTGCGAATTCAGGGGATGACTCAATCCGAAGCTGCGTCCGTACTCGAAGTCTCTGTGAAAACCGTTCAACGTCGGCTGAATCGCGGCTTGATGCTGCTTGCGAACCAATTGGGTGACTTACAAGTCTCCACGCGCTCGACTGAGCACGAATAGGACAAGTTGACATCAGCACACACACGGTGATCGCGCGCACCGGCGTCGCGGTCGGGGTGCCGGTAATGTCAAATGAATCGCTCGTCGAGGAACTGGTTCAGCAGGCGCTGGACAACAGTCTCACCGCCGAAGACGTGTGCGCAGAGCATCCTGAGCACATTGGCGAGGTCCTGGAGCAATTACGGCGTTGCAAGGATGTTGAAGCGCAGCTCGAGGCCATATTTCCCTCACCGAACGACATTTCCCCCAGTGAATCGCGACTGCGGCAGTTGGCGGCACAGTTGCCTTCGCCGCCCGGCTATGAAGTCGAGTCGATTCTGGGCCGCGGCGGCATGGGCGTTGTGTATAAGGCCAAGCAGCTCAAGCTCAATCGGCCGGTGGCGCTGAAGATGCTTTTGGCCGGGCGTTTTGCCGCCCGCCCAGAAATCGTCCGCTTCAAGCGTGAGGCAGAGGCGGTTGCAGCCTTGCGGCATCCCAATGTTGTGCAAATCTATGATGTCGGTGAATGCGAGGGGAACCCTTACTTCACGATGGAGTTCATGGAGGGTGGAAGCCTCGCTGCCAAGCTTGCCGGTGTGCCCCAGCCGGGTGCGCAGGCTGCAGCTTTGATGGTCCCCTTGGCTCGCGCGGTGCAAGTTGCCCATGAATCGGGCATCGTTCACCGCGACCTGAAACCGGCGAACATCTTCCTGACGGCTGATGGCACTCCAAAGATTGGCGACTTCGGGCTTGCGCGGCAATTCGAGGGTGAGTCGCTCTTGACGCTCAGCGGCTCGCGCGTCGGAACGCCGAGCTACATGGCGCCAGAACAGGCGATCGGCAAAGCAGGCGCGGTCGGGCCGGCGGCTGACGTCTATTCTCTTGGCGCAATCCTCTACGAAATGCTCACCGGCCGGCCTCCTTTTCGCGGCGAAACGCCAAGTGACACGGAACGGCAAGTCATTTCCGAGTCGCCGGTTCCACCGTCGCGTTTGAACGGCAGAGTAACCCGCGACCTGGAAACGATCTGCCTGAAGTGCCTGCGCAAGGAGCCGAATCGACGATATCCCAGTGCCCTGGATCTGTACGAGGACCTCCGCCGGTTCCTGGAGGGTAAGCCGATCCGTGCGCGGCCGGTCCGGTCAGTAGAACGCGCCGTGAAGTGGGCCCAAAGGCGGCCGGCAACGGCGCTTCTTGTTGCGGCTCTTCTGGTCATGGCCGCCGCGGCAGTTGGCACCGGCCTCTGGGTACACCGGCAGGAGGCCAACCGCCGGGCCGCGAAACAACAGCGCCAGGAGGAGGCCCGCACGGCCATCGTCACTGCGCTCGGTCGTGCCGACGACCTCCGGCAGATAGAACGGTGGCAGGAGGCTTTGCATGTCTTGGCCGACGCAACGCCGAACCTCCTTGAAGCCCACTCGCCGACGCTGGAAGAGAGACTCGCCAAGGCGCAGTCGGACCTCCGGATTGCCGAGGACTTCGACCGCGTCCGAGGAACCCGTACGTTCAAGCCCGGCGGGGCCGTCGACTACGAGCAACGTGCGACGCTCTGGCAGGAGGCGTTCGACCGGGCGGGGTTGCGGTTCGGGGACGACCCCGAACCGCTCGCCGCATACATCCGGGCCTCCCAGATCCGTGATCAGCTTTTGGCCGCCTTGGACGATCGGGCGCAGGTGGCGTTCTCGATGGGGGATGGCTCGCTGGCCGAGCGGCTCTTGCGGATCAACCGGCTGGCCGACCCGGAGCCGCGCTGGGGTAACCGGTTCCGGGACGTGGACGTCTGGCGCAGCCGGGAGCAGCTCGAGCAATTGGCCGACGATGTCATCAACAGTTCGCAGTCTCCGCCAGGGTATCAACTTGCGCTACTCGGGCTTTTGCTCCGGCAGGCGCAATCCTTGAGGGGCACGCAGTTGCTGGCCGCGGCGTGTCGCCGCCAGCCCAGCAACTTCTGGGTCAACCGCGAGATGGCGCAGGCCCTGACGGAGGATATGAGTTACTCGGAGTCTGCGGCCTACCACCGGATCGCCCTGGCGCTGCGGCCGGAGGACGAGATGGTGCACGCGGGACTCGGCAGTGCCCTCTTCTTCAGCTACCAGACCGAGGAGGCCATCGCTGTATTCCGCAGGGGGCTCGAGTACGCTCCCGACAGCCGCGTGTTACACATCCGCATTCACTTCGCGCTGTCGGTAGTCGGCTATTGGAAGGAGGCAACTGCCGAGACCCTCCGCGCCCTGCAGATCGCCCCCGACGATCCGTCACCGCCCCAGTTCTTGGGTGAAGCTTTGAGGGACCACGGACGGTATGAGGAGGCGGCCGTAATGTTCCGGAAGGCGATCGAGTGTAAACCCGACGTCGTCCCCGCGCACTACTCGCTGGGACTTCTCTACCAACAGATGGGGCGACACGAAGATGCTGTGAACGTCTTCCGCAGGATAACGGAGTTGGATCCGGCGTACCCCGCCGGGCACGAGGGGCTCGGCGTTGAGCTGGCCGCGACAGGGCATCCGGAGGAGGCGATCACCGAGTTCCAAGCCGCGATTGCCTTGCACCCCAGACCGGCCGGGCTCTATGCGAAGCTAGGCCAGATCCTCCGGGCGCAGCTTCGGCCGGAGGAGGCGGCCGAGGCATTCCGCCAAGCCACGACCGAAGACCCGACGCAGGGTTGGTCCGGACTCGCAGCGGCGCGGCTCGACCAGGGGCGCTTTGCCGACGCCCACGCAGCGACGGAATCTCTTCTGACACCGGACCCGGATAATCCGTTCCAACGGGAGTTGCGACGGCGGCTCAAGCTCTGCGACTTGCTGCACGCCATTGAGGCCAAACTTCCCGCCATCCTCGCCGGCAAGCAGCGCCCTGCAGACGTTGACACACAGTTGGCTCTGGCAGAGTGGTGCCTGAGACACAAGCGACTCACTTCCATGGCGGCAGACTATTACGCCTCGGCTCTCGCAGCAGAGCCGACGTGCGCCGACGACCGGGAGGCCGGCCATCGATTGCATGCCGTTTGCGCGGCCGCCCTCGCCGGCTGTGGAATCGGCGCGGACGCTTTGGAACTTGACGACCGAAAACGGGCGGAGCTGCGCCAGCAGGCCCTCGACTGGTTAACGGCCGAGTTTGACGTCTGGGCCGATCGGCACCGCGTCGGCAAATTGCAAGAACGAAGTGTCGCGGCCCAGGCCATGCGCTCTTGGCAGGGGAACGAAGACCTGGCCGGCGTTCGCGACGAGCAGGCGCTGGCCAGGTTAACATCGGGCGAGCGACGGAACTGGGAAACCCTGTGGTCCAAAGCAGCGACGCTTGCCGCCCGCGACCCGGTTGAGCTTGTCAGACGAGCTCGAGAGCACGTCGGCCAGCGGGAATGGGGCCAGGCCGTCGCGTGCTACTCCGGCGCGCTGGAGCTTGCGCCCACGGACGACGGGGAACTTTGGTTCGAGTACGCCGCATCGCAACTGCTCGCGAAAGACAGGATGGGTTACCGCCGGGCGTGCGCGCACATGCTCGCCCGCTGTCAAGAGTCGAAGATGCGGTCCTATCTGGTCGCCCGAGCCTGCACACTGGCCGAAGGCTCGGCCGACGACCCGGAACTCCCGGCCCGGCTGTCCCAAGGCGAGTTATTTGGAAACAGGAAGGAGTTCTGGTCTCTGACCGAGCAGGCCGCCTTGCACGTCCGGGCGGGCCGTGCAGCTCGCGGTGTTGATGTGGCAGAAGTCAGCCTCAGGGTTGACGACCGGCCCGCCCGGGCAGTGCTCAACTGGCTGTGGCTGGCACTTGCCTGCCATAAGATGGGCAAGGAGGCAGAGGCGCGCCGATGGTTGGACCGGGCCGCCAACTGGCTGGACCAGCAGGGGGAGATGCCACACCAAACTTCTATGCTGTCAACTATCATGGCAGGGCACCGCCACAACTGGCTCGAAGCTCACGCGCTGTTCCAGGAGGCAAAGACACTGCTTCAATAGGCCGTCTGGAAATCCCGCTTCCTGTCCCGCCGATGCCATCCCCTCACGCTTAGTCACTTGGCCGCAGGCGACGCACGATCCTCTCCACGTCGAGCGCGACATCCACGCGTAATTGTCGGCCGCACCCTGACTTTTTTAAAGGGAAGATCACCATGCTCAAAATCGCAGTAATCATCGGCAGCACGCGTCCTGGCCGCGTTGGCGAGTCGGTCGGCACGTGGGCATACGATCTGGCTAAGCGACGCACGGATGCCGAGTTCGAGCTGGTCGATATCAAGAATTTCAATCTCCCCTTGCTCGATGAACCGGTGCCGCCGTCTATGGGGCAATACTCGAAGGAGCACACGAAGACTTGGGCCGAGAAGATCAACTCCTTCGACGGCTATGTCTTCGTCACGCCCGAATACAACCACGGCATCTGCGGCGCGCTGAAGAACGCGATCGACTACGTCTATCGCGAGTGGAACAACAAGGCGGCCGGGTTCGTCGGCTATGGCAGCGTCGGCGGAGCTCGCGCCGTCGAGCACCTGCGGCTCGTGATGGCCGAGGTGCAAGTCGCAACCGTTCGCAATCAGGTCGCACTTTCGCTCTTCACCGATTTCGAGAATTACACCAAGTTCAAGCCGGCCGCCTATCACGAAAAATCGCTGAGCCAGATGCTCGACCAGCTCATCGCGTGGAGCGGCGCCCTAAAGACGCTCCGGCATTGAAGCCCGGTAGTGCTCCCGCGTGACATGGTCTTCAAGGTACGAGGATTTCGACGCCGTGCTTTGGAGCGAGCGTCTTCGCTCTCTCGACAAATACGGCACGGCCGGCGTCGCCGAGGTTGGGCGGCGAGGCGATGCGGCTTTCAACTCGGTCACCGACAGCGAGGAAGAACTCATCCGCCCCGGCGGGCGAGCAGAAGCACAAGAGACGCGCGGGGTGGTCCGCTATGTTGCGGAAGCCGTGAGGCGCATTGGCTGGAATGTTCACCGATTCGCCAGCCTTCGCAATCAGCTGCTCGCCACGAAAAGTGAACACGACCTGCCCCTCCAGGATGCTGAACAGCTCTTCGAAGTCATGCCGGTGGGGCGGTGGCCCGCCGCCAGGCGGGACGTGCATGTCGATCAGGCAGTAGCGGCCACCGGTGTCTTTGCCCGCCACCAGGATCGTATAGGTGTCGCCCACTAACCCAACATGTGGCAGCGTCGCTTCCTCGTCCGGCCGCGCATGGACCAAGCGGCGCTCCGGATCGTCCGGTGGCAAGGATGTGGTTGGCGATTCACTCATGGAAATGCTCCTCTCTTGGCACCTTGCAACTCAGACTTGCACCGACAAGGCGTGGAGGCACGGGTTGCACCAACCCCCCAACCTTGAATACCGACGCCAGACGGCGAGATTACACGAATACGTATTTGTAACGCCCAGGCGTGTCCACGGCGCACGCTTTGCAGATTGCGGACTGAGTTTGACGAGACCTTGTAAGGTTCGCGACGCTGTACGGTATTCTTCCGAAACGGCGGACGCCACAATGAATTCTTGTTCTTTCCCGGAATTGCAGGGCGAATCCAGAGAGGTGCCTTATGGAAAAACCCGCCTTGACGGCCGCCGGTTCGGACCAAGGTCAGCGATCGGCATCGGTGCCCGGGCAACGCGATCCAGTTCCCAGTCCTCCCGCAGCCAATCTCGATGATGCCAATATCGATGGACATACCGATGCGTCGCATTCCGGGAGCCGCGGCGTTCGTCCAGGCGCGGTCCGTAGCCTTCCTTGGCGGCGACTGTTAGCAGGGGCGGCTTTGATTCTGGGCCTTGGCGCCGCAGGTTATTGGCTGATCCCGCTGGTGAACGTGGCGCTCAATACGGTGTCCACCGACGACGCTTACGTCAACGGACACGTCACCTTTGTCGCGCCCCGCGTCAGCGGTCAAGTCGCTCGCGTGTTCGTGGACGACAACTATCGCGTTAGCAAAGGGGATTCGCTGGTCGAGCTCGACAAGGAGCCCTTCCAAGTTCAGGTTGCGATCAAAAAGGCGGCCGTCGAAACGGCCGAAGCGGACCTGGCGGCGGCCGAGGCCCAAGCTCACGCGCAAATTGCGCTGGCGCGCAGCAGTCGGTTCAATCTCGAACATGCCATCGAGTCGGTGAAGAATCTGCTCGCCACGCTGAAGTCGAATGTGGCTCAGCTACAGGTCGAAGAGGCGAATCTCCAGCTCGCCGAGCGCGACTACGCTCGCAACAAGCCGCTCGTCGAACGCGGCG
>Ga0065705_10001873_pt1 | contig 30424 bp, 22 predicted proteins | sample SwibulcommuniRL2_FD_59092 | JGI IMG/M metagenome (GOLD analysis project Ga0065705, IMG submission 59092) | Bulk soil microbial communities from switchgrass field near Rose Lake, East Lansing, Michigan, USA - RL2 Bulk Soil v2 (version 2) | ecosystem: Environmental > Terrestrial > Soil >...
GCCTCCGGGAACGCTACTCAACTGGGCGCGTTCACGATGAGTTTTGAGGGTGAGGTCTCTTTGCCAACCCTTTTTGCGCCCTCTGAATCTGCGACTCTGATAGCGGCTGACGGATCCACCCTCTTCGCTGAGGGATCGGGGCAGGGAACCCTCACGTCCACGCCGGGTATTGTTTCCATCGTAGAAACGTACACCATTACAGGCGGTAGCGGTCGGTTTGAGGGGGCAACTGGCAGTTTCCTTGTGGAGCGTTTGGTCGATCGGGCCACGCTTGCTTCCTCTGGCAGGATCAGTGGAACGATTGTGCTCCCCTAAAACGTGAGTTGGCGGCGAAAAAGAGGTGTAGTCTCAGGGTAGTGGTCGGATGAGTCCGACCACTACCTTATTGGATAGCGAGTGCGAGCTTGAGATGTTCAATGCCAGAAAACCTGACAAATACTCGTTTAAGAGTTCATAGGAGACTTATCTTCAGAGATCAGTTTTACAGGATCGCAAGCAGGAAAGAGAGAATGGAATGAATACCTCGAATCGATTTGACCTTGAAACGCTCGCTCGTCAGCGTCAGGTTGAGATTGAAAAACGTAGCCGCCATGTCGCGCTACTCCGCAAAGGGCCTTCGCCGCGGTCCTTCGCGTCATCACATGCCCGTTGGAAAATCGGAGCGGCCTGGGTCAGCCTCCTCAGCCTGCTGGCGGTGATTATTCTCGCAACCCTCCGCTAACCGGCTGAGATAGGTTGGTGTGTTTTTGCTTTCTCTTTGGTGAGCACGCCCAGCCCGCACCGCCGACCCGGTGGTGCGGGTATTCATTTTAAATTGACAGTCACCCTTGCCTCATGTAAACTCTCTGCATGGACATCGACCTCGACCTGTATCGTCATGAAGTCCGCGTTTCCACCAATCCGCTGGTGAGGCTTTCGGCGATTGATATCTCGCCCGATCATCCCCAGCGGACGCTTGTTTTCATCCACGGCTTTGGGGGACAGGCGGAACAGTGGCAGTATCAGTTACAGAAGTTTTCGCTGGAAAACCGCGTGATTGCCCTCGACCTGCGCGGGCATGGGCTTTCTGATAAACCCAACCGGGGCTATGACATGCCTCAATTAGTGAATGATCTGGAAACCGCGCTGACCTTATTAAAGGTCAAAGGGAAATTTGTTTTAGTGGGTCATTCGTTTGGTGGAGCCGTCGTTACGGACTACGCGCTGAAGAATCCCGATCGAGTGGAACATCTGGTGTTGATGGCCACCACAGGCGAGTTCAAGCTTCAAGCCATGTTGAGCCTGGTCTTAAGTCTGCCAATCTGGTTGCTCAGGATGGTCGAACCGTTTACCCGCAAATGGTTATTTGCTCCTCCACAGGTGCTCAAAAAGATTTATTTTCAAAACATGGCCAATTGGAATGGGTGGGAAAAATTTAAATCACTCCAGGTGCCAACGTTGGTGATCCGTGGCAATCGAGACATCGTGTTCGAACGCGTGCGCTTTGAAAAAGTCAGGGAATCCATTCCCGGGGCGGAGGAGGCCGATATCGGGGTTTCCGGTCATTTGGTCATGCTGGAGCGACGTGAAGCGGTGGAGCGCGCCATCGAGCGCTTTCTTTCCGGTGAAGGACAACGCTCGTGGCGGGACTCAACGGATGCTCCTGCAAAAAAGAAAGGCGGACGCGCTCCGCTTCGAAATAAACGTCCATGGCTTGAGAATTACGAATTGGGTGTGCCCTATACGGTGGATGTGCCGAGGATTCCATTACATCATCTACTGCGTTCGGCGGTGAGGCGGTTCCCGAATCGTCCCGCCATCCTTTTCGAAGGGACGCGAATTTCGTATCGCCGCTTGAACCAGGAAGCGAATCGATTTGCAAATGCGCTCATTGCGCTGGGTGTCAGCAAGGGCGCGCGGGTCGTCTTGTTAATGCCGAATGTGCCGCAAATGCTGATCGGTTTTTATGGAACCATGAAAGCTGGCGCGACCGCGGTCTTTATTCCCCCGGTCATCGAGCCGGAGGAAATCATGCGGCAGGTGAAGGAATCCGAAGCCAGTGTCCTGGTGACGCTTTCGATGTGGACCGGGCTGGCGCGCCAAATTCGTGAATCAACCGGCCTTCCGCATATGGTGCTGACGGACGCGGCCGATTATCTTTCTATTCCCAAATTGCTTCTTTCGCGCTGGCGGAATCGCAATTTCGAATTGTCCAATTCTGTGCAATGGATGGATTTTTTGGGAGGCAAAAGTAATAAGTCGCCGACCGTGGACGTGGAGCCCGAAGACCTGGCGGTGATTCAGTATACTGGCGGTACGACCGGGCAATCGAAGGGTGTCATGCTTTCCCATCGCAACCTGCTGGCCAATGCCCTGCAGACGCGCCATTGGCTGCCCGTCGCGGTCGAAGGCCGGGAACGATTCCTGTGCGTGGTACCGATCTTTCACAGTTACGGCTTGACAACGGCCATGAACGTCCCCGTCTCGCTGGGCGCGGCCATGATCCTGAAACCGCAGTTCCAGGTGCTGGATGTTTTGAAAACGATCCGGAAATATGAGCCGACCATTTTCCCCGGTGTGCCAGGCATGTACATGGCGATCAATAATTTCCGCGGCGCCCGCAATTATGGCATCAAATCCATCAAGGTTTGCCTCAGTGGTTCTGCGCCTTTGCCCGTGGAAGTGCAGGAAGCGTTTGAAAAGTTGACCAAGGGTCGTCTAATAGAAGGCTATGGTCTGACCGAAGCCTCCCCTGTCACTCATGCAAACCCCCTGGGTGAGAAACGAAAAGTTGGTACGATCGGCGTTCCGTTGCCCTCCACCGAGTCGATGGTCGTTGACCTGGCCCATCGCGGCAAGGAAGTGCCGCCGGGGCAGATCGGGGAGCTGGCTGTACGGGGTCCGCAGGTAATGCTGGGCTATTGGAAGAATCCCGAAGCCACGCAAGAGGTCCTCACAGAGGACGGGTGGCTGCTCACGGGTGATGTCGCCCAAATGGATGCAGAAGGATATTTCCGCATCATCTCGCGCAAGGTGGATATGTGGTACCCGAACAATCTCAAAAAGGAACCTGCCTTCCCGCGTGATATCGAAGAAGTGATCTATGAAATTCCGCAGGTCAAGGAAGTGGCTGTCGCTGCCATTGCAGGCCGGCCATTTGCCTTTGTGATCGCGGGCAAGGAACCGCCCACTTCGAAAGCGGTGATCGAATATGCCAAACGACGCCTGCCCGCCCATCTTGTACCGCGTTTTGTGATCTTCATGGAAGATTTTCCACGCACATTTATTGGAAAAGTATTAAGACGAGAGTTAGCAAAACGGTATGAGCAACACACCGGATAGCCGTTTCGCATTCATTATCGCGCGAACGCCGCTTCACGAGAATGATTTGTAAAGGACGGCGGCTCAAGCAACAATAAAGGTTAACCAAGCAATGAACACACTAAATCCTCATCTCATTCCCACGCTGGCGAACTATGTGCAGCATGGCACGGGCACACCCGTCATCATGATTCATGGTCTGGCGGCTTCACTGCATGACTGGAATGATCTGGTCCCGGAGCTCTCGGCAAATGGATATGCCTCGTACGCGCTCGATCTGCTGGGTCACGGCGACAGCCCCAAGTTGGATTCACGCGCCTATCAAATGGATTGGGTCTTCGAGCATTTTTCAAGCTGGATGCAATCCTTGTACCTGACGGAGCCTGCCATTTTGATCGGTCATTCCATGGGCGGATACGTTGCCCTGGAATACGCGCGGCGGCTCCCTGCCCGCACCCGTGGGCTGATCCTCGTCAATCCGTTTTATTCCCGCTCCCAGCTTCCGGCCTTTCTACGCACGACCTATACTCACTCGAACTGGAGCAGTCTGGTCGTCGGCCGCACCCCCAAATGGCTGTTCCGTTTCTTTGTGGATCTATCCAGTGTGGCGATGGGACATAGCATTGGTGCCTTACATTCCCTACCTGAAAAAATCCGGGCCCAGACCGCGCTCGATTACAAGCGCACGGCACCCGGGGTTTATCATATTCCCAACGCAATGTCGGACCTGACCGAATATCTGCATGAAATCAATGTGCCGGCATTGGTGATTTGGGGAGATCAGGATCCAACCCTGGATCTAGCGTCCTTTCCGCGTTTGGTAAGCGGATTGCCTCAAGCAAGAGGGGAGGTTCTGCGCGCGGGCCATGTCCCGCATCAGTCGCATACGACAGCCTTTAATAAGGTGGTCATGAATTTTTTGAAAGAACTCCCGTAAGGTCACGCTTGCTGCGAAGCCCCTTGCGTAGCACCCTGATAAGGGTGACGAGGGTAGCGTAACGCCTCTGACGATTGGCAGGCTGCCAGCCTGCCCTACGGCACTGGCTCCATAAAATAAAACATACCCTGTTGGGAGGCTTCCGCGGACCAGCCAATTTGTCCATCGGAAAGTTTGATCTGCCACCAAACGTAAGCGCCAATCGAATGGGGAATACACTCTGGCCCACCCATAACTTCGACTTTGGTGCCCGGAATATTTGTACGCAGCCAGTTGTTCCCTATCCCTGGCGAGGAACGGAAGTTTAAGCGCCGCAGAATGATGACGCTCATTCCCGCTTGTAAGTGTGAACGGGATGAGGCAGAATCACAGGCTGAAGCTACGGTCGTGCCTGGGCTGGGAGTTGAAGAGGCCAGCGGTGTCTCGGTAAAAGAGGGCACGGGAGTCGTAGTAGGTTCCGCAGCAGTTGTAACGGTCGGGGAGAGGAGAGCCGTCGGCGTAGAGAGAACAACACGGGTCGCAATAGATTCAGGCAGCGCTGTAACCGTTGACTCAGAAACATGGGTCGGGGTTGGCGATACGGCTGGGATAGAGATTGATGAAGTGGGATTTATTGTTAACTTCGCCCTGAGCGGAGTCGGAGGTATGGTCGAAGCGTTAGGCAACAAGGTAGATATTGGAGAGAGAATTTGGGGTGTCACGATCGAACGCAGAAGGAAAAAAAGAATCAGTAAAATGATTGCAACGATCAATTTAAAGAGGTCATAACCTGTCGCGCGCGTCGGAGTCTCCATGGGTTCCCCTTAATCGTTTTGGGCTTTTTGTTTTGCGAACTCTTTCGCCTGGGCAAGGATCGTCTCCTGTTTTGAAAAGAAACGTTTATAAAGAGTTCCTAAAATTACCTCCAATTGCTTCGATTTAAGTTTGGCTAATTGTTTAAATGTAGTAACGCCTGATTCTTTTAATCGTTTCGCAAAGACCGGACCGATCCCTTTGATCGCCTGGAAGTTGTCATTGCCATCTTTGTCAATGAGCGGAATGTTTTTGGGTGAACGTACCCTCTGATTTTTCTTTGCTTCCAAAGAGGTGATGCGTTCCTTAAGATTTGTGTTTTCACTCGTAACTCTCTGGATACGACCGCGCCAGTAGACCCAGTCGATCGCCCATTCTGCCAACCAGCCAATCAGCAATCCGAGGACGAACATCGCAACGACATTCATNCTGCAGTCCTTTCTGAGGCTTTGAAAGAATCAGTTCCAGGCTTGTTGGTNTGATTAACACACAGGATCGGTTTTCGCTTTCCAGATCACCTCTTATTTTGTCGAGCGAGCCGTTTCGCCTGCGCGATCAAATCCCCTTCCTGCGCGAGACGACTTGCATTGCCAAGGATTCTTTCTAGCTCTTTCACACTGAGCCCTGCCAGAGCCTCAAACGTAAGGATACCGGCCTCATTTAATTTCTTTTCGAGTGCAGGACCGATGCCCTTGATCACTTTTAGGTTATCTTTTCCAATACCTGATTGAGCAGGTTGGGCAGGTTCAGGTTGTGTCGGTTGAGGGGGGACGGGTTCTGGTCGCGATGGAGGTTGTGTGACGGATGTTGATCCCGTAGATTTGGTCTGGAGTTTTGACTCAAGTGTGCGGATATATTCCCGGAGTGAGGCATTTTCATTTCGAAGATCTTCCATTTCATTGCCCCGATAAATCCTGTCAAAACTAAACTTTATGAACCAGCCATAAAGTAATCCGAAAACAAAAACTTTGAATGCTTTCATTCTGTAATCCTTTCACACGTTTTATTGTGGGGATGCATGGTATGATGCAATCCCATCGTAACACAAGAAGACATGATTATTTGACCTCTTGCATAAGTAACCCTTTGCCAAGCCACAGAGAAAATGAGTTTTTCTCAAAGGTCTCAGTGTGCTCCCCTGGCAACGTCCGTGATTTTTGAATTGCCGAGCAATTCATAGCAAATCAGACAGGTGTGTGGCAAAAAGGTTTTCGTAATAGGTTTATTATACAAAAATTTTAAGGTTAATCCCCCGCCTGTCCTCTTGTATTCACGCCGCCTCTTGTGCTAAAATCTCTTCAACAATTACGCTATATGTACGGGGATGCAGCGCATGTACGCCCACATCTGGCGGTAACAAATGTTCTAATAATGGAGTGGTTAAACAATGCGGTGTCCCTACTGCCAGCATCCTGATTCGAATTCGCAAGTGCTCGATACCTCTCACGATACGCATGGCGGCATACGTCGGCGGCGCAAATGTTTACATTGCGGACAACGCTTTAGCACCTATGAACGCCCCATCCTTGCGACGCCCCTGATCTTTAAGCAGGATGGGACCCGCGAAGAGTTTGACCGTGAAAAACTGGCCCGCGGCATCCGCATTTCGTGCGCCAAGCGACCGGTCTCTGCTGCAGATATCGAGCGGCTGATCGGGCAGGTTGAATCGCAATTACAAAAAATGGGCAAGTCTGAAATCTCTTCTCGTGTGGTTGGTGACCTGGTGATGGATGGTTTGAAGGAAATGGATCAGATAGCTTATATCCGGTATGCGATCGTTTATCTCGGTCTGGATGATCTCCACGAACTTCGCAAAGAAATCGATCATTTGCTCGACAGCTAATTGAATGACAGCTGCGCTCCCGTCTTTGGACGGAGTGTCGCTGTCGTTTTTTGTTTGGTAAAAACATCGCGCTGAGCGGAAGACCGAGCCTGGCGAGGTCTGTAGACGAAGCGCAGGTAATTTGAAAATATCATCTTTGAATCCGACCTGCCCTTCGACTGCGTGGCGCTAAGTCGCCACTCCGCTCAGGGCGAAAAAATAATTTAGTTTTGAGGAGAGTGTACTATGGCAAGTAGTAAGGTTAGCCCATCCAGGACTGCGTCTGCGAAAGTACATAATGGACTACTTCCCACACCGCCCATGCCTGAGGGGTTGCCGCAGGCCAACTTAACCGACAATGCCCGCAAGGTGTTAATGAAGCGCTACGTCCGCCGGGGGGATGATGGCAAGCCCGCCGAGACAGTGGAGGAAATGTTCTGGCGTGTGGCCTATCATGTGGCAAAGGTGGAAGAGCAGTGGGAGGCTGATGTCCAGAAGCGCACCGTTGAGTATTACCATTTACTATCCAGCAAGAAATTCTTCCCGAACTCACCCACATTTACCGGCGCCGGAACCCCGCTGGGTCAACTGGCAGCCTGTTTCGTCCTGCCGATCACCGATGATATGGGACGCGACTCGGCCGGCATCTTCCAAACGCTGCGGGATGCGGCGTTGATCCAGCAGACGGGCGGCGGGAATGGATTCTCGTTCTCAAGACTAAGGCCCAAAGGCGCGCTGGTCCAGACCTCGGCGGGGCAGGCAACCGGACCGGTCGGCTTCCTGCGCGTCTACGACCATGCCTTTGGTGAGATTGCGCAAGGCGGAACCAGGCGTGGTGCCAATATGGCTGTCCTGCGCGTGGATCATCCGGATGTGGAAGACTTTGTGACTTCCAAGACGAACGAAAATAACATTACGAATTTCAATATCTCTGTGGGGATCACCGACGCGTTCATGCGGGCGGTGAAGGACGATGGGGACTGGGAATTGCGCTTCCCGGATATTTCTGAAATGAAGCAGCGCAAATTTAGCGGCACACTCGAGCAGGCAGAAAAAGAAGGCATTACCATTCGCGGTTACCAGAAAGTGAAAGCCCGCGAATTATTTAATAAGATCGTTAAACAGGCCCATCATAACGGTGAGCCTGGCGTATTATTTTTGGATGCATCGAATAGAAGTAACCCGGTCCCGCATCTGTATCCGTTGGAGGCGACAAATCCATGTCATCGTGGGACAAACCTGGTTCACACTGACATGGGACCAATTCCAATTAAAGATTTAGTTGGTTATGAGTTTCAAGTTCTCACACCGGATGGCAGTTTTGTACGCGCAACTGCATATCCCACTGGACTTAAAGCGCTGTTCCGCGTTCACTTTAGCAACGGTTACACAATTGATCTTACAGAAAACCATAACTTAATTGCCGGCGATGGTTCGAAACTTATGGTTAGAGATATGAAGATAGGTGACAAGATAAAAATATCTAACCATGTCCTCATGCCCCAACTGGAATTGGCTGGCTGTGCCGATGGTTTCACTCAGCCAAATTTCGGAACAGATAACTTGTATGCTACAGAGTCAGCAGATTTTGCAACCGTTATTTCAGTTGAGGATTTGCATATTGTTGAAGAGGTCTTCAATATCACAGTGGATCATCCCCTTCACCAATTTGCGGTAAATGGAATAATTTCAGCGAATTGCGGCGAGCAGTGGCTGGGCCCATATGAAAACTGTTGTTTAGGTTCCGTGAATTTGAACGAGCACTGCGGACCGGATGGGACCGTAGATTGGGAATTACTGCGACAAAGCGTGGTGCTGTCGACGCGTTTCCTCGATGATGTGGTCGAAGCAAATGCATATGTGCCTGCTGTTCCACAATTGACCGAAGCCGCACATAAAGCCCGCCGCATCGGCCTTGGCATCATGGGCCTTGCCGATTTGATGTATCACGTCGGCGTGCGCTATGGCTCGCCCGAGGGGCAGGAGTTCGGCGCGCAGGTGATGGAGTTCGTCCGCTATCACGCCATGCGGACCAGCGTCGAGCTGGCCGAAGAGCGCGGACCGTTCCCGGCCATCGAAGGCTCGATTTACGATATGGATAACATGACCTGGACTCCGCCTCAGTCGCTGGTGAGTTATAGCCATGACTGGCGAAGGCCCGCGGTCGAGTGGGATGCGATCGTGGATGGGATCAGGAAGCATGGCATCCGCAACGCCGCCCAGACCACCGTTGCACCGACCGGCACGATTGCCACCGTCGCCGGTTGTGAAGGCTATGGTTGTGAGCCTGTCTTTGCGCTCGCTTATTTCCGTCATGTGAACGACAATGGCAAGGATCTCAAACTCACCTACGCCAGCCCGCGTTTCGATGAAGCCCTCAGGAAGCTTGGACTCGGCGAAGAGAAGCGCCAGGAGATCGTCGAGCAGGTGATGCGCGAAGGCACCTGCCAGCACATCCAGGACATTCCTCAAGCAGTGCGCGATACGTTCGTGGTCTCAGCGGATATCACCGCCGAGGAACATGTGCTCATGCAGGCTGTCCTGCAAGCCTTCGTGGATAACTCGCTTTCGAAGACCGTCAACTTCCATGAGACCGCTACCGAAGAGGATGTTGCCAAAGCCTACATGCTGGCCTGGGAACTGGGCTGTAAAGGGATCACCGTCTACGTGACCGGTTCGCGTGAGAAGGTCGTGCTGGAAACAAAAGCCACCGCGGAGAAGAAAGACATCGCGCTGAGCGGAGCAACAAATGAAGCGAGGAGCGCAGACGAAGCGCGCGTAGTTTCCAAGTCCGAGATCTCCGCCGCGTTCCCCATGGACACCAAGAAGCCCCGCCCGCGTGCATTGGTGGGAAAAACCTATAAAGTGGAGACTCCTGTTGGCAAAGCATTCGTGACCATCAACGAGAACGGAGGCGAACAGCCGTTCGAAGCCTTCATCAATACGGCCAAGGCTGGCTCGGAGACCGCCGCAGTATCTGAAGCCATAGGGCGGTTGATCTCGTACATCCTCCGTATGACCTCGCCCACCAAACAAACAGACCGCATGCGTGAGATCGTCCGTCAATTGCTTGGCATTGGCGGCGGACGTTCCCTCGGGTTGGGACCCAACCGCGTGCGCTCCCTGCCGGATGGCATCGGACAGGTGCTCGATATGTACCTGCGTGAAAAGTCCGGTGCATTGCCAGTGATGGAAGAGAAAACGAATGGCAATGGCGGCATGGGTCATAAGATCGAAGATGAGGCGGCAGCCCAGATGGAAGTTGCCTCCCAAAAGATGAGGATTGGCGACCTGTGCCCCGAGTGCGGTGAAGCCGCCGTGGTGAACGAAGAAGGCTGCCGCAAGTGCTACGCCTGCGGGTACAGCGAGTGCTAATATGTAATATAGAGAGACAGTCACTCGCTTTATGCAGTGACTGTCTCTCTCATTGGGGATAACCCGAAACACGGATGACACGATGACAACCCCGATTGCTCTTCAGCTTTATACGGTTCGCGATCTATTGGCTCAGGATTTTGAAGGTACGATTCGCAAAGTTTCCGACCAGGGTTATATGGGCGTGGAAACCGCGCATATGTTTGGCGTTTCGCCCGCTTCGGCTGCCAAATTGTTTGATGAACTGGGCCTGACCGTGATGGGTGCACATAGTCCACTGCCGCTCGGTGACGAAAAGCAGGCAGTGCTCGACACGCTGGCTGCGCTTCGTTGCAAACGCTTGATCGTGGCCTGGCAACCGCCGGAAAAGTATAAGTCCCTGGATGGGATCAAGAGTATCTGCGACACCCTTAATGAAGGCGCGGCGATTGCCAAAGCCCATGGTCTTCAAGTGGGTTATCACAACCATTGGTTTGAGTATGAACTCGTGGAGAACCGTATTCCCATCGATGTCATGCTCGAACACCTTGACCCCGACGTATTCTTTGAAGTCGATGTGTATTGGGTACAAACGGCCGGACAGGATCCCCTGCAGAGGGTCCGCCGCCTTGGTTCGCGCGCGCCTCTCTTGCATGTCAAGGATGGCCCTTGTCAACTCGAAGCGCCGATGACGGCACTTGGCGAAGGCGTGGTTGATATTCCGGGCGTGGTGGCGGCTGGGGCGGGTTCGACCGAGTGGTTGGTCGTGGAACTCGATCGCTGTGCCACCGATATTATGGAAGCAGTCCGTAAGAGTTATCAATACTTGATCGGAAAGGGCCTGGCCCGTGGAACCAAAACCTAAAATTGGCATTGGTGGGCGCTCCCTGCAGGATGGCATCGGACAAGCGCTTGATATGGATCTGCGGGAAAAAGCCGACACCCCACCTGGTATGGAAGCCAAGCGCCGCGAATGCGGTGACAGCATGCCCTTTGGACAAGCCGCCGTAGTGAATGCAGAGGGCTGCACGGGCGTTCAGCCAGCGAAGCCGCAAGGATAGTCTATCTGGTCCCCACTAACGCTTGCGCGGTGGGCGCGGGTCCATCTGCAGCTTCGGCGTGGCCTGAATGCGGACCTCTGACGCATCCGGTCGATGCGGTGAGAATTTTTCTTCGAGCCAGGCGATGACCCGCGCGATCGCCACCACCGGGATCAGCAAGATACGCGCGAAGACCAGCAAGGCCCTCGGCCATTCCGGCGGGACCTGAACGGCCGGAAGCGATCCGGTCTCTCCATGATCATGCAGGATTTCGGCCGCAGCCTCCAATGCGGCGGAGACGGCGCCCTCCATGCAGGCCAGATCAATCGCGTTTTTGACATAGTCTCCTGCCAGGTAGAGGTTCTCGATCTTCGTTTTCGGATGAGGTCGGCTGGGCCAGGCGCCGATCGTGTTGATGAACAGTGGCACGTCTGTGTTCGGATTCAATTCCCAGCTTTCGACATCCGCTGGCGTAATGGGCAGGTACTCGCAGATCTCTTTCAGCAGCAGGTCTTTGGCGCGTTCTTTGCTGACCCCATTCAATGGAGTGTAATTGCTCGATATGAAGGAAAGCTGGTGCTCTCCCTGTGGCCCCTTCCAGTGAGGCGTGACGTCGATGAAAGACAGCGCGTAGTAGCTTCCATGAAGAAACACGTGTTCCCGAGGCAGATCTGGCAGCGCTCCCCGCAGACGCAGGTGTAAGGCCGACATCGGTTGCGCTTCAAGAAAATGCAGGTTGCCGAGCTCGGGATCGGCTTCGTAAAGACTGTCATGCAGCCAGGTCCGAGTGACTTCAAAAGGGGTGCAGAGGGCATAGGTATCGGCAGACAGCTGGGTACCATCGCGCAGAGCAACCGCCTTGACGGCGCCTTCTTGCATGATTACCTCACATACTTCGGAGTCATATCGGATCTCGACTCCCAGGGTTTCGAGCCCGCGCACCTGCGGCTCGATGAAAACCGTCTGAAGATCCCCCGGCAGGATGGACAGGAACGGGCTGGCCTGCCGCACCCAGTAGCTGGCGATCCGTTTGGCCGTCATCGCGCTCAGGTCATAGACCGGAATGGCGGAGGCCTTGAGCACGTTCTCCTGTCCCATCTCTGCGACGGATTCGCTCGTATACCATTTGCCGCGTATAAGTCCGATCTGGCTCACACGGTCCAGGAATCTTTTGTCGGAGAGCGGCCGGCTGATCATATCCAGCACGGAGTAGATATAGAGCAGGTTGTGGTACCACGGCAGGAGGCCATTAAAGATGTAATGCCACAGCGCGGACAGGCCCGACGGTCCGAGCACGGTGACTTTGCGCGGATACCCACCAGGAAAAAGGAAGTGATAGCAGTCGAAGTCGATCAGCTGCACACCGATCCGTTCCACGATTGTCCGGACGTTGGGGTACCACTTCGGGAAGACATGATAACCATGTTCCACCACGTGCCCATTCCTGATATCCGAACCCGCCTTGCCTCCCAAACGCCTGGAACGCTCGAGCAGCGTGACATGCCAGCCGCGCAGTGCCAACTCACGGGAAACGGTCATACCGGCCAAGCCTCCCCCGACGACAATCGCAGAAGGCGCGTTTTTTGCGTTCATTGGCTCCCTCGTCTGTAGTTGGATCAGGTTTACCTAATGTTATTTCTTTGCGGTGATAATGGTCATGATACCATCACTCTGGAATGAAGGGGCACCTGAAGGTGTGATGATAAAATAAAACGATGAAGCGAATGATGTTTCCCATCCAAACGAGAGTTCACCCGCTTGGGTCGCCGCCTGTCATGGAGACGCTTCCGAGGGCAATTGAGCGGATGATTTCGGAGCTCAAGCCTGAGAAGATCATTCTGTTTGGCTCGTATGGGGTTTCAACCCCGGAGAGCTATGTGGATCTGCTCGTGATCGTAAAGACTAAACCCAAAGAGATGGACAGATACGTCGCGGACTCCAATCTGCTCTATCCGCGCCAGCTTCCCGTGAATATCCTGGTGAAAACGCCAAAGGAAATAAAAGCGTCTTCCCGCAAAAAAGGGAATTTATACCTGCGCGAAATTCTCACGAAAGGCAAGGTTATTTATGAGCGACCAGCAGGTTGAGATTGAAAAGACGACAAGCATAGCATGACAGTCCCGCATACTTTTAGCGGGAGCCCCGCGGGTACAGTGCGCCCTTTGGGCAAGCCGCCTTGGTGAACGGGGATGGCTGCACGGGCAGCCCCGCTCGGGATAAGTACCCTCGGGACGCCCGTAGGGACGGCCTGCGCCCAAAGCGTTATGCTTGTGGATATAGTGAGTGACTACCATCCAAAAAAGTGGCTGTAGATCCTCGTTCGGCGCCTTGAAGATCCACACCGAGCGGAAAAAACCTACATCAAGTAAAAAGAGTGTGTTTCTATGGAGGACTGTTTCAACGACAGGAATAAAAAATGAGTTCTCCCGTCTTTCTTAATTGGAAGAGATTTTGGTGCCCTCGGGAAGGTTCTTATCGACTTACTGAGCGTGGATATTTAGTCGATTATGATAATGCCCCATCGTATTTAGCTGATCCCAATATTGTTACACTCGAAAATCTTTTTGATGCCCGTTGCCTAGTCCTGTTGGGAGAACCTGGCATTGGTAAGTCAACTGAAATTGATAAACACTCCAAATTCATCAGAGAAAAAACCGAGAGTACAGGAGACGAATTCCTTAAATTTGATCTGAAAGATTATCAGACAGATCAGAGATTGTTCGATGCTATTTTTGAGCATCCCACATTTAAGAAATGGCAAAAGGGAGAAAACCGCCTCTATTTATTTTTGGACAGTTTTGATGAAGCCCTTCTGAACATCAATGTTCTTTCAACTGCATTGCCTGCTGAACTCAAACACCTCCCTGTAGAAAAGCTGTATTTCAGAATTGCAAGTCGAATTGCTGATTGGCCAATAAGTCTCGAAAATGAACTCAAATCTATTTGGGACAAGCAGGAAGAACAAAATGTACTTATTTACGAGTTGTTGCCTTTACGAAAACAGGATATTGAAGAATTTGCAAAAGCAAATGATATTGACAGTGATGTTTTTACAAAAAATGTCGAGGAGCGGGATGGTCAGCCATTTGCAATCAAGCCCATTACTTTACAGTTTCTAACAAAAATATATAAGCGCGATGGTGATATTCCCAAATCTAAAAAAGAGCTGTATATAAAAGGAAGCCTTCAGTTGTGTACCGAAGAAAACAAAAGCCGTATTACATCACGAAGGTCTGGAAGATTAACCCCAGAGCAAAAAATGAAAATCGCAGGCAGAATTGCGGCATTAAGTTTGTTCTCAAATAAGGCCACAATCTGGATTGGATACCATCAAGATGATTGTCAAGAGGGGGATTTGGCAAAGCAATCGCTAGATGGCGGACGAGAGTCTGTGAATGGAATTGACTTTTCGGTTGGTCCTGACGAAATCAATGAAGCTTTGAATACTGGATTGTTTTCCGCAAGAGGACAGGAAAGATTGGGGTGGTCTCATCGAACCTATGTAGAATTTCTGGCGGCGTGGTATCTGATCGAACATAAATTTGAAGAGTCAAAAGTACTAAGCTTGATCTCCCATTCTGGAGATCTGAATCAACGACTGACCCCCCAACTCCAAGAAACAGCTGCATGGTTGGCTACATTTTCTAGCAGTATATTTGACATCCTAAAAGATACGAACCCCGAGGTTCTAGTACGCAGTGATGTAATGGCGGCAGATTCGTCAGTTCGCGCATCTTTAGTCGAAGCGCTATTAACGATGTATGCGTCTGGGAAACTTTTCGAGCTCGAATGGAGAGATATTTTCCAATATAAAAAATTAGACCACCCTGGCTTGGCAAGTCAACTTAGTAGATTTATGAGCGATAAAAATAAGAATTTTAGAACCCGCAGACTGGCTATTGATATTGCTGAGGAATGTATATGCTTAGATTTGTTAGATGAGTTTGCGCAAATTACTTTGGACCGCAGTGATTTGCTACCTATAAGAGAACAGGCTGCCCATGCAATAATGAAAATAGGAGACAGAAAAACTAAGTCGAAATTAAAAGCTCTAATCACAAGTTCAGGGAGTGATGATTCAAATGATGAATTAAGGGCATATGGGTATATGAGTAATTGGCCCGATAATATGACAGCCAATGAGTTATTTCAATTAATTTCCCCTCCAAAGCAGGATAGTTTAATAGGGTCTTATTCAGAATTCTTAGATAGGCTATTAGTACAACACTTGAAGCTGCAAGATATTCCTGTTGCCCTAGGTTGGGTCGCAAAATCTTCTGAAAATCACAGAATGCCTGGCGACCCACTAAATGAACTAATGAACCAGATAATGCTTCTGGGTTGGAACAACTTAGACGAACCGAGGATTTTGACACCGTTTGCAATGGCGGCTTTGTCAAGAATTAACAACTATTATGGGGTTTTCAGTAGACCAATTTCTTTGACGATACAAGAAAACTCCTCGCCATTAGAAATGATTGAAAAAGATGATAATAAGAGGCATATTCTTGTTATTGAAATTTTGAATTTATCGACTCAAGTATCATTTGATCCTTTATATTTAATATTTGGACAAACACCGTTGATCTTCCGAAAGGACTTCGATTGGTTAATAACCACTTATGTAACAGTAAAAGATGTTTCACAGAAAACTACCATAGCCAATTGGTTAAGTAGAATCTGTGATTTGACCAATTTAGATCAGATGAGCACTTTATACAACTTGTGCGAAAGGGATGCAATTTTCAAGGAGATTTTCAGGGGATGGTTTGACGCAGTTGAGTTCGGCACAGAACGAGCGATTAAACAAAAAGAATGGTTCCTTGCAAGTCAGAACGTAAATGAATCATCCCCCAAGGTAGATCCTCCATTGGCTGAGAGAATAAATATTCAGTTGGAAAAGATCGAACAGGGCAATGTATCTTCTTGGTGGGTCTTGAATCGTGAGTTAACAATAGATGAGGCTATTGCCCGATATGGTAATGAATTTGAGCAAGATATTACTGAATTACCTGGCTGGAAAGGCTCTGATAATGGAATCAAGGAAAGAATATTATCTGCAGCAAAAAGATACATACGTGAAGGTGATCCACATAATAAAAAGTGGGCGGGTAAGAATATCATTTTTTACAGGCCTGCAATGGCAGGTTATCGAGCGCTACGATTGATACTCAAAGAAAACCATAACGACGCTCTTGAGTTTGATGCTCAAATATGGCAAAAGTGGGCATCGATCATTTTTGCTTATCCAATGGAAAGTAGCGAAAAAGCCAAGCTATTGGATGAGACTTTGCTAAAAGTAGCCAATATATACGCCTCGGATGAAATTAAGAAAGCTCTGATATTTTCTATAAAAAAAGAAAACCGCAAAGATGGTTGGATTGAACTAAATCGTCTTAATTGCATTTGGGACGATAAACTCGAAGCTGTTTTATTGAGAAGGTTAAAACTCAAAAATTTGCAGCCAAATTTATTTCGATCAATACTAGGGTTTTTGCTACAGCATCACTCGCAGTCAGCCCAAGATTACGTAATTCGAAAAATAAAAGCTTATCAGGGAGATCACAAAGCGAATGAGAAAGAGAATGTTGCAGCAGCTATACAACTCCTTTTAGTCTATAATGACAACCCAAAGTGGGATGTCATTTGGGGTGTTTTGAAAGAAGATTCGGAACTTGCAGATGATGTAATTGGTGGACTTGCCTATCATCAAGAAACTCAAAAAGCATTCTCTTTTTTACCATTTGATCAACTGGCTGAACTATATTTATTTTTGGTAAAGCACTATCCACCCGAGGATGATCCTAAACACGAAAATGGAGGGATGTATGCTGTAACTGTTCGAGATAAGATTGGGGATTGGAGGGATTCAATCCTAAACTTTATGGCAAATAGAGGGTCCCCAGAAGCGTGCGGTGCTTTGCGAGGGTTATCGGTTGAATTGCCGCATTATGAGCACCTTCAATACACACTCTTCAAGGCAGAATTCAATATGAGACAAAAAACATGGACGCCTCTTAATGAGACTGAACTTTTAGATTTATTTTTGAGATCAGATGCGATTCTTGTTGAGAGTGAGCAGCATCTTTTAGATGCGGTTATTCAATCTTTGAAAAATTTAGACTTACTTCTCCAAGGGGAAACACCAATGGCAATTTCTCTCTGGAACGAATGGAATGAGAATCATAAAAATCTCTATCGCCCAAAAGACGAAAACAGGCTTTCAGATTATGTCAAAACACATTTGGAGAAAGAGTTAAAACAAAGAGGCGTTATCGTAAATCGCGAGGTCGAAATCAGGCGTGGCGAGGAAACCGATATTCGTGTTGATGCGATTAAGAAAACTGCTAACAGTGGTGTTTACGATACGGTTACAGTAATTATTGAAGTAAAAGGATGCTGGCATCACGAACTCGAAAATGCTATGATGGCCCAGTTAAAAGATCGATACCTGAAAAATAACCGATGTCGGGTTGGGTTATATCTAATCGGATGGTTTAATTGTGATAAGTGGGATCGAAAAGACTACCGTTGTGACAATGCCCCTAAATATAGCTTGAACGAAGCAAAAATACGGTTCGAAAATCAGGCCGTAAGTCTATGCACCGAAGATATTTTCATAAAGTCTTATATCTTGAATCTATCTTTATGATTTGGATCACCACAATTTTATCTTTCACTGAAGAAGAGCCTCTCCGCTCCAGCTCGGCGTGGGTTTTTGCACTAGCACCCTGCAAAGGGTCGACCCCGCCAAATTGTTATGACTGCAAGGACTCGAGCCTCACTCGTCAAGCGGTAAAGGGACTGCGGGATTGCCGCTTTGCCCGGATCGCTAAAGTGACGGTCACCGAAGTGTGACTCCAGATCTCCCAGTCGTGCAAGCTCCAGCCTTTGTGCTTGTCTCTTCTCTTCCAGGTAGTGTAACGAGCGGGGTACAATCATCGTTCTAATCGTTCAAGCTCAATGGAGGTCCTATGCGCCTGGAAGATCTCAACTGGATGGATGTCGAAAAGTATCTTCAGGGGGAAGACCGCCTGATGCTCGTGACGGGTTCGACCGAGCAGCACGGTTATTTGAGTCTATTGACCGACATTAAGATCCCGTTGGCGCTGGCAGAGGCTGCCTCACAGGCCACGGGTGTGTTGGTCGCCCCACCATTGAACTTCGGGGTCTCGCCATACTTTCTTGCCTATCCTGGCACCTTGAGCCTGCGCGCCGCCACCTTGTGCTCCGCCGTGGAGGACATCGTCCGCTCTGCATATGGGCACGGCTTCAAGCGCATCCTCGTGGTGAACGGGCACGGAGGTAACAGTCCCGCCCGCAGCCACTTGCAGGAAGTCAACAACACTCTGCCGGACCTGCGGCTCAACTGGTACGACTGGTGGCTGTCCTCCTCGGTCCAGGCTGTTGGGAGGAAACATAACTTGAAGCCATCGCACGCCAACTGGTTGGAGGCGTTCGCTTTCACCATCGTCGGTAAGCTGCCGGATGGAATTAAGACCCCGCCGAATGTCCCCAGCGCGATCATGGATGCAAAGACCGCGCGCATTGTTTACGGAGACGGCTCCTTCGGCGGCGCTTATCGTGCCCCGCAGGATGTCATGGACGAGCTATTCACGGCCTGCGTGCAGGACGTCCTGGGACTATTGGCCTTCGATTAGCTTCATATCCCGCCGCAGTGTTGTTGCCCTCTATTTCCAAATTGGAGTACCTGTGTCATAATCCCTTCGGCAGGACCCGTATCCGGTTCCCGAGGGAGCCACCGTCTTTGTTCCTCACAGAAACGAGGCTGCATTGGCAAGTCTGTCCGCACCGGAACAGCCCAAGACAGTCGATGAAGTGATTGCTTTTCCTTTGGAAAAGAGCTATGAATAATGCCCCTTCCGGCATTGTCACCTTCCTTTTCACCGATATTGAAGGCAGTCTAAAGCTCGCGCTGGAGCATCCCGATGACATGCCTGCTCTCCTCGCACGCCATCACGAGATTCTGAATCAGTCCGTTCAAACCTATCACGGATATGTCTTTCAAATCATTGGAGATGCCTTTTGTGTGGCATTTTCCTCTGCGATGGAGGCATTGAACGCTGCCGTCGACGCACAAAGATGTTTACAAAACGAAGCCTGGACCCCTGCACCGATCAAAGTGCGCATGGGAATTCACACGGGTACTGCACAACTCAAGGACAATGGACAATATTCGGGATATGCAACGTTAGCAGCCAGTCAACTCGTTATGTCTGCTGGGTATGGGGGCCAAATTCTCCTCTCTGGTGCGACACGTGACCTGGTAGGGGACATGCTGCCCAAAGATGTCGAATTGCTGGATCTGAGAAAGAGGCGCCTGAAAGAGCTACTGCCCCCCGAGCATTTGTATCAGCTCAATGTGTCCGGACTTCCCAGCACGTTTCCACTATTAAAAACTCTCGATTCTTTTCCAAACAATTTACCTCCCCAGCTCACCACCTTTATCGGTCGTGAAAATGAGATTGCCGAAGTAAAACACGAATTGGCTGCGCATCGTCTGGTCACCCTGACAGGTTCGGGGGGAACTGGCAAGACGCGCCTGTCCCTTGAGGTTGCAATGGACTTGCTCGATCAATTCGATCATGGGGTTTGGTTTGTGGAACTTGCACCCCTGGCGGATCCCGAACTGATTCCACAAACCATTCTTTCTACCATCGGCATCAATGAACAACCAGGCAAGACGCCACTGGAAATCTTGAAAGAATATCTGCGAGAGAAGAAGGCACTGATTGTGCTCGATAATTGCGAGCATCTGATCGAAGTCAGCGCAAAGGTGACAAATACGCTGCTCAACGCCGCACCCCATATAAGGATTCTGGCTTCGAGCCGTGAGGCGCTCGGCGTCAAAGGAGAAGCGTCGTATCCCGTCCCCTCACTTTCCTTGCCCGACCCAAAACATCTGCCTGTGCTCGAACAACTCTTACAGTGTGAAGCCGTGCGACTCTTCATTGACCGCGCCTTTTTAGTTGCTCCACACTTTGCCGTGACAAAAGAGAATGCCTCTTCCGTCACACAAATTTGCTGTTGCCTTGACGGGATCCCACTCGCCATCGAACTCGCCGCGGCGCGCCTCAAGAGTCTTACGGTACATCAAATCTCCTCCCGCCTTGATGATCGCTTCCGCTTGCTGACGGGCGGCGCACGAACAGCCGTGCCGCGCCACCAAACTTTGCGCGCCTTGATTGATTGGAGCTACGACCTCCTCTCTGAAAAAGAACGCTTGTTGTTACGCCGACTCTCCGTCTTTGCAGGCGGCCGGACTCTCGAAGCCGCGGAAGAAGTCTGTTCAGGTGATGGCATAGAAACTTATGATGTACTGGATTTGCTCACGCAACTTGTAAATAAATCTCTTGTCGTTGTTGTTGCCGAAGGTTCGCGCAGCGGTGAGGCTCGTTACCGCATGTTGGAAACCATCCGCCAATATGCGCGCGCAAAGTTATTGGAAGCGGGACGCGACGAGATTGTTCGTAAGCGTCATCTCGCGTATTTCGTGAAACTGGCAGAACAAGCCGAGCCCGAACTATATCGTTCCAATCAAGTCTTCTGGTTGAACAAACTGGATGATGAGATTGACAATCTTCGCACGGCATTGGAACGGGCACTTGCTACCGATACAGAATCTGGTCTACGAATTGCCGCCTTCCTTCGGCAATTCTGGACGGCGCGCAGTTATACTCAGGAAGCGGGTAAATGGCTGGCGCAACTTTTGGAGCATTACGATAAGGCAGACTCGCTACATGTTCAGGCGCTCATTACCTACTCTTTGTGCCTGGAGGATAATACGCAATCTCGCATTGCTGCCGAGCAAAGCTTACAGATCGCGCGTATGCTCTCCGATCAGCTGTCCGAAGCGCAAAGCTTATTGAATATCGGACTGGCAATTTCGCGCCAGGGATACTTAGGAGAGGGCCTTCCGTATGTTGAGCAGAGCCTGTCCTTATTTCAGGCTCTAGGCGATAAACTCGGACAGGCAGAAGCAACGTTTTTACTAAGCAGGAACCATCATGATTTGGAGCATTCCAAAGCCCTGGTTGTGGAAAGCCTGAGACTCTATCGCCAATTGGGACATCTTTGGGGTATTGCTACTTCTCTCAAGGAATTGGCTTTTCGAACGATTCGGGGAGGCGACTTTTCCTCGCCGCTCCAATCACTGGCAGAAGCGCGCGGGCTTTATCGTCAGCTTGGTGACCAGGGAGGGGAAGCCTCTGTCCTGGAGTATCAGGGGACCCTTGCTTTTTGGACAGGCGACTATCAGCAGGCTTTCTCGTACTACGAACAGTCTATTATGTTAAATGAGGAAATTGGTGACAATAACAACGATTGGGCGCGTGTCAACATGGCGTATACACGATTACGGCAAGGCAAGATCACGAAAGCAATAGATCTGTTCGAACTTTGCATCCAACATTTCCAAAAAGGGAATACTTTGATTGGCCTGGTTTATACATTAGAAGGCTTGGCCAGCCTGTATGTAAATCAAGACCAACCTGAACGCGCCGCGCAGATCTTCGCCTGGGCAGATGGTATACGGGAAAAGATCGACGATCGTCGTCCACCCCTCGAGCAGGCTTCCGTAGATAAAGATTTGAAAGTCATCCATTCCAGGGTAAACGATGCTGAATTTGCAAAACTCTCCGCAGAGGGTCGTGGCATGACGACAGAACAAGCCATAGCTTTTGCCTTGAAGGAGTCGCAATGAGACATCCCTCTGGCACTGTCACCTTCCTATTCACGAATATGGAAGGAAGTACGAACTTCAGCGCAAGCGGTAAAGGGACTGTAAAGTATTTTTCTCCGGCCTCGCGATATAATACTTTCAACGAAGGGGTGGGGTCAGCGTAGAAATCCCCTCAGGGCGGTGAGGGGTAGGAAACCAAAATTCCAAACAGATACACAGAGCATATAGGGAGGATATAGACACCTTATAGACACCCTTTGACAGGTCTTGACCAACCGTGGACAACTCTTGACATCTACTTGCTCGGCGTGGGTCTTCCCCTGCAGCCGCACGCATCCTTGGGCAGTGGGATCACGAATGTTAGCCGCTTACTTCTCGCCGCCCAGCCATTGATAACTGCCTGTGGACTGTATCCCCTCATCCACCATTTTTACGGTCAGATCAGGCAGAGAAACATGATAGAGAGTCCATTGTTGATCCGATTGTGTTACCGAAAAGAAAAAGCAACTTGAATCAGGACACCAAATGAGCTCAGAGACTTTTTCCTCACTAACCTGAACCGCTGCTTGGCCTTCGGCTTCCAGCCAAAGACCATCCTTTACGGATGCGCTCCATTTCCCATTGGGCGCGGGATAATGGGCTGGTTCCAGCGGCGCCGGTGTTGGCGTCAGCTCTGTAACACATCTGGAATTGCCCTGGTAATTAAAAGCCTGAAAACCATTGGGGTCATTTTGGCAGTTTTCGCTGGCGACAAACAAGCCAGTTTTTTCATCCCACTCTGGAAAAGATAGGGACTCCGAACCTTCGAGGCGGCGAATTGTGGAATCTTTGATCGATACCAGGTAGGTGCCCTGCCGATATTTTCCCGTATCGAATGTATATAACGCAATCGTCTCATGAACGGGGTCAAAACTTGCCGATCCAAACACACTGTCGAACAATATTCGATTTGTGCCGGCCTTCAGGTCCACGAGGCGCAGAAGACGTGCCACATCCGCGTTGACAAGAAGACCTTCATACGCCACGAAGTGCTGGTCGTCCAACCACTGCATAATCGTTTGCTGCGCGGACGCGCCCTCTGTGGGGTAAAGCAATTTGATTTCATTGGAGTTTACAGAGACGGACCAAACAGAGGTTGGGGGCTTTGAGAGCGGATCAAAGAAAAAATCTGCATCGTTGAGAAGCTCCTGCATAATGATTTGCGTTCCATCCGGTGACCATTCGATCGGTCCAACCCAGTCTGGGCCATTGGTCAAGCGTCGCAAACTGCCATCCTGTGCGTCATACACAAACAAGTCGGAGGAGGCCGCATCCAGGACGGCGGTGAACGCCAGGTAACGACCGTTCGGCGACCACTGCGGTGCCTGTTGCATCATCTGGCCCCAATTGGCACGAAAGTCTTCACAGACGTTTGCATTCTTTCCACATCGCACCAGCGGAAAACGGTCGCGAATTTTCCCACCCGGCAACTCAAAGATGATCAATTCAGGGGCGGCGTCATCCGCAGACCGGTAAAAACTGGCCAGCAATCCGCCCTTTTCGTCGCCCGTGAAGAACGTATTGCAGACTGTGTACCAGGACTGCCCGTAAACGCGCATCCCGGTGACCTGCAATGGTCGAAATAGATACAGCCCGTCAGCATACTGCGCCATGTAATTGTCTGAATTTCCGCCTTCCNTGAGGAACTCGCTGACCGGACGAGAACATCCGGANGACGTGATGGACGTGCGGCCGGAACCGTCCTGGTTCAGGAGAATGAATTCCGGAGGCACCTCATCGCTGCCGGGCATTCCCGAGAGAGGCGAGTTATGCACATAAAGCAACCACGGACCATCGGCAGACAGAGAACCTGTGGGCTCAGGTGTCGGCACTGGATTTTCAGGAGTAAGTGTTGGCGCGGCGGTAGCAGCGGGTGCCGGGGTCTGTGTATTTCGAACCGGAACGGGCGTGAATGTTGACGTGGATACAGCTGTTTCGGATGGCACGGCTGTCATCGCTGGCGTACAGGAAACGGTCAGGGTGAGGAGCAAAAAAGGAACGATGATTTTTATTTTCACGGGTTACCTTCTTCTGCAAGGGACTGTCCAACGGTTGGCGTTTGCGAGCCCTGTCGGTAGCTACAATCAGGTGGAGTGTCGATAGAACTGCTTCGCAAAACGACCACGATCCCCGACATGACGCTGAAATATCCTCTATGATACAGCACTACCCCATATATGCAAGCGGTAAAGGGACTGCGGAATGATCCTTTTATCTGGTTTCGAGACGCTACGCGCGGTCAATGAAACGATGGGGGCCACGTCAGGCTAATTTTTCAAAATCTGCCTGTCCATATCTGTGGGTGTTTTGGAAGAAGCAAGGCACATGGAAGGGAGATGCAACCGAGATGGAAGGAAAGTTTTAGCAAGAATCACCTCTTCCGCCCATTTTTGACCCCTATATCTGGGTGCTACCCAAGGCAGTGGATCACAGTTGTTAACCGCTTATTTCTTGCCTCCCAGCCATTGGTAACTGCCTGTAGACATTATCGCCTTCGTTATCGTTCAAGATGGGCTCCTGGCTCCTCTGTGGAGTGCAAAAGAGTCCAAAACGTCGGCGGTGACTGGCGCGATTGCCGCGGATGGCACTGCCGCAACGCGGTGTGGTCGTAGCCTGGCTTGGATTGAGTGGAATGCTTTTACTCCGGTATAGCTTCGAGGATCGAGAGCGAAAGCGGAGTCGGCAGGAGGCGGATGAGCCGGAATCCGGCAGATCGCAGCAAATGGTGGAACTCTTTTTCGCTCCGCTCCCGCCCACCAACTTCCACCAGCATGATCAAATCTGAACGCACAATCTCTGGCGCCTGCTCCACACGCTCCGGCAAAATCTTTTCGATAATGTACAATCGACCTTTTTCCTGAATAGAGACGCGACAGTTTTTCAGGATGGCTAGCGCCTGTGAATCAGACCAATCATGCAAAATCGTTTTTAGGAGGTAGACATCCGCACCGGATGGCACACGTTCAAAGAAATTTCCAGCCACACACTGCACCCGGTTGCCGGCCTCGAGAGTTGCAACTGCGCCTTCGATGACGTGAGGCAGATCAAACAAGATTCCGCTGGCCTTTGGAGACATCTTTAAGGCTTCCTTGAGCAGATCCCCATACCCTCCTCCCACATCCACAATCGTTCGAGCATTTTCAACATCCAAGTAGAAAGCGAGCAATGAATGGAGCATTCCCTTACCGCTGAAGTTTTGGTTAAACGCCTGGGCAGTCAGCGGGTCACGGGCAAAATGATCGAAGACACTCTCCCCATAACAGCGGCGGAAGGGCGTCTCTCCGCTCTGAACGGCAGGCAGCAAATCAAACCAGGCGCGTGCCAGGTCACCCTCAATGATCACCTGCCCGCGCAGGGAAGCAGGATGATCGGTAGACAGCCGTTCCCCTGCAGAGGTCAGGCCAAAACGGCCGTCGTGTCCCTCGTTCAGCACCTCCAACATTACCAGCCCGCGCAGCAACCGATAGAGCGTATCCGCCTCGGAGCCAATTTTTTCCGCCAGTTCAGCCCCACTGCGCGGCCCGTAGCTCAGATGGTCCGCGATCCCCAGCCGGGCACACACATACACCAACTGGAAATTCATCGGCATGAGCATATGCTGCATGATCATTTTGTGCGGATCTTGTGTGGTATGCCGCCAACGCTTTAACTTTTTTTGGAGTCCTGCCATCCAGAGCAAAAGCGAGAACCAGAGTTTCATCATTGCTTTCCTGTACATTTTCAATTGTGTGTAAACCTAGAGCAAGTATAGTTTGCTTGAAAATCTCACCAGGTGAATCTACCAATTACAATCGTAGTTACCCCGGCTGCGGTTTGGGCGTTCCCTTGGCAGGCGGCAAAGGGACTGCGGAACGGTCCATTTCTCCAGCCTCGCGATAGACTGTCAACGAAACGGTGGGGGCCGCGTCAGGCTAATCTTTCAAAAACTGGCTGTCCACATGTTGGGATCCACATGTGGGGGTGATTTTCATCAAGCAAGGTTCCATCAAGAATCTCAGGATTTACCCATTTTAAACCCCATATCTGGGGAATGTGATTCATAAAGTGACAGTAACAGTTGCGAAGCATCCCTCCTTCCCTTCGGGAAGCCTGCGCCTACAGGAGGTGATTGTCACTTTTTCAGTTGAGAAAAATCCAAACCTAAGGCAACCTCCCTTCCCAGTCTCGGGAAGGGAGGTTGTTTATTTGTCTGTAATGGCAGGTTCCCCATTGCACTCTTACCACTCGTCTGCGGTTATTGGCTGACGATCGTGATACTGGCAGGCGCTGACCGGTTGCCCGCGTCGTCGACTGCGATCACGGTGAGCACGTTTTCGCCACCGTGGGTGGCGTAAAGAACTGCTCGATCACAGCAAGTGGTGTCGTCTAGAACGCCGTTCAGGTACACCTCATAGGCGAGGGACGCTTGTGGCGTCTGGTTGTCGAAGGACTGGGTCCAGAATAAATTTATTTCTCGAGCCCCATCGTCTACAACATAACCATTCAAGTTGCCGGGCGATGAAGGCGGCTCCGTGTCCGTCGCGCTGACGGCAGATGTCGTCACTGTGAGGATGTTGCTTGGCACCGACACGTTCGGTCCCCCTGCCCCGTACAGGTCCCGGGCTTTGACAGTGATCTGGTAGCTCGTCTGAGGGGTGAGCCCGTGGACAACGGCGGTCCGGTTCGTGCCCGCATCCACATTAGCGATGCCGTTCACGAAAACCTGGTAGAACAGGTAGGGACCATCGTCGGTGGAGGCTGTCCACGAGAGTGAAATTTCAGTCGGGTTCACGCCAGCCAGCGAGACGACGGGCGGAGTGGGAGCCGTGGTGTCAGCAGGGGGCGTTGCGCTCACTGTGTTGCTTTTCGGGGATTTGTTGCCCGAGCCATCGACGGCGTAGACGTAGATCGAGTAGGTGCCGATCGGGGCCACAAAGTAGTTGAACGTGGTTTGCGTCTGGGGCACGGTATAGGTCGCACCATCGCTCACAACAACCTTATAGGAAAAGGATCCGGAGTTATCGGTGGATGGGTTCCAGGCCAGCGACAGCTTGTAGGACGTTAAAGAGGTCACCCGAAAATTGGTGGGCTTGGTTGGCGCTTGACGATCTCCGGCGGCCAAGGCTGGTGCGGTGCCGCATAGCGATACCAGCACCACAAGGATCGCCGCCGCGACCCTGGCAGTGCGCCAAAAAGGAACGTTCCTGATCATGCTTTACCTCCAATCTCCTCAAAGAAGCTTTTCAACCGCCGCGCGGTTGTCTAGCTGACTATACGGACAAGATGCCGCACCGGATTTGTCAAGGTTCTTAAGTTTCAGCCTTAGAGTGACAATCTACCCAGTTTGTTCATTCTCGCAAGCCGGATGAAAAGCTTAAGAAATGTAGCATATGGGATTGGTTCAACGTTCCTATCCGTAGAAGAGCAGTATTTACTTGATGTTATGATGGAAATATAGAATTATAAAAGGAGAGCTGCGATGCAGATTGGCATGATTGGATTGGGCCGTATGGGAGCCAATATGGCTCAACGTCTAATGAACGACGGCCACGAATGTGTGGTCTTCGACATAAATGCCGGCGCGGTGGCGAACCTCGCCGCGCAAGGTGCCGTGGGAGCCCATTCACTCGAAGACTTTATTGCGCAACTGTCGAAACCGCGCCTGATCTGGCTTATGCTGCCGGCCGCCATCGTGGATCGGGAATTGGCGGCGCTCGCTCCGCTTATGGAAGCGGGAGACATCGTCATCGACGGTGGTAATTCCTTTTATCGCGACGATATTCGCCGAGGTGCTGAGCTGAAGCAGAGAGGAATTCATTATGTGGATGTTGGGACCAGCGGCGGGATCGCCGGACTCGAAGGCGGTTACTGTCTGATGATCGGTGGTGAAGAAGAGATCGTGAGTTATCTCCATCCAATCTTTGCCAGTCTCGCCCCGGGCGTTCACGCCGCAGCGCGCACAGCGGGCCGGGAGAACTGCGATAGCACTGCCGAGCAGGGTTTCCTCTATTGTGGACCCCACGGCGCCGGGCATTTTGTCAAGATGATCCATAACGGGATCGAGTATGGCATTATGGAGGCGTACGCCGAAGGCTTCAACATCCTGCGGAAGGCCAATGCCGGCAAACGAGCGCGCCCTACGGATGCCGAGACAACCCCGCTGCGAAATCCGGAGTATTACCAGTATGAATTGGATCTGCCTGAGATCGCAGAGGTCTGGAGGCGGGGCAGCGTGATCCGATCCTGGCTACTGGACCTGACGGCCGCCGCTCTCCATGAGGATCCCGATCTCAAGGACTACGAAGGCCGGGTCTCGGATTCTGGCGAGACGCGCTGGACCATCGCGGCTGCCATCGATGAGGAGGTGCCGGTGCCCGTCATTAGCGCGGCGCTGTTCGGACGTTTTGAGTCCCGCGGCGACGCCGACTACGCCGACCGGCTCCTCTCGGCGCTGAGAAAGCAGTTTGGCGGGCACGTCGAGAAGAAAGGATGAAGAGATGAACGAAAGTGATGGTAAAGCGGTCCAGTCGGATGCGCTCGTGCTGTTTGGAATCACCGGCGATCTGGCCTACAAGATGATCTTCCCGGCCCTGTATGCCATGGCAAAACGAGGAGCTCTCAGGTTTCCCGTCATTGGTGTTGCTCTTCAAACGTGGAGCCTGGGGCAGTTGTATGAGCGCGTAAAAGACAGTCTCCAGCAGGCCGGAGGCATCGATGATCAAAAAGCATTTGACCAGCTTCTCGCTCTTCTTCGTTATGTCAGCGGAGACTACAGCAATCCAGATACATTCACCGCCCTCAAAAAAGAGTTGGGCGATGCCCGCCATCCGGCCCATTATCTGGCGATCCCACCCTCGCTCTTTGAAACCGTCATCCAGGGGCTCGGAGCGGCAGGCGTAGCCCAGGGTGCACGAGTGATCGTCGAAAAACCATTCGGGCGTGACCTGGACTCTGCCCTGGATCTCAACCACATTGCACATTCAGTCTTCCCGGAAGATGCGATCTTCCGCATCGATCACTTCCTTGCCAAGGAGGCGATCATGAATATCCACTACTTCCGTTTCGCCAATTCGTTCCTGGAGCCGATCTGGAATCGCAACTATGTGGCGAGCGTACAGATCACGCTGGCAGAGAATTTCGGCGTAGAGAACCGGGGTGCGTTTTACGAGACGGTCGGCTGCCTGCGCGACGTGGTTGAAAACCACCTTTTTCAGGAGGTCGCCTTGATCGCCATGGAGCCGCCTGTTTCTGAGGACTTTGATGCCGTGCAGACCGAGAAGGTCAAGGTGTTCCAATCCATGCGCCCGCTGCAGCCGGAGGATCTGGTGCGCGGCCAGTATACTGGCTATCAAGAGGAACCCGGTGTGGCAAAGGATTCTGACGTCGAGACGTTCTGTGCGTTACGTCTTTTCATTGATTCCTGGCGCTGGGAAGGAGTCCCCTGGTTTCTGCGTTCTGGCAAAAATCTGCCCCAAACGGGAAATGAGGTGCTTGTGCGCCTCAAGCCACCTCCACAGAAGCTATTTGAGGACTCACCGCTGACCTTCGACCGCGCAAACTATGTACGTTTCCAGCTTTCGCCTCGTTCCACCATCGCGCTCGCGGCGCGGGTGAAGAGCAAGGGGAAACAATTTGTGGGCGTCCAGGATGAACTCTCCATGATCGAGGAAGAATGTGGAGAGAGATTGCCTTACGAGCGGCTGTTGGAAGATGCCATGTCCGGCGATCGCATGATCTTTACCCGTGAAGATAACGTGGAGGCGGCCTGGGCGGTCGTCGATCCCGTGCTCAAGAATCATCCTCCAGCTCTCCCATACCCGCGCGGCAGCTGGGGACCGAAAGAAGCAGACGCACTCATCGCAAAGTATGGCGGCTGGCATAATCCCGCTTTGAATCCTTCTTCGAAAGACAGGCAGCCGGCTGGTGTCGAGCAGGGAACGCCGCCAACGGTGAAGGAGGTTTTGGGGACTGACTGAGTGTTTTACGCGCTACGACCCATCGGAAGGATATCTGCTCCTTCACATCCGACGGTGCTCGGTGAGGGTCTGGTCTCACCTCGATTTGCCTGGCAAATCGTGCGACGGGCACGCAGTACTGGCGCACACCATCCTCGCGTCCGGCACCTGCGCTGACGCACGGTGTCACGCCGTAGGCGTGCCAGGGAGTATCGCGTAGTGCTCCCAAGTGATGGCTGAGGGAGCGACCCCACCGAATTATCCGGACTAACGAGTGATTAACCTTCCAATGCCAGAGCAATCGCTTGTTCTGTTGACATTGCTCGCCCTTCTCTTGAATGTTTTTCCAATGTGGCCTCATTCAATGTAGATTGGACGATGGCCAGGTCTCTTTCAACCGAGGCCTGCTCAATTGGCGGACGATGATCGCCAATCTCGTCCCGCCTGGCATCTGCCCAGGCAAAGAGCCGCGCGGCGCGCTCGAGTTGTCCTTGACTCACAGAG
>Ga0065705_10104234_pt1 | contig 30290 bp, 22 predicted proteins | sample SwibulcommuniRL2_FD_59092 | JGI IMG/M metagenome (GOLD analysis project Ga0065705, IMG submission 59092) | Bulk soil microbial communities from switchgrass field near Rose Lake, East Lansing, Michigan, USA - RL2 Bulk Soil v2 (version 2) | ecosystem: Environmental > Terrestrial > Soil >...
CCGCCACTTGCTGCCGTCAAATCCGACGCCGAGGTTGCGGCACAGTTCTCGATTCCAGACCCCTCGCCAAGTGAGCCGGTGCAAGCGGCGATGAGGATCGAGCCGCAGAGCGCATCCGCGGGAGACACCGCTGAGCTTGTTGTTTATCTTCGCATCGCTCGTACGCATTTCGTTCATGCGTCCGATCCTATGGATGCGGTCTTCACGCCAATTGAAGTGAATGTGACGCTGCCAGAGGATCTAGTGGCCCAGGGCGAATGGCTTTTTCCTGCTCCAGAACAAGGAGGGCTGTCAGCAAATGTCCGGCTGATCGCGATGAAAGCTTACCGACGATCCACTTATCGAAATGAGCATTGACGACAAATCACTGTGTTTCAAATCACCCTACACTCGTATGTGGTCGATCTTGTTCCAGTCGGCCAAGCAACCGAAGCAGCCCGTCCAGAATTGTCATTGGATGCGGTGGCCACCCCGGGATGAATAGATCCACAGGCAGGAGGGAGCCACAGCCGTCGTGTACTTCGGAGTGGTCGCGAAATACGCCGCCGCTGATAGCCTCGGCTCCGACCGCAATTACGAGCTTGGGGGCGGGAATCGCGGCGTAAGTCTCCAACAGCGCAGAGCGCATGTTCTCACTTACTGGCCCAGTGACGACCAGCCCGTCGGCGTGCCGCGGCGAGGCCACAAATTGGATGCCGAACCGACCGAGGTCGAAGACAACCGTGCTGAGGACGTTGAGGTCCGCTTCGCACGCGCCCGAACCGCCTGCACTCACTTGGCGGAGCTTGAGCGACCGACCAAAGAGCCGGCGGGCCTTTTCGTCCAGGGTCTGCGCGAGTTTTAGCCTGCGGCCGTCGTAAACCAGGTCTTCTCGCCGTCGCGTTGCCAAGCGGTATTCCTCGCTGTAGCCGATTGCACCTTCGGGGCACGCCTGCATGCAATCTGTACAGAAAAGACACCGCCCCAGGTCGAGTCGGAAGCCCCTTGCGTCGATGTTGATTGCATCCGTCGGGCACGCCTCGGCGCAGGCACGGCACCCATCTGCACATTTGGAAGTATCGACGACCGGCAAGCCCCGAAAGCGGTCGGGCAGGACTGGCGCTTTGCTGGGGTACGGGATTGTCCGGTGGCCTTGTTTCAAACGGGCAAGCAAGACTTGCAGCATAACTACTCCTCACAGATCGTGCCCGCAGTACGATAGATTAAAACTCTTGTTACACAGCGGGAAGTCGGAAATCTGCTGGTTGCGTAGTGCGATCGCCAGCCCCGTCCAGTTGTGGAAGGATGGGTCCACGATCTTGTAGCGTGCGAATTGACCCCGGGCATCCGTCAGCGCCACGTGGCAAATCTCGCCGCGCCAGCCCTCGACGACGCTAATGGCCAGGTGGTCGGGCTTGGGAGCCCCCGCGTCCCCCCGTGTTGGCCCGTCTGGGATTTCTTGCAACTGACTTCGGATGAATGCGACGGATCGCTGAATTTCCAGCCAGCGCACGAAGGCGCGGGCGAAAACATCACCGGTCTGCCAGGTAGAGACAGGGATGTGGGCGAACCGGTAGATCCCCGCGGGAAAGTCGTTACGCGCGTCGCATTCGATGCCGCAGGCTCGGGCCGCAGGGCCGACTATTCCGAGGGCGAGACAAGCTTCTGCGGAAACGGCTCCCGTGCCCTCGAACCGCGCCTGCACGGACGCCGAGTCCCAGAGCAGACCAGCCGCGCCCGCCACGTCTTGGTATGCCGCTTCTAGGCGCTCCAGGCATCGCTTCTTACGGTCTTCATCCAGATCGAATCCGACACCTCCTGGCCGGACCATGCCCCGGCCGAAGCGGCTGCCGCACAGGAGCGCCGTCAAGTTCAGGAAATCGCCTCGGATGCGCCCGCAGTACGATGCGGTCGGCAAGTATCCGATGTCGCCGGCCAGGGCGCCCAGGTCTCCGGTGTGGTTGGCCAACCGCTCGAACTCCAGAGCGACGCCACGCAACACGTCGGCACGAATTGGGACTTGGCACCTGGCCAGGGCTTCCACCGCTTGGCAATAGGCCGTGGCATGACCGACCGACGTGTCTCCGGCAATCACTTCCATCGTATGTAGCGTGCGCTTGGTCGGCCCGCCTACCAGCGACCGCTCGACGCCCCGGTGCTGATAACCGAGTGAGATCTCCAGGTGGAAGACGTGTTCCCCGTGGCACTGGAAGCGGAAATGGCCCGGCTCGATGATTCCCGCGTGGACGGGACCAACCGCCACCTCGTGGATCTCCTCTCCCTCGACACGGTAGAAGTTTGTAACACCGATGACCGGCTTCTCGCCAGGATTCCTGCTCCACGCATCGTGGCCAGATCGGTACGAGGCGTGAAAGCGAACCGGCTTGAGCCAGGGATGCCCTACAGGAATGACCCCGTACTGTTCGGCGATTTCCCGTTCGAAGAGATGGACCTGGGGGCAGTCCAATGTCAGCGAGGGGAATCGGTCGGAATGCAGCGTCGTCTTGCCGACACGCAATATCGCGCGACCGCTGTCGGAGAGAACCGCGTACAGGTCCATGTTGTCCATCGAGGTCGGTGCATCCCCAAACATCGCAGCGACGCGCTGACCGCCGGCCGCGGCATCCACGACCGTCCGACGGAATTCCTCGAAGGAAACCTGTGGGATCTGCCCTCGAGGAATCGCGTGTCCGTTGCGCAGCATCGCGAAGGCGCTGCTGTTCATCGCTTCAACTCCAGGAGCTCGGCGGCCTCACGCAGGAGCGACTCCAATGGAGGCGGGATGTAAAGGCCCAAAAGGAGGACCAGCGCCATGAAGAGAAGGACTGGGGCGCATGTGGACATGCTGTCGTGATATCCGTTGTCTACCGCCGCCTCAGCCGGTTTCCCCTGGACGACGGTCAGCACGGTGGCCCCCATGCCGATAAACACCACGCCCAAGAGCAGCAGGAATAGTCCTCCAGCAAGGAACTGTCCGCTGCCAATTGCCGCGTTCAAGATCGTAAACTCGCTCACAAAGGGCCCGAAGGGCGGCGAGCCGGTGATCGCCAGGAAGCCCGCCAGGAACAGGCCCCCTGAGATTGGCACGCGCTGAATGGCCCCACATACTTTATCAGTTACTTTGCTGCCGTACGCCCGGTGGATGTTGCCTGCCGAGAGGAACAGCACGCCCTTGGTCAGTCCATTGTTGATCAGGTGCAGCAATGCCCCGTACACGGCAAGGCCGCCGATGCCGATGCCCAAGACCAAGATGCCCATGTGCTCGACGCTGGAATAGGCCAGCATGCGCTTAAAGTCCCGCTGCCGGGCCATGAAGACGGCTGCGACCCCCATCGACAGCAGGCCCATGACGATCATGATTTCGCGTGCGAAGTCGCCTTCCGCTCCGGCGCGACAAATCTGATAGATCCGCAGGATTGCGAGGAAAGCACAACTAGTGACCCCTCCTGCGAGGAGAGTTCCGACGATGCCTGGCGCTTCACCGTAGGCGTCCGGCTTCCATGTGTGCATAGGCGCCAAACCCATCTTGGTGCCGTAGCCGATGAACAGAAGCACAAAAGCCGCATGAACCCACTGTGGCGCGCGAAGAGACAGCTCGGGGGCATCCTGGATGAGCCGATCGAAGAGTAGCGTCGATTCCAGCCCGGACTTTAGCGACGCGTATGCAAGGAAAAGGGAACCAAATAGTGCCAGGGCGATGCCCACGGAACCGATGAGCAGATACTTCCAGGTTGCCTCCAAGGAGCGCGCGTTGTGGTTGAAATAGATGGATGGTGCGCTCACGAGGGTGGTTGCTTCCATTGCCACCCACATGAGCCCCAAATGGTGCGAAAGCGTTACCAGAGTCATCATGGACAACGCAGCGAACAGGTTAGCACAGAAAACTCGGTTGGGTCTGTCGGCTCGAAGAGCGAGGTAGCCCGGCGCGTAAAGCGAGCAGAGAAAGAAGAGAACGCCGAGGAATCCCAGGACCAACTTGCCGAGAGGGTCGAGCAGCAACCAACCCCCCAGACCAACGAGGGTCTCCCTATCGTGCGGCCGGACGATCGCAACTGCTACCAGGCTAAGGTGGCCTAGTGCCCCGACAGGCAAGAGCCACGGCCTCCAGCGATTCGACGGCACAGCGAACGTTACCGCCGCCATCGCCAAGGGAAACAGGATCAGCCAGTACTTCATCGGTTATTCCTTCAACTCCGTCAGATGCTCGGTGCTAATCGAGGCAAACTCCCGGCTGATGTGGTGGATGATGATGCCCATCACAAACACCCCCGTGAACAGGTCAAGCAGCACGCCGACCTCGACAAGGAACGGCATCGCCTCTAGGAGCAGGAGACCGAACAGGAATATCCCGTTTTCCAGGAGCAAGTAGCCGACCACCTGCATGATCGCCTTGCGGCGCGTCGTCAGCAGGAGGAAGCCGGTCCACACCGTCGCGAGCGACGCAGGGACTAGCAGCACGTCTGCGTGCTCCTGAGCGAGGGGGAGTGTGGACGAGAATACCATCGCCAGACCGGTTCCAAACGCCCCAAGCAGGAGGGAACTCATGTAGTTCACGATTGGCCTGACCTCATGCTCGATGTTCGCCTCGCGCATGGCATAGACCAAGAATGCCGGAATGATAAACCCCTTCAGGCCGATGGTCGCGATCACCAGGAGGATGCCCCGCGGCCCGATCTCCTGGTGGACGATCAGGGGAAGGATCCCCAGCAGAATTCCCTGGAGTGCAACCGCGTTGATAACGCCACGGATACGGCTCACGCCCAGCGCGGCGAAGTTGAGCACCAAGGCCACGATCAGCAAAGGGTCCAGAAGCTGCACCATCGGTTTACCTCACCAGCAGGATGACGCCAAAGGCCGACAACAGGCAGGCCGCAACAAGGAGAACCGGGACTTGCGTCAGTCGCAGCCGGGCCATGCTCGATTCCACGAACCCAATGACCACCGCCACCGCCAGCATCCCCCCAACGAAGATCAGCCAATCAAGCCACGGCGATCCTGTCGCCAGAGGAAAGACCAGACGAACCACCAGCGCCGCGAAGACGAATAGCTTCAGCGCCGCCCCATAGAGGATCATGCCCAAGGCTGGGCCACTGTGGTCGAGTACCATGACTTCGTGGATCATGGTCAGTTCCAGGTGGGTGTTCGGGTCGTCAAAGGGGATGCGCGAGTTCTCCGCGAGCAGGACGATGAACCAACTGAGCAAGACCAGGGCGAGCGAGGCACCGGCCGTCGGCCAGTGCGACGCGAGAGAGCTCCCCAGCATGCCAGCCGCTGTTATGGTGTCGGCCAGTTGCAGCGACCCGGACAGTTTGGCTAATACAAGCAGCCCCAGAAAGAACGCCGGCTCCGCCAGGCAGGCGAATGTGACTTCCCGTGCCGCGCCCATCCCCTCGAATGCGGATCCGGTGTCCAGGGCTGCCGACGCTGTGAAGAACCGGCCCAGACCGAGCAGGTACGCGAGCAGAATCAGGTCGCCCTTAAACGAGATCGGCGCAGTGGGAGAACCCAGCGGGATCAGCAGCACCGCGATCGCCGCGGTTACCAAGCCAACCACCGGCCCGGCCCGAAACACCCACGTCGTCGTCGTGCTGAAGACCGACCCCTTTTGAAATAGCTTGATGAGGTCGTAGTACGGTTGCAGCACCGGCGGTCCAACCCTGCCGGCAAACAGGGCTTTGGTTTTGGCAATGGTGCCCAGTAGCAGTGGAGGCATCGCCAGGGCCAGCAGAACATGGACCATAGGATGAATGATCTTGTCCATCACTTCCCTTCTAACGCCAGAGCAGCAGGACAATCAGGGCGATGAAGATGTAAAGCAAGTAGATCTGGATGCTCCCCTGCTGGAACACCCGGAACCAAGAAAACAGCCGGGCCCCGAAATGGAATGCTGGCAGCACCGCCTCGTCGAGTACCGCGTCTGGCACCTCACTATGAAAATCAGTCTTCTGCGGGAACAGGGGCAGGTCCTTGGGTTTGTGGGTGCGCGGGCGCAGCGCCCAGCGGAAGAGCCCGACCAGCATTTGGGCGAAAGAGGACGACGTGTACTGCATCCTCGGCGTCTGGGCGATGTAGGCGCAGCCCCAGGTAGCGCTCTCCTCCACGACGCTGTGCGGGAGCCGAAGCCACAACACACCATTTGCCACCAGTAAGGCGGCGATCAACCCCAGACCTACGATGGTGATCCAGTCCAGAGGGGCCAGCGTGACGAGGCGAGGGCCCGCGTCCTTCAGGTCCGGCACCCAAGCCGAGACCCCTTGCCCTAGAATGGGGGCTACAAGAAGCGGGGCCAGCCCGATCAGGAAGCAGCAGGCGACCAGCACCCCCATCGGCCCGAGAATGGCCGGCGGCGATTCGCGCGCGAGCCGCGCGTGGTCCGCCCGAGGCGTCCCCAAGAAGACCGCGCCGTACACCTTCACGAAGCACGCCAACGCCAACGCGCCAATCAAGGCCAGCGCCGGGGCGGCGAAGGACGCCGCGGCGAACGACGGCCGTCCCCCGTCCCCGAGTGTGGCGAACAGGCCGAGATAGACGAGGAACTCACTGACGAAGCCGTTGAGCGGCGGCAGGCCGCAGATGGCGACCGCCCCGACCACAAAGCAAAGCGCGGTCCACGGCATTCTCTTCGCCAGACCGCCCATGTGGTCGATCTCGCGGGTATGCGTCGCGTGGATAACGGAGCCGGCGCTGAGAAAGAGCAGGGCCTTGAAAAGTCCGTGGTTCCAGACATGGAGCAGGCTGCCGCTCAGGCCAAGGATAACCAAGTCCGCACGGCTCAACGAGCGGCCGATCAGAGCAAGGCCGAGGCCCATAAAAATGATGCCGATGTTCTCGATGCTATGGTAGGCCAGGAGACGCTTCAGGTCGTGCTGGCCGATCGCAAAGGCGACCCCTAGGACGCCCGAGACCACGCCGAGCCCCAGGACGATCCCACCCCATTCCAGCGGCGGATTGGGGAGCAGCGATGTCACCCGCACCAGGCCATAAACACCCATTTTTATGAGGACACCCGACATCATGGCCGAAACATGACTGGGCGCCATTGCATGCGCCCCGGGCAACCAGACATGCAGCGGCATGATGCCGGCCTTCAGTCCGAACCCGACCAGCCCTACGACGAAGACAGCCGTCGCCATCCGCGGCGTCAGGCTACCTTCAGCCAGCGGTACAAGCGCGAACGAGCCGCTGGCAGCACGGAGCAAGGCAAAGAGGGCGAATAAGCATAGAGTCGCCCCGTGGGTCGCCACGAGGTAGATCCAACCGGTTTCGCGGACTTCCAGTTTGTGCTCTTCGGTCGTAACCAGGAAGAACGCTGACAACGCCATAATCTCCCAGCCGAACAGGAACAAAATGCTATTCCGCGAAATCACCAGCAGAGCCATGCCGGCGATCAGCGTGCCGTAGAATAAACGGAGCTTGCGCCCGTTCTGTGGATGTTCCGTTTGCTTCCAGTAGGCCAAGCCGTAGACGTTGCCAAGGAGCGAGATCAGGAAGATCGGCAGCAAAAAGATGGCCGATAACCCGTCCACGGCCACGCTGAACTCGGCGCCGGGGATGTGCCACGGCAGCACGAGCGGTTCACTCTCGCCCGTGGCCCAGAATGCGCCGACACCACCTAGACCAAGAGAGGTTCCCAGCACGGCAAGCAGCGTGGTCACCCAATGTCCGCGCATAGAGGATCGGCCAAAAAGTAGGCCTGGAACACCGCTCGATGCGGCTATGACGATTCCCAGGAGCACCAGCAACTCACTCATGATGTAACCCACCGACTGCGCAGAGACACCCAGGCTAGGGCCAATATGACCATGAGCGCAATATAGACGAGATAAACGTGAATCTTTCCTTGCTGGAGGATGCGGAGCCGGGAGAACCGGTCCGCCCAGCGGCGGAAGAAGGGCACGTACATCTTTTCGCTGATGGGGTCAGGGCTTTCCGATCGGAAATCGCTCTTGGAAGGGAACAGTCCACGCGGGACTTGCTTCGTTGTGTTCGGCCGAAGGAAACGCGGCAGTAAATGCTCGCCAATCATCTCCGCAAATGACCGCCCTGTATACTGCATCCGCGCGGATGGATCGACATAACCGCATCCCCAAGTTGGACCGTCCGCTCGCACGGCGTTTCGGGACCAGGCCAACAACACTACCGCCAAAGCCGCGACGGAGAACAGGGTCCAGGCGTTGAGTTCGCCGACAATGTGGAGTGGTGCATTCGAAGATTCCAATTTGAGCAAGGATTGGGCTGCGGCCGGACCGAGAAGCTGATTCAGAACGCCCACGAACAAACCGGCAACTGTTTGAGGGAGCACCGCTGCCGTCAAGCAGAGAAAGACCAAGAAAACCATCGGGCCGAGCATCCACGGTGAGGATTCGTGCGCATGGCGAGCGGCTTCGCTTCGCGGCGAGCCCAGCAGGACGATGCCGGTCAGGCGAACGAAAGTCACCGCCGCCAGTCCACCGATCAGGGCGAGAAGGCCGACGGCGAAGAGGGCCGTCAGGCCGTGGCGATCGTTCGTTGAGAACCCGCACCTTAAGAGGCCCAGATAGATTAGCCATTTGCTGACAAATCCGTTCAATGGAGGCAGGGCGGCGATTGCCACGGCGCCCACGATCATGCTGTTCGCAGTCCATGGCATCCTCTTCATCAGCCCCCCGAGTTTCTCCATGTCCTTGGTGCCTGTCCCGTGGAGAATGCTTCCAGCAGCAAGAAACAGCAGCCCCTTCATGAGGGAGTGATTCCAGACGTGGAGCAAACCGGCCGTCATCCCCAGCACGGCTACTGCGGGCAGGTCACTGGCCCATCCCCACAATCCCACGCCTAGGGCCAGGCCGATCAGTCCCATGTTCTCGATGCTGGAGTAAGCGAGCACCCGTTTCACATCGCGCTGGTTGAGAGCTAGACAGATGCCGACGAGGCTCGTGAACAGGCCGATTCCGGCCAACGCCAATCCCCACCAGGGAGCCGGTCGCCCGAGGAACGTGACGATGCGAAGTATCCCGTAGAGTCCCATTTTGATCATCACGCCTGACATCATAGCGGAGACGTGCGACGGGGCAGCAGGATGCGCTTCCGGCAACCAGACGTGGAAGGGGACGAATCCCGCCTTGGCTCCAAACCCAATGAGGGAAAGTACGAACAGCAGCCCGGACCAGCCGGCGCCTGGGGCAGGCATGCTGCGGAAGTCACGGAACTCCAGTCCCCCTGCCTGGCGGCCAAGGAGTAGGAAGCTAATGAACAGAAACATAACGCCCACGTGAGTTGCAATCAGGTAGATCCAACCGGCTTGTCGCACTTCAGCCTTCTCGTGTTCGAACGTCACCAGGCAGAATGCCGAAATCGACATGATCTCCCAGGCCAACAGAAACAGAATTGCAGTTCGGGCGATAAGGACCAGCACCATGCCAGCGACAAACACGTTGAAGAAGAACCACGGACTCCCGAGTGCCTTTTCGCGACGGTACGCGAGCAGATAGTTTCCCCCATAGATTGCCGCCAGTGCAGACAGCCCCAGTACCGGCAGAAGGAAAAAGGCGCTTAGCGGGTCTACCGCAATGCTGAAGGGTCCGTGTGCAGCGTCCCAACTCACTTGTAGGGATTCTGGTGCTCCTCCGAGCAAGATGCGAACCGTTGGGAATAAACCCAGCAGGCACCCGACGATGGTCATACTGGCTCCCAGGACAGTCGCAGTACGCGGGAACCGACAAAGAAGACACGCGGCGGTTCCACCTGCAATCTGAATAGAAATTGCAAGTAACAGGACTTCCATGCTAGTGCGTTTCCTTTCCCGCCTCCACGACTGGCGCAACGAGAGCCGCATCGACGCGACGCGCCTCCCGTAAGACTTCTTCTCGCTGTCCTCGCCGCATCACCACTTTTCTGAACATTTCGTCATGCAACGCGTGCGACAATCTCGCTAGCGCCTGCAAGTGACTTCGCATCGTTGGGCAGATCAATGTGAACAGAGTTTGAACGGGCTTGCCGTCCAGCGCTCCGAAATCCACGGGCCTCTCCAAAAAGCAAAGGATGACCATCGGCCGAGCGACGTGAAGGACGATCGGGTTCCGTACGTGCGGCAGGGCGATTCCGTCACCGATTGCCGTGGTGGCCGACGCCTCCCTGGCCAAGAACAGCCTCAGGAGTAGCTCGCGGTCGGTTCCTTCGGGCAGTGGCAGCAACTGGACAACGGCGCGGAGGGCTAACTCCTTACTGCTGTCCGGAAGATTGTAAAAAATCCCGCCTGCTTCCAGGGATTCTAACAGGCTCGGCGGAGGCTCCTCGTCTGCCTCCAAGTGCTCAAACATTTCCGGAGAGATCTTGATCTTATTCACGGTCGCCCACTCGAGCACCTCGGACCGGTTGAAGCGGTATTTGCCATGCAGGTGTTGGGCAGGCAAACCGCGCTGCTTGATCCACCGGCTTACGGTGGACTCCGCGATGTTGAGGAACTTGCTTACGTCTCGAACTGTCAATTGCATAACGTACTCCTACTCCGTGAGAACCTCGGTGCTCCGCAACCGATGAGCTTCCAGGACCAGTTCACTGCCGTTTCCGTCAGCTAGGGAGATTAGGTCCAAAATACTCTTGGCATCCGCCTGACGGTCGCCGTAGCGAATGCGGATAACACAGGAGTATTGTTGCGCGTGCCGGCTCAATTCCATCGCCGACCGCAGATGAAGCCCGTGGCTATTCTTAAAACGCATGAGGCGGAAAGCCTTTGTTGTGAACACTCGAGCGTTTTGATCCGTATGGCGAATGCGTTGTTGAATCACACTCCTCCATCTTCTCCGCGATTGCAACGTTGTCGCGATCCAGTTCTTGCAACGTGCGATTTACGTTCTCTGCAGAACCGCAACCAATCAATTGCAGGCGAACGGCCTTGTGTCGGCCAATGCTGGTAATCCGGCCCAGTATGTCGAAGTGCTCCGCTCGGCTAGTCAGAGGGCCAATAAGCAAGAACACGCTGTGCACCAGGGATTTGTCCAGCGCGTCGAAGGGTACACCGTCCGAATCAATGCCTAGTGCCCCAACAAACGATTCCGTTACGCTGGAGCGGCAGTTAGGAAACGCAAGTCCATTGCCAAGTGCCGTCGATCCCATTTTCTCGCGTGCCAAGATCAACTCAATCAGTGATTGCTCAACACTCGCGGCGATGCGTTCGTTCTCGACCAGCCGATGGACTAGTTCTGCCACGACACCCGCCTTCGTGTGCTGTTGCAGGCCAATGACAATAGCTTCGGGCGGGAACACCTCCGCCAGACAGATGGGAATCGTGGGTCGTCGAAACTCCTGCATGTCGGCAGCACTTCCTACAGGGCGTGAAGAGGGGACGTGTCGGGTTACCAATGGATCGACCACGACTCCGGTCTGGAATACGCCGGAGAGTGCTGTGCCAAGCGACGAACTCCAAAACTCATTGCTAGGCTGAATCCGCCTCCCTTCCAAAATACGCCTTCTTTTCCTTTGGCAGTTCGCAACAACTAGACGCATTAGAGAACCACGCCGTCCCCTTTCGTGGGCGCGGAGCCAATTGCCGGCACTTGTCACTGGTGAATTTTGGCCTCCGGGCGTGACAATCATGAGTGCAAAGCCGGTGCCCGTCACCTCGGCACATTGTGTCGCGTCGAAAAACGATTGCCCACAGAACGCAGGTTCGGGACTTTGTGGGCTTGAGCGTCTGCGATGCGCAGCACTCTTAAGCTAGCCCGTATTTCTTGCCGAATTCAGCGTTTCTCGACGAAAGTCACCAATGAGTTGCACAATGACGCATGCGAAAACAATCGGATTCCTCGTGCTAGCCTGTGACTTTGCACGATGAAAGCTTTAGAGCGTTGCTGCGGTGCCCTGCAATTAGGTGCAGATCAATGCAGAAGTTTGCAGAGCCGCGGGTGCCCAGCAGGACGGAAAGGTGGAATTAACTACGAGATACCCACTTCCCGTTCGACTTAGAACACACTTTAGGCCAACAATGGTAATGCGAGAGTTGCTCCCATGATCGCAAACACAAGAATCGAAAAGATGAGTTTTATGAGAACGACCAGCCGATCCGCACTCGTGGCGGGTCGCCTTGCCGCAATGGCATACAACGAACTGCGTCGAGGTACAAGATGCTGCGGTTCTGAATGCCAGGAGCCCAAGATGGCCCAGCGGACTATTGGAGCGAGTACCGATTCATCTTGTAGTGCAGCGTACGCACGCTGATCCCCAGAAGCTGAGCTGCACGTTCGCGATGCTGATTGCATGCTTCCAGTGCTGCTAGGATTGCTGTTTTCTCCGCTTCGCTGACTGCGGCCTCGAGGGTCGCTGCGCCGTGACTAGGCGCGCTCAGCATCTCCTGCGGCAAATCCTCGGCATGGATCGTTGGTCCATCCACGGTGACGACGAGGCGTTCCATGCAATTGCGTAACTGACGCACGTTCCCTGGCCAGGAAAATTCGCACAAAACTCGCATCGCAGCACCGGCCACTTGCTTCGCCTCTTTGCGGTGGCGATCTTGCGCCTGCGAGAGAAAATGTTGAGCCAGAAAAGGAATATCGCACCGACGCTCGCGCAGTGGAGGCACACGGATCGGAACGACGTTGAGGCGGTAATACAGGTCCTCGCGAAACTTTCCCTCAGCGACAAGCGAGTCAATGTCCCGGTTAGTCGCCGATATCAGCCGAACATCGACAAGTATTAGTTTCTCCCCCCCAAGCCGACGTACCTCGCGCTGCTCCAGAACACGCAGGAGGTCCACCTGGGTCTTGGGAGGGATCTCCCCAATTTCGTCCAGAAACAGGGTGCCCGCTTGAGCGATCTCGAACCAGCCAGGCTTCTGACGATTGGCTCCGGTGAAGGCCCCCTGTTCATAACCGAAGAGCTCGCTCTCGATGAGGGACTCGGGTAGCGCTCCGATGTTTGCAGCCACCAACTGCCGATTTTTCCGCGAGCTAAGATTGTGAATGGCGCGGGCAACGAGTTCCTTGCCGGTTCCACTCTCACCTTGGATGAGGATGGTCACTTCTGAATCAGCCACTTGGCGGATGCGGTCGAAAACTTCCCGAAGGGCTGCGCTCTGACCAATCATCTCAGGAAATTCGCCTGCGGCCGCCAGACGCTCTCGGAGCTGACGGTTCTCCTCCAACAGGCAATGGTGCTCGTAGGCGTTGCGGACGAGCAGTCGCAGCATATTCAAATCGAGTGGCTTGCTGATGTAGTCGTGAGCTCCGTGCCGCATTGCCTCGACGGCGGTCTCAACCGTGCCATGAGCCGTAATGACCAAGATCAGCGTCTCTGGCCGTTCGTGCTTGATCTGCTTGACGAGATCCAGTCCCGAGATTGGCCCTGGCATTTTCAGGTCGGTGATGACGAGGTGAGGGTGATGCTGCTTGACGTGGGCCAACGCTTCCGTGCCGTATTCGGCCGTGGCTACCTCGTCAGCTTCGCTGGCCAAGCCCCTGGCCAACCCGGTGCGGATGTTCGCCTCGTCATCCACGATCAAGATGCGGAAGTCTCTGTCGTTCATGTGCTCCCGTTTCGTTGTTCGAGAGGAATAATGATGTCGAAAACGGTCCCCTCCGGTCCAGTGCGGTAGACGATGCGACCCCCGTGTTGGCCGATCAGCTTTTCACTTAGCGCCAAGCCCATGCCGCTGCCCTTACTCTTGGTAGAGAAGTACGGCTGAAAAAGGTTGGGCTGAACTTCAGGGGGAATTCCCAGCCCACTGTCTTGGACTGACAACCGGAATTCGCGGTCGTCAGCGGTCGTACTGACGGTTAGGTGGCCTCCCTTCGGCATCGCCTCCAGGGCGTTGATTGCCAGATTCAAAAAGGCTTGCTCGAACTTCACGGCATCAAGCGGTACTGGCGGCAATTCCTTGTCCGGGAGCAGGAGCGTAATCTGAACATGTTGTTCAGCCGCCTGCGGGCGAATCAATCTGACGGCGTTTTCTACCACGTCTACTGTGTTCGTAGGCTTCGTCACCAAGTTCTGAAGGTTGGCGAAGCTACGAAAGCTCTCCAGGACGCCATTGAGACGGCACACTTCCGTCTTCAGAACGCCCACCAGTTCGTCCACGGCCTCCTCGACGCGTCCGTTCGACAGACTTTCCTCCAGGAGCTGAATGTGGATACTCAGGGCAGTCAACGGATTTTTAATTTCGTGGTGCAATCCCGATGCCAAAGTGGCGAGGCTGAGGAACCGCTCCATCCGGCGCATCCGTTCTTCGATGAACGTTCGCTCCGTAACGTCGCGGAGATGAATCACGCAACCGAGCAAGGCCCCCTTGGGGTCTCTCAGTATGTGCCCATCCACGCGGAGTCGCAGGACGTGATTAGCTCGCTCAACGTTCAAGTCACGATCGTTGACTGCGGCACGGTTGGCGACCACTTCCCGATAGACTTCCACCAACGGGATCCTCGATGGGGCAAGAAAGGTGAGGGGTCGACCCACGCACTCGAAGTCCACATCCAGCAGCCGAATTGCGGCCGAATTGATGCTAGTGATGACCCCTTCGCGATCCGCCGTGACCACGCCGCGGTCCATGCTGGCCAGAATGTCATGCGCCAGCAACTTCACCTGACGCAAGGACTCCTGGCTCGATAGATAGCGGCGACGAAGCCACCAGACCGCCACCGTGCAGAAGACCAAGATGGCTGACAAGATCAAGGTCGCAGCAAACTGGGCGCCGACCTCCTGACGCACCGTGGCCACGACCGGTGTGGATATCGACATAGGTTGGTGGAGCGCGATGCTTAGGCGGCGGTACTCCTGGAAAATCAGGTAGTAAGAGATGAAGTTGGCCAGCAGGGCCAGAAGCAGTCCCACCTGCAAAACCCGCTCGGCCACGACGTAGCCGCCCTTCACTTCTGATTCTTTAGCGCGGAACACGCTCGCCTTCCTTTCCAATCTCCTCGGGCACAATACCTGAGCTGTGTTACTGGGGTAAATATGGACGAGAAAATCGACAGAACGCAACCCAACCGAAACAACTGGCCCGTTCTGCAAATCTTTGCAGGCAAACTGGGAATAGGGGCAACGACTCGGCCGGCTTCCGAGAAGATTCTGCCGTCAATCCCGGCTTTTGAATGCCTAATGGCGATTCTTTCCGATCGTCACGGCTACCGGGCACGTCAGTTGCGGTCCACCTTATCGCTCAAGTACATGCAATCGGCTCGGAGGGGCGCGCGTCTTCATCCACGTCTCACTACTGACCCAGGGACGGCGAAACGGGGTCTCGGCGGAGTGGGGATCCTGAACGACTAGGGGCGACGGGGCGTATATTCCACTCAAATTGAGCAGCGAAATGGAATACCTAGACTCATGGATGGAGTACATCGCCCTAGGTTTTGCTCTGTTGCTCCCCACCGCTTACATCTTCTGCTCCATTGCCGAATTTCTGTTATGGCTATTCGGCCGCGAACCGTCCACTGAGAGATCCTCAACAAAAGCAGATGCACGTGATCAGGCGATTAGCAAGTTGAACTCACGATTTGGTGTGAGCCTCGCGTCGGACACTCTCGTGGGTCCGCAAACTAGCGTGGCGCAAAAGCCTGGGATCCTGATCGCCGAAGACCACCGCCTCTACCGACGAACACTGGAGACGTGGTTCCGGGATCAGGGCTTCATTGTGTGGGCCGCTAAGAATGGCAGCGAAGCTGTCGAAACGTACCGAGGCCACGCGAAAGACATTGCCATCGCGCTTCTGGACGTGCGAATGCCGGGCCTTGATGGACCGGCAACGCTGGTCGCCCTTCGACTGGAGGCCCCGTCGCTCCCGTGTTGCTTTATGACCGCGAGTCTAGCCGACGGTCAGGAGGCAAAATTGCTCGCGATGGGGGCAACCAGCGTCTTTGAGAAACCACTCTGCCTGGGAGAGGCCACGGCATTCATTCGGCACCTCATCAATAATAGCAATCACAATCCTCTGCCACACGCCAATGAGGCACGTTGTTTGGAATGAGCCAGGTATCCTGTTATGGACCCCAAATTCTGGACCACCTGATATGCACCTTGGCCGCCACCTTATTGGAGTCGGTCGTGATGATCGTACAGGATTCCAACGGCGGCTTGACTTCGCCCTGGCCGTACCACGCTTCCCATAGCCCAGCGAAGGCGAACGGCTTGTCGTCCTTCATTTCGTACAGCCAGGGCAGCTTGTCCTTGCCCGACTTCTGCCATTCGATGTACCCATCGGCGAGCACCAGACACCGCCGCTTCTTGTAGGCCCGTGCGGAACGCAGGCTTTGTCGCTACGGTGTCAGCCCGCGCGTTGATCGTGCTGTACGCGATTTTCGCGTCCTTCGCCCAGCTTGGAATGAGGCCCCACTTGAACAACGCCAGTTGCCGCTTGCCATCAACAAGTCGTACCGCGGGGATACGCCAGATCGCACGCGGCGCTGTCGCCAGTCTCAGGCATCTTTGCAGTAGTAGTGCCTGAGTAGCCCGCCCAGCTGCCGCTGGCAGCGCAGTTCGGTGAGTGGTATGACCTCTTGGTCGGCGGCATCGCCCTTCGTTTCCGCTTGACGACGAGGTGGTCGGGCTCGCTGGAGGGTTTGACTCAATCGCTCGGCGCGGGTGCGAGTAGTGTGTTCCTCTCGCCCAGACGAAACGTGACTTTCCGCCTTGCCCTACCAGGCCGAACAGTCAGTTAACCCAGGCCGGTCTCGCGACGAGAGACCTTTGAGACTTCCCGCGTCGCGCGGGGAGTTCCTGCGCAATTCCGCGGCCAGCCGAGAACTGGCGCGACGGCTGAGAGACAACCGGCGAGAGTCTACCCGATCGTAACCCATTGCCAGAATTGGCGTAGAAACGAAAAAGGCCAGGTGTCTGGCCTGCGCTTGGTCCGTTTACCCTGGAGTCGAACGAGTTCGAAACCAGGGCAATCAAGTTGAGCGGGCCACAGATGCGGAGCGGTGACTGCGGGGTTATGACCGTCCGCTGTTAACTTGTTGAGGGCGATTGAAAATGGCGGCGGCAGGCGGCCGAAGAATGGTGGCGCTGGTTGGTGAAGGACTCCGTAAATCGGGGTGGGTCGATCGAAACAATCGCGAGCGATCAGGCGGTTCGTCGCCGTCACGAGATACGCCGGCTGCTATTTGTTCTGCGGGGGTTTCGCGGGAGGGCGCAGTTTCATGCCGGGCGGCCGCAGGTCAAGCGGCGTTTGATCAAGATCGTTCTTCATGAGATAGTCGGCGCCGCGATCGATGAGCAATTGGGCCGTTGTCTCGTGGCCGTTCTGAATGGCGGAGTGCAGTGGGGTCCAGTCGTTGCCTACCTTGATGTTCGGATTGGCGCCTTGGTCCAAGAGGATCTTCACGATCTCCGCATGTCCTGCGAAGCTCGCCCAGAAAAGCGCCGTGCGCTTTTGGCTGTCCCTCTGATCGACGTCCTTGACGTGGGGAGCGACGGCACGCGCGAGCTCGGTTTCCCCGCGGCTGGCGGCACCCATCAGCAGCGTCTCGCCATTGGCATCCGCGTCGGGTATTTTAGCCCGCCGCTCCAGGAGCAGCTTGAGGAACGCGATCTTCTGACCGTTCGCGGCAACGGTGACCAAGGATGCTCCCGATGGATAGACCGCGTCCGGACTGGCGCCGCGGTCAAGCAAGATCGCCGCGATGTCCAACGGCTCCTTGAGCCCAGCGTACATCAGGGGATTCCAGCCTTCGGCGTCCGTGACGTCAGGATTGGCTCGCGCATCCAGCAGGGCCTTCACTGCGTCGCGATGACCGCCGATGGTCGCCCAGAGGAGCGCGGTGCGCTTCGTGGTGTCATTCGGGTCGAGTTCGTCGACGTTTCCAAGGTTCGGCGCCAGCGACTTCACACCCTTCGCATCGCCTTTCTTCGCCAGGGCGATCAGCGCATCCACGCCGCCCACTGGCGGAACCGCAGGTTCGGTCGGTTTGCCGGCTTCTCCGCCTCCGGACTGCTGCACGTGGGGTGGCTTGGTCGGGGGCTGCTCACGGGAAGCCGACTTCGCCCCTTCGATTCCTCCACGCTGCGCCAACAGCGCTGCCATTTCGGAGTGCGATTTGGTCGTTGCCCAGGTGAGCGGGGTGCGGCCTGCTCGATCGGTCGCGTTCACGTTGGCACCGCGATCCAGCAAGAGAATCGCGGTTTCTCGCTCGTCTTCCATGTCGGCATATTGCAGCGGCGACGCACGGACGACGGCGTGACCTACATTGACCTCCGCTCCCGCGTCGAGCAGAAACTGCACCGCCTCGACTTGGCCCTTCATGGCTGCCAGGTGCAGCGGGGCAAAGCCCTCCTCATTGGTCTGGTTCAGGAGCGTCTTGTCGCGGGCAACGAACGCGCGGAGGTCGTCGACGCGCCCTAGGCTTGCCGCCTGCCAGATATGATTGGACTTGGGAGCGGGAAGAGGCGCTGGCGACTGTGGCGCGGGTGGCGGTGGGGGCGGAGGAAGTTGGGGACTGGCACCCTCCCCGGGCCGATCGACCGAGGCCGCAACACCCGGAGGGGCCGGCTCGCCCTGGCAGCCTAGTACCACGGCTGTGCCGATCCCGATCAGCAGGACACCCACTACCACACTACGATTGCCGCGCGCGCCAATCGGGCCGATCATCGCTGAGCACCTCTTACATCGCATCGCAGGCGTTTAAAGTACTTGAGGGTGTCCGGGAATGCGACTGAGCGTAGCTCACTGGAAGTCTGGGGCATGGCATTTCCCGGCCTCAAGTTAATTCGATAGCCGCTCCAGAAATTGGGCAGGCGTCTCGAAATATGAGGCAAAATGATGCGTGGGGTGTATATTGTCCGGCCCACTGTTGAGGGGTCACGTTTCAGTAAACGGTTCGTTTCGCTCGCACCCCCACCGAAACGGACTGGTTTAGCGTAAGTCCTTGTCGCCAAAGTCTTTTACGTCAAATCCGCGAGCAGAGAGCGCTCACGAAGAGGGTTTGGCCCGGGGAGCACGGTAACTGTGGACCTGCTTCGCCGCACCGGGGGCTTCCACGACATCAAGCGGGCGACATTCGACCAGGAGCACTTAGCGCTGTGGAAAGCAGCGGGCGGAGAGCCAGGTCGCCCCGACGACTTTTCACCTCCGCAATATGTCTACGGCTGGGGACGGGCTCCGCGGCACGTCTCGTTGGAAATGGGCGACCAATCCGGCTGGTACGACAACTATGCGACAAGGGCGATGAGGTCGGAGTTGGAACTCCAGCAAATCTTGCTTCCACGCATGGATGATCAACCGGATCGGGAAAAACCGAGTGCTTTCTTCTTCCTATCCTCGGCAAACTCGCTCGTGAGGCCCAGTGTCACTCGAATAGATTTCGGGATTGCCCGGCACTTCGCGCGATAGTTCTGTACCCGATGAATGCGCTGGTTAACGATCAATTGGGGAGATTAAGGTTGCTGTTCGGCGACTCTCGGATAACAGCTAAGTTCAATCACTGGGCGGGCCGGCCAGCGCGCTTTGCTAGATATACTAGCCGCACTTTGTACCCCGGCGTTCGCACACAGAAGAGGGATCAGACCCGGCTTGCTCCGATAGGCAAGTACTACGTGCATTACTTGGACGTTGCGAACCAGCCGTCATCTGTCGAGCAGAAGGCAGCTAAGGCACTTGTCGATTCGCTTCGAGCGCGTGGAAAATGGCCGGCCAAACCAGATTTGGGCGTGTGGTACGGCGCGAAAGGGCAGAAGTGGCTCAAAGACGGGCAGTTCCAACGCTGTATACTCCTCCCAAATGATCCAGAGCTATTCACGCGGCACGAGGTGCTGTCATGCCCTCCCGACGTTCTCGTCACGAACTATTCGATGCTCGAATACATGTTGATGCGTCCATTGGAGCGTCCGGTATTCGATCGCACGCGCGAATGGCTGGAGCAACATCCAGAGGAAACAATCCTGCTCGTCGTTGATGAGGCGCACCTATATAGTGGAGCACAGGGCACGGAAGTCTCACTATTGCTTCGCCGGCTTCGCAAACGCCTGGGAATACCCGCGGAACGATTACAGGTAATATGCACCAGTGCCAGCTTCAAGGATCAGAATCATGCTGTGGCATTTGGCGCGCAACTGACAGGAAAGTCGACCAGCGACTTTGCTGCCCCCGTAGCTGGTCAATTGGCGCTACGTGCACCAGCCGGCAAGGGTAGCGCAGCAGATGCACAGGCCTTAGCAGACATTAACGTCTCTGGGCTCTACGAGGCTGTTGAGGACCGTGCGCGTTTACAACATGTGGACACGTTTCTCAAATACCGTGGAGTTAAGCAGCCTTGGTCACTGCAGAAGTCGCTGCATGAAGCGTTGGAACGTTTTCCACCGATGGGGCTGCTCGTCAATCTGACAATGCGGGAGGCAAAGCCTGTTGAGGCATTGAGTGACGACCTATTCGAGGGAGCGAGTCCTGGCGTCGCCGAAAAGGCGGTTACGGCTCTGGTGGCGCTGGGCAGCCTTGCGCGTCGGAGTTCAAATGAGCCTGGCCTGTTACCTTGTCGCGTGCACTCGTTTTACCGCGGGCTCGCAGGCCTTTGGGCCTGCATGGACCCGTTGTGCACGGGCCTCGACGAGCCGCTTCGGAATGGTCCCACTGGCAAGTTATATGGGCAACCACGCGACCAATGTGAATGTGGAGCAAGAGTCCTGGAGTTGTTTACTTGCCGGAATTGTGGAAGCGCATACGCACGGGCTTACACTGACGACGTCATTCAGCCCAAGTTCCTTTGGCCGGAGCCCGGACGTGAGTTTGACACTTTGAGCGGCCGGATTAGTCAACTGCAGCCTCTCGATCTGCTACTAGAGCAGCCCACGACGGACGACGTTGAGCCTGCCGAATACGATCTGGTCAGTGGGCGTCTAAACCCGGTCCAGTCGGCCCCGAGGTTCAGGATGGTGTTCTTGCCAAAAACCCGAGTACTATCGGCCGAGGAGAAGCAGGCCAGGATTGTACACCCCGGTGAGTTCCGGCCCTGTGGTGTCTGTGGATCGACGGCTTCATTTGGACGAACATCAGTTCAAGACCATCAGACCAAGGGCGATCAACCCTTTCAGGCGCTAATTGCAAAACAGATCCAAGTTCAGCCTCCAAGCGCGGTGCCAGCAACTCCATTTGCGCCGCTTCGCGGCCGCAAAGTACTTATCTTTTCGGATTCCCGCCAGACGGCTGCGAGGCTTGCGCCAAACCTTCAGTCGTATTCAATGCAGGACGTGCTGCGCCCGCTGATTGTTCACGGCTACTCCCGGCTAATGCAGTGCACAATGCTTAAGCCGCTCTTGTCGCTCGAGGATCTTTACCTGGCGGTCCTCATTGCTGGTAAGCAATTGGGCGTGCGTCTCCGGCCTGAACTGGCCGTGACTGAGACCTTTGGTGCGGAGCGCAAGGTAGCTCAGGCTATCGACGATGGCGCACTTGCTGCTGATGCATCAGTTTACTTGTCCCACGCGAGCCAACTCTGCTTGATCAACCACTTCACCATCGCGGATCAGGTAATCAAACCGGATCGCCAACGGGAAGAATATGGGGCCGATCGGCACGCCGGCGGTCTCGGCACCACGGTGGGCACCGTGGCCCTACCGCTATTGCGCAACTCTTTGTAGGCTCTATCTTTGTGCGAGTTGATCGCTGGACTTAGGATCCAGTGGGGAAACCCGTGCAGGTTCAAGTCCTGTCTCTCGCATTTCTTTACTGGCAAGGACTTGCGGCGATTCACTCGTGACGGCTGTCGAGGCAACTGGGTACTGACCTTCCCAAGAACTACCATTCCCACGTCCGGCTCCGTCACTCTGGCGGGGCTTTTTCGTGCCTGGGTAGAATGGGCGGGATGATCGCTGTCTGGATTTGGATTGCTGGCGGGCTACTCGCCGTGCTGGTCGTAACACAGGTTGTCATTGACGGCTACCGCGTCTCTAAGATGAGTGCCCTTAGATGCCCGCATTGTGCGGAGCGCTACGGGATGGCGGTTGCATGGAAGTCTCGACAGTACATATTGCACATCTCCTGGGAACCAGACGCGAAGCCGCGATTCGGGGAACTTGAGGACAACTGGCGAGAATACAGGTGCAGCAAGTGCGGTCGCCGCGCCAAGATGAATCTCTACGGCGAGAGAGACACGCTGTCTGAGCAGGCAGAGGAAGGAGATCGGCAATTGACCCCGCCCAATTCCTAAGCACCCCGTTTGGGTTGCACCCTGCCACGAAACGCTTGCTAGAATACTCGCCTGCGTTCTCCGCTAGAGGCCGTGCTTTCGCGGCCGCATGATGGCGATGCCTCGGAGCCAAACCATGAGCAGCATTGCAGGGCGCTTCCTGTTCTTCACCGTCGCTATCAGCGGGCTTGCGCTCCCGGCAATCGGCGAGGCTGCTGAGCCACAACCGCCAGAGGGATTCCGCGCCATTTTCAATGGCCGGGATCTCGCCGGCTGGCATGGCCTGAACCCGCACAACGTTCAGAAGCTGTCGGGCGACGCGAAGGAGGCAAACCTCGCGCAGCAGCGAACCGACTTCTCCAAAGACTGGACCGTCGCCAGCTGCGAACTCGTCAATGACGGTCACGGCCCCTACGCAACGACCGACGAGGAGTTCGGCGACATCGAGCTACTGATCGAATACAAGACCGTGCCGAGCGCCGACAGCGGCATTTATCTGCGCGGCACGCCGCAAGTGCAGATCTGGGATTGGAATCAGGTCTTAGACCCAAAGCGGCCGACCCGCAAGCCGCACCTGGGTTCTGGGGGTCTATTCAATAACACGCCGGGCGCAGCCGGGCGCGATCCGCTGGTGCTGGCCGATCGCCCGTTTGGCGAGTGGAACCAGTTTCGCATCCGCCAGATTGGCGACCGCACCTGGGTCTGGCTGAACGACAAGCTCGTCGTGGACGGCGCGGCAATGGAAAACTTCTGGGACCGCAACCAGCCGCTGCCTGCCAAGGGACCGATCATGCTGCAGACTCACGGCGGCGAAATCCGCTGGCGGAACATATTCGTCCGCGAGATCGGCGCCCAGGAGGCGAAGCGGACTCTCACCGCGGCGGATTCGGTTGTCGTCAAGCGCAACATTCCCTATGCCGACCCGGCACATGAGCGGCAGGTGCTCGACGTTTATGCGCCGTCGGGCGCCAAGAACCTGCCCGTGGTCTTTTGGATTCACGGCGGAGGGTGGCAGACAGGCGACAAGTCGAGCGTCCAGCTGAAGCCACAGGCGTTTGTGGACAAAGGGTTTGTCTTTGTCTCGACCAACTACCGGCTTCTGCCCGATGTGGATATCGCGACCATCTTTCGTGACATTGCCAAGTCAATTCACTGGGTACACGACCATATCGCCGAGCACGGAGGCGATCCGAAGCGTCTTTTGGTCATGGGCCATTCCGCGGGCGCCCAGCTCGCCGCGCTCGTTTGCATCGACGATCGTTATCTGAAAGCTGAGGGCTTATCGCTCGACACCATTAAGGGCTGTGTGCCTGTTGATGGAGACACTTACGACGTGCCGGCGATCATTGAGACGGCAGAGACCCGTCGGCGAGTGCATGGTCAGCCGCAAGCGACGTTTGGCCACCGTGAGAAGTTTGGTAACGACCCGGCAAAGCACCGCGATTACTCGGCCGTCACGCACGTGGCCAAGGACAAGGGCATTCCTCCCTTCCTGATCCTGCACGTCGCCGACCATCCCGATACAAGCGCTCAGGCGCAGCGGCTGGCAAGCGTGCTGAAGGAATCGGGCGTTCCCGTCACGGTCTTCGGTGGCAAAGAGACCACCCACAACAAGATCAACGCGGACCTCGGCCTGCCCGACGATCCGGCCACGAAGGCGCTATTCGAGTTCGTTGGCGAAGCCTTGAAGAAGTGAGAGCGCTGGGTGCGCGTCGATTGGCTGACGTTTTGCGAAGTAAACCCAGCCGCGAGGCGTGGTGCTCCTGCCCTGGATCAGCGCCGGACCGGCGTGCAGCACCTGCCAGAGGCCGGATGCTCACGGCCGGGGCTTGTCCTAGTGGGCGACGAGTTCGGCTTCGTGCGCCGGCAGCCGGTGCACGCCCCTCAGCCGCGCCGCGGCCGGATGGTGCGAGAACGTTACGTGCTCGTCGAGGCCCACGACCGCCAGCGCGATGCCGCGCTCATCGAATTCGCGTTCCAGCTCGCGAAGCTTGGCCATGACCGTGTGATCGACGAGCCGCGTGTTCGACAGATCGACGATCACGTTCATGTTCTGGGCCAGGCCAAAACGCTCGATCCGGTTGCGGATGGCGATCCAGTTGGAAAACACCGCGGCGTCGCGGGGGCAGATCAGCCAGGTTCGCTCGTCGAGCTGGCGGACCTCGGCATTGACGCGAAACAGCGAACCGAGGGGCACGCCGTTGATGAACTGGATCAATAGCTCGATGCCGATGCCGATGCCAATGCCGACCAGGAGGTCCGTGGCCAACACGGCGACGATCGTGCCGACGAACACCACGAGCTGTTCGCGGCCGATCTTATAGACGTGCAGGAACTCGCGCGGGTGAGCCAGCCGGAAGCCCGTATAGACCAGCATGGCGGCCAGCGCGGCCCGCGGAATCATCTTGATCCCCGACGCGAACAGGGCCACGGCCAAAAGTAAAAACAGGCCATGGAACATGTTGGCGTATTTCGATCTGGCGCCATTGTCGATGTTGGCCCGGCTGCGGACGATTTCGGAGATCATGGGCAGGCCGCCGATCATCGAGCTGACCAGGTTGGCAAAGCCGACGGCCAATAGATCGCGGTTGAGATTGGTCTTCCGTTTTTCGGGATCGAGCAGGTCGATCGCCTTGGCGCTGAGCATCGACTCCAGGCTGCCGATCAGGGCGAACATCACCACCCACTTGATCGCGCCGCGCATGTACTGGGGGTTGGTGAAGACAGAAAAGTCGGGCGTCGTAATCGCACTAGCCAGCTTGGACGGCACATCGACCAGAAAGTTCTTGCCAACCGTGTAGTCGTGCCCCAGAAGTGCGTAGTGATGCTCCGCTTGCAGGTTGAACCAGACGGCCATGGGAATCGTCACCGCCAAGACGATCACCGCCGCCGGAATGGCTCGAATGGCCCGATTCTTGATCAGCGGAAACAGGAACAAAATGAGCAGTCCGACTCCGCCGATGAGTGCGATCTGGGGATTGAGGTGTCCGATTTCACTGGGAATCTCGGCCAATAGCTCCAGCGGCTCCTTGCCGTGGGGCGTCACTCCGAGGGCAACGGGAACCTGCTTGCTGATGATGATGATGCCGATCGCAGCGAGTAAACCGTGGACGGCGGACGACGGGAAAAAGTCGCCGAGCACGCCCGCCTTGAACAGGCCAAACAGGATTTGCACACCCGCAGCCACGGCGCCGACCGCCAAAGCCATGCGGTACGCGGCAAAACTCTCGGCCGAGCCCGGAGCATCGGGTCTGAACCCAAACTCAGTGACCGCCCCGAGCACAATGACGATCAAACCGGCCGCCGGCCCTTTGATCGTCAGCTGGCTGTTGCTGAGCCAGGGCGTAACGAGTCCGCCGACGATGGCCGTGAAGACGCCCGCGATAGCTGGAAATCCACTCGCCGAGGCAATCGCCAGACACAGTGGCAGCGCTATCAAGAAGACCAGAAATCCAGCGACCGCATCACTGCGCAATCGATCGAGGAGCGAAGTGCCGTCGGCACTTTTTTCGGGAGCTGGGGCGAGCATCACAGCGTCCTGTTGGAGGTCAAAGGCGTGCACACGTAGTGTCGGCCACTATAACGCAACCGTTGCAGATTCTGGCTGCGAGTGACGGCTTTGTAATAATTCGTAAGTCATTAACGCATAACGAGTTAACGAAATAGTCATGGGCTGCGGATTGCGCGATCCGGCCTTGATGTCAAGGTAAATTTGTCCGCCGTTAGAAAAATGCTTACGGCGGGTTGTCATGAGCCGCAATGATCGCCGGGTAGGAGGGCGAGGAGAAATGCAGTTGCGGCACTGGGGAGGGACCGATACGTGACTTGAGGATCGATGTCGCGGCATGATGGCGCGATGCGACTCCCGGCTGCGGATAGATGGCGCCGCCCAGCACGAGCGCGGCCATCGTCAGGACGGCAATGCGTTCGCGCATCCCAATCGCCAGTGGCACCGAAGTCACGTGCCGCGTTCCCGTGAATAGGCGAAAGTACGCCTGCATGACGGCGATGCCATTGAGCGCTGCGGCGATCACCACCGCGATTCCGACCAATGGAAAGGCCTGCACGGCCCCATCCACAAGCAGCTCCGTGCTCAGATAGCCGAAGGTGCCTGGAAAACCCACGCTGGCCAGTCCCGTCAGCAAAAAGCAGACAGCCAGCTCGGGCGTATGTTCATAGAGACCGTGATATGCGGCGAGCGACAGGCGGCCATGGCGCGCCTCCAAGGCGCGGAGCGTGAGGCCAAACCCGGCCAGCGACAACCCAACGGAGAGCCACACGGTCAACGCGCCCGTGAGGCCGATCGGGGTGAGCGTACCGAGACCGACCAGCACTAAGGCCGAGTGACTCAGAAAGATGTAGCAGAAAAATCGCCGCGCCTCGCGCTGCACGAGCGACATACCGGCCGAATAAAGAGCAGTTGCCAGCGCCAGCATGCCTGCGGCCCGCAGCATCCAGTCTGGTGCGATGGGCAGCAGCAGCCGCACCGCCGCATAAGCGCCCATCATTGGCGTCGCAAATAGAAGCGCGCGTCCGAAGGTCGCGTTTTCGAACAGGTCGGTCACCCAGCAATGAAACGGGGCAATCCCGCTGCGAATGAGAATCCCCAGTGCCAATAGCGCAACTGCCCATACGGGCGGTGGAGACTGGCCCGACCATTCCACGAGCAGCCAACCTCCTGTCATCGCGACCACAAACAGCCCCATGTGCAAAACAAACACGCCGGTGGGCTTGCCGCGATCCCGCAGTTCGAGGCAGGGGGGAATGGTGCTCAGCGCCAGCAAGGCAATCATGCCGCGCTGCGAGCTGCAGCTCAGCGTAGCCAGGACAATCGCCTCAGCCACGAGCGCGGCCGGAAACGAGAATCGCCGGACCTTCGTCCGCAGCGTGGCGATCGTCGTCAGCAGGTAGAGCAAGCTGGCCAGCGGCAAGAGCGGCGCGCTCAACTCGTCGATCACCAGCCAGTCGTGCCCGGAGAGCCATTTGACCAGGTCCCAGCGGTCGTGAGCCGCCGTGGAGCCAGACCAGTTGAAGTCCTGCCAAGCGCCGACGCTGCAGATGAATACCGCGCCGCAGACGAGCAGACTCCAGAGGCGGGCACGCTCCACGTCGCGCACTCGGCTGACCAGCAGCGAACCGACGAGCGGAATGACAATCGCCAATTCCAGGAAGGGAAAATGGAGCTGGCTCATCTGGCCTCCTTTAGCGGACCGTCGCCAGCCGCCAGCACATCCGATTCGCGCGATGGACCTGCGGTGAGGAAGTCGGTCCAGCGTCGCTCCAGGGCATCACAGGCGCGGAACATCCGAAGAATCGGCCGGGCGATGTAGTCGGCCAGAAAGACGTCGAGGTAGCCGCGGTGAAGGGCCATCCGATAGAGCCAGTTCCGTGTCTTGGGTGAGAGGAGCGAGGGAAACGGCCCCTCGTCGCCAGGGAGATGAGAACCGAGCGCGTTTTCCAGCGAATGATAGTCGTGCAGCAGCGTCGGGGCCCGCAGAAACTGCAAGGTTCGCAAGCAGGCGTGGCCCAGAATGTGGATCAAGGCAATGTAGCGAAGGCCCAGCCCGATTTCGGCGACGATCAGGCCGACCTGCGTCAGCGACGCAAAGGAGAGGGCCGACTTGATGTCCGATTGTGCCCTGCTCGCCAAGGAGGCATAGACCGCGGTCGCCAGACCGAGCAATACCACTGCCGCGCTGAGCACGAAAGAACACTCCAGAATTGGACTGACCCTGAGCAGCAAAAATGCTCCCAGATGGACCGACAGCGCGCCGTAAAAGATAGCGCTCGAAGGAGTTGGCCCTTCCATGGCCCGCGGCAACCAGCCGGAAAACGGAATCAGTGCCGACTTTCCCGCCGCGGCGACGAGCAGCAGGCCGCCAACGAGCAGGGCTTGCGACTGGGTGATGGGAATTTCGCCTTGTGGCCAAGACCCGTCTCCCAGCAGGAGATTGAAGTCGCCTGACCCTCGGAGGCGGTGCAGCGCCACTGCGGCGAGCAGCAACGCGGCATCAGAGAGACGATAGACCGACCAAACGCGCAGGCCGTTCTCAACCGGCCCGCGGCGCTCGTGAAAGAACGCGACGAGGAGGGCCGATGAAATGCCGACGAATTCCCAACCGGTAAAAAGCGTCTCAATGGTCCCGGCGAGCGTGGTCAGCACCATTCCCACTGCAAACAGGGCTAACAAGAGGAAGAAGCGATTGAAGCCCGCTTCACGGTGCAAATAGCGCGAGGCAAACGTGCTGATCACACCACACAAAAGGAAGGTAAGGATCGCGAACGGAACCGAGAGTCGGTCGAATTTGAACTTGAAGGCGAAATGAAACGCCTCCTGTTCGGGCAGGGTTGGATTGGATTTGGAGGCGATGTGCTCGCCAACGGCCACCCAATCACCCAGGTCGATTCGGACGTTTCGCTCGCCTGTGGCAAGCATGGCGACCAGCACCACCGACGAGGCCACAAGACCCGCCACCATCGCCAGATTGACCAGCCGAGTAATCAACCCCTCCGGCAACCGAAAACCCAAGAGGGTGGGCAGCCCCAGCGCGGCCACAAGCACGGCCGGGATGAAAACAACCGCCTGGCCGGAGGCGTTCATGAGATGAATTAGATCGAGCATCGTCGAGCGGTCCCGTCGAGTTGGCGGCTACTTCTTGATGACGGCGTAACCCAAATGTTCCCGCCAGCCGCGATACCAGTCGCCGGACGTGCAGGCGTGCGGCAATTCGTTTGACTCGGGCATATGGAGCTCGAAGCGATCGCCGCGGAGCACATGCAGGCGGGACGAATGGGGATCGAGCGTGGCGAGCTGAACCCAGCCGCGGCGACAGAGTCTTCCGATCGCCGGGTTGCGGTCCATGATCCGCTGCATGGCTGCTGGCGTGGTCTCAATCACGAACAAGATCCGCACCGGATCGTGGACCTCGACCATTTGCCAGGGGAGGCCCGTCCTCAGGTCGCTGGCCGCTCCGTCCATCACTCCCAGAAGCGACGTGATGTTGTGGGGCAGCTTCGTGCCGCAACCGTAGCCGACATTATCGACGAACGAAAAGTAGTATTCGAGGCTGATGCCGGCACAGACGGGAATAACGGCCTGAAGAATGCGCGTGAGGATCGTCTGTTCCGCGTCGTCCTGCTCCGGGTCATAGGAACTCAGAAATGCGCGGCGATCGAGGTACAAGCCGCGGGTCCGCGAGCGCCGGCCGACGATGCAAACGGCGTTGGTGGCATGGCCGTATTCGGGTCGCACCTGCGATAGGTCCTCGGCCCGCCCTTCGACGTGTCGCAGCGCGGCCTCGGGAGAGAGCGTCAAAGGAGCAGATTCAAAGCGGCGACAGCGCTCGTGGGCGTCCCATTGCCGGGCATGGTCGAGCGCCCGCCGGGCAGCGTCCAATGCCCCCGTGTGCGACGACGGGACTGCCTCCAAGTCGAAATAGGTGATGCTTTCGTCGCACGTGTTGTGATAGGCGCCGACGAAGACGGTCTCGCTGGGAATGGCGAGTCCCTGATCGGCAAGCAGCCGGCGGACGCGCGGGTCGTTCGCCATGCGGGCCAGCGCGCGGGCATTGGGACCGCCGCGTCCGCCGCCGCATGCGCCGCAGTCGTGTGCCGACTCGTGGGGATTGTTCAAGCTCGACGAGCCGTGCCCCACGACGAAGACCAGCCGGGCCATTCCACGGGTCAAACCGATGTCGCTGAGCATACGGCGCACGATCGCCGTCATCTCTTCGACGGTGTAACCGACCTGTCCAGGGTCGGGGCCAGGCGTGGCGGTGGTCCGTTCGATCTGCAAATGCGTTGTCGGCGGAGGAGCGATCCAGTGCGCGGCCAGCCGGCGAATTTGCGCCGTCAAACGCGGGAAGAAGACGCGGGCCAAGAGCGGAATCGAAGCCAAGACGCCAAGGACAGCTACGATGGCTCCGCCCAGAAATGTGCGGCTACCTTGGTGGACGTGGTGAGTCGCTGCGCCAAGAGCGCGGTGCGTGCGCCGCTGCCGCTGGTGGGTCTGGGTGGCCGATTCGACCGCGCTTTCCACAACCCAGTGCTGTGGGCGGATGACGATCGGGCAGAGTGGCACAAAGTGAGCATCGGCCGAGCCGCGATAATAGATCGCCACGCCGAAAAAGCCTGCAACGCTGAGGGTTTCGGCCTCGGGGGCCAACTCTTCGAGGTGCCGGCGGAACGACTCCTCGCGCTCATCGATACAGCAAATCACCTGGAATTTCGGCG
>Ga0065705_10001827_pt1 | contig 30243 bp, 27 predicted proteins | sample SwibulcommuniRL2_FD_59092 | JGI IMG/M metagenome (GOLD analysis project Ga0065705, IMG submission 59092) | Bulk soil microbial communities from switchgrass field near Rose Lake, East Lansing, Michigan, USA - RL2 Bulk Soil v2 (version 2) | ecosystem: Environmental > Terrestrial > Soil >...
GAGTCTAGAACAGTAGTCCCCTTGGGTTTAGCGAGATGCCTCGTCTAGACCTCGCATTGCTCGCGTCAACCCTAGCGCTACGCGGGGAACATACTTCTCGTTTTAGTTACCAATAACTTTTCCTATATTGTATAATGAATTTGATCAAAGAGCAATTCTTGGCCCTAACGCAGCTGTAGATGAATTAGGCTTTGATCCTGAAACAATAGCTTCTGTAAAACGAACAACTAGACGCAAACTTAATCATAAGATTTCTTACGGTCAACGTGGCTTTTCAGGTGCTAGTATTACAAACGTCAAGCAGATCTTAACAAATACACAGCTCAAGTATTGTGCTAACGAATGGATAAACAATGGCATAATGAGACAGTGCTTGAACAAGCTTGTCCATCATCTCTTAGGTCAGAGAACGAAGTTCATGGTTGAACCAAATGCTGAGCTTATCGAGTTTTTAGAACGTGAGAAACTTTCTCAGACAGTTACAGAAATCTTAGGAGAATCAGCAAATAGAGTTCCAGAACTTCAGCAACGTTTGATTAGAGTCAATAAACGATGTGAGTTGCATTCGAATCTTATCAAGCTTTGTAAGAATTCCTTTTTGTTTGGTCGAAACTTTCTCGGCATCGAAAGATTTCCAATCTCTCAGTCAAGCGGTTGGGTAAGATTTGGTGAACCTAAAGCACTGAAGCCAATGAATTCTTTGAGAATAGTCGACACTAAAGTTAATGAAGACACATATGCCTTTGAAGGCTATTTTTATGATTATGGTATCGAAAACAAAAGAAAAGACCTGATCAAGCCAATCGACATGATACCATTGTGGAACGACGACGATAATGTTCTCGATATGACTTATTACTCAGGCACTTCGTTAGTATGGACGTGCCTCTCAGTCGCTCAAGCTATTGACGTAATGAATGATGAAGATATTCCTGAATACGTCAAAGGCCTATATGCCAAACTCGGTGAGGTTTTCGTTGGCACAAATTCAAAAGCTGTCATTCAAGCAGTTACAAAACAGCTTGAAGATGCTACGATGCTAGTTCATGGCAGAAAAGATTTGCGAATGACTGCTATCGATGTAGCTGGCTCATTAATGGATATAATGAATGGTAGAGAAGCAAGTGCCAAATTCATAGCGTGGTCAATGGCTATTCCTCTTTTCATAATATTCGAGGACGATTCAAACTTTGCAACTGCAAACAAAGCGATGCAAGCTTTCAAAGTTGGAACACTAGACAGAATGAGAACATGGATACAAAACGCTTTAGAAAAATACTGGTATGATCCAATGCTCGCTGATCATTTGAATATAGATTTGGAGCAAGTATTAGCAGCGAGAATTAAAGTTAAAGCAATCATCGAGGATATTGTTTATGATTTACCTGAAGAGATAGCAAACAAAGAAGTCGCGTTAGTTAATGCTGGCATTCATACAGTCGAGCAAGCTCTTGAAAATATGGGCGAAGATAAATTTCTGCAAGAAAGAAAATTAAGGGAAGCTGAACGTTTGGCAGCGAAAGAGGAAGGTATTAACGAAGCGCGCGAGATAGTGAATAAAATTGGCTCAGAATCAGCAACAGAATCAGAGACAGAAGAGACAGAGAGCCAACAACCCACAGGCTCTTAATCGCGTAATACAAGGCGATTTAGCTGCATTAGAGCGCGATTTAGCCAAAAATCTACTCATTTTCTATGAAGGAATGCGCGAATTCAATGTGCCTATTGATTTCTTCAAGAATAGCAGAGCGTTACGTTTTCAAATTCAAAGTGTGATTCGCAAGAAAGTTCAAGATGCTTATATCATTGGCATCGAGACAGTAGGCGATAAGATTAAAAGAAAAGTGCCATCGTTCGAGCTTTTTCTGTCAGTCGTTGACGTTGAGACTATCAAAAGCATATCGCAAGAAATGTATGATCAATGGTGGATAATGGCTGAAAAGTTATTAATTCGTGAAACCGACTACAGTCGAAAAAGAGAATGTCAAAGTTGAGAAGAAAGCTTTCGATATTGAGTCAGCTATTGAAGGCTTCTCAAGTCTAATCGTATTCAATGGTTACAATAAAGCAGTTACTTCAAAGCTTCAGAATGTTATCGCTGCATCGAGTCAGCTTGGTCTAACTGGTGCGTTTAGTCTCTCGTCTCTCTTCAGTAAAGTCGCGACAAAAATATCTGATGTCTTCGGCAGTCTGTTAGGACTTGAGCGAATAGAAGGACTCAAAGCTCAAGAAATGTTCTTGACGAAAGAAGATGAAAAAGTTGATCCTACGATCTGCGAACCGTTCAATCGACAAGTCTTTGAAGTCAATGATCCACAGAAGCCGAATCCACCACTTCATCGCTTCTGTCGTTGCGTTTTAATTCCAGAAGTGAGTGATGAACCAACGACGTTATTCTCAGAACTTTAGAATCTAAGAATCTAAGAATCTGAGACTCTCAAATCTTTAGAATCTAAGAATCTAAGAATCTAAGAATTTGAGAGTGAATCGTTTCTTAACAAGCGATTGTCTCAGCTGAGACTTTCAGTGATTAACGATAATGGTGGGCGAACAAACCTATTCCTTATGGGGTAGGAGATAGGAAAACAACAGCCCACATTACCGGCTAGATGTGTTGTGAATCAGCGATATACTTCTCGTTTTACTTGTTCATTAATTTTTTGTATTCTATGCAAGTCTTAGAACCATCCTCACAGTCTCAAGTTAGTGTCACTTATGACAAAGAACGCAAAGGTCACTATGCGCGTGGCTTTCTGATTTCAACTAAGCAGAGTTTACCCGCACCGCAAGGAGCTTTTAGAATCAATAGAGAGACAGGACATGAACGCGTCAAATCTGCAATAGGTAAGCACTTCATGATTGATGCGCAGTTGCTTGAGAATCAAGATGATGGACATTTTTACGGTCATGGTCGTGATGCTCTGCTTGAAGGCTATCGTAAAAAGTCGCATGGCGTAATTGAGCGAACTCCCGGGCCGTTCTACTATGAAGATGGCTCAGGAGATTATTGGTATGATTTTGATATGCGCTTGAGAGATTCGGGCGCAGCTGCAGCGCTTCAAGAATATGGAGCAAAGAGTTGGGAGCCTTATTCAGTCTCGCCTCATCTTTGGGATTATCCTGAACTCGGTCAAGATCAATATGATTTGAAAGTTTGGGACTTAGTTGGCGTGGCTTTAGTCATGAAAGGCGCTTTTGGCCCTCAAGCTGTCATATCGCGACTCTGCAAAGGTTCATCCGATGTTTGTTATTCAGACAAAGGACTTGGCGCAACGTTATCACAGAAATGCGAAGCTGGTTGTCAATGTGATATCTGTCAAATCGAAGACCGATACCTTGCTCAATTGCTTACTTCTCACTTAGGAAAAAGCGGGTTTCAAAATTCGAGTAGATTGGAACCGCCCAATAATAATCAAAATCAAAACAGTAATGTTGACCTAACCAACAAAGCTCAAATTCCATCTCCTACAAATCCAACAACTGATCCTCAAAAATACATTGTTGATGGCAAGATTGTTACAGAATCAGAGTATGCTCTCCATCAAGAAGTTGCACGACTAAAGCAACAAGCGAAAGAAGAGGCAGAGAAGGAGTGGAAGGATGAGGTTACAGCATTACGAGACGAATCAAAATTAAATTCATTGAGTAGCGTCTTTACCAAAGAGATCATAAAAGATGATGTCGCGCGAAATGCACTGATTGAAAAGTGGATGAAGTTACCACTTTCAGAAGTTAAGAACATCAAGACAGCTCTTGATGATTATAAAGCTCATTTCGAGCCAGCAGTTCGAGCGAAATTAAAAGCTGAAACAGAGAAACCAGACAATGGCAGCGAAGAGGAAGGGGATAATACTGAGAATAACAAGCCAAATGGAGAAACCCCGCAGGCTTCAACTAAGAAAGGTAAATCTGCCAGTGATTTGCCAGCTGAACCAAAGCCAAAACACCCTTTACCAAAACAAGAGACTGATGCTCCTGATAGTTCTGGGAAAGCTGGTTCAGCTGAAGCTAACAAACTGCAACGCTTGAGATCTGGCTTTAGGAGGAGGGTTTAAGAAGATATGACAGTTCTTGCCGGAGATTTACGAGATAGCGAATCGATGGGCGCTAAATACATTACAACTTGTGGAAAGGCTACATCAGGCGGATCAGCTATTGCAGTTGGAAAGCTTGTTAAGATAACAGAAGCAACAGGGATTGGCGCATTAGCTACAGCTGCGGACGTTGGCCCATTTGGAGCAACTCCAAGATTGTTTCCAGCCAGTCAAGACTCAGATCCAACTTTCACAATAGTTAGAGGCAATGGTTGCGAAGTTTATCTTGAAACAACTGGCGTTTTAAAACAACATCAAGAAGTGGTTGCAGACACAGGTGGCAAAGTCAAAGCGAAAGCGGCTGAGGCTGATGGTCTAGTCGTTGGCGAATACATGGGCAAAGAAGGCGAAGGTCGAGCCCATGGGAAGCCTATCACTGACGCAGCTGCCACGAATATAGTTTGTATTCGCTTCAAGAAAGGAGCTGGTTAATAGTATGACATCAGTTAGTAACGAATTATCCCAAAGAGTGCAAGCGCTTGTTTCTAAATACAAGACTAGCGCTGGAGTCTTCGGCTTCGTATGGAATCCAGAAGATCATTGTGTATACTTAGACAATCCATCAAAGAAAGGCGATAAGATTCAATACATCGACAAAGTATTCGATGCGTTAGCATGGGCAAAAGCAAACAAAATCATTCCAAAGAATCATGAGAAAGGACTCGCGGCAGCTGAGTTAATTAATGAGCCAACAGACACGCAAGATTGTTTCTTTGGCCCATTTGTTGAGCTTGCTGATTGTATGGACATGGACACATCAAAAGCGCAGAAAACACAAGACAAAGGTCTTGCAGGTTCAATCATAACATCTATGGATTATGACATTCTTACTCAACCAGTAATATTAGGCGAGTCAGTCGAAGCGATAAGTCCCGGTGTCTTGCTAGGGTTCTTTGATGATGTCGCCACCCCTAGATTAAAGGGCGAATGGTTGGATACAACCTCGGGAGTCGAATATTTCACCAACGTGCCTGAAGGAATCTTACCTGAACCAACCAAGGGATTGGGAACCACTGTTGCAGTAGACGTGCCAAAACACGCGGGTGGAGTCGAAATAACTGAACGAGCTGATATGATTCTGGGTGGCACTAACATATACAACGACTTAGTAACAGCATTGGGAAGAAAGAGATTATTGAGAGAGAACGGTCTTGTAGCTGCCGAACTAGAAAACGCTNCGACAGTATTATCAGGCGTTGACTTTGGTCTTCGTGCTGGAACACCGCCAACTTCTAGCAATTATCCAAATGACTTATGGCAGACAATCATCGACTCATTTGCAGGTCAGGGTGGAACATTTAATGGAGTCGCATCGAAGAATCTAGCATTTAANGAATACAAGAACAACGATTACAATAAAGGCTATCAAACACCATCGCTTAATGTCTCAGGCCCCGACGCTTCAGGCCCAGCGCCCGGAGTTGACGGTGTTACTTGGTTCAGAGATAACGCAATTATCAGCGCTACGAAATTATGGGCAGCTGATAGAAACAAAGCTGCAAAGAACTTTAGAGGCCCAGTGAGATCATTCGATATGTCTTCAGAAAGAACAGAATCGAGAGCAACATACATCAAATCATACTTGCTCGTAAAGATAGTAGATCAAGACTTTATTAGAGAGATCACAGGAGTAACGGCATGAGTTCTACAACTCAAGCTCAGGGTAAGACTGGCGTGTCGACTGCAAAAACAACAGAGAAAGAAAAGATTACCGGCAAATGTGCTTATACAGGCTGTCCAGCTAAAGACAACGAAGAATCTGAAACCTTTGCAACACTCAAGAATACAGACTATAAATTCCATATGGATTGCTTAGACAACTGGCAAGCTGAATCGAGAAACGCTGGAAAATTCTCCATCGAGGACAGAATCGCAGTATTAGACGAGCAATCAGGCAAAAATAAGAAGACAGCTGAGCCTAAAAAATAATTGGCTAGAGGTCGAAAACGAGCAAAGCGAAGCTCGACAGGTAGATACGTAAAGAAGTAATTTTTTATCCCTCCCTTTTTATCTAGTTGATTGATGGCTAAAATAAAGTCCGAAACCTTCGAGAGTCAGACCGAAACAGTCGAAGGAGAACAAGCGACTGATAATATTATAACAACAGAACAAGTGACGACGACGATAACAACTGAACAACAAGAACCACCGAAGATTAATTTTCCATATAATAACAGAACACAAGACTCGTATAACAGCAAAGGCTTGCGAATTCCTGAAGACATCAAGAATCAAGATCAAGAAGCAAAGTTTCTTGGCTTTGTAGATCCTCAACAGATTCAAAACATTGAACGACGTATAACGAGATTCGTTCGAGTGCTTGCACCTGATCTATTGTCAGGTTCAAAGAAGCATGTTATCAAAGAATTCATGTATTATTATGAAAACTGGTATGGCGTAGATTGGCGAGGCGAACAAGTTCCACCTGTCACAGATCATATTGAAGGAAAATATTTTGAGCAAGATACAAAGCCAGCTCCCTTTGTCAATGGCAGACCGACTGGCAAATTCACAAGAACAGGACAGCATGAAATTCATTATTTACATTATAACAAAACTACAGTAGAGCAAATAGTGAACGCAAGCGACAGCGACCAAGATGAGATCAATTATGTCATAAAAGTTGGCAATAGCAGACTATCACCGATTGGAGGTTATACATACGAACAGTTTAGAGATCTGCCATTCCCCGAACTTATCAAACTTGCGAGAGCTACAACATAATACTCTATTAATTAAATCAAAGCTTAATTTCATACATGGTCTATAATCCATCACCGCAAGGCGAGATTGATGTCAGACTCGCAACAGGCAACATATTACCAGAAGATTATCCTGATACTGAAATAGTTAAAAAAATTAAATCAGCTTATTCAAAGATTCAGCTCGGTGTCAGAAGGGATCTAACTAATCCATTCACTGATACCGACGTTGCAAAGGAGCATTGTGTTCAACTTGAAGTAACGATCGCAGCGATGTATTGCTTGAAAGCTTACGGTTCAGAATTCAAAGACAAGATCGAAGAGCTGCGCGCAGAAGCAAAAGAGGATATGACATTCATGCAAGAAGCTTTAGGAATAGCGATCGAGATTGCAATCGTTGAAGAGGAAGGAGATATCGAAGGCACAATAACAAGCATATCAGCGCGTGGTTGGTATAAGAATGAACAAGTGATGATTCCAAACAGAATGAAATCATACAAAGGGCCGGGCAGCATTGAGGGAATTGGAGTTCCAAGATTAGATCCTGAGTCTGATGTCTCTTAGCTGAGTTAGTTAATAAGACAAGGTTATTCTTGCGTAGTAAAGACAGATAGCATGAAGGGAAAAGGTAAAGGTAAAGGTAAAGGGAAAGCTAAACCTAAAACTAAACATATGGAAAAGTCAGAAAAAGGCGAGACGACAATAAGGGCACAAACCCCAGCTCGAAAGATGGCATTAACACCGAGAGAAACAAATCTTGAATATACTTGTGATAAATGTGGCGGCGTATTCGCGACACTGTTCGAATTAGATCATCATGATAAAACAGATCATTAACAATTAATCATTAGTTCTTGAGTTATTTTCATTTATGGATATTTTTTGGTGCTGCCGAATCTATTGGATATTCCGAAAAGTATCTGGTTTATGATCCTTATCATCTTTGCATTGTTAGGCAGCATTATTGGAGTTTCGACACATATCGACTCGCTTCAGTTTCAGCAAATAGATAGTTTGAACGAAAGGCTTCATGTTCTTGATAAACAAGTCGCGATTAATAATGAACGCTTAGAAACTATCGGAGAAATATCTATACCTGAACGACAGCCATGACAACGAAGAATCGAATAGGTTTTATCATACAGCATTCCACTTAAGCTCACGATGGCAAATAAGGAAATCAAGATTTCACTGTTACTCATCGCAGTAGTGGCAATGAGTATTAGTGGAGTCGCTATAGCATCAATGCAGACAGCGCAAGCTCAAGGTCTTTTTGGCAAAAGAGACACTAACATCATAATCAACGTGCCACCCGGCCCACCCGGCCCGACAGGCGCACAAGGCCCAGAAGGCCCAGCTGGCCCTCCGGGAGTCGACGGAATCCAAGGCCCAGAAGGCCCACAAGGCCAACCGGGAACCGAGGGGCCTGTCGGCCCTGAAGGCCCGCAAGGGATTCAAGGCGTGAATGGCACACAAGGCCCACCCGGCCCAGCTGGCCCAGCGGGTAACGGCAGCGGTGGCGGTAGCGCAGGAGAACAAGGCCCACCGGGCCCACAAGGCCCGCAAGGCGAGCAAGGTGCTCAAGGCCCAGCCGGCACTAATGGCAGCAATGGAGATGTCGGTGCTCAAGGCCCTGAGGGCCCAATGGGGCCAATCGGCCCGCAGGGTGAACAAGGCCCAGCGGGAGCCGACGGTGCAGCTGGCCCACCGGGAGAACAAGGCCCACCCGGGCCACCCGGTTCAGGCGGCGATGGCGGTAACACGACAGGCACACAAGGCCCACCGGGCCCACCCGGTCAACAAGGCCCTAGTGGCCCAGCTGGCCCAGAAGGAATCCAAGGGCCCAAGGGTGACACTGGTGCTCAAGGCCCAATTGGCCCAGCTGGCACAAATGGCACTGACGGACAACCCGGCCCACAAGGCGAGGTTGGCCCACAAGGCGCGCAAGGTCTTGCAGGTAGTAACGGAACTGACGGAGCGCCCGGTCAACAAGGCCCAAGTGGCCCTCAAGGCTCACAGGGAGAACAGGGGCCAGCCGGAATTAACGGAAGTCAGGGCGAGCAAGGTGTTCAAGGTGAACAAGGCGAGCAAGGAATTCAAGGCCCGGCTGGAGCTGACGGTGCTCAAGGCCCTGAAGGCCCACAAGGTCAAGCTGGCGAATCCGGCAAAGATGGGAACGTTACTGTCGTTCTGAAATGTCCAAGCAGTATCATCGTGAATGAGGATGGTGTGAACAAGACGCTCACTGTAGTGGATTGTCCACAGGAACCGCCAATCGTAGTTCCAATCCCACCAGTTGAGAATGAGACAACACCAACACCACCAACTGACAACGAAACAATACCTCTCCCCCCTACTAACGAGACAGGGGGAGGCGGCAATGAAACAATACCTAACCCTCCTTCAGGAAATGAAACTGCACCACCTAACGGAAATGAGACAGTAACGCCAATACCGACACCACCAATCGTATGCGCTGAAGGTGAAGAGTTCAATAATGAAGTCGGTGCTTGTGTTGCAATAGCTCAACCGCCAAGTGATGGCACAAACGAAACTGATCCCGGTGACGAATCAGGCGACGGTTTCACACCAGAAAGATAGCAGAAAAAGCTAAATAATTTTCCCCCTTCTTTTTTTGTCTCAAGAATATACTTCTTACTTTCAGCATTTACAAGCTTTAATCTCGTCAATTAGATGGTAGACGCTACAACTGCGATCATTGTTTCAATTATTGCGGGCTTAGCTGGAGGCTTTTTGTCTTCATGGATGGCTTTCAACGCATCAGGTCAAAAATGGGATGGGAGAAAACATGGCAATGCTTTGATAACAGGCGCATTGACTGGAATGGCTTTCGGTCTGGGACAAGTGATTGCTAACGAAGTCGCGGACATGGATGACATTCCTGCTCCTCAGTTCGCTATTGGTGTCTTTGCGACATTTCTGGCAGCTGCGGGAATTGATCGCTTGAGGTCTTCAACTTCGCACATGATCACAAACAAAGCAACGGCAGAAAAGACGACAACAGACAAGACGACGACAACAAGTCCACCGCCATCACCACCATCAACGACATCAACAAAATAGGGAAAAAGAAATGGTTGCTATACCTCACGAAATGCTACTTATTGCAGCGATAATATTGATCGCGATTGGTTTGTTGCTGATCTTTATTCCGCTTCCAAGTCCAATAGACTTCATTGGTGAAATAATATTTTGGATAGGAGTCATCATCCTCATTATTTGGATTATCATGTTGATCATCTATGTCATAAGAAAGGCGTAAAATCTTCTTTCTTTTCTTTTGTTGCTTTAGTTCTGATATTATCCTAACGAAACTTTACCTTATTAGAAAATGCCAATCATTGCATCAGATTTAAAAATCAGATTGTCAGGCGGCGCAGCTAACGCAAACGTTAATTCCTCATTAGGTGGAGCAAAATCTTCGGTAGAAGTTACAGACAATACTCTTCATAATATCTTTGATATTGTTGATGGAACTGAAAGTGCGGCGGGTGATATAGAATACCGCGGAGTCTATCTCCATAACGGTCATGGAACTCTAACAGCTCAAAACGTTCGTGTCTATATTTCATCACCAACGACTTCATCAGCCGATGAGTGGGATATCGCTCTCGCCGGTGAAGGTCTGAATGGCACAATGGAAACGATAGCGACTGAGGCAAACGCACCGGCAGGGGAAACGTTCTCAAGACCTTCAACTTATGCAACAGGTTTGAACATGGGTAATATTCCAGCCGGCCAACATTATGGACTGTGGTTGAGACGCACAGTTAACGCGGGTGCGGGTGCTATTGATAACAACTCGATAACAATAAACTACGATTGCGATACGGCGGCGTAAGAGTAGGTATGTATGATAAAAATAACGCGATGGAGTTCTGATGTCTGCGAATGCGTCATAGAATTTAGTTGGGACGACAGTGTTCCCGAAGATCAACGAACTGGCAGGGTAAAAAATTATGTTAAGAAATGCTCAGCTCATAAAGCAATAAACTCTGATGCCGATAGATTCAGATCAGCATTAGAAGAAAATCAGCGAAAGAATAAAGCTCACGCTGCTATCTTAGAAAAAGCTACGAATTCATTATACGAACTTGATCAACAATCAGGTCAACGTCAATTAAAATCTGGAATAACTCTTTCGTGGGAACTTTCTGGCAATCCACCAAATCGCGTTATGAGTCTGAAATATGATGGAGTAGATTTAACAGCTACACAAAAGAATAACTTTCAGACTCATCTTAATAGTAAATTCGGAGCGGGTAAGGTCAAGCTTGCATAATGAAGACAATCTTCCAATCCGGCTATGCTCCCGGTGGTGGCATAACCTCAGCGACAACACAATACTGGCAACCCAATTGCCCACCTACAACACAGACAACGACCGAATCTATATGTCAGCATAGAGTCAGAACACCCGGCACTTTTTCAAACTTACAAATTCGATTATCAAGTAATACAGTATCAACAGGAAACAGCACCTTCCGCAGTCGAAAGAATGGTGCGAACGGTGGGCAAACTATTACAATCCCTCAATCGACGACAGGACTATTTGAAGACACGACTGGCACGGATGCAGTAGTCGATGGTGATCTCGTTTGTGTTCAGATGGTAGCAGGAACTGGAGCGATGCTCATCACTCAGTTCACTCAGCTCTTTGATGCGACTACTAACACAGTAACAAAGTTAAGTTGCAATCATGTGGCGCTTTCAGCTACTAGTGGTAATTATTATTTCCCGCCTGGTGTGGATGGAATTAATCAGACAGAAGCACAAGCAAAAACTCAGAATTAGAAAAGCTGGCACTTTCAAGAAGTTAGCTGTTTATGTTCAAGTTGCTCGGGCCGGTAGCGCTTCAACATTAAGATCAAGAAAGAATGGAGCAAACGGAAATCTTTCTGTGACTTTATTACAATCAACGACAGGATGGTTTGAAGATACAACAAACAGCGACACAGTAGCAGTCGGTGATGATTATTGCTTAAATGTTGCTAACGGTGCAACAGGAACGGACGGCCCGACATACAGAGGCTTATCAGTTGATTTTGAGACTACGACTGGCGACGGTTTGGCAGTTAACGGAAGCTCTAGCGCGGTTGCCTTTACTGAACCGACTGACGCATTTCTCACACTAGATGGCCGACTGGTCGCCAATACATCAGAGACAAACAGAGCCATGAAAGTGAACGCAAGTTTTACTTTTTCTAATATCTCTGTCTATGTTACTGCAAACACGAACACGTCGAATTGTGTTGCAGAGATTCGACTTAATGGGTTTAATACTGCACTGTCTGCGTCAATAACTGCAAGCTCGACAGGTCTGTTTGTAGATTCAACTAATACTCTGAATATAGCTCCGGGCGACGAAGTATTATACCATATTGGGTTTCCCTCTGTCACTGGAACACAATCTACAACATTAACGTGGATAGCAGTTTGGACACAAGAGATTGTCGGACTCACCCAAGTCTCAAAGTCTCAGATCTACAAATATAATATTTCATCACGCGTCTCTCAATCAGAAATCTATCGCTATTCAATATCTTCTCGTGTCGCATTAGCTCGAGTTTACAAATATTCAATTGTTACGCGTGTAGCTCTTGCAAGAATTTATCGATATTCAATATCTATTCGTGTATCATTACCGAGAATTTATCGATATAGTGCAATCGCTAGGGTAGAACAAGCTAGGAATTATATTTACAATATTCTGGAAAGAGTGAGTCAGCCCACAATCTTTAGTTATTCGATAACTGCGCGCGTATCTCTTACTAGAAACTATCTTTATAATATTATAGCTCGAACGCAATTAGCGAGAACTTATCTTTATTCGATTATAGGTCGCGTTTCTCAGCCTGAAATCTATCGTTATTCAATTCTAGCGCGTGCAACATTAGCGCGAAGCTATCGGTATTCTATTGCGGCACGAGTAACGAGTTCAAAGATTTATCGCTATTCAATATCTGCGCGTGTAGCTTTAGCAAGAATCTACAATTATACTATAACTGGTAGAATACAACAAGCGCAGACATATCTTTATAATATTTTATTGCGCGTTTCTCAGCCTGAAATTTATCGTTATTCGATATCTGTGCGCGTAGCTCTCGCAAGAGTTTATCGATATTCGATTTCTTTGCGTGTATCGTCACCAAAAGTATTTAGATATTCAATCAGTCTTCGAGTAGCTTTAGCAAGAATCTATCAATATAGTATTGTAGCAAGAACGCAGTTAGCGAGAACATATCTATACAATATTACAGGCAGGCTATCAGTTCCAAGAACTTTCCTTTATAATATCTCTACAGTTGGAAGAGTTTCACTAACACAAGTTTATCATTATGATATTATAGGTCGAATTTCTGCGCCTAGAATTTACAGATATAGTCTTTTACAGAGAGTAGGCGCGTATTCTATCAAACTGCCTTCGACAACTGGTTATATTAATCCGGGAATCGAAACGGGTCTTTGGTCACAGGCAAAAAGTAAATTTAGCTTTTCATTTTGGTTCAAACCTTCTGCATTTGGAACTGGATCATTTCAGAATATTATTAATCATGGCTGGCAAAATACAGGTTCATTTATCGTTTATCTCGCTAATGTTGGTAACGCCATTGCCTTTGCATATCGTGATTCAATAGCTCAAAAATCTACGAGCTTTACGTTACCGGGTGGTCTTGTTAATACTTGGATTCATATCGTTTGCACCTTCGACAATTCGCTAGTCGGTGGCGATGGAAAGATCTATATCAATGGTGTAGTAAGTGCATCAGTTTCAGCGGACACAGCTGAAACTATGGGTTTCACTGGCGGTCTAGTCATAGGCGGGCCATCGGGAAGTTTGCTAGATGGACAAGTCAAAGACTTTAGGTGGTTTAATAACAAAACACTAACTCAAGCAGAAGTCACCAGTATTTATACAAATTCACCTCTCGGCCCTCATTCAATGTTCTTTGATGGTAGCAACGATGGGTTAAATCTAGGCGCGCCAAGTGCATTAACAAATCTAGATGAAGGTTTCACTTGGACACTCTGGATTTATCCAACACTTGCAGGCACATCATATAGAAATATAATTCATCACGATTATCCAAATCAAGGCGGGTATAATATCTGGTATGGTGGTGCTACTGGTTCAACTCAATATGTAGAATTCAAGTTTAATCTTGCAGGAACAAATTACTTCCAAGGCTTTGCAGACGGTGGGCCTCCAAACAATTGGTATTTTGTTTGCATTAGATGGGATAATGCAACAAAGAAGAGTTATGTAAGATGGGGATCTCAGACTAGCCAATCAGCTGCAAGACCTAGCGCTCAAACTATGGGTTTGGGTGGTGTCTGTGTAATTGCTGGCGATGCTGGTGGTGTTAGTGGTGGCGACTTTGCGGGTAACATGACTGATGTCAGATTTTTCAGGCGGCCGTTATCTGATCAAGAGATCATTGATATAATGAATGGTAAATGGATTAGTGAGCCTGATGTCTATATTCCATTTATTGAAGGCTCTGGAACACCAGTAGACAAGAAATCAAATATTCCCATAACACTGATCAATACCCCGATATGGGATAAAACTTCAGCCTTACCAACTGCTATTGTCGTTAATCCTCAACCTGATTATTGGCTAAAGATGGATGAGAATGTTGGCAATCCTGTTGATGCAATTACAGGAACAAAGACAGGAGTTTTAACAGGAACAGCAACATGGATATCTGATGCGCCTCAACAATGGATTGGCAAAGCTGCACGTTATCTTTACAATCTTTTAGGAAGAGTATCTCAACCAGAAATTTATCGTTATTCGATGCTTGAGCGAGTAGGTGATCGGAATCGTCATTGTGTATATTTAGATGGTGTTAATGATTTCATCAATTTGGGTATTGAGCCTACTTTATGGGGTGCTACGCTTACCAAGTTCAGCTTTTCAATCTGGTTAAATCCTGCAATCGTAGGCGCAGACGGAAACAGTAGGGAAACAATTCATCATGGATGGGCAACCGCTTATGGCTGGGATATGTATTTCATATCGAATAATAAACGCCTTTATTTTGAGCTTGTGGGAGCAACATGGCCGACGAGGATAAGCTCTATTTACGTAGATTTCACGAACTTACCTCCCGATGTTTGGTATCATATCACAGTAGTTTATGATTCAACATTAGGATCGCAGAGATCAAAAATCTATCTTAATGCTGTATCTTCAGCTGTTCAAGGGACTGATAATGCAGGTCTAACACTTTCAAATAATCTTTCAACCTATATCGGTGGAGCAGGCCCCGATTATATGGGCTGTGTCAAAGACTTTAGGTGGTTTACAGAGAAGGCATTAACTCAGACAGAGATCGATGATATTTATTATAACAGAACAAGCGCACCAGTTCCTAACTATGCTCTGATGATGAACGAAGCGGTTGGAAATCCTGTCGATTCAATATCGGGAACTAAAGTTGGAATTCTGACAAATGGCCCTCAATGGCAAGATGATGCACCGCCTCTATTGCTTGGTAAGTTTCAGAAATATCTTTATGATATTCGCGGGCTTGTTTCACTCGCTAGAACTTATCGTTATTCAATGCTTCAGAGAGTTGGCGCTTATGCAATTAGTTTCGATGGTATAGACGATCAGATTACCATTCCAAACATTGGTGCAATAAACAATCTTGACGACTTTACGATCTCGCTCTGGATTTATCCTATAACTTCAAGCCTAAGTTCTACCCCTCACATATTCAATAAACTCTATCCTACAAACAATGGTTTTATTTTATATTTCACGTCTAATACTTTCTTTCTCAATTTCAGGACGGTTAATAATACTGGTGTCGGTGTGAGTGCAACAACTACCATTATAACAAATCCTAATCAGTGGTATCATCTTATGGTCACATTCGTCAGAAGCACAGGCGCGATGAAGATATACGTAGATGGAATATTGAGAGCTTCAGCGACTAATACCGGACTTCTCGCGAACTCTGTCGGCACTGTTGCAGATCTAACTTTGAATGGGGCTGGCGGTGGTATCAAGTGGGGTGGTCACGTTAAAGACTTTAGATTATGGCGATCCGCTCAAGATGCAGAGATAACAAAGATCTACACTAACGATCCTTCTGCGCCTGTCCCTAACTACTGGCAAAAAATGGAAGAGGGAACAGGAAGCCCAATTGAAGAAATAAGCGGACTTAATCCCATGACATTGCAAAACGGTGCGACTTGGATTGCCTTAGCTCCAAATGTGTGGCTTGGCAAAGCTGCGCGCTATGTTTATTCGATAGTAGGAAGAATTTCGCAAGCTCGAAACTATCTTTATAGTATTATAGGTCGTGCAAGTCTGTCACGAAATTATATTTATAGTGTCTTGCAGAGAGTAGGCGCTCAAGCGATAACAGTCGATGGCGTAAATCAATATCTTAATTGTGGTATTGATTCGAATCTTTGGAGTCAGCCTTTAACTAAGTTTAGTTTCAGTGGTTGGTTCTATCCTACAGCCGACGCGCCTAGTAATAGATGGCTCGTAGATCATGGTGGCTTTGGAGTTCATTCATTCTACCTTTACCAAGATAATAACAGTAGTGGACGTTTCATATTCATAATTAGAAATTCTGCAAGTGTAGCATTTGGCGCGAGTGTATCTCCCGGAACTATTATTCTAAATCGTTGGAATCATATCGTTTGCACTTACGATAATAGTTTAGGTTCGGCAAACATGAAATTATATCTTAATGGTGTTCAGGGGCCATCAACTGGAAATCTTACTGAGACAATAACTAATACAGCGGGATTGACTGTAGTTGGAATCACCCAAACACCGTTCCAAGGTCAAGTTAAAGATTTCAGATGGTGGACTACGAAACCCCTAACATTAGCAGAAGTTAATCTAGTTTACCAGAATCATCCTGATGCGCCAACGCCTAACTATTGGCTGAAGATGGATGAAGGAGCCGGTGATCCTGTTGATATTATCACTGGAACAAAAACTGCTCTGCGAACTAATAACGCTTCTTGGATTGCATTAGCGCCAGATCAATGGCTTGGCAAAGCTCAGCGCTACTTATACAATATTTCAATTAGAGCATCACTAACGAGAGTCTATCAATATGGAATCTTGTCACGCGCAGCATTAGCAAGAGTTTATCGATATTCGATTCTCTCTAAAGTTCCGATACCAAAGATATTTCGCTATTCAATTTTAGGAAGAATGGCAGCGCCCAGAATCTATCGTTATGCTATATTAAAACGAGTTGCACAACCACGGATTTATCGCTATAATATTAAGGGGTTAGTGTCGAAGCTCTCCACACTATTATACAATATTATAGGAAGGGTTGAACTTGTTCGAACCTATCTCTATGACATCGTAACTTTCCCGACAGGAATGATCTGGAAGGTCACAGATCAAGAGTCAGACTTTACAGAAAAATTAGAAGATATGGTAAAAACTTTCATTTCTAATAATTGGAGTATTTCAGATCCAGCTATAGGCACAGTGCCACGTATAATTTCCTCAAGCACGCCAGCAAGACAAGCGCAAGTCGATAACTTTGCCTATGATAATTTGAGATCGTATTATATTCGTGTCAGAGAAATGGAGTCCGATGTCACGACTCGACAGATTAGACATAACGCGTATGAATTTGGAACTCCAATCGATATTCAATGCTATTCGCGAAGATTGACGAAAGGTGAAGCATTTACTGAAATCAATAATATGATTAACGAATTGATGCGCATCTTTGGAACATACGAACAGCGTCAAATGTTTGGCATCGAAGGAATAACATTTGATTCAATAAGTAACATGGATCGCGATCACCCATTGTCTAGCACATTATGGTCAAGAAAGCTCAGGATAATTCTTCATTATTATAAAGCTAGTGTGATAGGCTAGTTGTCGTCGACGATAAGCTGGTTTGTAGTAAATAGAAATCCTCCCGGTGATTTTACCATGTCAGTGGAAGACATGATTCAGCAATATCTTAGAACAAGATGGGGGACTGCGATACCAGTGACACCGCAAAAATCAACGAACCCGCCATTTGACTATTCAAGTAAAATAAAATTTGGTGATACTGAATACCAAAACTTTTCGACTTATTACATTCGTGTAAGAGAAGCGGACACTGTATTCGATAATGAGATGGTTCAAAATGCTGGATGTTTTCAAATGAAGACAGCTGTCAATATAGATCTCACAGCTCGACGTTTGAAGTATGGCGAACATTTTGATGAACTCAATAATATGCGACTCGAGACAATCAGAATTCTAGGAAATTATAGACCTGATGATATAAGCGGAATCTATTTTATAGAACTTGAGCGACCGGGCGAGAGAGACATCGAGACGCAACGCTTCGAGCAATCTGGTAAGCTGCCGAGAACAATCTGGTATCTTAGGATAACCATTCAAGTTCATTATATCAAAGCTTACGCTTGTCTCTAAGTAACTTAACTTAATGATACTTCTCAACTTGTCGGACTGATTTCTTTGAGGTAGTAGAAATCATGAGCCTCCAAATGATTCCAACCTCTGTTCACCGTTATCTCAAACTACCACAGATAGTTGAGGAAACAGTTTATGGTGTAACTCAAACCTCTGCGGCTTTCCTTGATGCTTCAGTCATTAATTCGATTAGAACAACTTACGCGAACGCGACTGAGATGTATCGAAAGCTCGGCAGGCGTCAAATGTATAAGTATATCAAAATGGGTCAGGACGTCACCTACTCGATGTCGTTCTCGCCAGTCGACACCGCGCTTATCAGATATGGCACAGAAAATGGCAACGCGCTTGGCACACTTACAGGCACAATTGATAAATCTTTAACTGTTGCTAATTCACGATATCAAAATACTTGGGGAGCAAACGGCCCACTTATTGAAACTGCTTTCCTGAGAAAAGGCTCGAAGGTTGATTCCATCACTGTGACAACCACATCGAGAGGAATGATTGTTGTCGACATGGATTTGATATGTTCGCAAATCGTTCAATCACAAACAGGGCCTAACTTTGGTTTAACTACGCCTGTATGGGTTGTCTCGCCTACGACAGCTACCCCTTGGTCTAATCTGGTTGGCGGTTGTGGAACAAAACTCACAATTGGTGGCGTAAATTATCCATTCAAGACTGCCTCATTCACTGTCAATAATAATTTTGACGCTGTCGATGTAGACGGTTGTGATACAATCGCATGGTTAGAACCGGGTGCGAAAGAAGTCACTTTTACCGCTGAGCTACTTGCACAAAAAGACACAGCAATCGAGACAGCAATGGACGCTGGCAATTCTTTAGCTGCGAGTATTGTCTTGAATGCAACAGGCCCTAAGACTGCAACATTCACGAACTTATTCATAAACAACAAGACAGAAGATGAGAGTGCCGACGAGACAAGTGTTAAGACTTATACGATATCTGGAACTGCCGACGATGTGACGGTCTCAGTTTAAACAAATCGAATAGAAAGAAAAGATAGGCAACTTTTTTAATATACAGTCCTAACTTGTGAACAGTGACGACTCCCGAAGACGAACAGCAAAAGAAAGTTAAAGATGTTGGTTTAACAGAAGGCGGTATTCCCGGTCTTAAATCTCCTAAATTAGAAGACCTTCCCGATGAACTTCTAGATCCCGAACAGCTCAGAGAAAAACATAAACTCGAGGAAGCAAGAGTTCAACGCGAAGGCGAAGCTCCCGGTCTTTATGGTGACTTTACACAAGTCAGAGAAGAGCAAATTGGACAAGTTTTTGATCAAGAAGATGAACGAGAGAGTAGCAAAGCAGTTCAATGGTTTGCGAATAAAACCACTGAAGGTTTTAGATATTGGGCTCAATTCACACAATATAAAATCAAAATGGATGATGGACGTATCGAGCATTATGAACGCAGACCGATAACAAAATATCAAGCCGATGAACTCCTAGATTTATCATCAGAGATTCAAGGCATGAGAGACGTTAACACTGACAAGCCTATAACAGTGACACAAGCAAGACAGAAACAAAAGCAATTAGATGCACTCAAAGCCAAATATTATATGATTAATCTAAGAACAAAAAAACCCATGAGTATGGAAGAGGTCAAGCATGTTGCAGATTCTACAGTTATAGATTCGATATTGGAAGCTTGTTTCGCAATTACATTGGCGAAATGGACTGAGGGAAAAAAATAAGATCTGATCGAGAGAGCGGCCCGATTCGTTTCTCTGATCATATTCGGAGTTGGTTTCTCTGGAATGAAAAATTATTTTGCGATGCAGAAATCGAATATGTGAATAAATATTATACGTTAAAGAATTGGCCAGCTCTTGCAGCGAAGATACTTTACAATGAAAATAATGAAGAGCTTCCTGAAATGTTTAGCGCTATGTTTGCCATTACACAATATGATGATCTAAGAGCTAAAAGAGACATGGAGAAAGAACAGGGAGGTGGTCAGAAGAAAGAAGAAAATCCAGCAGATTATCAGGCTGAAAGATGAGCTATTTACTTCCCTTCTGTAAATTGTATAAATCAATTTGTATTGTCAGTGGATCATAATTACGATAAGGTAAAGAAATCATTTGATGACCTTGCTAATAGTTTTGAGGCCGATGTCGATGCAGAGCTAAATCGAATCGGTGATTTAATGAAAGATAGAGCTTCAGCCGATGCTCCGCGGGACACTGGTTATATGGCTGATCACATAGAGAAAACTGAGACAGGTAGGCAAAGTGTGACAGTTACAGCTATAGCAGACTATTCAGGTTATGTCGATCAAGGCACTGTCAAGATGCAAGCTAATCCCTTCTTTACTGGCAACGTTGAGAAGATAGAAAGCACAGAACTGCCAAGAATTGAAAAGAATTTAGGAATAAAGATTGATGCAAAGATAAGCATTAAACGATAGAGAGAAGCGAAAAATGCCAGCTGTCGCTGAAGTTAATTTTAAAGCAACGAACTCGCAGCAAGTAGTTACTGCTTTCAAGAGCGTCGGCACAGCTGCCAACGATACTACAACCAAAATTAATCAAAATTCGAACGCCATGAAACAGGTTGGGACTAATATGAAGTCATCAATAGGTGGAATCGGTCAGATGGTTTCCGCTTTTGCAACGCTCTCGTTATCTATAGTTAATACTTGGAGAGCATATCGAGATCTTGAAGATGCTCAAATTGCCATCGATGCACAAACTAAGAAACTACATTCTACAGAGTTAGCTATTTCTAACACCGAGGCAGCAATCGCAAAAGAGAGAAAAGTTGGCAAGAAGGGAGGCGTTGATTATGCTCTTGCGACTGCAAAGATTTCAAAAGCTGAAGCACAGCTGAAGAAAGATAGGAAAGAGGGCAAGAAATCAGCGGGAGATCTACGTATTGAAGAGCTTGAAATTCAGAAAGCGCGAGAAGAATTAAACAAGTCTAGTCCTAAACTCGCAGCTTTAGAAGAAAAACTTTCTATTCTAAAAGAGCAACATGCAATAACAACGGACAGATTAAGCGAAGCTCAAGAAGCATATAACGACGGTGTTCAAAACTTTTACCTTTCAATTGTTCCGACTGCGTTGTCAAGTGTCGGTTTACTTACTCAAGCATTCTCAGGATTCGGTAGGACATTAAGTGGGCCGGGTGGCTTAGCTGCGGGCTTAGGGCCGATAGGTCTGATTCTGGGAGGATTAAGCTTGGCTATTATAGCATTTCAAACTAATTTCTTAGGCTTCAGAGATGTGGTTTCAGGTGTCATAGATTTTGTTAAAGACCGTTTTGGAGCTTGGCAAAAAACAATACAAGAAGTCTTTGGCTTGATTCGGGCAGGTGATTGGGGTGGTGCATTCAACAGAATAAAGGAGGCAGCAATCGCGTTCTGGAATGATCTAGTTCATACAGTTCCATTTTTTGGCGGCATTAACAAAATAGTTGATGCGATAAGACAGGGAAAATGGGATACTGCGTTTAATATCATAAAACAGGCAGCTGTTCAGTTCTGGACAGATCTTAAAACGGCAGTTCCATTTCTTGCCGACGTTGAGAATTTTATTATATCTTTGAGTAAAGGTGATTGGGCTGGCGTTTTCAAAGCAGTAATGTCAGCTTGGCAGAATTCCGGCTTACCTCAAATGATAGAGAACTTTTTTGGTAAGAATTGGAAAGTTGGACTTGACGCAAAGATCGCAGAGATTGGCGCAAGCTTTGGTCTAGTCAGAGACGCGATTGAAAACAAAGATTGGGCAAGTGCGTTTGGTGCAATAAAGAACGCTGCCGAAACTTCGGGGATTGATACGCTAATAGATAAACTGATATCTCCAACAGTAACAATAACAGCTGATTGGGTTGCTACATTATTAGATAATATTGCAGCTGGAATAAACGCTGTGGCTGATGCTGCGATTGCTTCGAGTGATGCGCCCGCATCAATGGATACAGTTTGGACTCAAATTATTGAGGCCGTTGATTGGCTGACTCTTGCTGGCACAATGGTATTCAATCTTTTTGCTGGCATTGGTATGTATCTAACATCAAAATTCTTAGGGCCGCTTGAAAAGATAATGGGAGCTAGTCTGAAAGCAACATTCGCAGGGCAACGACTAATGGTCGTAATGCAGAACGCAGGAATAGAACTCATGAATAGTTTCATTAAAGGTCTTGCAATCAATTCGTTTGGTGTAACACTCGCTAGGCTCTTTGGATTAATAACCCCAGAAGTTGAGAAAAAACTGAAAGAGTGGGAACCATTTCCGACAATTCCAGTTCCAGAATTTGATGAAGGTGAACTTGATGCGACAGTAGCAGCCGAGATGGCAAAACTTAGAGAGAAGCTTGGTCAAGGCCCGAAAGCAAAGATTGGTGTGGCTGGTGACACAACAACTTTAGAGACAGCTGTCTCGCAGACAATAAAAAACATCAATGGCACAAGTGCGAACATGCCTGTAGGAATGGATAAGGAAAAATTCAATTTATCTTTACAAGACCAATTAGCAAAAGTCAAGGGAATGGATCCAGCAAATCTGCCAATGGATCTTAACACGACTCCAGCACAAAAGACGCTTGCGACTGAAAAGACAAAAATTAACACAGCACCACCCGCAACCCTACAGATCACAGGTGACACAACTAAGTTAGAGACAGAAGCGACAGACATGATAAAAAAACTTGAAGAGAAAAAAGTTCCACCAGTTGTAATAACTGCCGACACGACAAAAGGGAACCAGACTCTTTCACAATTTGGAACAACAGTTAACAATGTAACAAAGCCAAAGACGCAAGTCACGACTTCAAGAGTTTATGGTATGAATCATGTCGTTGCATTAGGAAAATCTATCGCTGCATTGAAAAATAAGACTGTCACAGTGACGACAGTAATGAGAACAGTAGGAGGTCAAGCTGTAGCTCGCGGAAGATCAGCGGGTGGTCAAGGGCTTGGTGGTGTGTTCACTGGTCATCAACATGGTTATGCTGGCACAATTAGAAAACCAACTTTATTGATGGTTGGCGAAGGTGGAAGACCTGAAGATATCACAATAAGAAATAGAGGCAGTTCAGTTAATCAACAAGCTAGAGGTCAAGGTCAACGTGGTGGGAAAGTGAAAATCGATATTGATCCACCACAATTTGCTGCGTTTATGAAGGCTAGTTTTACATGGGGAGACGATACCTACCGATAAAATGCTGACAACAGATCCGCTTTACTGGAAGCCTTACAAACCAGATATTAGATTATACACAACCGATCCGAGTTCTGACACGTTACAATATCGATATTCTCCATTTACTGGAACTGGAACAGTAACAACAGGGCCATCAAATAGTATTCCAAACCATCTTAGTATTTCATTATCACAAAATACTCATGGCTCATTTATCGCGCAATTCGTTGAAGATTCGAAAGCAATGGAAGACGCAGACATAACAGTCGGATCGAGAATTCGAGTATTTTGTGGAAAAAGTAGCACTACAAGCTTTCTGTGTTTCGGTGGAATAGTAAGGGAAGTAGGTTATGATTTAGGCCCTGATGATAAAATACTCTATACAATGATCGGCTCTTCTTATGGCATTCGATTGAATGAGCGTGTTATCTACACAAATACACAGGCAGCAAAACTTTACACTGGCGAGCTTGATCTGAGTGACACATCAAGAAAAGCCGATAGTCTATTAGAGACTACACTCGCACCGGGATTAAATCAAGATGGTTTGATATCAATAAGTGGTCTAGCTTCAAGCTCTGATGTTGAAACCTTCATTCCTCAATCGATTGTCGAATATGGCGAAATGCAAGATTTTGTCAATCTAATAGAAGAGGGATCGGGTGGAACCGTCGTGATAACTCCGATGACTACAGGGAGCGCATTAATGCAGTTCAAACATGAGAATGCAATTGGTGGTTATGGTTATGCAATAAAGAACAAGCCGACTAAAGAGACTGGTATCAATGACGATGCCGATGATACGATGTATATGTTGGCTAAAGCGAGGGGGTTCGTCAAACAATTTAACAAGTCAAACAATTTTGCCAATCGACTCTATGCTATCTGGGCAGCAAGTGAGGGATTAAAAACTGATTATACTCTTACTGGTGGCTTTTCAAATTCTAACGCTAATAGTGAGGACGCTTGGAAATTTCGAGTAGATCATACACGATTCGTTCCCGGTGATCTATACATTGCGGGAAGGTGTTTCATGGGTGTCGATGCAGCGGATAGAGTCTTAAAGTTTAGAATAGCTGGCCCAGATACAGGCAACTCACCTTCAAGTCTTCCTGTAATTGTTAATATAAATTTTGATCTCGGAAGTTTTCCAAATGCTCTCGATCAAACAGAGGAAGTTCCTTATGCTTGGGTGAACGATCAAGAGTTTTTTGATCAGGCTAATGGTTCAGTGGATTCGTTCTATCTTGACACTACGAAATATTATTGGATAATAATGACGACTCGCAACATGACCACTTTCGCATCTAGTCCAACCACGGCATATTTTAGATGGGATCTGATATCTGCTCTTGTGCCTTGGTGGCAATCTTCAGGGCCAAACACTTCTACCAATACCAGTAGTCAATCAGGTTGGTCACTTGTAGGAAATGCGGGAACTCCCGGTTTTCAGTTTCTTAGAAATCGTTCCCATTCTATTTCAATGTGGGATCCAAAATCGATTTATGCAGTATCATCAGGGTTAGCGAATGGACTCTTTACTGACAGTGTGCTTCATGATGTGCCAAATTTCATAAACACTCGCGATCAGTTATTAAAACATATGTCTATCCAATTGTATGAACAATCGAAGCCTAGGGTTCAATGGGATTTGCCAATTGTTAGCGCGCCAAATATTCCCCCTTTTCCCGGTGATGCTATAACAATTAATGATACTGTAGCAGGACACAGCCAACCCGGTAAGCAAGTTATGATCATGACAGCTGGAGATATGACATACACTTGGGGAAGTAGAGGCGGGCCTGGTCTAGAATATACAGCACCTACAAAATTAAAGATTCAACCAGTTGGTATGCTATCGGGGTATTCATAGTTGAAAACTCAGCAAGAGCTAATCAAAACAAAGCCAAAGACAGAACTCGATTATGATATTACTGAAGGTTGGACTCAAGAACAACTTGAGAAACAGCATGATCTCATTTTAAAATATGGCCCTAAAGAAACGAGTTATTGCGCTGCTTTTGAAGCTGAACATTTTGATGTATTAGTAAGATTCTCCGAAGCGATTCATGCACTTGATAAAATACAGTCTGATAATTATCTCTCGAAATATTACTTTGATCAACTAGAAAGAAAATATAACGATCATTTAACTTGCATCGAACATAATTCGCAAAAGATAGAGATAACAGAAGCAACGAGAACAGAAGACGTTCCAACAATTCAAGGTCTTGCTTGGTGTTCTAAACTAGCTATTCAAGGCAATGCGAGTTCGACGTTTGCAAAATGGCAATATGTTGGAGCTGGGAGTGATGACAGAGAAGCACGAGCATATCAATCAGTTCTATACGCACCAACTTTACCACGCGCGAATACTATTAACGCGGCTGAAGGTTCGATAACGAGATCTGGTGAATCACTTCGAATAATTGGTATATTTCCATCAACCTTTGCAACTATTACAGTTAAAGAATCAGCTTGTTTCAATGCTTCGACAGGTGGAACTAATCTTAATAGAAATTTTTTCCCTAGCAATCCAATCGTTCATACTGTTAACACTCAACCGTTTACAATTGGAATTCTAATTAATTTCAATTCGGTGACAAGGTGGGGATAGTATGAAACTAGAAAAGAGAGGGCGCGGAAGTTTAGACGTTTCATATATTGCATATTTCCCACAATATCAAAAGGCAGTATTACACGATTTGATTTCTGAAATAAATCGAGATCATGATCAAAATCTTATATCTGAATTTGCGAGTGTATTTGAAAAAAACAAGTCATTCAATTATAATGATAATCTCATAAAAGCAGATCAAATTATTGAGAAGGGCGATCTTCTTGTTAATGGCGGCATTGATAGAACAATAGACGCAATGAGAGGAACAGTTTCACCTTGGCGCTATGTAGCAACTGGAATTGTAGGCTCAGCATTTACGCCCGCAGTTAGTGACACTGTTTTATTGAATGAAGCAACTGGTCGCATCGATATGAATGATGTGAATCGAGGTTGGCATGAACAGTTTGGTATGAAAATATTTTATGGTGGGATTCATAGTGAAATGACTGGTAATAATATTATCGACGAGGTTGGTATTTTTAGTGCTTCAAGTGGGGGAACAATGCTAAATCATACAAGTTTTGGAACTGCCCAAATTGCGAGACTTCAAAATCCACAAGCCACAATGTATAGACAGATCATGATATTTGCTGTATTTGTTGAATTCTGTCCGGCGCTGCCATAACTATAGTGAGATGATGAGAAGATGACAACAGGCAGCAAGAAAAAGAAACGCACTAAAGATCCAAGATCAACAGAGATGGAGATTAAGCGAAAGCAAGATCTTGATCATAACAAGCTTGCATTACAGCCACGTTTTGAAGTCGGATATTCTCTTGTTGGTATCTGTGTGACTGAACACTGTGATGTTACAGAGACTATTGATCCAGCTCAGGGAGTCGGAAGTCCACCTGTTGTTCCAGCTCAGATAACAGGATTAGTCCTTACTGTTATTAGTGACACTCAGATAAACGCAGTTTGGAACGCGAGTGGCGCATCAGGATTTTTGAATTATAAAGTATATAGATCGACAGCTTCAGGATTTACACCGGGCGCTGGAAATCTAATAGCGTCGCCAACTTCACCATCATATAATAATACAGGTCTATCAGCTGGAACCACTTATTATTATAAAGTCTCAGCTGTCAACGGAGTTGGAGAGGGGACAGCTTCAGCCCAAGCTTCAAAGACGACAACAGGATCAGCACCGCCACCTGATTCAATTGCATGGTGGAAATTGGATAATGACGGATCTAACTCTGGAACAGCTGCCGTTAATTCAGGTCAAAGTTCTGGTATTGCAGCTGATCTAACATTCTCATCAACATTGAAAGCTTTTGGAACTCACTCAATGAAGTTCGATAATGGTGCGACATGGACAGCGACTTGGGCAGGTTTCGGAGTTGATCTAGATCTCAACTTCTCGACTGGTATGAGCTGGTCATTCTGGATCTATCTTAGAGATAATGCCAACTTAAGTAAGTTTAGGCATGTCTTTGATCATAGATCTGCGAGTGGTGGACATGTTGCTTGTTGTTACATTGCGAATAAGAGACTTTGCGCTTCAGTATTTAGAAACGGTGTAAGCATGACAAGCAAAGAGATCGATGCTACGATTTTGGCTGAGACAACTTGGTATCATGTTGGAATTGTTTATACAGCTGCGGGCAATCTTACCCTCTATCTTGATGCAGTTCCCGACGTTGGCGATGTTCAGAATGTTGACTTTATGGAAGGTGCAATTAGTAACGCAATAAGGTTAGGCGGTCTGATAACAAGTGGATCAATTGATCTTAATACTAGATTTGATGGCAACATAGATGAGTTCAGATATTATAGGCAAGCTCTAACAAGCACACAAATAACAAACTTGAAGAATACAAACGCGCTCTAAGCCTTAGATAGATAGTTCCTACTAAATCAGCGCACTTTCTTCAGGTGTGGCAAGACTTAGAGTTACAGCAAAGAGACCTCCACCGCTTACAGACTTGGGCATTGTCGACATTACAAATTTTAATACAGCTTTCGATGTTGACATCTTTGCACAGTATGATGATCAAGAACCTCAATTACATGAGAAAGTAACTTTTATTCCGCAGATTGAACCGCCTGTTCCACCTATCGTAGAAGGCAAAGTCTTATGGGATTCAAACACTCATGGCAAGTGGAATGATGGCAATAAGCGCATTGTCGTAAAGTCTGAGGGCGATATTAAACCCAATGGCAAAGGTCTGTGGATGGCAGCAAGTGGTAAGCCGAAGCTTGAGATAGTAGGCGATGGCTCATCGAATCTTATTTGTGAGCCCGGTCATGGTAGATTTTATGTCGCAGCTCGCAACTTTAATTCTAAATTACTTTTCGAGTTCGCTCTTTCTAAAGAGACTGACAATCTATCGTTAAAACTTCGTTGTCGACATCAAGAAGGCGGTGCTTGCGAGCATCGTTTTGGTGGCTATGGTTGTTCTATTTCAGTTGATGAAGTAGGTTGCAAGAGAGAAGACTGTCATAATCTCCATAGCAATTCGAAATCTAAAGATCTTCCTGAGAGATTAAAGACTGACACTTGGTATAAGGGCGCGTTCTCTGTCTTCAATTCTGAAGATAATAAGAAAGTGAATTACTTAGCAGAGTTAGATTTTAACAATGGCAAGGGTTTGATTCCTGTTCTCAGTCATTCAGATCCAAGTCCTAAAGCTTACATGCTTGACAAAGAAAGCTTTGACTTGAATTCGTATTTCTGGATGAGACAGAACAATGAAGCAAAGGCAACAATTCGCTTAAGAAACGTTCAACTCTTAGAGCTGTAAGCTTTTGCATGGCAATAAATTCACTGTATTTCTCTATGATCTCTGGATAGCTAACGCGATTTTTTGGGAACAAATCAATCTTATTTTTATGAATTGGTGGGAAAAGTTTAAAGAGATTCTATTTCCTACCGAGAGCATTAGAACTTGGCAACTACTACAACGTTAACACAATTATCAGTTCCGAAGCTAAATGCTGGAGCTGTTGGCGACAGATTCATTCTTGATGATGGCGTTCACGATCATTCTTCTGATGAAACAATATCAAGGTCAGGAATTATTTTCATTGCGAAGAATCCCGGTAAAGCAATCATCAAAGGTGCACCGATTCACATATCAGGGCAGTCAGTAGTTCAAGAAGCTTTTGAACTTCAATACTCATCTACAGCTCAAACAGTATGCACTCTTTCAGGTGCTAATACAAAGTTTCTAAATAACAAGATTCGTTTTGGGAATCCTACATCGAATCGTAATGATTGGTTTGTCTTCAAAGCTGATTCAATCCTACTTCAAGGCAATGATATAGAAGGGAAGATAGGACAGGGGAATGAAATACTTCTATTGCCATCTTCGGGTAGAACTGCAAAGAATTGCAAGATAATCAACAATAGACTATCAAAACATACAGGTGGCTCAGCAAATGGAACTGAAATCTTGAGAATTGGGAACTCTACAATCGCAGCTCAAGAATTCAATTGTGAGGTTGCTGGAAATAAATTTGAATATTATAATGCTTATGATTCTGAACTGATAACTGTCAAGACTTCGGGCAATGATATTCATGACAATGAATTTTTGAATTGCAAGACAGGCCCATGTTTCAGACATGGTCGAAATAACAAATTTAGGAATAACAAATGTATCGGCTCAGGTCTTCGAATTTATGGCAAAGGTCATGAGGTGACAGGCAACACTTTCACAAGAATACCATTAAGTCAGTTAAGACAAATTGTTATTGGAAACGGTCAGTATGCAGAAGAGGAACAAAATACAAGCGCTGGATATACACAAGTCAGAGATCTATTATTTGAAAATAATATTATTGATCTTCAAGATTCGACTGATGACATAGGACTCTGTTTAGGTTATGGTTCTTACTCGCTGAAGCCTATCAATAATAAGATAATAAACAATACAATACTCGGCAGCAAAGGCACTTTAGCTAATACAACGAATGGCGCAAGCTGGTCAAATAATACAGTTTCAGGAAATAAAATGTGGGCGACAGGCACAGCGAAATATGGTGATATGCCGATCTCTGGATATGTGAAAGAAGATCCAAATATTGTCATTCCACCACCAACACCCTTGACACTCGAAGAGCGAATAATAAGATTAGAGTCTGCGGTCTTTGGAGTGAATTAGTAGTTAATTGACAATCGGAATGATTATGTTTGTCGTAGTCATGACCATCTTTCCTATTTCTTTTTGGTCAACGCGAGACGCAACGAA
>Ga0065705_10001909_pt1 | contig 30165 bp, 23 predicted proteins | sample SwibulcommuniRL2_FD_59092 | JGI IMG/M metagenome (GOLD analysis project Ga0065705, IMG submission 59092) | Bulk soil microbial communities from switchgrass field near Rose Lake, East Lansing, Michigan, USA - RL2 Bulk Soil v2 (version 2) | ecosystem: Environmental > Terrestrial > Soil >...
GTAGCCAGGCGCGTAGCCCACCACCAGGTCCGGACCAAAGCGGGTGTAAGGGCCAGAATAGGTCTCATGTTTGAGGCGAATCTTCTGAATGACAGGCGTCTGATCCGAGTCCTTCCAATCCAACAGCTTGCTTTTGATCTCGTCAAGCAAATTCTCTACATTCTGCGCAGAAACAATGCCCTGTCCTTCCCGGGTCATGATATTGAGATAAATGCTGTTCAAACCAACAGCATAGGCGGTCGTCTTGCTCCAATCCACACTGCTTAAATCGTTGCCATCGTTTTTCATGCACAAATAGCCATGCTCGAGCAACCAGCGATTCAGATGGACTTTTTTTCGAAATTCCGAGAAGCCATGATCGGAGAGGATCAGATAACGATATTTACCGGTCCAGCCTTCCAATTGAGAATTGATGTCGCCAACAAAGCGATCCAGCCGTTGATACCAATCGTGTACAATGTCCATTCGATTATGGAAGAACATGTGCTGTACCCGATCCAGATCATCGAAGATGCTGGCAAGCACGCCTTCCTGAAAGTCTTTCAACAAATAGGATAGGATTTGAATCCGCCGATCGAAAATCTTCTGGCACAGATCCAGGAACTGATCATCGGTGATGCAGCCATCTCCAAGTCCGGTGGTATCCTGAGGCCAGCCTAAGGTGAGATAAGGACCAACTTCCTTCCAAAGTTTCTTTGAAAAAGAATTCGAGGAGGAGTAATGCCAGGTGGAGTGCAAGGGATGGATTTGTAATGGCAACGCATAAATCCGAACGACACCTTGTAAACTCACAGCAATAAAGCGAGTAATCGCATAAATGTTAAACAACATGCCGGCTTTGAAACGTAGCTCAAGAATGTCAGTCCACTCCCCCAAATTCACCTCCACTTGTTGGGTATCAATCGTAACACGTGCATTCGTTTGATCTATGACATCGACCTTAATCGGCAGACGGAGCGTGCGTGGACCTTCCCGGCTTTGTGTTTGAGGACCGGACAGCTCGGCCTCATATCGGTTTTTTCCTATAGCGACAAGTTTCACGACCGTGGTTTTCTCTTTGGTTTCTTCTTCGGAGGAAAAGAACGTTCCAACCCCGAGCTGACCACGGATATCGGGTGTCCCTAGTCCCGGCAAGGTCATGACCGGTAACTGGGGCCGCGCTGGAAACATGGCTGGCCACCATAACGCGGTGGCCGGATAACCCATATCCGCAGCCGCTTCAAAAAATGTGGTGGTGGTGTAAGGAGGAGTAAACTGCTCACCGACGGCACTTTTCCGCATCGGTAAGATGGAAACGTAAGGAGTATACGTGGCAGGGTCGCGGTGCACAAAATCAAAAATGCCATGCCCACCGGGATCCATGCCTGTGGCAATACTTGTCCAGGAGACTTCGGTTTGGGGAGGTGAACTCACTTCTAGCCTTGAGTACCTGCCTCCTTGACTTAATTTTTCAAGATTTGGTAATTGATTTCTACCTGCTAATTCCTCGAAAACGTTTGGGTCAAAGGAGTCAAAACCTAGGATGAGGGTTTTCATACACAGGGAACGTCTTATTGTGGAATATCGTCTTCATCCTTGCGACCGCGGCGGCGCAGGCGTGCAATCCATTGGCGAATATTACGTGAGAAAAAGAATAGGACCGCGGAGGCGACGGCCAATACACCTGCCAGGGCTTGGAATAGGATTCCACCGGTATTTGGATCAATATACATTGTTTGACTCTTTCCTTTTTATGATTTTATACTCGACCTCATGAAAAAGTCAATTAATATTTCATAAGGGTTTCGGGCTCTCAAAGGGCTTATTCACTGAACTCAGCGTATCCAGTAGTTCTTCCTTTAGCAGGGAGGCAATGGAGGAGCTCTGTGCAAAAAGATCCTGTTTTTCATTGATATCCTCCACGAGATCATAAAGCTCAAAAACATTCGAGTTTCTTGGGTAGTCCCCATAATAAATCCTCTTATGATTTTCCTTCATCAGCGTAATCGTGGCTCGTTTCAGGGGCCAAATGCTGAATTTGTTTTCGCCTCAACGGCAAAAATGCTTCGAGCGGCGTCCTCTTCTCCACCCCAACCTGGCAAAAGCCTTCCCTCCAGTGAAGAGGGAATATTCTTGCCTGTAATATTAAGTAACGTAGGGACTAGATCGATGTTACTCGTCTGACTGTAAACGTCATGCCGATCGGTTTGTTGAGGGCCAGAAATGAGCCACGGAATTTGGATGTTCGAATCGTAGATCCCACCAAACCTTTCTTCACATATGGTTTGTTATTCTTCGTACAGATATAGTACAATTGTTCTAACACAAGCCACTGTATTCTCACAACACAATCATTTCTGATGAACGAACTCTTGGTACAGTAAAATTAACCTATGCACAACGATGATGCTTCTCCCGCCCGCCAGCAATATCTCGATATCAAACGGGATTACCCCAACACCATTCTCTTTTTCCGGCTCGGTGATTTCTACGAAACCTTTGATGAGGATGCAGAACTTACAGCCCGCGAACTGGACATTGTATTAACTTCCCGCTCCGTCGGAAGGGGCGCGCGCGTTCCCCTGGCCGGCATTCCCTATCACGCAGTTGAAAATTACCTGGCGCGGCTGATCGAAAAGGGCTATCACGTCGCCATCTGCGAACAAATGGGAGAAACCCCCATCAAGGGAATTTTTCCTCGCAAAGTCATTCGCGTCGTAACGCCTGGAACCGTGACCGAACCAGCTCTCCTGCCAGGCGACTCGAACAACTATCTCGCCTCGGTCTTCCTGGAGGATAGGTCTGCTTCCGTTTCCTATGTTGACATTACCACCGGAGAGTTTGCCGTTACCGAACTCCCCATCGAAGCGCTGCGTGCCGAACTGACGCGTTTACACCCTGCCGAAATCCTGGCCCCTGATAATCAAACTTTGAACGATGGGATACAAGGGCATAAAACATCCTACCCTGCCTGGCGCTTCGAACCCGGCAAATGTGAAGAGGTACTTCTCTCCCATTTTAGGGCTTCCACCCTGCAAGGGTTTGGCATTAAGGGACGCGGCCTTTCGATGCGCGCGGCAGGCGCGATCATCCAATATCTAAAAGATACGCAGCCAGACTCTTTGAGTCTGCTGACGAGTCTGCGCTCTTATAGCATCAACGAATTTATGACACTGGATGCTGCGACGCGTCGTAACCTGGAACTGGATGAAACCCTGCGCGGCGAACGTAAAGGTTCCTTGCTCGGTACGCTCGATCAGACCGTTACGCCGATGGGAAAACGTATGATCCATCAATGGGTTAGCCAGCCTCTTCTTAATGTAGAAAGGATCCGGCGCCGGCAGAACGGTGTTCAATACTTTTTCGACGATGGCATGAAGCGGGCGGAGTTACGTGCTGCGCTCAAACCGCTTGCCGATCTTGAAAGGTTGGTCAACCGGGTATTGGCAGGTTATGCACAACCGCGCGACCTGGTTGCCATGCGAGATACACTTTCGCGGCTGTCCAATATCCTGAGCATTATCGGTCAGGACGAATCGCCAACCTTACCCAAGCTGGAATTAGCAAATGATGAATGCTCCCTATTACAGTTGTCCATTGATGATGATCCTCCCTCAACGCTCCAGAACACGGGCATCATCCGTCCGGGCTATTCGCAGGAACTGGACTCAGTCATTGAAGCCTCACAGCACGCGCGTGATTGGATTGGGAACCTCGAAACAGTAGAACGCGAACGGACCGGCCTCAAGACCTTGAAAGTTGGCTACAACAAGGTTTTTGGCTATTACATCGAGATCTCGCGCGGCGCGGCGGATAAGGCGCCCTCTAATTACATCCGCAAACAGACCCTGGTCAATGCTGAGCGATTCATCACGCCTGAAATGAAGGAGTATGAAACGCTGGTGTTGAATGCCGAAGACCGCATCCGCGAGATCGAATTGCGCCTGTTCAAAGAGACCTGTGCGATCGTCGGAAAGTCCGGGTATAAATTGCTGCAGATCGCGCGATCGCTGGCGGTGCTCGATGTACTTTCCTCATTCGCTGAGACGGCTGCGCTCGGAGGCTACATCCGGCCTGAGGTCCAGGAAGGGATTGAACTGGAAATCCATGAGGGCAGGCACCCGGTGGTTGAGCAGTACTTACATGGCGAACGCTATATTCCCAATGATGTCATCTTGGAAAAAGGCGAGATCGTGCGAGTCATCACGGGTCCAAATATGTCGGGGAAATCCACCTATCTGCGACAGACGGCTTTGATCGTCCTGATGGCGCAGATCGGTTCCTTTGTCCCTGCCGATTCAGCGAAGGTCGGACTCGTTGATCGCATCTTCACCCGCATCGGCGCCCAGGATGAGATCCACGCGGGGCAATCCACATTCATGGTGGAGATGATCGAAGCCGCGAATATTTTGCATCATGCCACGGCGCGATCCCTTTTAATCATGGATGAGATTGGGCGAGGCACATCGACCTATGATGGATTATCCATTGCCTGGGGAATGATCGAATACATCCATAACCACCCGCACCTGCGCGCCAAAACACTATTTGCAACACACTATCACGAGTTAACCCAGTTAGCTGACCTGTTACCTGGGGTTCGCAATTACAATGTCGCGGTGAGTGAGGGAGATGGAAAAGTTGTCTTTCTACACAAGATTGTGCCAGGCGGCGCGGATCGTTCCTATGGTATTCACGTGGCACAACTGGCGGGCTTGCCTGCTCCTGTGATTCAACGTGCCAATGAGATCATGGCCGAACTCGAAAAGACGGCTGGCCGCGCAGTCAAGATCGACCCACATGCCGCACAACAAGCGATGCTATTCCCTGAATCAAGCCCATTGTTGGATGAATTAAAAGAGCTGGATGTGAATTCCCTCTCCCCGATTGAGGCGCTGAATAAGTTATTTGAGTGGCAGAAGAAGTTTACAAAGTAATGAGTAGCGCACTACCTTTTAGATATGCAAACTCCATAAAACCCTGTGACGATAAGAGTATAATTTTTTACTGTTGACAAGTACATTATTCCCTTAAATATTTATCGCAAGGATATATCATGATGAAGGTAGCAATATTGGCAAACGGACGGGGTAGCCGGCTATCTGAAGTCATATCGGTGTATATCAATTTGGTGCAATTATTGTTCTAAGACTTTTTGGAGTTTGCAGCGTAAATGCACTTGCATTTATTTTATTTCTTCAGTTAATGAACCTTTCAGTAGTATCCATATAGGCATCACTGCCATAGGACGTCTCATCAAAGATTTCATGAAACCATCCAGCTAGAGGATAAGAACAGTGAATATTACCAACTTCATGTTGGAAGATGCCATTGGGGTCTTCATCGGGTTTATACTCTTTTTTCTAATCATGATTTGTCCTGGTTACGTCATAGGTTGGATCCTGAACCTATTTGATTTTAGAGAACGCCGACCTTTTGTCCGCTATTTAATTGCCAATCTTCTCTCCGTTGCTATTAGCCCCATCCTATTTTATTTGACCTATCGAATCGTTTCGAGAACCTTTACATTTGTTGCAATGTTTGGGCTTTTAGCAGCATTTGTTGTTATATTACTTCACAGGAGCGATTCGCTTTTTTTTTTGCGACTGGGCCAACACCTAATAAAAGTTTTGTACGGCGAGCATGCATTATTGTTGGCATTTGGTTCTTCTTTGCGACCTTCTTGATTATCGATTTACAATGGGGTCATCGGCTTTACTTCAACATCATTGCATATGACTACGCTACCCGTGCTTCTGTCATCAATGCTATCACACGGACTGGTGTGCCACCACTAAATCCCAGTTACTATCCAGGCCAGCCAATAAAACTCACATTCCTTTATTATTTTTGGTATATCCTTTGTAGTTTAGTCGACCAGTTGGGTGGCCGATGGGTAGATGCCCGCGCGGCGTTGTTCGCTAGCGTCATCTGGGCTGGACTGGCGTTAATGTCAGCCATTGCCTTATTTTTACGAATGCGAAATCGTGATCGAGGAGCACAGATATGGTACGACGCATTTTTGGGTATCGGTCTCCTGTTAGTGAGCGGGCTGGATGTCTTTCCCAGTACTTTCTACATGATCTTTCCGCGTTTTCTCATCGGTCATTTTATTGAGGGCGATATTGAGCAATGGAATGAGCAGATCACAGCCTGGACAGGATCGGCAATCTGGACTCCCCATCATCTGGCTGCCATGATCGCGTGTATTGTTGGCTGGATGTTGATTGTCTCCACGCGGACCGAGAGCCTGCCGCGCCGGTTGGGGGCAAGTCTTATCTGTGGCATTGCCTTCGCCTCCGCATTCGGACTATCAACCTGGATTACAGTCATCTTTGCCCTCTTCTGGCTGGTCTGGATAATCATAAGATTGGCCCAACGAGAGCGTGTTTCTGAGCTATGGGTCATGATGCTGCCCGGACTGATCGCGGGCATCCTCATGCTGCCGTTCATATTCGATCTGCTTGGTTCTGGTGGATCAGGAGGTTCAGGTGGAGGATTTCCTCTCGCCTTTGATGTCCGCCCTTTTTGGCCATTCAATGCCCTTACCCTCACTTCCCCACTCTGGGAAAGGGCAATGATCAACTTCTTAGCCTTACCCTTCAACTATTTCATAGAGCTCGGCTTTTTTCTGATCGCGGGACTTTTCTGGTTCCAATTTTGTAGGAAGGAACAGCAGAAAACCAATCCGTTTTATTCTACGGAAATTGCGCTTTTCGCAACCGCTGCATCGCTGATTACTTTCTTGCGTTCGACCCTCATTTCAAACAACGACTTTGGCTGGCGCGGACCTATGTTCGTGCAGTTTATCCTCCTTATTTGGGCGGTCGATGTGATCCAATATTTCTGGAGCGATCATGCACCTGCCTGGATCACGATTTTTCAGAAGCCTAGGTCAATTCAACAGATACGCGTTTCTTTAATTGCTCTCATTGCGATAGGCATGCTGACATCACTTCAGGATGCATTCTTCCTGCGTGCTTGGCCCATGCTCTTGGATGCTGGAGTTCCGAGCAGATCTCATATACTCAGCCCAGATGCTCATCTGGGAGAACGAACCTATGATGCACGCAAAGCTTATACATTTATTGAAAATAACCTACCCCAAGATGTGATTGTTCAGTTCAACCCTCAACATGCGCTTGATCGCCCATCCGGGCTCTATCGCACGCGCCAGAGTGCTATTTCATACCACACCTTGTATGGTATCTCTTCAGCAGTTGCTCAACCAAGAGTGGAAGAAGTAGGAAAATACTTTGAGATTCAGGTAAAAGATTGGCAAGAACTTGATAATGCCTGCCGTAGGTATTACATTGATATATTAATATTCAGAGACCAAGATCCTATCTGGCAAAGCATTCCAATACTGGAACAAAAACGTGCTCCCGTATATGCGAATCAACATTATGCGATTTTCTCTTGTGGTAACAAATAAAAGCTGAGAGACTTTTCTCCCGCTTTGACCATGATGAATTTTTCCTTAGTATGCGCCCTTTCCAATCAAAACAACCCAAATTGTCCGGGCAATAATTTGAAGATCCAGCCATATTGAATAGTTTTGAATGTAATATAAATCATCTTCTATATGAAGCTGCATCAGTTTATCGCTTCGGCTGTTTACTTGCCACCAACCTGTTATGCCCGGCAAAACGTCAAAGCGCTTTCGTTGCCAGGGTTCATATTTTTCGGCCAGATAAGGTAATTCAGGACGAGGTCCTACGAGGCTCATGGTCCCGGCGAGAACGTTGACAAGCTGAGGGAGTTCATCCAAACTGAAACGACGCAAGAGACGTCCTACGCGCGTGATGCGAGGATCATCCTTCATTTTATAAATCAGATTCCCATCTATATCGCGTTGCTCCATTCGACTTTGCAATTGCTCCGCATTTTTGACCATTGTTCTGATTTTGAACATCTCGAACAACTGCCCAGCTTTGCCAACCCGCTTTTGGCGAAAAATAATGGGGAAACCATCTTCAAGATAAACTAGAAGAACTGATATCGCCATGATTGGAAGGGCAAGTATCAGGGCCAAAAAACCGAACAACAAATCGAAGATACGCTTGAACATGGAGATATTAATAAAAGAACTTCAAACCATATTGGAAGCATTTTACTTTAATTCATCGTTTTCCTTATAGCTTACTTATTTCCTACTGTTTCTCGCAGTGGCAACTCACATTGGGCAATGAAAACCCAGTTCTCACTTTCCCAAAACGATTACACCCTCAGTCTCATACACTGTTTGAAAACTGAGATCTGCCTCAATATGCTCTAGGAAGGTAGGGAATGTCTTTTGAGGGCTGAGCGGAGTGCAGTTGTCCACGCGCAAGATCTTTGAAACATAAATGAAATCATATGCGGAACGGTCAACTGCCGCATCCAGACAGGAGGCCTCGCCGCTGTATAAGCATTTCTGAGCCGCGTAGGTGGATGTGACATATTGGTTGAAGTTTGGGCCTTGTGTCCACTCTGTCCCCTGTACAGTAAAAATACTCTGCCTACCCGTCAAGGCGGGGAACCACTCCAGCACGGAATCGCAGGAGACCGAGGATGTTCCGGTCAATACCAGAAAGCGCGAAGAATCGGGGGTATGAGCGCGGATCCAGGTCATTGCTTCCTGGTCAGGTGGATAGAGCGTCGCGCTGGAAAGCCCCAATCCGAATTGATAGGCTGAAAAGATCAGATACAACAACAGATAGATAAATATATTTCTCTCCGCAGAGGTAATCTGATCGGAGGCCGTCGTTTCTTTCTCAGCCGACTCCTGTGTCTGCAGCGCGGCGTTTTTTGAGCTGAGCACGCCCAATCCCGCGAAAATCACATCCACCAAACCAATCGCGGCCAGCATCGCCAATGGGATCGCGGCGGGACCCGCGGCACTGCGCCCCTCCACGAAGAATGGGATCGCCATCCATAGCGGCAGCAGATAGTCCCTGTGCAGGAGGCGGTGCGCGATCCCGATCAATCCAAGCACCGCGATCACGGTCGCGTAGGGTTCCTCCGTAAAAACAAAAAAGAGAAGGTGGAAAACGGCCAGAGTCTTCTGGCCTGTCGCTGCGCCTTTCAAAAGAGGGTCAATGCCATGATAATGAACAACGGTCAACCACCAGGGCGCGCTGACAATTAACACGATCAAGCCAACCAGGATCGAATTGATGAAACCGGTCCGCCTGCGTGAGAGCATGATCCACAAAAACAGGGCAGAGACAAACGTATGCACCGCGGCTTCCGGATGACTCATCACCGCCAGTCCGCCAAAGAGACCCGCGAGAAAGATGTCAATGCGGCGATTTTCTTCGTAAAGCCGTACAACCGTCGCCAGAGTCAACAACATAAAAAGTTGACCCGGACTGCGGGTGAGTCCACCGCCCATCACATACCACGAAAGTGTGCGCGGCATCAGAGCAAAGAATAATGTGGAAATCGCCGCATAATATTTATTCTTCAACAGCCGCCGCGCAAGCAAATAAAATGCAGGGATAGAGAGCGAAGCAAAGAATGCCGGCACCCAACGTAACGTTTGTGCGGCGCTCCACCCGAACAGGTCGGAGGCAATCCTGCCGAGATAGAATCCCAGGGGCGGGTATGCAAACGGGATATTCAGATGATTGTAGGTCGTAAATGCCGGCAATAAATAGTGACTGGCTTTGAGGTCATCCACCATGACCGCGAACATCCCCCCATCATTGATCGCAAAACCCGCCAGTAAGGTTGAATTGAAACGCATAAACGCGCCCAGAAAAATGGCGATCATGAATATGAGGTCAGCCCACTCAGTCCGACGGATTGGTTTCATAGATAAGTTTCACGAGAGAAATGTTAAGTAATTGTACTTGTTTAATGAGGGAAGAAAAAATACTTTTGTACTACTATCACGAAAAATAGCCCGACTGTGTGAGAGTCGAGCCGTTTTTCGTGCAAACTAAATTACTTAGTAGAGGGTATCTCTATTTCCTTCTGACCGCACTCATCGCGGGTGCCTCCGTCATGGAAGGTGCGGGAGCCTTGGAACGCATGACTGCCCATGCAAGCAAGCCAAGCAGAGCAAGTGCGACCACCCAAACAACAATGACAGTTGAACCGGCCGCGCCTGAATATTGCACCACGATCGGAGCAATGATCACGGAGACCAGGTTCACAACCTTGATCATCGGGTTGAGCGCGGGTCCGGCCGTATCCTTGAATGGATCGCCAACCGTATCACCCACCACGCCTGCTTTATGACGCTCAGAGCCCTTACCGGTATTCTTCTGCAGATCTCTGGGTTCATCTTCGATCAACTTCTTGGCGTTATCCCATGCGCCACCGGAGTTATTGAGGAAAACAGCCAGCAATTGACCAGAGACGATAATGCCCGCCAGGAAACCACCGAGGGCTTCTACCTGCAAGGTCAGGCCCACGACAATTGGGGTTACGACACCGAGCAATGCCAGCGAGACCAATTCCTTCTGTGCGGCAGTTGTCGAAATGCTAACCGCCTGTCGATAATCGGGTTTGACCTTACCTTCCAACACGCCCAATTTAAACTGGCGACGGACTTCAAGCACGATCAATGAGGCCGCGCGTGACACGGCCTGGATCGCAAAGGAAGAGAACAGCCAGGGCAGGGCACCACCAATCAGCATGCCAACAAATACCTGGGGAGTATCCACACGAATGCCAATCGTCTGGATTTGTTGAGCCACTGGAATACCAAGACTTGTCTGAGCACGCGACACATCGACGAGGAAGGAACCAAACAGAGAGACAGCTGCAATGACTGCCGAACCGATCGCCACACCTTTGGTAATAGCTTTCGTAGTATTGCCAACTGCATCGAGGTCAGCCATGATCTGCTGCGCATCTTTCGTCGCCTTATCAGTTTTTCCAGACCAGGACATCTCACCGATGCCATTCGCATTGTCAGCGATAGGACCAAATGAGTCCATCGCAACGTTGTTGCCTGTAAGAGTCAACATACCGATACCGGTCATGGCAACACCATACAAGATAAACGTGGCGCGGTCCACACCCGCCACACCGGGAATGGTGCCAAAGATAAAAATAGAGGCAACAATCGTCAGCGCAATCACAATCACTGACCATACAGAGGACTCGAAACCAACGGAAATACCATTAAGGATAAGAGTGGCAGGGCCCGTGTCAGCTGACTTCTTGATNTCATTGACAGGCGCTGCATGAGTTCCAGTGAAATACTCAGTGAGGCGGTCGATCAAAATGGCAAGGACAACGCCAACACCCACAGCCAGAGGCAGCCGCCACCAACCGCCCCATTGACCCATTGCAGGAGTATTCAAATAGAAGAAACCAGCAATGAAGAATAATGCGGCAGAAATTAAAGCGGATGTGAGGAAGCCGCTAAAAATGGCCTTCATCGCATCTTCGCTCTTGCCAGTCTTTCCAGCCTTAACAAAGTACGTGCCGATGATGGATGAGAGCACCCCAATGCCACGTACCATCAAGGGGAAGATGATCCACTCGAGTCGGCCGGTAAGATGCCATAGGGCCAGGCCAAGGATAAGTCCCGAAACGATCGTCACTTCATAGGATTCAAAGATGTCAGCAGCCATACCCGCACAGTCGCCAACGTTATCGCCTACGAGGTCCGCGATTACAGCAGGATTTCTTGGGTCATCCTCAGGGATGCCTGCTTCTACCTTACCGACCAGGTCAGCACCAACGTCTGCAGCCTTGGTGAAAATACCACCCCCCACACGCATGAATAACGCCAGGAGTGTTCCACCAAAACCAAACCCAAGCAAGGCATCCGGAGCGGCAATACCCAGGATAATGAAGATGATTGTGCCGCCCAGCAGACCCAGACCATCGGTGAGCATACCAGTGATGGTTCCTGCTCGGTAGGCAATACGAAGCGCTTCACCAAAGGATCGCTTCGAAGCCGATGCAACCCTAACATTTGCTTCCACCGCCATACGCATGCCAAGCTGACCAACTGTCAGCGAGAAGCCAGCACCCATAATGAATGCTAGACCGCGCGCAATACCAATCCAAAGCTGGAGTTGAGCATCTGTCAGACCCTGGAAGCGTTCCTGCGCTTCAGGGGAAGGCGGAACAATATACACGGACAGAAACAATGCAACGGCCAATACAGCGATCAAGGGCAGAATGGAGCGGAACTGCTTTTGTAAATAGGCATTTGCCCCATCTTTGATCGCATTCCAAACTTCCTGCATTTTTTCAGTGCCTTTATCTTCGCGCAGGATTTGGTTGCGCAGGAAGAGCGCGTATAAAAGGCCGATAATGGCAATGCCAAATATGACCCAAATCGCGATCGCCTCAAAAGGTTGTAATCCTTGCATAGCATACATGTGTGGGTAAGTCCTCCCGAAAGATGAAAGATATAGGCTTGCGCCTGAATAGCAGGGGGATTTTACAGTCGCAGTAGGTATGTGTCAAGAAGAACAAACGTAATAGTTAGTAGTTGACAGCCTGTCGCTATTTTGATAAGATACATCCAATTTAACTCCAAGAAGGAGAGAAAATGTTAGAAGAACTCGAGACAAAAATCATTACAGAGACCGTAGCTCCAACCATCACTTTGTCAACCGCGGCATCTGATGCAGTCAGAAACATTCTTGCAGAACGCAACCTGGAAGGTTACGCGCTGCGAGTTTATGTGGCTGGCGGTGGGTGTTCAGGTGTGAATTTTGGCATGGCATTGGATAATAATATCCGGGACGTGGACACTACGTTCGACGCCAATGGCGTACAGGTTGTGGTAGATGAAGTATCCATTGATTACCTGCGCGGCGCGACGATTGACTTTGTCAATGACCCAGTCCGCGGTGCTGGTTTCGCGGTGGATAGTCCAAATGCTCAAAGCCATGAACACGGCGAAAGTGCCTGCGCTTGTGGTGGTTCCTGTTCCTGCAATAACTAGCCCAGACTTCTGAAAGTAACAAAAGGACCGAGCAAAGCTCGGTCCTTTTGTTACTACTTTTAAGACGCCGATTCTGCTATCTCCCACGCAAGTAGGAAATGACCGCACCAAAGAAACCAAACAAACCGAGGCTGAGGATCAATAATCCCGCGGGAATATTTGTCGCGGAAGCGTTGGGTGCGTCACTAAATGCGGGTTGCTCCAGAGGCGGAGGCGGCGTGAACGTAGGCAAACGGGTCGGAGTTTGTTGGCCAATGAAGGCGGCAGCCAGAGTTGGGTCAATCGTGGGCGTCGAAAATGGAGTTGGCGTAGCGGGGACTTCTACCAGCGGCAGGATCGCACCGGCCGAAAGTTTCACATACGGACCATAGATCCAGCCATTGGAACCCGGCACACCCTCATAAATGATTTGAATCCAATCCAACTTATCTTTTGCGCGACCAATTGCCGGAGCCGTTTCATTCGCCAACAAAATACCGATCGAAGGATAATCAAACGTACTTGGACCAGCATATACATGGATCACCGCAAGATTTTGATACACGGTAATGATTGGCCCTTCGGGTGTGCCTGTCACGGTCGGGATGGAGCCAGTGGGTTGTTGAGCTAGTACCACCGGTCCGCTGGGCAGGAATGAGCCCAAAAGTAGGATCCCAAGGACCGCAGCCACCCAGACGATCATTCTCGTTTTATGTAACATGGTGACCTGATTTATTTCTGCCACAGGTACGACACCAGCAAACCAATGCCGCCAATCAGAACCAAACCAAGGATGAAAATTCCGGAGGCGCCCAAAAAGGAAGGTCCGCGATTTGCGTCAGTAAACTGCGGCACTTCCAGGGGTGGAGGCGGCGTGAAGGTCGGCATACGCGTTTGGGTCGGCTGAATATTGAACGCCGCCGCGAGAGTTGGGTCAATGGTGACTGTAACGAGCGGCGTGGGAGTCGGAGGCGGTTCCACGATCCGAAGTTCCCCCCCAGAAATGGAAACAAACGAAGAATACACCCAGCCCGTTCCGCCCGGATAGGAAATTTGGATCCATTCACGTCCCGGTGAGATTCCAAGGGCCGGGACCACAGCCCCGGGCGCGAGCTGTGCAACGATCGGATACAGGATCGTACTAGGCCCACTTCGCACATTAATCGGATCTGTATACGTAACGGTGACAAAAATTCCAGTCGGTGTAGGCGCGTCCTGATACGCCTCAGCCTGCCTCGGTGAAAAAAAGGCTCCCACACTCAACCCTGAAACCATTAATATCCCCAACAAAGTCTTAAACCAAAACTGTTTCATTGCGTAGATATTCTTTAGATACAAAATACGACGACAAATCGTCGTCGCTTATAAACGGATTATAATCGAAAACATGGAACGACGAATCTTTCACGGCAACATTCAGCCCAATGATATCGCACATGCCTTAATGGCAGAATTCAATCGTGGCAATCTGCTCACACAAGTAGTTGGAAATAAAGACAAGATGGCGATCCAGATCGCGACGCGGATGGGCTCCCCCTCGGGTGGTCAAACCGCGCTGACTATTAACCTCCAAACCATCGAAGACGGGATTATCGTGGAACTTGGTCAGCAGGCGTGGCTGGGAGTTGCAGCCAGCCTGGGCCAAACCGCGCTCTCTGCGCTTCGAAATCCTTTCAGCCTGCTCAGCCGATTGGATGATCTGGCGCAGGACATTGAAAGTATTCAGCTTAACGAGAAAACCTGGCAGGTGATTCAGAGCACGGTGGCAGCGTTGGGGGCCTCCTACGCGTTATCTGAAAAGTTGGCGCGTATTTCATGCGAATATTGCGGCTCAGCCAATCCACTGGGAGAGGCCAATTGCCTGACTTGTGGCGCTCCTATGGGAACTGCCCATCCGACGACCTGCGGCAATTGTGGATTTGTGGTCACCCTCGAGGAAGAGATTTGCCCAAATTGTAGTGCGAAGTTACATTAGAATTTTGCCCGCATTACGCTATGTGATATTAATCTGCAAACCATATGGCTTGCAGATTTTTCGTCTCCCCTCTATAATAACTATGCCGTCAAACGAATGTGAGGGCTTTTCATCATGTTAAAACTTGATCAACTGGAAGCAAAAATACAGAAGCTGGTTGAAGATCAATTGGCGGGGATACTTCCAGGCTTAAAAATGGAAGATCGGGTCATTCAACGTTTAGCGACTGCCGTTAAGGAAAATATTGTTCAGCAAAAAGATGATCGGGCCATCGCGCCCAATGTATTTACGTTGATCGTTGCAACCGATACCTCCCCCATGTGGAAGGAACCAAGCACGATCGAAGCCTTGAAGAATATTATTATCACAGCCAGCCGGGATGTCGGATTAAAATTCGTGACGCAGCCCACCATCGTCATCACGACGGATGACAATTTTTCAGCGGAGGAAATAAAGGTGGTGGCCTCGCATAAACTGGAACCTGTCGCAGATACACAAGGAATGCACATGTCTACAATGAATGAAGAAACTGAAGAAAGTGATAATATCCCGGAAAACGCGTTCCTGATCATTGAGGGTGTGAAAGTACATCCACTGAATGAAGCGGTTGTGAACATCGGGCGCAGGCTTGAAAACCAGCTGGTGATCGACGATCCACGGGTTTCACGTAATCATGCCCAACTGCGCGCCATCAAAGGACGATTTGTGCTGTTCGATCTTAATTCCACCGGTGGAACGTTTGTGAATGGTCAGCGCACCAGCCAGACCGTACTTTATCCAGGGGATGTCATTTCATTAGCGGGTGTTGCCTTGATCTTCGGCCAGGATAACCCTCCTCCCCGCCAGGATCTGGCGACAACCTCGCCCTTGAATCCCGACCCCGGTATCAGCGAAAGACCAACAGCAACCCTTGAGCATAATACGGTGGATCTGAAGAATATTAAAAAAAGAGAAGACAACCCTGATCAATGATTGCCACCATCGTCCTTCTGCTGCGATTCGTGCTTGCCATCGCATTGTATGCATTTTTAGGGTGGGCACTCTGGACTCTTTTGCAGGAACTCAAGCAGCAGGGCGATAAGCTGGCGTTACAAAAAAAGCCAACGCTAACTATCCACTTTAAAATCCCAGACGGCAAGGAAAGTCTCCAACACTTCTCGCAACCTGAGGTCATGATCGGTCGTGATACAAATTGCGACCTTTCCATAATGGATGAGGCTTTATCTGCCCATCATGCTCGCCTGACTCATCACCATGGTCAATGGTGGCTGGAGGATCTTAACTCCACGAATGGAACATTCCTGAACCGTGAAATCCTGACTACACCTGCGGTAGTGATCACGGGCGATCAGTTCAAGTGCGGAAATACACTCTTTGACATTCGTGTCGAAGATGAGGTTGAAGTTCCGTTTGCAATGATTCGTTAGGCTGGAGGCCGAGAATGACCGAGAAAGTAAACCTGGCAGTAATCGGGGGCTCAGGTCTGTATGAAATGCCGGGGCTCATCGACACACATGAACACGATATCACCACCCCTTTTGGAAAAACAAGTGCGCCCATTGTGGTTGGCACTTTGGAAGGGGAACGCGTCGCTTTTCTGGCGCGCCATGGGATTGGTCATCACATCACACCCAGTGAGCTTCCCTATCGCGCCAATATCTATGCCTTGAAATCAGTGGGTGTGGAACGAATTGTAAGCATCAGCGCGTGCGGCTCATTGCAGGAGGAATTTGCCCCGGGTCATATCGTGATCCCCGATCAAATTTATGATAACACCCATGGACGAGCGCGTTCTTTCTTTGGTGAAGGATTGGTTGCGCACGTGAGCGTTGCAGATCCTTTTTGCTGGGATCTCTCGGATCAATTGGAATCAGCAGTCCGTCTGGCAGGCGGTGTCATTCATCGCGGCGGTTCATTCATCACGATCGAAGGTCCGCGCTTTTCAACCAAGGCGGAATCCAAAACCTATCGGACCTGGGGAATGTCCATCATCGGCATGACGGCTTCGCCCGAAGCATTCCTGGCGCGTGAAGCAGAGATTTGTTATGCAACCATGGCGCATGTGACAGATTACGATGTGTGGCACGTTAGCGAGGCGCCAGTGACGGTTGAAATGGTGATTCAAACCCTGAACAAAAATACTGCCATCGCCCAAGCAGCGGTGCGCATCCTAGCGCGCCAACTGAAGCATCAGCGCGACTGTAATTGTGAGCATGCGCTTGCCACTGCCTTGATCACGCATAAAGATGTGATCCCGGCGGAAACGCGTCAGAAACTCGATCTGCTCGTCCACAAGTACTTACAGTAAATGAATAGAGTCACGCAAAGCAACCTACTGAAAGTCGCGGTTGTCTTTCTCTTTTTACAAACACTCATTATTACCCTTGCCCCGGCGGTACGTGCCCGCAATCTGGATGTCAACTATCGCTGGTCGCAATGGATCGCGCTGCTTTTATGGGGGCTTTTTGTTCTGCGAGCGCATCAATCCATTATTCGGCAGCTGCCAGATGCCGACCCGTATTTATTTCCGATGACCGCATTTTTGAGCGGCTGGGGATTGCTGACCGTCTGGAGGCTGGAACCCAGTTTTGGGGCGCGGCAGGCACTTTGGCTGGCCGTCAGTATCATCGTGTTTTTGTTTGGATTAGGCCTGCCGACCACACTCGAATTCCTCCGCAAATATAAGTACATTCTGCTGAGCAGCGGGCTGCTGCTCACTGCCCTGACTTTGATCTTTGGAACCAATCCAAACGGATACGGGCCGCGTTTATGGCTGGGCTGTTGCGGGTTATATTTCCAGCCGTCCGAGCCGCTCAAACTTTTGCTGGTCGCCTATCTGGCTGCTTATCTGGCAGATCGACTGCCCATTAATCTGAACGCGTTCCCGCTGATTTATCCGACGTTTCTGTTAAGCGGGATTGCCATCCTGCTTTTGCTGTTCCAGCGTGATCTCGGGACGGCTTCCATATTTATTGCGCTCTACACCATCATTATCTATCTGGCTACCGGTCGTCGTCGAACGATCCTCATCAGCGCGGTAATTCTAGGATTCATGGCGGTTGCTGGTTACTATCTGGTTGACATCATTCGCCTGCGGATTGATTCATGGATTAACCCATGGAATGACCCGGGCGGCGGCTCTTACCAGATCATTCAATCCATCCTTGCAATTGCGAATGGTGGTCTCAATGGACGCGGGCCCGGCCTGGGAAGCCCAGCGCTTGTCCCGGTGGCGATCTCAGATTTTATTTTCGCGGCCATCGCAGAGGAAACTGGTCTCACGGGGACAATCGGCTTGATCGCCATTTTCGGCATTATTCTGGTGCGCGGCCTGCGCATTGCTCTACGCGCGCCAAACATGTTCCGGCGTCTGCTCGCGGCGGGAGTTACGGCCTACCTGGGGATCCAGGCCTTGTTGATCATTGGTGGGAATCTGCGCCTGCTGCCACTGACGGGCGTCACTTTGCCGTTCATTTCATACGGCGGGTCTTCTCTTCTCACCTCATTCGTTGCCCTGTTGATTCTTCTTTTGATCAGCAACCATTTGGATGAAGAGCCCGCTCCCCTTCCAAGGCCGCAGCCTTATTTTGCGCTCGGCGCGTTCCTTTGCGCTGGATTGTTTGTGGCCGCCCTGGCAAATGGATGGTGGGCAATCATACGCGGTCCTGACCTGCTCACGCGCCCGGATAACCCTCGCCGTATTATTGAAGATCGTTACGTGCCGCGCGGTAAGTTGCTCGACCGAACCAATCACACCATTGACGGAACAGAAGGGACAACCGGCAGTTATTCACGCGTGTATGCATATCCCGACCTGGCACCGGTCACCGGATACAATCATCCGATTTATGGTCAATCAGGATTGGAAGCCTCCCTGGATGAATATCTCCGCGGCTTGAGAGGCAACCCTGCGACCACCATCTGGTGGAATCACCTGTTGTATGGCATGTCGCCTCATGGATTGGATGTGCGCCTGAGCCTGGATTTGTACCTTCAAGCTCGCGCAGATGCGAGCATGAAGGATCATCGCGGTGCAGTGGTGCTGCTGAATACCCAAACCGGCGAAATCTTTGTGATGTCATCTCACCCCACCTACGATCCAGCCAATTTGAATGAAATTGGGACGCGGCTTAATAAAGATCCTGAAAAACCCCTGATCAACCGCGCCACCCAGGGACTCTATCCTATCGGCACCCTGATCGAACCTTTCGAGCAGGCGCTGTTTGGAAATAAAACCCCCTCGCAAGCGGAACTGCAAAAAGTGTATGAAACATTTGGTTTCTACCGCGCGCCCTTGTTGCGGATGCAGGTCGCTGCACCCATTTCGGAGCGGGAAGTAACTGAATTGCATATCTCCCCCTTACAAGTGGCATTGGCCTCGGCCGCGTTTAGCAATCATGGCACTCTCCCTGCACCGCGCATTGCCACAGCGGTCAACACGCCGAATGTTGGCTGGGTGGTGCTGCCCGCCTTGGGAACGCCGATCGAAGCGATCCAGGCCCTGGCTGCAGATGAGACCGCTCAGTCCCTGGCTGTGGAGGGTGAAAGTTATTGGGCCCATGTCGGTCAGGCAAAAAGCGATGAGTCGCCGGTCACCTGGTTTATCGCCGGGACACCTCCTAATTGGCAGGCCTCTCCCATGGTTGTAGTAGTATTGCTTGAGGAAGATAATGTAAGACTCGCGCAAAAGATTGGCAGGGAGTTACTGGTTGACGCGATGAACCCATAAAACAAAACTGCCCTTGCCTAGATCGCAAGGGCAGTCCGTTACGAAAAGATTCACATTCCGTTATCAGTATCTTTCGCGGCGTAGCCAGGACCGCCCTTAAAAAAATCATAGTTCGGCTTAATATCGGGGGTCAGATCGATCACTTCACCTGCCTCCAATTGTCTGGCGGTATCCAACACAATGGGGCCACCATGATGATTCGTGCCTTCGAAATGGCCGGTGAGACCTACATTGCTAATATACTCGCCGCCTTTTGCGGTGTAAGCCGAAGGGACTTCATCTTCCGGGAAGATGGCGGCAAATGGACATTCAGGAACACAGGCCCCACAGTCGATACAGGTATCAGGATCAATGTAAATCCAGGGCCATTCATTAAGTGGCTGCCCAGCGATCATACATTCAACGGGGCAAACATCGATACAACCGCGGTCACGAACGCATAAGCTGGTGACGATATGTGTCATTTGAAAATCTCCTTTTCGGGAAGGTATTTACGACTTTTGATTATTATATCTTGCTTCGTGTTTGGTGCAAAGTTCAAAGCGTGTTGCAAGCGTATGCTTCGGATCACCGGCACTTGGATGGAATTGTTATTTATATCTCTCCGCCACAGCTTCCCAATTGACAACATTCCACCAGTTCGAAATATATTCGGGTCGGCGGTTTTGATATTTCAGATAGTAGGCGTGTTCCCAGACATCAATACCCAGAATGGGGGCTGATCCATCGGAGAGCGGATTATCCTGATTGGCAGTGGAAACGACCGCCAGGCCGTTGCCTTTCTTGACGAGCCAGGCCCAGCCTGAGCCAAAGCGAGTGGTGGCAGCTTTCTCAAATTCAGCCTTGAAGGCATCGAACGAACCGAAGGCGGCTTCCAATGCTTTGGTCAACTCACCGCTGGGCATGCCGCCCATTTTGGGGCCCATGATTTCCCAGAACATATTGTGATTCCAGGTTCCGCCGCCGTGATTGCGGACTGCCATTCGAATATCTTCAGGGACGGCATTCAGGTCTGAGAGCAAATCTTCAAGAGATTTACCCGCCAGTTCGGGATGCTTTTCAATGGCAGCATTAAGATTGGTCACATAAGCCTGATGATGTTTGTCGTGATGGATGCTCATCGTTTGTGCATCGATGTAGGGTTCTAATGCGTCCACTGCATACGGAAGTTTCGGTAATTCAAAAGCCATGATCCTCTCCTTTTGGTTGGTCTGTTCCCCAAACAGATATATAAAAATACGTGCGAAAAATTGTAGTCTTTCGGAGGGCGCATGTCAAGAAAAATATTCGATTGGTTCAACAATCAATTTATGAGTATAATTTAATCACCGAAAGCGTGACAAAAGCAAGTGGGACAGTAATAAACCGGCGCTACTATCGTTCTTAACTTTATACGTGGTTGCCATCATTGGTGGATGTTTCTATCATAGGCAGTGAACAGAAAGGTTAGGGTAGATATGACCACAATTACTTTTAAGCGCTCGGGTGGTTTTGTAGGCACGGGGATGAAATACGAACTGAATCTCAATCAGCTTCCAAAGAATGACGCTCGCTCCTTTATTCGTTTGATCAAGCAGGCGGAATTTTTTAACATTCCAGAAAACCTGATCGTGAAATTCAATCCAGATGAATATCAGTACACCATCACTGTGGACGCTGGTATTATTTGTCATACCGTTCGTACGAATGACACGACAATGCCGGTCTCCCTTCGTCCGCTGGTGGATGAACTATCGGTATTCAAAACCGTTGCTCAGTAGGAATTGCCATAATCTAAAAAAGGGAACAGGCGTCCATGGACGCCTGTTCCCTTTTTTAGATTAGCAGAGCCAGAGATTCTTCGTCGCGCTCCGCAGCTCAGTAGAATGACACAGTTTAGTTACCACATGGGGCGACGTTGCGCCAGTTGAGGACGGTGTCATTTACGTTTTGCCTTCCGGTCGCGCCGTAGGTCAGTGTGAGCTGGCGGTTTCCGATCTCGCTACAGGTCGCGTCTTTTTCCACGTGATCAAAATCGCCCAGCGTAAATTTGTATTCGATCTGCGTGCTTTCCTTGCCCGTGAGAGTGATCGTCCAATGGGTGGCATCTACTCGGGTGAGCACAACTCCAGCGGCATCCCATTGTGGAAGATTTCCATCCAGCCGATCGAGGAAGCCAGCGATGTAAACGGAGCGACCCGTTGCATCGGTAGTGTCAGGGACTGTTACATTGAAAACCAAAGTGACTGTCCGCAATTCGGCAGTGGCGCTCACTTCAGTCGAATTGCCTGAACGGTTAAACGATTGGTCGAGAGCGCGAACAATATAATAATAGATTCCGCCTTCGACCACTGAAGTATCGGTGTAGGAATTGTCTGTGATACGGGCGATCATAGCATAAGGGCCACTGGCTGTATCACTACGTAATACTTCATATCCATAGAGCGTAGTATCGCCGGAAATTGCGTCCCAGGTTAACTGTATCCCAGCCGGTGAAGCGGAAAGGACAGCCAGACCTGTAGGCGTCGAAGGAGCTGTTGTATCACTGCTCGCATCAACTGTAAGCGCGCCGGCTTGAGCAGGATCGTATCCATTCCCAATGCCATCCAGGTCGGCATAGACCCAGTCGCGTCCATTGGTGGTGGAATAACGGAAGGCATAGTCATAGACACCGGTAGCTTCCGGCAGCATACTGGCAACGAACTCATCGTTGTTCCCTGCATCCGTATTGAAGGCTGCCTCGACCCAGGCCCAATCGGCGTTGCCATCTGGGTTGCTACCATCGGGCCCGAAACCTAGTTGGGCGCGCAAGCTTGGCGTCCGACCGGGTTGGTTGGTGACCCCATCGATCCAGACCTGCCCGTAAACATTATCAGTGCGATTGGTCACGCTGATCGTGTGTATTAGAGTTGGTGGCCATTGTAGATTTGCCCAGCCAATCGTGAGATGCGGCAAACCACTGACTTCATTGGAATAAGCGCTCTCATTTCCAAAGCCATCCAGGGCGGTGACGACATAGTAATAGGTGCGCGCATTTTGCAAACCGCTATCAATATAGTCGGGAGAAGCGATCAAAGTATCGTTTACTTTTTGCCACCCGCCTCCGCTCAACGGACTGCGATAGAGATTGTAGCCATCTACATTCGCAACACTATTCCATTCCAGGCTGACAGAACCGTTCCCTTCTTCGATCACTTGTAAACGAGCCGGTGCAGCCGTTGGAGTAAGATCGACGTTTCCGGTGAGCAACAACGCCGCGCTCAGAGGGCCCAGGGAAGCATCGATTGCACCGCCCGAAACCGTGAGAGGACTGTCACCGCCCGTGCCGACGACATAGGCTTGATTCAATGTGACGTTATCCGGCAAATAACCCGCTACCGGGATGGAGCCTGACCAGGCCTGACTACCCCGATTGATAATCACAACCGCAGCCTGGCTGCCTGTCTTGCGGCCATAGGCAACCACCTCGGACGCATCGTCAGCCAGCAGGACTTTGAAATCACCCTGGGTCAAAGCACTATTGGTGCGCCGCAGGGTATTCAACATTTGATAATGGCTGAACAAACTTTGATCGGGGGTACCACCGCGATCCAGCCACGGATAGGTGCGGCGGTCATCCGGGTCATCGTCACCTGTGACGCCCGCTTCGTCGCCATAGTAGACAGTCGGTGCGCCAGGCACAGTGAACTGAATGAGCGAAGCCAGTCGCTGGCGTAACTTGCCGGCCGCTACATTGGCCGCGTTCTGTTCCTTTGAGGCAGTCGTTTCCTCTCCCGGGGTTAGCGTCCAGCGGATGCGCTCAGTATCGTGACTATCCAGCAGGTTCATCAACGAATAATAGGCGGCATCCGGATAGTCTTCGCGAATGGAGGCAAGGCGGGAGGCAAACTCAGAGGGCAGGATGATGCGCCCACTATCGGCGAAGCCCTTGGAGTCGAATCCGCCCGGCGCCAGGAAGCCGACCACGGCATCCCGCAGGCGGTAATTCATGCTGGTATCGGCACGGTCGCCGCGCAACATGCGCAGGAGCGTGCTGTCCTTCTGCCAGGTCTCACTGATGATCAGAGCCTCAGGCCTGGCCTGCTTGACCACGCCGCGGAAGGTTTCCCAGTAGCCGGTCGGGAAAGAGGAGTCTCCCATCACATCGAGGCGCCAGCCGCCCGCACCCTCATTGAGCCAAGATTTAGAGATACTGTTTGGGCTGGTAAGGAAATAACTCTGCACATCTGGATTGCTCTTGTTGAGCACTGGGATACTGTCAAAGCCAAACCAACCATCGTAAGTGGCGGCATCTGTACGGCCCTGACTGTCGATACAGGTGCCGGTACCGGGTGTCACATCATGGAAGAAGAACCAGGCACGCCATTGTGAAGTTGGCGATTCACATGCTCCAATGTCACTGTAATGATGATAGCGATCGAAGAAGGGGCTGTCAGACGACATGTGATTGAACACGCCGTCCAGAATAATGTGGATGCCACGCTTATCCGCTTCAGTCACTAATGTCTTGAATTCTTTGAGCGTGCCAAGTCCTGGGTCAATCTGCCGATAATTGGCAGTATCGTAGCCATGATTCGATTGGGATGTGAAGATCGGATTAAAGTAGATGGCCGTAACACCAAGGTTCTTTAAGTAATCAAGCTGCTGAGTGACGCCCACTAGATCGCCGCCATAGTAATCACGACCGCGCGGACCTTCCTTGGTGGGACTCCAATCGGGCGGCGTCGAATCAAACCTCCATGGACATTTGGTATCCGCATCCGCATAGTTGCGGCAATAGCCTTCGGGCAGAATGCCCCACGGAAGGCTAAGGACCGGGTCATCATAGCGGACATCATTGGTCTTGGGATCATTATTGGAGCGCCCGTTACGGAAGCGGTCAGGAAAGATCTGATAGATGCTGGCGTTCGCGGCCCAGGCAGGCGCGCGGAAGGCCGGGTCATAGAACATAAGCGCATAACTGTTATCCACGGCATCGTCGGTGGGACTGCCCGGGCCGCCATCCAGAGCGGAGGTGTTGTCGGCATAGTAATCGGTATCGGTCCCATCCGTAACGATGAAGCGATACCAGAAGTTATTCGGAGTCGTTTGATGGATGTTTGCTTCCCAGAAGTCGCAGCTAGATTGCTCGAGCCCCGCCTGGTAGCAGGAAACATCCTCAGCGGCGACCGCCATGTGGACGATCTTTTGTCCGTTGGCGTTCAGATCATAGAGACGCAGGGATACGCCGGTCACATCATTATGGAACGTTCGGAAGCGGATGCGGACATCGGTTCCTGCGGCCACTGCCCCACCCGGCGTACGATAGAGCAGATCACGTGAATCATGCCGCAAGCCATCCCATTCCACGTTGTTATCCAACTGTGGACCGCTGCTTGCAACGTTGACACTGGGAGTATTCGTAGCTGAGTTGAAACTAAACGTGACAATATAGCCAGAACCTGGCACGCCGAAAGGAATATCTGCGCCACCTGGTACACCGCCACTGCCATAGTTTTCGGGCCAGTCCTCATTAATTGCTACCTTGAATGCATAATTACCTTGTGGTATGGCAGTCGTTGCGAGGGTGTAAATGCCATCGCCATCGGTGTCTTCAAGCCATGAACGCAAGCAACCTGGATCCCAGTCGCCGGAGCAGCCAATTTCACTTTGATAACTACCGGGCGCAGTAGCTATTCGCGAGCTTTTGTTGTCAGTGACCCAATGAGACTTATGATCATAGTAGAACTTTACCGGAGTCCCATCTGCGGTAAGCGGGATATTGTCGCCACCCTGCACGGCATGCAAACCATAATTTTCATCCCAAGTGTCGTTTAGTGGCGCTTTGTACTCCCATTTGCCCCCAGGCTCATTAGTTGAAGCTGGGATATTAAATGTTCCTTGCCAGATATCATCATTTGCATCGTATGCAAGATGAGTATTGGCACAATCCGGTTGCCAATCTCCAGTGCAGCCCAGTTCAGATTGCAGTGAACCCGCAATCGTTACACTGGTTGGATTCGGTGTGTGTGAGGCCAGGGCAGGCGTAGGTGCCATGACCCCCGCAATCAATGTCATCATACTTAACCAGGAAATAAAATAACGACTAAAAGCCAATCTCTTCGCAATCATCACAATCTCCTCTAAAGTTGTTTTTGACCAATATAAGTGCATCGCTCCTATCTCATTGTAATGATAGCGAATGTAAAGTCAATATGGGAAGAAGTTAAATTTTGCTCGCCCCCACACAGCCTCCCCAAATACGACATTCCTCGCTCAAGTCGCCGTCCTCGGTGCTGATCGTAGTAGGAATCGCCGCCGAGGACGGCGACTTGAGCATACCATGAGTGGTGGTGCCGCGCCTTGCGTACTCTCCCCTTCTTCGATTATCCTTGTGACTATGAGCAAGGGACGCTTGGAGGCGTTTAGCGATGGCGTGATCGCCATCCTCATCACCATTATGGTGCTGGAGTTGCGCGTGCCGGAAGGCGCAGATTGGCCGGCGTTAAAGGGACTGGCTCCCATCTTTTTGAGTTATGTGCTCAGCTTTATTTTCCTCGGCATATATTGGAATAACCATCACCATCTGTTCCAGGCCTCCAAACAGGTGAATGGATCGGTGTTGTGGGCCAACCTGCATCTATTGTTCTGGCTTTCACTGATCTCGTTCGTGACCGGCTGGATGGGCGAGAATAACTTCGCACAGTTGCCCGTTGCGCTCTATGGTGTGGTGTTATGGATGTCTGGGCTAGCCTATTACATATTGACCCTGACGCTGGTGACCCTGCATGGCACGGGCTCAGTCATCGCGACTGCCCTGGGAAGAAGGATCAAGGAGATTGGTTCGCTGGTGGCATATACGGTGGCGATCGTGTTCGCGTTTATCAATACGAATATCTCGCTGGCAATTTATTTCCTGGTGGCACTGATGTGGCTGATCCCGGATACGCGGATCGAGAAGACGCTAGGAAGATAACGTCTCTGCTGGAGTAGAAAGAATGGAATGCTTGTCGTAGAGGGTCAAAAGCCTGATAGGTGAAGGGTTGATGCATTGCGAAGACCGTGTGCCGATCAGGCCGACCTCATATATGGGATGAGATATTGACTTTCAAAAAGTAAATCTTTGCCTGGAGGGTCCTTTTTAGGAGCTCGATACTTGTTGCAATGAATTTCCCATGACCCCGCTGCTCTTCGTAGGTCTTGCATGGATGGATGTTTTCCGATATGCTTGCCCCATCGTCACTGCGAGTGCGAGAGGGCGAAGCAAGCTCTGAATGAAATGACCCCCTTGGAGGAGAGGAGTTGTTTAGCAAGACAGAGTTTCCTTTGTTGGAGGTGGATCGCCTCGTGGTGACATTTTATTTAAAAAGTAGCATGCTGGAGGCGGACTCTGTTTTTTGTAAGCTAAAAGGCCTTAATCGACCTGAGATCGCATAAGCCCTAGTTAGCCGACGCCTTGTATGATGATGGACATGAACATCAGAAGGCATGGAATATGAAGAAGTTTGTCCCATCCCTCACATCTATACTTGCAGCAATTTTGCTTATTGTCATCGGTTATAGGCTTGACCATTGGATCTCCGCTCTTGCACGAATTTATCGACAAGATGCTAACGGTCCATTCGACTGGATGGCATTGGCTTATCTTGCCAATGTATTGATGGTCAGCTTGTCACTAGCTTGGTTATGGTTTAATAATCGTAGCGTCCAAAGAAATCGCGTGGTAGCGCTCATTTACGTTGTGCTTGGAGCAGGTTTGCTCATTTTTCCTATGGTAGCTGGCTCCATTAGGTTTGATTCGCCTTCATTCATAATCTATTTATATATTGCTCCTAATTCATCAGCTGCTTTTGTCAGTGCGTTCATGATCGTCTTCGGATTGCAAAGATTGATTTTCGGGCAATCCTCCCTATAAGTTTGTTGTATTAGGGTATTAAAGATAAACGGAAACCGTGTCTCTGAACATAAAAGCGGCTAACACAGCGTGCTCTTGACTGGTCGGAGTCTGCACGTTTTCGGACAGTGTTCTTGACTCAAGCCTGCTCCGCCAAGGCGACATTACCTCATCCTGCCTATCAGTGCCCCGCAGGGCGCTGCACAGGGGTGCTACGCAATCCCACTTGGGAAGCACATCCTTGGTGACGATGACGCACACCGTTGGGCTATTATTGATGCCAGCTTGTTCGACATCGACTGAAAAGGAGGTCCGCAATGAAACCTGAGACCACAGAAGATATTTTGGAGCTCATGAATGGTTCTATCTTCGCAGCCGTTTTGGGCACTGCCATGGAATTGGGCATTTTTTGGTTGCTTGCCGATAAACCTTTATCATCACTAGAGATAGCCCAGTCCTTGAAGATCCCACTGAACCGCTGCCATTATTGGTTACAGATATTATGCAAGCTTGGCTTGTTGGAGGATAAGGGCGAAGGCTATGCCCCCTCTTCCCTTGCCTGGGAAGCGATACTGAACGTGCAGAGTCAGGACACCTGGGCTTTTCAGGCACGTGAAGATCGAGATCTATGTTGGTATGTGCGAGATCTGGCGCTGAATATCAGCAAGCCCATATCCGCCTGGCAGGCCGGGAATCTGACGCCAGCGGACTATTTCAAGCAGGTTGAGGAAGATCCCATCTACACGGCACGCTTTACCCGTAAGCTCTACCAAATTCATCGTTCATTCGCAGAACAACTGGCAAACATGCTTGACTTACGGGGAGTCAAACGGCTGCTGGATCTGGGGGGTGGTTCAGGCGTCGTGTCATTTGCTCTTCTCCGCAAACATGAGGCGCTGACCTCCGTTGTAGTGGACGTTGAAAGTGTCTGCGAGATTGGAAGAGTGATTGCCTCCGAAAATAAGCTCGAGAAACGGATTACGTACCTCGCTGCCGATTTTTTAAAAGATGACTTGCCCACTGGATTTGATATGGTGATGCTCTGTGATGTGGGCTCTTTCAGCGAGATCCTGTTCCGCAGAATCCGCGATGTATTGAATCCGAAGGGTCGGCCTGTCATCGTAGATAAATTTGCTCCAAGCAAGACCGATGCACCGCCGTCACGTTTGTTGGCAGCGTTTCTGAACTCTCTGGAATCTCCGGCCCAGTCCGTTGACTATATAACCACGGAAGTGGTGCAAACTCGATTGCAACAAGCGGGTTTTCGGGATATTTCTACGACCGCCGTGCCGCACAAAGATAATCTGCCCTGGAATATCGATTGGATCATGCTGGAAGCTCAAAAGTAAATGGCGGTATTCTGGGCTTATGGTTCCGTCAAAGTGGCGTTGTATCGCCCACCAGTGCCCCAAAAGGATATGCCCACGCCCGCAGGGCGCTGCGCAGTCCCACTCGGGACCCCGCGGGGACGATGACGCAAGGCGTTGAGCAGGTTTACCATATTGATCAATCGATAAAAACTTATGCAATATAAGTATGTAAAAAAACAACTAGACTATTCGGATTTTGCCAGCGGGCGAGTATTTTACAGTTTGCCTGGGCATCCTGCTTTTCCCATCCGGCTGGCGAGTGAAATATTTCAACGTTGTGTAGCTAATCGAGAAACGATCTATAAAAATTCAACTCGATGCACCCTGTACGACCCCTGTTGCGGCGCAGCTTATCATCTTAGCGTACTGGCTTATTTACACAGAGAGCATATTCGAGAAGCAATTGGTTCGGATATAGATGAAAAAGCGGTCGCAGTGGCAAACCAGAATCTCGGGTTGCTGAGTGTCGCTGGTTTGGATAAACGCATCGGCGAAATCTCTAAACTGTTCGAGTTGTATAATAAAGATTCTCACAGAGACGCTTTAGCCAGTGCGTATGTGTTGAAAGATAGAATCTCTGCTTCAGCTCGGGAACACCCACTCACTACAAATGTATTTCAGGCAAGCGCCACCGACGGCCAGGCCATTAGCAAAAACATAAAAACCAAATCGGTAGATATTGTTTTTACAGATATTCCTTATGGGCAACACTCCCATTGGCGCGGTTTGAATGCCAATAAGGCAGACCTGCCATGGTTGATGCTTAATGCACTGATCGACCTTCTATCCACGCCAAGCATAGTGGCAATCGTTTCTGATAAGCAGCAAAAGGTATCTCATGCAAGTTTTCAACGTGTTGAACAATTTCAAATAGGAAAACGGCAAGTCGTTCTCTTGAAACCTATCTAAAACCCCTGCCTAATACAGCGTGCGCTTGAACCCGCAAGAGCACCGCCGTGGTGAGGGTGGGACGGCGGGCGCTTTTTAAAAGGACGCAAGTGTGAAAATAAAAATGAAACCAGTAAAATAGTTGTTGCTTTTATTCGCCAGTGTTGGTGCACTCCTAGCCTCCTGCGCTTCTAGGGCGCCAGTTGACGGCCAAACAGGTGTAATCATGACACCGGAAGCCAAAGTAAAAACAGTTACACTGCGATGGTCGTCCGCAACCAGCCCGACCGATTGTATGAAGCGCTTACCCGGCGGCGTGATCTTGCGGTTTGGATGGGTGCGCCGACCCTGACCCAGCCGGAGGTCGGGTCGCTGATCGAATTTCAATTCGAGCAGGGACAGCGTATCCTGAAAATGGAGATCATTAGCCTGGAAGTTGGCAGATTAGTCCGCTGGCGGGTAATCCAGCCGGTTTGGCCGATTGAGGCC
>Ga0065705_10104235_pt1 | contig 30056 bp, 20 predicted proteins | sample SwibulcommuniRL2_FD_59092 | JGI IMG/M metagenome (GOLD analysis project Ga0065705, IMG submission 59092) | Bulk soil microbial communities from switchgrass field near Rose Lake, East Lansing, Michigan, USA - RL2 Bulk Soil v2 (version 2) | ecosystem: Environmental > Terrestrial > Soil >...
TCGGACGTGGTCGCTCCCGCCGCTATCTCGCGCCGACACTCGCCGGATTCGCGACAAACTTGTTACTCCCCGGTGCGCTGCCCTCGGCGTAATATTGGGTCATGACTACGACGCGCAAGAGCAATCGAGAAAGGAGTTCGTCATGTGTCCCATGTGTCTGACTGCGGGCTGTCTTTATGTCGCCGGCGGCGTGTCAGCCGGAGGCGCCACGACCTTCCTGGCCGCCAGGTTGTTGCGCAAGCGGCCCGAACCGACCGCGCCGGCCACTTCGACTGAAAAACAGGAAGGAAACAGCCATGCAGAAACCGACGATCGCATCGTACGTTTGAGCAGGATTGGGTCATGACTAAAACGAGTAAGAGCAAACCGAAGCAGGTGGAGGTCCTCCGCGAATACGGCCCCTATCCCGGTATGCCTCACATCCACGGCGTGACCTTCGACGGCACGCACGTCTGGTTCGCCCGCGGCGAGAGCCTCGTCGCGCTCGATCCCGAGAGCGGCACGCTGGTTCGCGAGCTCCCCGTCGCCGCCGTCGCCGGCACCGCTTTCGACGGCGAGTATTTGTGGCAGATCGCCGATGACCGCATCCAGAAGGTCGACCCGCGCTCAGGCCAGGTCGTCGCCACCATCCCGGCGCCCGCCCACGGCCGCGACTCGGGCCTGACCTGGGCCGAGGGGACGCTCTGGGTGGGCGAGTACCGCGCCCGCAAGATCCACCAGATCGACGCCACAACCGGCGCCATCCTGCGCACCATCGAATCGGATCGCTTCGTTACCGGCGTCTCCTGGGTGAACGGCGAGCTCTGGCACGCCACCATGGAGGCCGAGCAGAGCGACATACGCCGCATCGATCCGAAGACGGGCGAGGTCCTCGAGCAACTCGAAATGCCCGACGGAGTCGTCGTGAGCGGCATGGAGGCAGACGGCGCCGGGGTTTTCTACTGCGGCGGCGCCACCAGCGGCAAGCTGCGCGCCGTGCGCAAGCGCAAGAAGAACTGATCACCACTTCTACTAATACATAAGGAGACACCATGCCACGACCGAACGCATCGAGAAATGAACAGACCAGTCACAAGATCGGAACCCGCGAAGAGTGGCTTGCCGCCCGGAAGGATCTGCTGAAGGCCGAGAAGGAGCTGACCCACCGCAGCGACCAGCTGGCGCTGCGGCGCCAGGAGCTTCCCTGGGTTCGCATCGACAAGCCGTACCGTTTCGAGACCGACGAGGGCCCAGCGTCCCTCGCCGATCTCTTCCGAGGACGCTCGCAGCTCCTCATCTACCACTTCATGTTCGGGCCCGACTACACGGCGGGATGTCCGTCCTGCTCGTCGATCACGGACGGCTTCAACGGCATCGTCGTCCATCTCGCGAATCACGACGTCACGCTCGGAGCGGTGTCGCGGGCTCCGCTCGCGAAGCTGCAGGCCTACAAGCGGCGGATGGGCTGGACATTTCCCTGGGCATCCTCGCTCGGCGGAGACTTCAACTTCGACTTCACGGTCTCGATCAGCGAGGAGCAACAGCGCGAGGGGACCGTCGAATACAACTATCGGCGCGAGCCGGGGGCGGAAGTGGGCCGGGAGCTGCGCGACAGCCAGGAGCCCGTGGCGCAGATGGCGGCCATGACCGGAACCGACGTGGCCACGTACACGCGCGAGAGGCCGGGTATGAGCGCGTTCGCGCTCGAGGGTGGGGTCGTCTACCACACCTATTCCACCTATGCGCGCGGAGTGGACGGAATCTGGGGCATGTACCAGTGGCTCGACCGCGCCCCCAAGGGACGCAACGAGACGGGCATCTGGTGGCGCCGCCACGACGAGTACGACGCCCAATGAGGAGGGGGCGGAATTTGACGTTTGCCGTGGCCTTGCGACACCGAAATGTCTGTCGTGAGCGAATAGACAGGCGGGTCCCTGCCGGGGTGGGAATTTGAATGATGACTTACTGAGTCGTATAGTTGAAAGCAACGTTCCCCGGTGACGGAAGAGTGGTGTCCCCGATGCACACAGGGCGCGCGCTTCATCGTTACCTCAATCTCACTCGAACTTGGGTTGTCGGACAGGCTGCGATCTCCGCCAGGAGAGCCGCCCGCATCCGATCACCGCCCCGCGATGCCCGGTGCTGTTGAGTCGTGACCTGGGTGCGGGTAGGCTTCTCACGACCTACCCGCTTTCCAATCTCGGCACTCACGGCGATGGTGAATGAATGAGACTACTTGTTCACTGGGTATTGAGCGGGCTGGCGATGCTCCTGGTCGCAAATTTCGTTCCTGGATTCGTGGTAACGGGTTTTGTCGCCGCGCTGATCGCGGCCGCCGTCTATGGTCTGGTCAATGCCACGCTCGGCCTGGTGCTGAAGGTGCTGACCCTCCCGCTCTCCCTGGTGACGTTCGGCGCGTTCCTGCTGATTATCAACGCGCTGATGCTGCAGTTTGCGGCGGCGCTCCTGCCGGGCATCGAGGTGCGCGGTTTCTGGCCCGCCTTCTGGGCGGCGCTCTTATTGGCCGTGCTCGGCATGGTGATCCGCGGCGTGATGCGCGACGAACCGCGCGAACCGGAGTGAGGTCCTCCACGCGCCTGCCAAAGCAGGTCCAATGATTAGAAAACTGAAGTCCGGCAAATACCGGCTCTATACGCGCAAAGTTGATCCGAAGACAGGTAAGCGGAGAAACCTGGGCACGTTCAATACTCGTGGAGCCGCCGAAAAGCATGAGCGCGCCATACAATTCTTCAAACGCAGGGGGTGATTGCATCAGCCGGGCGCCTCTGTCGGCGCCCGGCTGGCCCGAACGAAGAAAAGACCCGGCGAGGATCTGAACCGCTACTTTTACAGGAAGTTCGCCTCGACGTTCTTGACGCCCTGGGTGGTCCTGGCGACCTCGATTGCCTGCTTCCTTTCCGGCTCATTGGGAACCGAGCCGGTCAGGAACACCACGCCTTCGCGTGTATCGACGTCGATGCGCAGGCCCTTGACGAGCGGATCTTCCAGCAGGCGTGCCTTCACCCGCATGGTGATCGCCGCATCGTCGATGTGCTCGCCCAGGGTTCGATCCGGCTCAGGAGCGTCTCCCGATGCGGAGGCGACCTTCACCGAAATCATGTCCCTGACTTCCCGAACCCCGCTGGTTTCTCCCGCCAGCTTCAGGGCGCGATCTTTGGCCTCCTGGCTGTCGATGTTCCCGGTCAAGGTCACCACTCCATTAGTGGTCTCCACGGTGATTTCAGAAGCATTCACCTGACTGTCCGCGGCGAGCTTGGTCTTGACCAGGCCGGTGATCCCCGCATCCGTGCTTCCCTGGCAGGAAACGATCAGGAAGGCAGCTGCCGCGAGGACGAGAATCGGGTTGACCTTATGTTTTCTCATGGCTCCTCCTTGGCATTTGACACCCCTTACCCTAATCCACTTCAAAAATGGTGCCCATAGGGGAAATACCGTAGATCGACTCGGCTGGAGCACGACCATTCGGCCATCACGATGACGGTGGAAAAGCCCTGGAATCAGGACAGAAAACCCAGCGGTGATCCCGCGCAAGCAGGCGCTGTAAGGAAGCTCGCATCCACGATCGGTTATTTCTCACGGCTTCGAGATATTCCTAGAGCCACACCCGCTATTGCGCATCACAGGAGGCAATTTTCAAATCGTCGGCAAAAAGGCTCGTGATGTTTCCATGTGCCATGGATGTGGCATGTTCGTTGCAAATTTTTGACGTGAGTGATGCCCACCGGCGCGAAGTCGCTCCTCGCACGATCCCGATCGCATTGTGGTCTTTCGCCGGTGGAGAAAGGATGGTCGCCATGACACGAGGAAGCAGTACGAATTTCGTGCTCAAGCTGATATTGGTGCTCCTGATCATGCTGGCAGCCGGTACATTCCCATTGGGCTCCATGGCTGGCTGGAATCCAAGTCCGGAGACGAGGTCGAAGCGCACCTGGTCCGCATCGGTGTCACCGGCTGACAGGCCTATGACAGAAGCGAAAACCAAGCGGCCGGGTATTCTCGTGGGATCCGGGGATTCGACATGGTACGGCTACTATTGGAGCGAGTCGGGTTTCACTCTGGCCCACCGTAGAAAAGTCGCCAAGGAGGACACGCCGGCGAATGCCGCTCAAATGAGCCTGAGGGTGAGACCCCGGAAGGCGCAGCTGGTCATCGATGACCTGCATGTCGGGCAAGCCGGGCATCAAACACTCTGGCTTCCTCCGGGATCCCATCGTGTGGAGATTCGCCATCCCGGATATCGGACCCTGAGCCTGGCCATGGATGTCTCGCAAGGGCAGGTCTATGACATCCGCTATCATCTGAAACGGGGCGAAGGAACCGACTCGCAATCTGGCGTCCGCACTGGAGAGCTGTGATTCAGGGCGGTGTTTCGCCGGCTCGGCTTGTCCAACCGCCAGGCCTGCCAATGCGATAGCACCAACATAAGACGCACTCTTTGTTGCTGCCGAAGCAACAAAGAGGCACTCCTCGGCTTCTGCATCCTCTAGCCACCCCATCGGAAACCACCTTTTCACTCCCACTGAAGAAAATTTGTGCGGTTTCCCTCTCCACGACGTTCTTACCTATATAGACGGCAAGAATCACTCGGAGTCCATTTAGTCTGCCTGGAATGATTGGCCTAGCCAAGACTGAAATTCGTGTACCTGTAGCTGTCCGAATGGGAGGATTCCAATGCCCGATCCAGAACTGATCTCCCCAGTCACCGCAGTGCCAGGTGACGAGAAAGAGACAATCACCGATGGAATCGCCGTCTGCCTCTCGGGAGGCGGCTATCGGGCGATGCTGTTTCACACCGGGTCGCTCTGGCGCCTGCTCGAATTGGGGCTCCTGAGCCCGGGAAGCCACACGGCCAGGAAACCTGCCGGCAACACAGTGCCGATCGGCTCTTTGCAACGTGTCTCGAGCGTCTCAGGCGGCTCGATCATCTCGGGCTTGCTCGGCCTCAAATGGAAGAATCTCGATTTCTCCACTCCGACCAAGCTCGTCCAGAGCTACCAGGCCGAGGTAGTGAGGCCCATCCGCGATCTTGCAAACGTCACGCTCGCCGCCGAGACGGCGGATGGTGTTTTCAAGGTGCTCTCGGCCATCGTCACTCCCGGTTCCGTAAACGAGCACGTTGCGAAAGCTTATGACAAGTACCTGTTCGAGAGAGCGAAGCTAAGCCAGCTGCCGGCGGAACCGCGCTGGGTCATCAACGCCTCGAACCTCCAATCGGGCGCTCTATGGCGTTTCATGTCGCCCTACATGCGCGACTGGAAAGTGGGTGAATACAAGCACACGGACAAAGTGTCCGTCGCCCAGGCCGTAGCGGCCTCTTCGGCCTTTCCGCCGATGCTCGCACCGGCCACCTTCGAGCTCAGCGCTAGCGATTTCACACCGAACACCGGTGGCCCCGGCGAATACAACTTGCAGCGCCCGCCGTTCACGACCCATGTATCCCTGGCCGACGGTGGCGTGTACGACAACCTCGGATTGGAGACCGCCTACAAGCGCTTCCGCACGCTTCTCGTGAGTGACGCCGGAGCGCCATTCAAACCATCCGAAAGAGTGGCACGCGACTGGGTGCGGCTTAGCGGACGCGTGATCAACGTAGTGGACAACCAGGTCCGCGCGCTCCGCAAGCGCCTCCTGATGTATTCGTTCGACACCGGCGCCCGCCTCGGGGCCTTCTGGGACATTGATGTCGACATTTCGGTGTTCAAGGCACCGGGTAAGCTGGACTGCCCCCATAAGCAGACGCTCAAGCTCGCCGCCCTCGACACCGACCTGGGCGAGAAGGACGCGAAAACCCAGGAGCGGCTGATCAACTGGGGCTACGCCGCGTGCGATGCCTCCGTCCGCTCCTGGCTCGACACCTCCCTGCCCGCACCCACGGCTTTTCCCTATCCAGGATCAGGAGTCGGCCAGCCATGAACAGAACAGCCCGATCTCGTCGCGAGCGCTTTGATCCCGTCTCGCAGGATGTCCCGACCCGCACGTGGACCGTGCTGGCGCAGGACCCCTCCGTCCTCGGCCCTGGCAAGCGTGCGCTCACGACCCGGGTGTCGGTCCCGGCGGAACGACTCGAAGCCGGTCCGAAGGGACACCGCATCCACGTCATCGATTTCGACGCGACCCGCAACGCGTACTACGAGCCACGCCAGCAGGACTTCTATTCGGATCGCTATGAGAAAACAGGGGACATCGACAAGCTGGTCAACGATCCGTACTTCCACCAGCAGAATGTGTACGCCATCGCCATGCATGTGCTGTGCGTGTTCCAGACAGCGCTGGGCCGTCCCATCTCCTGGGGCTTCAACTCGCAGGCGCCTCAGCTGAAAATCGCCCCCCACGCCTTCGCGGACGCCAACGCTTACTACTCGCGCGAATCGGAGAGTCTGTCGTTTGGCTACTTCAGCGGCGAAAGCAGTGACACGGTGTTCACCTGTCTGTCGCACGACATCGTCGCACACGAAACGGCGCACGCGGTTCTGGATGGCTTGCGAGCTTTCTTCCTGCGCCCGTCTCACGCGGACCAGGCCGCCTTCCACGAGGCCTTTGCCGACGTAGTGGCGCTGCTGTCGCTGCTGAAGTCCTCCGAGCTCGTGGAGCTTGGGCTTATGGAGATCTCGGACCGCCGGAACCTGATCAAGAGCCGGGACCTGACGTACCAGTCCCTCCGCCAGAAGAACATACTCTTCAAGCTGGCCAAGCAGTTTGGCCGCGAGATGTCATTCGTGCGCGGCGACGCCCTGCGTCATTCCGTGGCGCTGGACCCCTCGCCAACCTTGCTGGCGCAGCCGGAGTACCAGGAGCCGCACCGGCGAGGTGAAATCCTGGTGGCCGCCATATTCCAGGCATTCCTCAAGGTTTGGTGCAAGCGGCTCGAGCCGCGCGGGACGGACCGTGGCATCGCTCTCAACCGCGCCGTGGTCGCCGAGGAAGCCGCCGCGGCCGCCAGGGAATTGCTGCACATCGCCATCCGCGGGCTCGACTACCTGCCGCCCATCGATTTGACCTTCGGTGACTATCTCAGTGCCATGATAACCGCCGATCTACAACTTTACCCGAACGATTCCAAGTATCTGTATCGGAAGACGTTGCGCGAGGCCTTCGCCGGCTTCGGCATATCCCCCTCCGGTCAGCGCCGGGAGGACGGGGCCTGGGATCCACCTCCCATGGCGCAGAAGCTCCGCTATGACGGCCTGCACTTCGAGACGCTGCAGAGCGATCCCAACACGCTCTTCCGGTTCATCTGGGAGAACCGCAATGCGCTGGGTATCGACCGTGATGCGTTCACGCGCGTCACCTCGGTGCGCCCGTGCATGCGCGTGAGCACCGACGGCCTAGTCCTGCGTGAGACCGTGGTCGAGTACCTGCAGACGCTGCGGGTGTTCGCTTACGAGCTGGACCGATTGGGCATCAAAAAGCCGGAAGGACTCTCGGGGCAAGAATTCCTGCCTCTCTACGGCGGTGGCGCGCTCGTGTTCAGCGAGTTTGGCCACGTGAAGTTTCACATCGCCACCGGCGTGCGTAGCCACCGCCAGAGCGCCCGCCTGCAGAGCCTTTACGACCGTGGTGCGTTCAATCGCGACACCGGCAAAGAAACCCAATTCGCGGACCTGCATCGCCGCCGCATGCTGGGCGGTGCCGGGCATCCAGAGGAGCAATGGTAGCCATGGCATCCAACTCGCCCAAGCGCTTGACCGTCCGGACCTATGACGTCGGATTCGGCGACTGTTTCTTGCTGAGCTTTGAATACCCGCGCCGACAACGCCACATCCTGATCGACTTCGGCACGATGAGTCTGCCGGCTGATAAGAAGGTGACGAGCAATTACATGAACAAGGTGGCGAAAGCCATCAAGGATGATTGCGAAGGCAAGCTGGATGTCGTGGTCGCCACGCATCGCCACAGGGACCATATCAGCGGCTTTGAGCGTCAGGGTGGCAAGGGTCCCGGGGAAATTATTCGAGCGCTGAAGCCAGCGGTCGTGATCCAGCCGTGGACCGAGGACCCGCAGGCGCCCAGGGACGCCTCCGCCCCGTGGCGCCGTGGATATGCCCGCACGCTGCTCGAGATGCGCAACGTGGCAGCCAAGGTCGTCGAGGGCTCGCGCGCTCTCCGCGGCAAGCGATTCATTGAGATGCGTGCCCAGCTCGAGACCATCGGCATGGACAATATCGGCAACCCGGACGCGGTTGCCAACCTGCAAACCATGGCCCCGAACCGCTTTGTGTACCATGGCTCTAAGGCAGGCCTGGGCGGTATCCTGCCGGGAGTAAAAGTCACCGTGCTGGGCCCGCCAACCATCGCGCAGACAAACACCATCAAGACCATGCGCAGCACCGATGCGGATGAGTTCTGGCATCTCTCCGCCCGCTTCTGGCAGCGACTCTCCGCCACCAAAGAAACGCATGGAAGCAATGCCAAGGCTCTATTCCCCCGGCACCCCGTGGGAGCGCTGCCCCGATCCGCCGGATGGTTCAAATACTACGTCATGAAAGAACAGGGTGATTCACTCCTCTCGATCGTACGGATTCTCGACAAGGTCATGAACAACACGAGCGTCATACTGTTGTTCGAAGCGAACGGCAAGAAAATCCTGTTTCCGGGCGATGCGCAGTATGAGAACTGGATGTACGCCTTGAGCAAACCCAAGGTGCGTAAGCTTCTCGAGGACGTAAACCTTTACAAGGTCGGCCATCACGGAAGCTTGAATGCCACTCCCAAGACGCTCTGGAACGGCTTCGTGCGCAAGGGGAACAAGAGCAAGCAAGGTCGGCTGGGGACGCTGCTGTCGACCAAGGAGGGGGTGCACGGCCACGCGGAGCGCAAGACTGAAGTTCCGCGAACCACGCTGCTGAAAGCATTGCACGACGACAGCAACCTGATGAATACGGAGGATTTCGAGCCGGAAGTGCTGCGCGAAGAGGTAACCCTGAAGTTCTGAGCGTTCCGCCAAACAGGAGAATTCAAATGGAAACGCGCCTCGTCTGCACGCCAAAGCGGCTCCCGCGCGACCTCTGGGAGAAATCCGCCGCCACCGCGGCGGCGATCAATCCGGTGAATTATCCTCCGGTCCAGCGATTGATGCGGGTCGTCCCTGGGTTCACCCCCACGAAGGCCGCGCTTTCGGTGCTGACTACCAAGTACTGGGGGACCAAGGGCGTGAAGCTCACGGTCGGCTTCCTCGATTCCGCCGCCGCGGACCTCCGCAAGCGCATCCTGCTGCACATGAATGCCTGGGCCAAGACCGCGAACGTCACGTTCGTCGCCACGAGCAGGGATCCGCAGGTCCGAATCGCCCGGGTGCCGGATGACGGCTACTGGTCCTATCTCGGAACCGACATTCTGCACATTGAGCCCAACGAGCCCACGATGAACCTGGACAGCTTCACGATGAAGACCCCGGAATCCGAATACAAAAGGGTGGTACGTCACGAGACCGGGCACACGCTTGGATTCCCCCACGAGCACATGCGGAAGGAGCTTGTCGCCAAGATCGACGAAGCCAAAGCCATCGCCTACTTCGGGCAGACGCAGGGTTGGTCGGCCGATGAGGTGCGGGCTCAGGTTCTGACGCCTCTCGAGCAGAGCTCGCTGCTCGGCACGCCGTCAGCCGACGCGCGCTCGATCATGTGCTACCAGCTCCCAGGCGAAATCACCAAGAACGGTGAGCCCATCGTCGGCGGCACCGATATCGACAAGTGGGACCGCAAGTTCATCTCGTTGATCTACCCGCGGTCCAAATCCAAGGCGAAACCCGGGAAGAAGTCCAAGCGCAAGGTGAAAGGGAAAACGAGGTCGGCCGCCCGCCGCCGCACTGCAAGAAAAAGACGCTGATTCAGGATCTGGAGAAAGGACAATAAAATGGCAACAGACCTAGACAAGGCCCTTGCAAAAGCACAATACACAGCATTGCCGTTGCCTCGAGCTAAAAGTGGTCCTACCACTATTTTTGGCTTCGAGAACGGACACCTTTACATCGTGCGAAATCAGAGCAAGTGCCTTCCGGACCCTCCATTGACCATTTCACCTGATCCCTCGGCCGATATGCTCGTTTTTACAAAGGAATTCAGCTTCGGATTCAATGCGGTGGTGAGCTTCATTCTGCGCCTGTTCGGCGCAGGAAATGCGAAGGCGGACTTGACTGCTAAGCGAGTGAAATCCGCGACTGTGCAGCTCGGCGGACTATCTCACTACACTGTCGAAACCGGAGCGCTCGTTGACTACCTGCTCGCACAGAATCAAGCAACTCCGTGCATGCGTGACATCACAGCTAAAGACCATTTCACAATTATTGCTGCTCTGCGCGCGGCGAGTTTTTCCTATGCATTTCGAAATGAAGCTGGTGCAACTGTGAAATTCACGGGTCCAGAGGCAAATGCTCTATTCCAAGTGCAGGCGGATATGAGCGTCTCCGTGACGTCGGAGGGGAAGATCGTAGTCAGTGCTCCCTGCTATGTCGGTTTCATCGCTTGGGATGGCAAACGGATCGAAAAAGAGCTGAAGAAGGCCAAGGAATTCGGTGCCGGGAAGCGCTTTCGGGGCTACACAGCGCCTACAGCATTTGCACTCGCGTCTTCCTCCAGTGAGATCGAAGCATTGCGTTTACAGAGCATGAAGAGTGCACCGCGGAAAATCGTCAAAAGGAAGCGCGGAAAATAGCAGGTCGCCTAGCCGTGTCGCGTCCACGCCAGCCGAAAACCGCGAATGGATTGAAGAGCAATGCAACGAGCCAGCACGATTCTGCAGCAGACTTTCTATCCGGTTCCAATGATGCCAAAAAGGAGAGTAGGCGCCTTGGCGTTAATGTGTGAATTGTTTCATGTTGAAAGGCGTAAGACTCGGCGTCTGTGGAGCAGACTCGCACTCCTTGGCCTCTCGCTAGCGTGTGCCGCTTCAGGTAATTGGGCGCAGGAAGTTCATTACTTCTCCTTGGCCCGAGAAGGAACCGCGGCAGTTGTCGTTTCACGGAACACGAGGACAGCCTGGGTCCTCGATGGTGGCCGGCAGGGGTCGCTCAAGGGCGAGAAGTTGATCCTAGAAGGAATGGAGCTCCTGCCCTATTTAAAGCTGAACAGCGATACGGTCGTCATCTCCTGCTCGCACCCGCATTCGGATCATCTCGATGGGCTGAAGGATGTTGTTTCCCACCGGTCCAAAGCACCAAATGACGTTGACTTGACATCGTTCGAACGTGTTGTTTTTGTTGACTCGGGATATCCGGCGAAGGTTAGCCTCAAAGCCCTGTTCGAAAGCACCCATCCGGGGACTACGACTGCTGTAGAGAATTTCAGCGCCACGAACAAGGACGTATTTTCGGAGGCGGTGACTAAGCCCCTGCAGCCTGGAATTGTGCCCAACGCACGCGTCGAGAACTTCGTCTACGAGCCGGACGAGAACGCGCGCGTGCATGGACGGGCGATTGTTACACACACATTGCTCACACGCGACTCTTCATCTGAAACGACCCTGCTGGTCGACTTCGACGACGCGGATTCCAAACTGGTAAAGCGATGGGCAACCTGGGCCGAAAAGAATCTGCCAAGCGCGACACACCGCGTATACGTGGCTCCGCACCACAATTCAGATGGAACGGATATCAGTCCCTTGCTCCAGCCGGCACTTCTGCCAGAAGCGGTGATCGTCACGGCGAACCCAGGCAACCGCTTCCGACATCCCGGACCGAAGAACTGGGTCCGATGGATCAAAGCCCTGAAGGGCGTTCAGCACATCCACGTCACCGGTGCCGGTGACGGGCTTACGGTCACGGCGGCGGGGTTGAAGTCTGCCGATGATGGGGAGCGGGAACGCATGGCGAATCTAATCGTGTTGCCTGGGATGGACCGAGTCGAGCGGGAGCTGCGCAAGCAGGAAGAGGCATGGTTTGCAGATGTCGACGCGAGCCAGATGATTCGTAAATGCGGGCGCGCAGGGCTTGATCGGGCTGGTCTTGCGGCGCGAATGGGGGTCACGCTTTGGACTATCCGGTCATGGGAGCATCGTGTGCTACCCGTTCCAGCTGAAAAACGCACCGAATTGCTGCGGTTATTGCAAGCTGAGCCCATCACAGGCAAGACTCGAATTCTCCGCGAGGAGCTTGTTGCACTTCGCGAGGTAAAGTCGGCGCTCCTGGGTGTCGAGGCTCCGATTGTCGAAAGGCCTGGTGATAACAAAAAAGTTTTTGTCTCATCAGGAGCTGACTCTCCAAGAAGCGGACCAGACGATTCCTCGGTCGGTAGTTATCTGGAACGGACGAAGAAGTTCGAGGAGAGAAGGGGCGCTAACAAGCTAATGACGCGAGCCGACCGTTTTGCGCGATCGACAACAGGCGAGCCGATCTTTGGCGGCATCGTCTTCGGAAACGACTGTTCAGCACCAGGGCTGAAGCCCCTGCAGTCGCGACTGGTTGAGGGTGAAGAGGGCAATTTTATCCTGAAGGTACAACTCGCCGGCGAAGGAACCCGAGGTGGTAGCTGGGTGACCTACAGCGACTTTACCCCAATGGAGTTGTGGTCCGCCTATCACATCATCATGCCGCGCGAATCTTGGCTACGGGATTACGAAGTGAGCCAACATGAGTGCAATCTCGTAGGCAAGGGCGGGAATTACTCGCATGGTTGGCTTTTCGCCGTTCACCCAGCTATCGCCAACACGCTGGTGGCGAGAGACCTCATGGCGCTTGATATGCTGCCCGCATACTGGTGGAAGTCCCACAGTGGCTTACCGAAATTCGATAGTTATCGCTGGTTTGACCGTCCAAGCACCATCCATCTAAGCGCCGATGGCACGATAGAGGTTATCAGCGCGGAAAACGTTGATCAGAGCCTTCTAAGGTTCAAGCTCTGGAGGATGAGCGAGAAATCACGTCGTCTCGCGGAGCTTCAACGTGAATTCGAACACCTATCCAAGCAGATAAGAATCATGGAAGAGCAACAAAAGCCCTCTCCAGGCGGCATCGAATCACCATTAGGTAAGGGCACACTCTTTCTCAATCCGTACATGGTCAGCGGTGTGCTCTCGGGAAGAGCGGTATTGATGAGCGAGAAAATGAATCTCGCGTCACTTCTTGATGACATTACAGCTCTCGAGAAAGAGAACGACCCGAACGACCAGGGGGAGGACGTCGAGTTTGATGAGACGGAGACAGTCAAGGAGATGCAACTGCAGTTGATGCTCGTGCGACGCGTCGATCGATTCGTTCGCACGCTCGCCGTGTTGCATTGGTTGGGGGACGCCAAACCTCCGGCGCTCCCTGTGTCTCTTCCGCCAGACCTGGAGCCTTCCTGGCTGTCTATCGGTGCCGAGTTGTCCTTCCAGCAGTTTCGGCAGGTGATCGACGAGAGTGCACCTGCGTTCGAAGCACAAGAGCCGTGGTACACCCAGTGGCCTGCGCGGGGGACTTCCTTCGTCAGCTTTCTTTTAGATTATTGGGCCGGCAGAGGATCCATTCTCATTCTTATAACAGTCTGCTGGGCATGCTGGCTGCGCCTACGACGCCGGCGAGTCGCAGTGTAGATCGGGCCCAATCGTGAGGACGGGGCCGCAGTCCGGAAACACCTCTAATCCGAATTAGTCAGTCGAGATTCGCATTTCGGAAGGAGAACTATGGTCGAATTAAGGCTCGCGCAACTGCCAGTCGGCCAAGGAGGCTTCCATTCCGCCACGATTGATGTGGATGGTAACCGCTTTTGGTACGTCTACGACTGCGGCTCTTCGAACACATCGTCGTTGCAAAGAGAGTTGATCAGAGTGGACGACGAATTCGATTCGGCGACGCTTGACCTCTTGGTCATTTCTCATCTGGATGAAGATCACGTCAACGGCATAGAGCAGCTTCTTTGTACTCGCGATGTTTCTGCGGTAGCGCTGCCATACCTGACTCAGCTCGAGCGCATTTACGTTGCGTGCAGGGATGCGTCCCGGGGAAGGCTCACAGAGTCTCGACTTGACATGATTGTGGATCCCACGAAGTGGTTTCGAAATCGCGGCGCTAGGGAAGTTATCCACATTCTTCCAAGCGGCGAGACCCCCTCTGACGGAGAGAACGAGGAGGAGCGACTCGGCCCGACCGGTGATCTCGAGGGTGGAGCGCTGCGCTTGGTTGGCGCACATCGAGCTGATGCAAATATGCGCAACAAGTTCCCAGATATCGATGGGGAGTCGAGTGTTCTACCGGCGGGGAGAAAACTTGTCGTTGCTGGGCCCCAAGGGATAGGGGTGTTTTGGGAAATTGTGCCGTTCTGGAAATCTCCGGCTGACCTGAAGGCGTTCATGGCCGACGTAAAGACGAAATTGCAGATCAAGCACGGTAAGAGGAGCACATTTCTCAAGCGGGTCGTCGACGCACTCAAGGATAAGCGAAAACGGAGATGCCTTGCAGACCTGTACGAATATCACGCAAAGGATCGAAACCGATCCTCAATGTGCATTTACTCGGGGCCGAGTTCTCGCTCTAAAGCGCCGCGCTGCTCCGACGGGATGCTGTTTCTAGGCGAAGAAAGGTACCGCCACATACACTCTCCCGCATGGCTTTCCACGGGTGATGCACCATTGAAAGAACTCGCCTACGGCAGGGCATTTGAGCAGTTCTACAGGAGTAGGTTCGGTGAGATATCCGTGTTCGTGCTGCCGCATCATGGGTCCGGTCACAATTTTCCAACGACCATGATGAACCAATTACGTCCTGATGTTTGGCTGGCGCCGTCTGGGCACAATTCCTACCACCACCCAACACCATGGCTTCGGAGTTGGGCCTCGCGCCGGGGAACGTTTTGGCGTGTTTCCCACCAGGAGCGTACCGGGATGTTCATGGCTGCCAGCGTCGAGCCATAGCGGAATGCGCGATCTTAATGGCTTGAGAGTCGCTTCTGCTTACGTGCGAAGGCCCCTTGTATCTTCAGGAGTAGCTTCGCAGTGCTGAAAATAGGCGCCCGGGAATACAAGGTGATGCTCGATGTCCGCGGATTGGTCCATCCGAGCGAAGCAGTAGCGGCATTCGGGGAAGAACTGCTTGGCGTCGCGCGGTCGCTGGGCATCAAGATGGAGGGGGCTTTCGAGGCCGCGGACAGACGCTGGATTGTCTTCCTTGACACCTTGGATCACGCAATTTACAGAGCCGGCATGATCCTGAGACAGCGGCGACCTCACCGTGAAGGCAAGACGGATGTCACATTGAAGGCGATGTTCCCAGATCCCTTTATCGCCGCTGGGGCAGATGTTCGCCCAGCGAGGACCAAGGGTTCGCTCCTCAAATTCGAGGAGGACATCGGCGTGCCGTTTCGGTCCAGGTTCAGCAACTCCACGACGACCGAGATTGCGACGCAGGACCTTTTCGATGAGGAATCCACCTCATTGGCCGACGCGGCTGCGATCTTTCCGAGCCTCAGGAAGGTGATGGCAAACGGAAGGTTCCTCGATCCTGATTCAGCTCTCCGACCGGTTAACAACCTGCGGGCCTTCGAGACAGTCTTCAAAGGGCCCGAGGTGGTTCTCGGCGGGGTCAAGGCCACTGTTGCGCTCATCTTATGGACGCAACGCCGCAAGGGGAGGCCGTTGGTTGGGGAGTATTCAGTTCGATACAGAGTCCGTGCTGGTGCGATCCAGGCAGACACCGCCAGGGCAGCGTTCGACCTCTTTGCTACAGTTCAGCGGATGGATTGGTGTCGCCCAGGGAGCTTGACCAAAACCCAATACGTTTACCGCACGGAAGCGAATACGTAGGCGCACAGCGATGTTTTCAGCAGGAGGTTGTGATGCCCATTGCTCACTACGGAGTATGGAAAGGCAAGCCGGTTGAGGTTCGTCGCGGCGCCGGCCAGCAGCCGCACTATCAGATTCGGGTGGTTGACGAGACCACGGATTTTCGCATCGCCGTGAATGTCATGTCGCAGGTGGCACCATCCGAGCTGGAGTACGTCGTAATTGACAACTTCAATCACCCTCTCACCGCCACCGTTCAGGCCCTGTCTCCCGGTTTTACTCCACTCCCAAGCACCCCGGCCTCGGGAGCGTTGGATTTCATCCGTGGAAATCTCTTCGACCGCTCGCTCATGCGGCTCCTCCCGCCAAATCTGCCCGGGCCGGACAACGACCTTCAAGAGACCGTAGAGCGGGTGGCCCAGCGAGCGATCGCCGACGAGAATTCAGTCGTCTACGCTTTTGGTCAGCGCTGGGGACCCGAGAACAAGAAGGATAAGTACTTCGGCTTCGTGCCAGGCAACGGCATTCACGATATCCACATGAACCAGGGGAACGTGGGCTCGTACGCCAACGATGACGGCATCTGGCAGGACGGCGGACTCCTGTTCGAATTCCCAGATCAGCATCAGTGGATCGCAGTTTTTCTGAAGTTCCAGTCGCAAACCTGGCACACCGACGACGTCACCGGTCACCGGCTTCCGGGAGAACTCGAGCCCGGCACGGTTTCACCCGGAGAGCCGCCTGTGCCGGGTGGCCCACCCGAACCCTATCTACCGCCCACCGCCGATGAGCCGCAGGGGCTGGTACGAATCGTCGCCGCCCTTGTCAATTCGGTCTCATCCCCCGAGCAGGAAACTGTGACCCTGCTCAACACCTCGCCGCACGCGGTCCCTCTCCAGGGCTGGAAGCTTCTGGACAAGATGGAGCACGGCCAGGCACTCGAGGGAACCCTGCCGGCGGGAGGGGTGTCTACGGTCCCCGTCAAAAAGCCCCTGGAGCTGTCGAACAAGGGCGGTGTGATTTCGCTCATCGATGAGAACGGGCTCAAGGTTGACGGGGTGGCGTACACAAAAGCCCAGGCCTCGCAGCCCGGCTGGACGATTGTGTTCTAGGAACGACGCTCTACCCAGTTGTCTAGGAACACCGGGACCTTAGCGACTGCGAAAAGTTGGACGCATACCTGCCGTGGGAGCATGAATGATCGATGAGCCGGACGAGGCACCCACCGTTCCTAGGCCTGACCAATCCGATTCAGAACTCGAGTCCAAGCTTGAGAAAGCTATCATTGGTTTCCTGACCTTTGTGGGACGCATCTTTAAGACGTTGTGTCTTGTGGCTTTCAGGCCATCTCGAGTTCAAGCCACCTCAGCGTCACCCGGCACGTCATCGCCATACACTTTTCTCGCAATCGGGGGCCTACTGGCGACCCGTTCGCTTCGCGTCCTGCTTCTGCTGCTTGCGCTGCTGGTTTCCTCATTTGATGCCTGCGACAAAACTATGGACGTTTCACCCCAACCTCCCTCCCTTACCGAGCTGTTTTCGATGCCCGCGATGCTCGAATACATTCTTATTGGAGTGCCGTTGGTAGGGTTGGCTATAGGTTTGGCGGCATTATTCTCCTTCACTCTGACCAAGGAATCAGCCGGCCCTCGATCGGGGATTTTGTCGGCCGCCTGCTACTCGCTAGGATTTCAGCTGTTTCTGCTGGGGGTGGTCTTGATTCCGTATATTGTCATTCTGTTTCTTGATAAAAATATGTTGCCAGTATGGGTAGTTTGGTGTTCCGTTGCATTGGTGCTGCTATGGCCAGCGACGGTTCTCGCTAGGTTTGTCTTGACTGGAGTGTCACCGCATCAATGGCGGATACGCGCAACGGCCCTCCGGTTGCCTCTTGTTATTGCTGCCTGTGTGCTCGTTTCAGCACTAATGATAAGCGGCAGCTGTATTTTATCGTTCCCGTTCCATTTGGATGATTTAAAAACAAATCTAGACAAGTTTCCGAGAGCGATTATGGCAAGCCAGATTCTGAGGTCTACTGTGCAAGGAGATGTGCTGACCATTACATTGCTCGCGAAAAACCAGTCACGTGGACCTATCATCATTGCTTCGCAGAGAGTCGTGATGGATGAAGGTCCGAAGGCGCTGACAGGTCAGATTATCGGCGCTGAGATTCCGCTGATCATGGCAAAGGACCAAATGGTGGCAATCGAGCTTTCGTTCAGTCCCATAGCAGTTGGGTTTGATGAGAAGGCGACGCACGACCTCACGTTTGAGACCAATGTTGGAACGCCAGTCGTCACCGCCGCGAGCCGTGCTCCGGCGAGGCCGGTGGAGCCATTCTCTTGGCTTAGGTGAACGAGACGGGAGACCGGGTCTCGGGCAGTTATTGTGCTTCCATTGCGGCAGACTCCCAAGTAGACCGTTAGTGTCGCTCACCCTGCCCACCGATGCGGTGTGCTGCTCGAACTCCGCAGTAAGCAAAAATCCCCCTCTCATTCCGCCCCGTCGAGCGTATGTTCATCCCATCCAGCACGGCAGCTCTGCGCTCAAGAAGCCACGCTCTAGAAAGGACACTGGGATGAAACACACATCCTGCCCGCTCGTCCCTCCTTCGATACGCCATCTGCTCATCTCAAGCTGCCTTTTCCTGCTCGCAACGGGCATCCTTGTCGCCGCCAACATCTTCCCGGACCCCCTCCTCCCAACCGGCTCAGGGCCGGTTTCCGTGGCGGCCGCCGATTTCAACGGCGATGGCGTCATCGACCTGGCGGCAGCCAATTCCTCCTCGGGAGACCTCTCGATTCTGCTGGGCCGCGGGAACGGCGAGTTCGAGCCTGAGCAAAGGGTCCCCATGGGAGGCGCCCCCAACTTCATCACCGCGGCCGATTTGAATGCAGACGGCAAGATCGACCTGGCCGTCACGAACGCCGGCAATGGAGTCCTGGTCTTCCATGGACAGGGGGATGGAACCTTCCCTTCACGCACCGGGTATTCCGTCTTAGGTTCTCCAACCTTCGTGACGGCGGCCGACCTGAATCTCGATGGCTTTCAAGACCTCGCCGTCGTGAACAGCGTCTCCGGCAATGTCGCCGTGCTTCGAGGAAGAGCTGACGGCACGTTCAATGCACCGAATTACTTTCCGGCCGGCCTCGGCGCCTATTCCCTCGTCGTGGTCGACTTCAACCAGGATGGGTCCCCCGATCTCGCCGTCGCGACCGCCTATGACTCCAAGGAAGCCGTGATGCTGTTCGGCCACGGAAACGGTCAGTTCGATCCTCCCCTTTCGCTGGGTGGAGGAACCAGCGGGCGGTTCATCTGCTCCGGGGATTTCAATCGTGACGGGCGGCCCGATCTCGCCGTGATCGAAAACTTTCACGCCCGCCTCTCGGTGCTCCTGGGAAACGGCAGCGGCGGGGTCCTGACGCGAAATACTCTTGAGGTAGAGGCCACTACCAACTGGGTGGGCTCTGCTGATTTCGATGGCGATGGCGCGCTCGACCTGGCGACCTCCGGGAGTCTCCTGCTCGGCCACGGTGATGGAAGCTTCGACCCGTTCATTCCATCGGGCGCACTCGCGGCAGGCTGCGCCATCGCCGACCTGGACGCCGACGGATCTCCCGATCTTGCGGGGGCAGAGGATGCGACGACGGGCGGCGTGTTCGTGCTGTTCAACGATGGCCAGGGGCAGCTGGGCGCCCGTGCCTACCCCATCGCAGATTTCGCCGGCACGATCGTGAAGGGTGATTTCAACAGCGATGGCGTGACCGACCTGGCAGCCTCCGGCGAAATCGCGGGAACCATCGCCGTCCTGCTGGGGCATGAAGACGGCACCTTCGCCCCCGAATCCGGGATTCCCGCGGCGGCCCAGGTCCAGAGCATCGCCGCGGGCGATTTCGATGGGGACAGCCAGCTTGACCTTGCTTTCTCCACGTCTACTACGGGGGCCGTCTCGACCCTGCTGGGTCTGGGGAATGGGACCTTCCAGACGCCCGTGCAAACCCAGGTCGGGACCACTCCTTCGGGCATGATCACGGGCGAATTCAATGGAGACGGCCGAGCCGACCTGGTCGCGTTCCGAACTTACAGTCCCTATGTCCAGGTGCTTCTCGGCAAGCCGGACGGAACCTTCGAGGTGATCGATCAAGTCGGCCTTCCCCAGATCGCCTACGCGGTGGCGGCCGGCGATTTCAACGCCGACGGACGCCAGGACCTGGCCGTGGCCTATGTTGCGATCGAAAGCATCACGATTCTATCGGGGAAGGGAGACGGGACTTTTGCGACGGGCGGGAGCTACGGCGCCGGGGATCATCTCTTCAGCCTGGGGGTCGGTGACTTGAACGGGGACGGGAAACTGGACCTGGCCGCGGGTCATTCCGACGTGGGATTCATCACATTTTCCCTCGAGGGATGCTGCGACGCACTCGATAAGATCTCGGTGCTGCTCGGCCAGGGGGACGGTTCATTCGAGCAAGAAGTGCGTTACGACTCAGGCAAGTCCGTCTCCGTGGGAATCGCCGACTTCGATCGCGACGGGCGCCCCGATCTCCTTGCGAGCGGCTCCGTGCTCCTGCCGGGAGCCGGAGGCGGAACTTTCGGCCTGCCCAAGTCATACGCCCACTTCGGCCCTGGCGTCGTGGACGACTTCAACCAGGATGGATGGCCCGACGCGGCCGCGGCGCGGGGCAGGATCGTCGTCGCGCTTAACCTGGGACCCCTCGGACCTCCGACGGCAAACGCCGGCAGCGATGCGAGCGTCGAATGCGCCTCGGCCGCCGGCGCCGAAGTCCTGCTGGATGGATCGGCCTCCCACGACGCGGGAGCCCCTCCCGGGGTGCACGAAACCATCGAGCTTTTCGAGTGGTTCGAGAACTTCGAGCAGCCCGGCGTGCAGCTCCTCGGCACGGGTGAAACACTGCACCTGACGCTACCGCTGGGTGTGCATCACATAACCCTGCGCGTGACCGACATCTCCGGAGCCTCCGCCACCGACGAAGTCACTGTCACCATCGCCGACACCGTGGGCCCAAGCCTCACCGCCAACTTCACGCCGAATTTCCTCTGGCCGCCCAACAGTCAGTTGGTGGACATCATCGCCGACGTACACGCGAGCGATGCCTGCGGCGGGAGTGTCGATGTGAGGCTGACTTCGATTCAAGGGGGTGGGAATGCCGCTTCTCCGAGCAACAAGTTTGCGAGCAATGTTGCCGTTGCGGAGATCGGAACCGCCGATTTCAGCTTTCAGCTGCGGGCCGTGCCCGCGACTTCCAAGCAGGGGGCTTACTACCTGATCACCTACACCGCCACCGACGCGGCCGGCAATCAGTCCATCGTCACCGGTACCATCCCAGTCACTCATAACCTTGGGGATATCCCGCAAGGCGTCCCCGGACCCGTTCAAATCAAATCGCCCGGGCCACCTACGTTCATATCCCCGCGATGGTATGGCATCGCCAGGCCGAAACAGTAGCCTTAGGCAGGTGTGACAATCGCGTCCCTGAGCTCACAACCTCGCTTCGTCGGCACTCTTTCGTAGCGCCCTCGCCCCTCCCGCGATCCGGCCGTGCCGCCTCGGCTTGTCCCGCCGCCCGGCCTGCCAATGCGATAGCACCAAAATAAGAGGCACTCTTTGTTGCTGCTCAAGCAACAAAGGAGCACTGCCACAGCTTTTTCGCTCCCACCGAAGAAAATTTGTGCGTTTTCTCAATCCGCGACGTTTTCTGATCATAGACGGCAAGAAACGCTCGGAGCTCATTCGGTCTGCCTGGGTAGATTGGCTTCTCTGGCTCCAGAGAACGTCAACGTGACTGGCGGGGCCCACGAGATGGGCCACGGCTTCGGCTACAACCATTCCCGCAAGCTCTCCGATCCCACCAACGACTACAACGACTGCTACGACATCATGAGCGCCTACAGCTGCAACTACACCTTCAACAACGCCGGCACGGTCTTCGGCGGATTGTGACGGCGGGGGGACCATGTGTCTCTCGCGTGAGTTTTGAGTTCGCGCGCTAGTGTTGTTGCGTTTATTCCCTTCGCAATATGTCGCCCTGTCACGGCTGACTTTCAAAGCGCTTCCATTCGGCCGTCAGAAGGCTGGTGACTGCATCTCACCACCCGAGAAGAATGTGGCCGACTTGCTGGCCTGAGCTGAGCTTCTCAGCGGATGTGAAAGATCCCTTGTGGTCCGCGCTGCTCGGCACCACAAGGGAACTTCGCTAACACTGGAGAGGCGCAGTTAGCGCCGGGAAGTCGGTTCCTTCCTCCGAGCTCCATAAACTTCAGCCACAGGCTTCGCAATGGCTGATAGAGAACGGTCTGGAAATCATCCCTGCGGAGCCGACATATCCCGAAAGGAATAATGGAACGAACACTAGCGCATTTACTTGAAAAACCTGTGCAGAGATAGGGTCCCCCGGCTCGGCCAACGCCAAGGAGCTTTTTTAATCACACCATCGAATCCTCGCCTCGATTCAGGTAGCGGTCAGTCCCACACCAAGACGTTGCAATAATGTTGCGTCCTGCGCGTCGGGTTGGGCGTATACTCGGCCGTCTCTTGCCCCGAACAGGAACTTGGCAAGGCGATCTCCCAATGAAGTCCCTCAATTTTCTTCGCAACTGTCCCGAATCCCATCCAAATCGCGTTACTACCAACAGGGTACAGCCCTGCCACGGGAACGTTCGCCCCCAGGGGGTGAGGGGAGAGAGTATGCAAGGCCGGCCAATTGATGCAGCACGGAAAGGGACGCGTCTGGTACTGACGGGACTGACGGTCTTTCTGGTCCTGGGAGTCGTGGGAGCGGGAACACCCCAGGGATCGGGGGGTCCAGGCGGGAAAAAGAAGATAGCCGCCGGCTTGCGCGTCGACATCGAGGTCCTCCCCGGACAGTCTGAAAAGGTCGTGGACCCCACGCTCCACGAGAGGGTGGCGGTGGCGGTCTTGGGCAGCCCCGCATTCGACGCCCGAAACGTGGACCCGGCCAGCATCGTCCTGTCCGGCGCCCCCATCACCAAGCAGGACGATGGGAGGCTCTCCACCTCGAGGGATGTGAACCATGATGGGCGGCCGGACCTGGTATTCGAAGTCTCCTCCGGACAGCTGCGGCTGGGGGAGAGGAGCACGAGGGCGTTCCTGACCGGGCGGACCCTCGACGGACAGCATTTTCATGGGTCGGGGAGTGTACGCACCGTGGAAGGCGTGCGGGCGGAGGGGCGGCGCAAGGCTCACCCCAATCCGGCGCTCGAGAAACTGCCCCCGCTTCCGGTCGAAATCGACATCCTTCCCCGCGATCCCGCGAACCGCATCGAGCTGGGTAACCGCGGCACGCTGCCGGTAGCGATCCTGAGCAGCCGCGGCTTCGACGCCACGGCGCTCGATCCCACGACCCTTTCGCTTGCGGGATCGCCCGTCACACGCTCGAGGCGCGGCGGGATGGCTGCGCAGGAGGACGTGAACGGGGATGGGCGCACCGACCTGGTGGTGGAAGTCCCGAAGAAAGCTCTGCGACTGGGTGCCGGCTCGACCGAGGCGGTCCTGACCGCTCTCACCCCGGAGGGAAGGTTCATCCAGGGAGCCGACAAGGTGCAGGTCGGCGATACCGCGACGATGACTTTCAGCAGCGACGATCGCCGCCCACCCTCCCCACCGGCCCAGCCGGAGCCCGAGTTCCTGAGCACCTCCGCAATCTTCATCAACGACAATGCGCCCGCCGCGCCCTATCCATCCATCATCCCGGTCGCCGGCCTGCGCGGGGTCATCTCGAAAGTCCGGGTCACGCTCAAGGGCCTCACCCATGCCTTCCCGAACGACATCGACCTCCTTCTGGTGGGGCCGACCGGTCAAAGCATCATCTTAATGTCGGATACGGCGGGGCCCGGCCCGGTGGCCGGCATCACCCTCACTTTTGATGACGATGCGGCGCAGAGCCTGGACCCGACTATCATCGGCTTCACCGGAACCTACCGCCCCTCGAACTTCGGTCCCGGGGATCCGTTCCCCCCTCCGGCCCCCATTCCGACGCCGGCGCCAACACTTTCCGTGTTCAACGGGACGCGGCCCAACGGTCAGTGGCAGCTTTACGTTCTGGACGACGCACCAGGCAGTGTCGGCAGGATCGATTCCTGGTCCATCGATTTCGTCATGGCGGCCGAGTTCTTCAATGCCGCCCCCATCACCATCAATGACAACGCACCGGCCGCGCCCTACCCGTCCACGATTCTCATCCCGGACCTCACCGGTGTCGTGAGCAAGGTGACGCTCACGCTCAAGGGACTCAGCCACACTTTCCCCAACGACATCGACCTGCTGCTGGTGGGGCCGACCGGACAGAGTGTTCTGGCCATGTCCGACGCCGGTGGCGCGGGTCCGGGAGTGAGCAACGTGACGCTGGTTCTGGATGACAACTCACCACTGTTCCTGGATCCGGCGGTCAATCCGGTCACCGCGACTTACGAGCCGATGGACTTCAACGATGGCTTAGCCGACCTCTTCCCGCCACCGGCCCCACCGGGTCCCTACAGCACGCTGTTTTCGGCCTTCAATGGGACGGGCCCCAACGGGACCTGGAGCCTGTACGTGCTCGACGATGCGGGGACTGACACCGGAGTCATCGCGCAAGGCTGGAGCCTCATCATTACCACCATGACTCCAGTGGATGCGAGCAATCCGGGCAATATCACCATCCCGTCGGGCGCTCCCGGGGTCACCGCGGGGCCCGCGGACCCCTATCCTTCCAACATCTTCGTCTCCGGAGTGATCGGAAACATTTCCAAGGCGACGGTGACGCTGAACAGCCTCAGCCACACTTTCCCCCAGGACCTGGACATTCTTCTGACCGGGCCCGCGGGCCAGAATGTCATGCTGATGTCGGACGTGGGTGGTGGCGGCCCCGGTGTCGCGGGGATCACGATGACCTTCGACGACGATGTGCCGGCCGTGGTGCCTGGGGCGGCCAACCCTGTGTCGGGCAGCTACAAGCCCACTAACGACGACAGCGGTGGGCCCGACGCTCTTCCCGCGCCGGCTCCCGTCGGCCCGTACGGACCGGCTCTGTCGGTTCTCGGCGGCGCCAATCCCAATGGAGTCTGGTCCCTGTTCGTGTTCGACGATGCCGGCGGAGATGTGGGCGCGCTCGCCGCAGGCTGGTCCGTGACCATCACGACCCTGCTGCCTGGCGCCGGCTTCTGCAATTTCACCCCCCTCACCATTCCCGCGGGCGCCCCGGGAGTGACGTCGGGCGCGGCATCACTCTATCCCTCGAATATCTCCATCCCACCCTTGCCGGGAGAGCTGGACCAGTACAAGGTCCGGGTCACTCTCCTCGCGCTCACCCATAGCTATCCGGATGACTTGGACGTCCTGCTGGTGGGGCCGGGGGGTCAGAACGTGATGCTGATGTCCGATGCGGGAGGCTTCGGCCCCGGCGTGACGAACGTGACGTTTTCATTCGATGACGATGCCACCGCACAATTGCCCGACAACGCCAACCCGCCCGGGGGGAGCTACAAGCCCACGGATGTCTTCGACGGGCCCGATCCCTTGCCGGGTCCGGCGCCCGGGCCTCCTTATGGGCGCTCCATGGCGAGCTTCAAGGGAACGAATTCTTCCGGGACCTGGAGCCTCTACATCGTGGACGACGCCTCGGGCGACACCGGCAGCCTCGCGAATGGCTGGTGCGTGGAGTTCCTCCCGTCCATCACGGCGGCGGAGGTTCCCAATCTGCGATGGAGGAACGACACGACCGTGATGTGGGATGCGGGACCGAATGCCACGTCCTACAACTTGTACCGGGGAGATCCGCCTGTGATTCGCTCTCTCCAGGATCCCGCGGTCGATTCGTGCCTGCGAGGAACAAGCCTGGTCCAGGAGATAACCGGGCTGATCGAAACGCCCCTGGTAGGCAACTGGTATTGGTATCTCCTGCGGGGCAACAACGCCCAGGGTGAAGGACACCCCGGCTTCATGCTCCTCGGGACACAGCCGCTGGCCCGGATCCAGGACAGCTCGGGAAGCTGCCCGTAATCGCGGGCGAAGTGCAGCATTCAGGTACTCGAACAGTTCAACCCTCGTCGAGTAGGAGGTGCTCAAGGAACCTCGTAGATCTTTAGGTGTCGACTCAGGACACCTTCGATTGCTGTGGTGCCTCGCTGCGATAGGAAAGTAGAAAGTCGGACTTGTTAAGGGTGCCGGATGCGAAGTTCACAAGGCTCTTCCGCCGGCGTCTGGCTCCGTCATGTCCGCTCGGCCGTAGACTAGGTCATCCCCCTTGCCAGGACCTCCCTGGCGCTGACCCAGGGCTGAACTTCTCTCGCATTCGCTATTGGCTTGGAGGAGAATCGGGTGGTATTTTGACTTCCGACCCCCCCAAAAGGAACTTGTCTCGCGCGCTCGAAGATCTGCGTTAGCCGACCTCTCTGGAGGTCCTGCCGATGAGAGTCCTTCGTAATTTCCCACGGAACCGATCGCTCGTATTTCGGAATATATATACGCACTGGAACGATACCCGGCCCACATCCATGATGTTTTCTCGGGAGGGAGTGACCTCATGAATCCGCGTCTTGGGCTTTGCATCCGAATCGGCGTGATCCTGTTCCTGCTCTGCACGGCACTCGTGGCTCCAATCGTGGCCGGAACCGATTACGGGCCGAGCCTGTTCACCGGATCGGCGTCCTACGTCATCCCGATCCAGACCCTCCCTGGCAAGGGAGTAGGGCCGTCCTTGGCCCTCCAGTACGACTCGGGCGGCGGTAAGTCCGCCTATGGCTGGGGATGGTCGCTGATAGGCGGCGGCGAGATCTCACGTGTCGGCAGAGGATTCCATCGAATCCCTAGCTTTGTCGACATCGATAACCCTTCAACAACAACCGTCGACGAAAGGGACGTTTTCCGGCTCGCTATGGGTGGGATGTCCTCGGATCTAAAGCAGAAATCGCTCGTCACGGGAAACTCCACAGACGACAACTACTATCTCCCTCTGGATGAGATGTTCGTTCAGATTCACAAGGAGGCGAACGGCTGGAAGGTCTCAGGTCCCGACGGGACTACCTACTGGTTCCTAGAGCCTATCTACCGTGTCAACCCCACGTCGCAGAACTTTACAAATGCGCGAGCCTGGGCTCTAAGCTGGGTTATCAATAGCGACGGATATTCAATGAAATTTACGTACGACATCGACACTGCTGGAGGGGATTACTACCTCAGGCGGGTCGACTACTCGAAGCTCATCAGCGGCACAATCGATTACGCCACGCTCATGAGCGGTCCCTCCATAATCCTCGACACCAAGCGCAGCGTCGAGTTCAACTGGGTGTCGCGCGGGCCCAACAACACGATTGCTTCCTATGCCACAGGGTCGAAGGTGGAGATGGACCAGCGGCTAGACTGGATCAAAGTGTTTGCCGACAGGGACGATTCCTCCTCGCTTTATCGAACCTACACATTCTCCTTTAGCGCCGACAATATTACGGCCGGGGCCTCCAACTGGATCACCCCGGAGTCGAAGCTGATCAAGGTCGAATCCTTCGGTATTCCAACGACGTGCTCTCCGACTTGCACGTCGCCTCTATTCCAGCGATGGGCCTTCGAATACACCCCTCGCACAGCAGGCTGGGGCCCCTCGACCGGCGAGACTTTACCGTATATCTTGATGGAGGAGAAGGCCACTTACGCCAGTACTCCCCCCATTGTCTTCTCCGGGGACCTGGGCGTGCGCTGGGCCGAGCTGAACGGCAACCCATTCTCGGAGCTGCTCGAGGGACGGCAGGATATGGTCTACCCGCCCCCCGGTTGCCCTCCTGGTTCGGAGGAGTGCTTTGCAGAGCCGACATCCACGCGGAGCGCACGCTCCGATCAAGGGCCTCCCCCCGCGGGAGGCGCCAACGTTTGGATGACGCATGCCGCGCCGCCGGTTGACTTCGCCCAACGGAAGCTTGAGGAGCCCGGCGACCCCGTGGACGACCTCGGGGTATTCATGGAGGACCTTGACGGAGATGGCGACACCGACATGCTGAAGCTGTGCGACTCGGCTCCGCGTGAAGTGTGGGTCTACAATGCGGGGTCCTGGCAGCGGAGCACCACCTGGGAATCGCAGCTCCCAGCCGATGCCCTCGATTCTTGGAGCTGTGGCAATGGTTGGGCGACGCGCTTCACAAGGTTCGCCGAGCTAAACGGCGACTCATGCCCAGACATGATCCTCCAGAGATGGTACAACAGCGATCCCGTTCCGCTTACCTGGGTCGCCTACAACCCTTGCACTAGCGGGCAGCCGTGGGAGGTCACTGCGACCGGCCTAGCGCAGAACCTGCCGACAAACTTTCAGTGGGGAACGTTCGTCGACCTGAACGGTGACGGGCTCGCGGATTGGACAAAATCGGAGCGTTACATCCCCACGTTCCAGTCGAGCTATTCCGGCGCGTCGAGCGGCACCTGCATCAACACGGGGTCGTCATGGCTATGCACCGGCAACCCGTTCGACGCTGGGCTCATATCGGCCGGGGCGGCCGGTACGGTCTACTTCTACGACTCGGCCCACGTAAAACGCAAGATGGAGGGCGATCTGCAGATCGCGGACGTCAATGGGGACGGCTTCGCCGACGTGCTGACCAATGACAAGGTACTGATTAATCACCAGAACGCCGGATTCATCAGCGTTTGCGCTGGAGCGACCTGCCCCCCACTCAAGCTCATCAATAATTACCCGTCCAATAACTCCAACCCTCCGTCCGGCGGTTCCCCATCCCCCTTCATGCACAGCGGTCGCACGGGGACGGATGTGATTGACCTCAAGGGGAATGGACTACCAGGATATGTCCACGCCCTCAAGAAACTGAACGGCAGCACGGAGTATGCGGTCCATCCAGCGAACGGACAGGCCCCTGCCCTGCTCTCGCGGGTAACCCAGCCCAGCGGCGCGTCAGTCCAATTCACCTACGACATGTCCTGGAAGTCGCCTAACTCCCGGATCCCGAGCGCAATGCCCGTACTGAAATCGATGACGGTAGATGACAGCGCCGGAGGATGGTACCCGACGACCTACTCGTACTCGGATGGATGGTTCGACCTCGCCACTCAGCAGTTTAGGGGGTTTGGTGTCGTCGAGGCCACGAGCATGGATGGAATTCGGACACGAACGACGTTCCATCAGAAAGACCCCCTGAAGGGTCAGGTATCGAAGTCAGAACTCATCGGTCCTGACAGCTTCAAATACAGTGAGGAGCAGCATTTCTACACTACGGACGGTCAAGCGCCACCCGATTGCTCGAGCAATCCGACGAATCTCGATTGTGCCGTACCGTACTTCAACCCCGAGACCCGGACGACTAGCACGTCTTGCGAACCGGGGAGCGGGACAACCTGTCTGACCAACGTCGTGACGACTGCTGTGTCGTTCGAGGACGGTGGGGCGATTCACAATGGACCCGACGACCGGGTGGCTTCAATCGAAACGCGGCTCCAGGGAGAGCCGAACAATGTCACCCCAATCGCTAACCAGCTGATCAAACGTGTTGAATACAAGTCCAATACGACGACGAATTGGATAGTGGGGCAGGTAGCTCGCGAATCGATCTTCCGAGCCGACGATACCATGCAACCCGTCCGGACTACATCGTACATCTATGACAAGGGAACGGGGGTGTATGACAGTACGCAGTCCTGGAACGACGCGCCGCTCAGTAGCCGCATCGTGAGGACCAGGGTGGAGGCAGTCACGGATCCCTTCATTCCAACCTCGCCTGCGCTCCCGCCGTTGGACACGCAAGCAGCATACGACACCACCTTCAAGCATCCTATATGGACCAAGGATCCACCGGGTGTGCAATTCGGTTACCAGACGGATTTTCTCTACGAGAGTGACGTCGATCATGCCGCGAATATATATATAACAAAGGTGCGCCCTCCGGCGGTCAATGGAAGGATTCTCGAGTCGACCAGCCATTACGATAAGTTTGGCCGTGTCAAGTCTTCACAGGACGCAAACGGCTTCGTGAACGAGACTCAATACGATGCATTCGATCGCGCCATCCGTGTGCTCCGCAAGAACTCAAGTACAACCCTTGCCGAAAGCAAGATGGAGTACCTTGGCTTCTGCGATTCCACCTGCGCGCCATTCCCCGCACAGACGACAGTGCTTAATCCCCAGAATCAGCGGATCCGTAGATCCATCCGTCAGTATTCCGGACAATCCGAGGCCCAGTGGCCCTGGTCCGAGAGCTACCTCGACGGGCTCGGAAGAGGCTGGATGACAAAGAACACTACACTCGATGGTGCGGGTCCAGGAGTCGTCACCGTTTCGTCGGAGCAGATCTTCGACGTCACCGGCAGGCCATGGATGGCCTCGCCGCCCTACACTTCCACGCGTCCCGACCCCGCCGGC